>JGI26538J50259_1001468_pt1 | contig 13911 bp, 14 predicted proteins | sample ThiBio_1000_plan_FD_50259 | JGI IMG/M metagenome (IMG submission 50259)
ATCCGCTTCAGTCAGCTTTCCATGGTCGACGCTCAATATCAATATGACTACGATCTGATCATCATCGGCGGCGGCCCGGTGGGCATGGCATTGGCGCTCGCGTTGCGGAACAGCGGGCTGTCGATACTGCTGCTGGAAGCGCGCGGGCTGCCGGAGAAAGCGGAAGATCCGCGTCCTCTGGCCTTGTCCCAGGGCAGCCGGCTTGTCCTGCAGCGCCTGGGTGTCTGGAAGGCGCTCTCCGGCGTTACTCCCATCTTCACCATTCATGTCTCCAACCAGGGCGGACTCGGCAGGACTGTCATGATGGCCCGCGAAATAGGGGTGCCCGCGCTGGGATATGTGGTCAATTACGATGACATGTTCCGTGCGATGCACGGAACCCTCCAGAAGTGCGAGATGGATTACCTGACAGGAGCCCAGGTAGCCCATATGGAAACAGGTGACGGATTTGGGCGGGTGGAATTCGAGCATGGGGGGATAACAAAAAAGGCGACAGCCAGGCTGCTGGTGGTGGCAGACGGGGGCCGCCTTACTGCGCAGATCGAAGGCATCACGCAGCACGTGCATGACTACGAGCAATGGGCGATTGTTGCGCGTGTAAAGACCGAGCATTTTGAGGAGCATTTGGCGGAACAGGCTTCCGGAACGGAATTATCAGGTACGGAACAAGCATTCGCCCGNATTCGAACGAGACCGGGAATGCAGTCTTTGCGGGCAAAGACTGCGGAGAGCGNTCCCGGAAGCCGTCAACCGGGCGTGGCTTATGAACGCTTCACCCCGGAGGGCCCCGTTGCACTATTGCCTGCGGGTGATGGNTTTGCGNTGGTATGGACCGTTTCCCCCGGCGCAGTGCAGGAAATTCTTGGTCTGGATGACACCGNCTTTCTTGAGCGGTTGCATGGCCATTTCGGTGACCGTCTCGGCAAATTCATTGAAGCCGGCAAGCGCTCCGGTTTCCCCCTTGCGCTCAAGTATGCGACTCCCGTCACCGTCTCTCGTACCGTGTTGATCGGCAATGCCGCCCAGACGCTGCATCCGGTTGCCGGGCAGGGATTCAACCTGGGGCTGCGCGATGCGTGGGAGCTGGCTGAGGAAATCATCGCGTTTCCCGCTGAAACCGGTACGCCCGCCATGCTTGCCCGCTACAGCAGCAAGCGCCGCTTGGACAGCAGCATGGGACGTACCTTCACGGACTCGCTGGTGAAACTCTTTTCCAACGACAATCCTCTCTTGGGCACTATGCGCGGCATGGGGTTAAGCGCGCTCGACTGCCTGCCGCAACTCAAAAAATTCGTTGCGCGGCGCATGATGTTCGGTGCGCGAGGGTGATCCTGAGGATGAAGCCGAGATCGCGCAAGCCTGTTTCACGTCTCTCTGTTCATGCGTGACCCGCAAAAACGGATAAGGGTCGGGGCGGTTGACGCAAGATAAAGCGCCGGGGAAGGTTTCGTGTGCATGGCGAAATCTGCTTTCCGGCAATGAAATTTGTCGCGCCATAAATCATCTGGTACTCTCTCGTTGCCGCGTGCTCTGCTCCGGAGGTCTTATCGAAAGAGGCAGGGCCGCTCCTCTAATCCGCAATAGCTGTTAGAATTACGTCCATTCTCATCCCTTGCTCGTCACCGCACTTTGGCGGGCCAGTTCAGAATCATGAAAATCGGTTCTCATATTCTCAAAAACAATCTTATCGTGGCGCCTATGGCGGGGGTGACAGATCGCCCGTTCAGGCAACTGTGCAAAAACATGGGCGCTGGAATGGCTGTGTCCGAAATGGTGTCGAGCAATTCGCTCCTCTGGGGTTCCGAGAAGACGCGCCGTCGCGCCAATCATGAAGGCGAGGTGGATCCGATCTCGGTGCAGATCGCCGGTGCCGACCCGACGATGATGGCGGAAGCTGCGCGCTACAATGTCGCGCAAGGAGCCCAGATCATCGACATCAATATGGGGTGCCCCGCCAAGAAGATTTGTAATGTCATGGCAGGCTCCGCATTGCTGCAGGATCCGCCGCTGGTGGGACGTATCCTGGATGCCGTCGTAGGTGCGGTGAGTGTGCCTGTCACCCTCAAGATTCGCACCGGGTGGGACACCCAGCACAAGAATGCGCTCTCCATTGCCCGCATCGCGGAGAATGCGGGCATCCAGGCGCTTGCCATCCATGGACGTACACGCGCCTGTGCTTATACCGGCCATGCCGAATACGATACCATTGCGGCAGTAAAGGCTGAGGTGCAGATTCCCGTTGTCGCCAATGGGGACATTACGACACCGGAAAAAGCAAAACACGTTCTTGACTATACGGGAGCGGATGCCGTCATGATCGGCCGCGCAGCCCAGGGCCGTCCCTGGATCTTTCGCGAGATCAGTCACTATCTCGCTACCGGCTCACACCTTCCGCTGCCGGAAGTGGCCGAGATTCACCGTGTACTCGTTGCACATTTGCACGATCTGTATAGCTTCTATGGCGAGTATTCGGGGGTGCGCATCGCCCGCAAGCATATTTCCTGGTACACCAAGGGACTGGTCGGATCTGCGGGTTTCCGTCATGCCATGAACCAGCTGCAGTCTACCGACCAGCAGCTGTCCGCGGTTAACGACTTTTTCAGCGAGCTTGCCGGCTACGGGCGGCGACTGACCTATGTCGAGGCTGAGGAGCTGGTGGCATGAGCATAATCAATGAAAACGATATCGCGCGATGCGTACGTAAAACAGTCGAAGATTACTTTAACGATCTCGACGGCGAAAAGCCGCATGCCATCCACGAGATGGTGATACGCAGCGTGGAAAAGCCTCTTATCGAACTGGTCATGGAACGGGCCGAGGGTAATCAAACCCGTGCAGCCGAATTGCTCGGCATCAACCGCAATACGCTGCGCAACAAAATGAAGCAGTATCAGATCAAATAGACGATCGGACAAAGCTGCCGTTACACGCCTGAATGGCCAGTCGCAAGCGGGCCTCAATGTTGTAATGCATCACGCCACAGACCCGATCCAGATTCAGTAAAAATACGAATGTCGATTAAACAAGCCCTGATCAGTGTTTCAGATAAAAGCGGTGTTTTCGAATTTGCGCAAGAGCTGTGCAAACTCGGGGTAGCCATCCTGTCTACCGGCGGCACTGCCAGACTGCTGAGGGATGCCGGTGTTGCCGTGACCGAGGTCGGAGACTACACCGGATTTCCGGAGATGCTGGATGGACGGGTCAAAACCCTGCATCCCAAGATACACGGGGGCATTCTGGCAAGACGGGATTTGCCCGAGCATATGGCCGCGCTGGAAAAGGCTGAAATTCCCCCGATCGACCTGGTAGTAGTGAACCTGTATCCTTTCAGGCAGACAGTGGCGCGGCCGGATTGCAGCCTGGAAGAGGCCATTGAAAATATCGATATCGGCGGCCCCACCATGGTGCGCGCTGCTGCCAAGAACTACCAGAGCGTGGTCGTAGTCACCGACCCGGCGGATTATCACCTGTTACTTGATGAGATGAAGGCCGGCGGAGGCGAGGTCGCGCCTGAGTTCCGGTTCCGGCTGGCGTGCAAGGCGTTTTCGCATACGGCCGCCTATGATGAGGCGATCAGCAACTATCTCACCTCCATCGAGGAGAAAACTGCACAACACTGCACCTTTCCGGAACGCCTGAATCTCGATTTCAGCCTGGCGCAGCCTCTGCGCTACGGGGAAAACCCGCATCAGGAGGCCGCCTTTTACCGCGACCCGCAACGCGTTCCCGGCAGCCTGGCAAGCTACAGGCAGTTGCAGGGTAAGGAACTCTCTTACAACAACATTGCGGATGCGGATGCCGCCTGGGAATGCGTAAAGACGTTTGATTCTCCAGCCTGTGTCATCATCAAGCATGCCAATCCTTGCGGCGTGGCAGTCGCCGATTCGCCCCTCGCGGCTTACAGGCTTGCATTTGCCACCGATCCCACTTCCGCATTCGGCGGCATTATCGCTTTCAATCGCACGCTGGACGCCCCGGCTGCCGAAGCGGTGATGAGCCAGTTTGTCGAAGTGATCATCGCGCCGCAAGTGACCGACGAGGCAAGACAGATGCTCGCGCTTAAAACCAATGTGCGCGTGCTGACCGTGTCGCTTGACGTACCCTCTGAAACGGGGAGCAACGCCTGCGACTTCAAGCGTGTGGGAGGAGGACTGCTGGTGCAGACTCCGGACAGCCTCAACGTTGCCGTGGACCAATTGAAGGTGGTGACCAAAGTCCAGCCGACGGCGCAGCAGTTGCAGGACCTGCTGTTTGCCTGGCGGGTGGCGAAATTCGTCAAATCGAACGCAATCGTCTTTTGTGCCCATGGACAGNCGCTCGGCGTGGGCGCCGGGCAGATGAGCCGGGTGGACAGTGCCCGCATTGCTTCGATCAAGGCCGGGAATGCCGGGCTCACCNTGGCAGGTTCGGTGGTGGCTTCCGATGCTTTCTTCCCTTTCCGCGACGGACTGGATGTCGTCGTCCAGGCAGGCGCGGTGGCGGTCATCCAGCCGGGCGGCAGCGTACGCGACGAAGAGGTGATCGCTGCGGCGGATGAACAGAAGGTGGCGATGGTATTTACCGGCGTGCGTCATTTCAGGCACTGAAGCATGGAAAAAGAGGCTGTTACCGGCGCTCCACTGCGAGAGCAACCAAGTGCGTTCATAGCGTTGGATGCTTTGCATGAAATTTCTCAGTTCCCTCCAGGTTATCGATTTTTGCTTTTTCTCATGAATACCTCGATCAACGCAGCCAACACCGATAGGCACGGTTAGNACAGGTCAACTTGCAAGGCTACCTTCAGTTCTGAATTAAGAGATATGAAACTACTTGTAATCGGCAGTGGAGCCCGAGAACACGCGCTGGCGTGGAAACTGGCCGAGTCCTCGCACAAAAGGTTTCCCGCGACAGTATTTGTCGCTCCCGGCAATGCGGGCACCGAACTCGAAAAAGACCTGAAGAACCTGCCCATTACCGCGATTCCGGACTTGATCGAGTTCGCCAGAAAGGAATCGATCGCGTTCACCGTCGTCGGGCCGGAAGCGCCGCTGGCGGAAGGTATCGTCGATGCCTTCCGTTCCGCTGGCCTGAAGATCTTCGGTCCTACTCAAAAGGCGGCGCAGCTGGAAACTTCCAAGGATTTCGCCAAGGCTTTCATGGGCCGCCATGGCATCCCTACCGCAGACTACGCCACCTTCAATTCTGCTGCCAAGGCGCACCGGTATGTCGACAAGAAGGGNGTTCCCATCGTGATAAAAGCGGACGGGCTGGCGGCAGGTAAAGGCGTGGTCGTGGCGGTGACCCTGGAAGAGGCGCATGCCGCTGTGGACAGGATGCTGGGCGAAAAGCGGGCACGCAAGGCAGGACCGAAGATTGTGATCGAGGAATTTGTGGAAGGCGAGGAAATCAGTTTCATCGTCATGAGCGATGGCCGCCATACCTTGCCACTGGCCACGAGCCAGGATCACAAGCGATTGGAGGAAGGCGACCAGGGCCCCAACACCGGCGGCATGGGCGCCTATTCCCCCGCCCCGTCAATTACNCCTACCCTCCATGGAAAAATAATGCGGGAAGTGATCCAGCCTGCGATAAACGGGATGGAAAAGGAAGGTGAGCGCTACATCGGTTTTCTTTATGCCGGGCTCATGATTACGCCTGGCGGCGGCATCAAGGTGCTGGAGTTCAACTGCCGCATGGGTGATCCGGAAGCCGAGGTCATCCTGCTGCGCCTCAAGAGCAATTTTATTACCCTCATCGAGCATGCCCTGACGGGAAACCTGGACAAGATAGAGGCCGAGTGGGACCGGCGCACTGCCTTGGCGGTGGTCTTGGCGGCGAGCGGATATCCAGATTCTCCCCGCAAGGGCGATGCCATCCAGGGGCTGGCCACCTTGCCTGCAATGTTGCCTGAGGAAAAGGACTATCATGTTTTCCATGCGGGTACCGCTACCGCAGGGGGNGGNGAAAACGGGGAAGAGATCGTGACGGCCGGTGGGCGCGTCCTCTGTGTCGCTGCTTTGGGCGACAACGTCAGGATGGCGCAGCGCCGGGCTTACCAGATTGCCGGGCAGATCCATTTCGAGGGTTGCCAGATGCGCCCTGATATCGGGTATCGGGCCATTAACCACCGAAAATAGCAGTGGACGGATGAAAGAAAAGANGAATCAGCAGCAGACAAGTCTATGGGAGATCGCATGAGCACCGCGCAACAAGCCCGGGAGTTCTTCACGGGACTTCAGCAAAGCATCGTGGAGGGACTGGAAAAAGTCGATGGCAAGCNCTTCCGCCGTGATGAATGGGAGCGGCCGGAAGGGGGCGGAGGCCTGAGCTGCGTGCTGGAAGAGGGTAACGTGCTGGAGCGCGGCGGAGTGAACTACTCGCACGTGTTCGGGGGAGGCCTGCCCGCCTCCGCCACCGCTGCGAGGCCGGAACTGGCCGGACGCGGGTTCGAGGCAATGGGAGTGTCGCTTGTGCTGCACCCGCGCAACCCCTATGCCCCTACCGTGCATCTCAATGTGCGCTATCTCGAAGCGCGCAAGGAAGGCGCCGAGCCGGTATGGTGGTTCGGCGGCGGCATGGATCTCACGCCTTATTACGGCTTTGAAGAAGACGCAGTGCATTTTCACCAGACCTGCAAGGATGCGCTGCAACTGTTCGGCGACGATTACCATCCACGCTTCAAGAAATGGTGCGACGAATATTTCTACCTCAAGCACCGCAGGGAGCCGCGCGGTATTGGCGGCATATTCTATGATGACCTGGGTAAGCCCGACTTTGATGGCTGNTTCAACCTGACGAAGAGCGTGGGCAATCACTTCCTGGATGCCTANGTCCCGATCCTGCAGCGGCGGAAGAGCATGCCCTACGGAGAACGCGAACGCGACTTTCAGGCTTACCGCCGTGGCCGCTACGTGGAATTCAATCTCGTGTGGGACCGGGGAACCCTGTTCGGCCTGCAATCAGGGGGGCGCACCGAGTCCATCCTCATGTCCCTGCCCCCGATCGTCAAATGGCGTTACGACTGGAAGCCGGAGCCGGGCAGCGTGGAAGACAAGCTCTATACGGATTTTCTGATCGGGAAGGATTGGGTGTGAGACGTTATAACTTAGCCTGAAGCTCCTGTTACTTTGCAACGTCATACTACGGCGCAACAGTTTGTTATAAAATATGCAATTAATGGGGACGTAGCTCAGCTGGGAGAGCGTCGCGTTCGCAATGCGAAGGTCGGGAGTTCGATCCTCCTCGTCTCCACCAACTCACCATCCAAAGAAGTCCTAGGAAGTCCTATAAGCCCGCTAAATGCGGGCTTTTTCATTGGTTTATCGTCCTGCAACGTCCCACGAAGTTCTATTGAATCCAGCACTCAAAGGGGGCATAATTTGGCCATATATGCCCCCAATGCAGATTTGATGCCCCCAAATAGGTATTTCGGATGAAGTTAAATGATATGGCGGTGCGGAAAGCCAAGCCTGAAGACAAACCCTACAAAATGGCTGATGGTGGAGGTATGTATCTCGAGGTAATGCCGAATGGTTCGAAATATTGGCGGTTCAAGTACCGGTTTGGAGGGAAAGAAAAACGTCTCGCTTTTGGCGTTTATCCAGATGTGTCACTAAGCCTGGCGCGCAGCCGGAGAGACGATGCTCGGAAGCTGTTGGCCAATGATGTCGATCCGGGCGTGGTCAAGCAGCAGTCCAAGCGCGCAAGCAAGGAAAATGCGGCGAACAGTTTTGAGGCGATCGCCCGAGAATGGTTTGCAAAGTTTTCCCCTCAATGGGCACCCTCACATGCTGACAAAATTATTAGGCGTTTGGAAAACGATGCTTTCCCTTGGATCGGGAGCAAACCCATTGCAGACATTACGCCCCCTCAGTTGCTGGCGGTAATCCGCCGTACCGAAACCCGAGGAGCATTGGATACGGCTCATCGCCTCAAGCAGAATTGTGGGCAGGTCTTTCGTTATGCTGTGGCTACCGGCCGGGCTGAGCGGGATCCGTCTCAGGATTTGAAAGACGCTATCCCATCGGTCAAAAAGAACCACTTCGCCTCGATTACTGATCCCGTACAGGTAGGAGAGCTTCTGCGGGCAATAGAGGGCTTTAGAGGCACTTTTATCGTTCAGTGTGCCCTACGCCTTGCCCCAATGTTTTTTGTGCGTCCTGGCGAGCTACGGCGTGCGGAATGGAAGGATTTTGACTTTGATAAGGCTGAGTGGCGCTATTTTGTTACAAAGACCAAAACAGAGCATTTGGTCCCATTAGCTACTCAAGCGGTAATCGTCTTGCGGGAGCTGCAAGCCTTGACCGGCAATGAGCGGTATGTGTTTCCTGGGCGTGATCCCAAAAAGCCGATGAGCGATGCTGCGATCAATGCTGCATTGCGGCGTATGGGATATGACACCAAAACCGAGATAACCGGGCATGGCTTTAGAGCGATGGCACGAACGATCCTTGCCGAAGAGTTGCACCAAAAACCGGAGGTAATCGAGCACCAGCTGGCGCATAAAGTACCTGACGTGCTGGGGGCTGCGTACAACCGCACCAAATTCCTGAAGGAGCGGCGGGCAATGATGCAAACTTGGGCTGACTATCTGGACAGTTTAAATTCTATTAACGTACAAGAGGATACAGGAATTGCTTGACGGCAGCGGGTACATGATTTATCATTAATTTGTAGTATCGAGTTTTATTCTCTATCGTTAATATTGGCCCTCGGAAGAGGGCTTTTTCATTTCCAGCCCGCCATTCGCGGCTTTTTTATTGCCCTGTTTCTGTCTTTTTGAATCCATATAGATGCAAAAAAACCTCTTGATTAGCCCCCCGTTTTCGGGTACAGTTCAGGCAAAGTGATGTAGTTGCGTCAAAACAAGCCAGCCCGCGAAAACGGGCTATTTTTTTGTCCTTTAATCCATAAGTATCCTCAAGAGTCCAAAAATCTCTTGAATAGATTGCCCATTTTCTGTACATTTCTGGTACGCTGTGTGATCAGTATGCGTAGCAAACCAAACCCGCCCCGAGCGGGTATTTTTTTGCCCATCGTTTAACCCACTCTCTTTCGTCTCCCCCTCCTGAATTTCCCCAAATATCGATAAAGTTTTAAGCCGCCTGATTTTCTGAAAAGAGAGTCAGGCTTTTTTTATGCCCGTCCTGCGAAAGCTCGGCGGGCTTTTTTATGGAAAAAGCACATGACAAAGCAGCATAGATTTATGGATTTGCCTCAAGTATTGGACGTAACCAGCAGCTCTAGGAGCCACATTTATGCACTCGTGGCAAAAGGTGAATTTCCACAACCGATAAAGCTCGGGCTGCGTTCGACAAGGTGGCTGGAATCTGAAGTCCAGGCATGGATGGAAGAGCGGATAGCAAAGAGCCGCGGCCTTGATTCGAAGGTGGTCTGATTATGAACAGGCATCACTTCATTCCCCTCGAACTCGAAACCAGAGCCGCAATTCCTACCGATGCCGCCGCGCATCACCTAAACAGAAAGTCACAAACCCTTCGCGCCTGGGCCTGCCTTGAGAATGGCCCTATCCGTCCTATCCGCATAAATGGACGGTTAGCTTGGAAAGTATCTGATATTCGCGCCATCCTGAATGGGAGCGCGCAATGAGACACGCAGCCTACACCATAGAGCAATTCTGCGAAGCGTATCACTGCCCCCGCGAGTATTACAACGTCCTAAAGCAGCAGTATCTTGCCCCCGACGAAATCAAACTTGGCGATCAAATCATTATCACCCGACGCTCCGCCGAGAAATGGGAAGAGCGCATGGCGAGAGAACAAGGTCCTGCTCCAGGGTTTTTTGCGCTATGAATAACTCCTTGACATCCGCATCAGAGCGGGATTATGCTTTCCACACCTCTGCAAATTCAGGGGCCGAGATTGGCGTCTCGGGAAGTAAGGCGGACAAACCGCCGCTGAGCGGTTTTTTTACGTCCGTAGCATGGCCATCACCCCTTATGGGTGGCTCGTGTGGGGAGCCTTCGGGCTCGCCGGTCCTTACTCCGGTACGCCAACCTGCACGAGTCCGCCCGCCCGATTGGCGTCGGGGAGCGGAAATCTTAAACCGCTTAGTAAGGAGTCATACCATGCCTAAGGCATCCCCACGCGCATCCGCGCAAATTGCAAACCCCATACTAAACCCAGTCAACGGCCTTACCCCAGTTCGTAAATGGCAGGCCGGTTTTCTTGGCATCTACTACGAATTCGTTGAGACAGAAACGACTATCCGGCTGTCCGGTTTAGTACCGGAAGGGACTCCTTATCCTTCATTAAAAAAACAATCATTCATACGCGGCTGGGGCGATAAATACAGACTATCCAGACTTGGAGATGGTCGCTTACGCTTGCGGATAAGCGCTGATCTTATTATCGAGCGAGATAAGAATTTCCGCATTTTCCTTGGGGGTCTTCTGGCTGATAGCCGTCTTTCTCTGGTTAAAGGAGAAGAGGCATGAACAAACTTAATAAAGCCACCCCAGCCAATCCAGCCAGAGAGCTGAAACTGATTGACGCGGCAGACATTCTTTTGGAAGCTCGCTCCATTGCCGCATTCGTTCACTCTATTGGGATTGATTCCAGAGAGCTACAGCTTAACGAGGATCAGACATCAGGGTTCTGCATCGTGATGCGGGACATGATGGATCGAATTCAAAAGTCTGAAGAACTGATCGGGGGTGCGATTGATTCCCTGAATGACACGAGGGGAGGCAAATAATGAGCCAAAACCGTGACAATCTCCCGTGGTTTCCCTTATATGCAAGCAATATCATTGCTGATAAACGGTACCGCTTAATGTCGCCTCTCGAGCGGTTTTTGTGGATTTCTATCCTTTTGGAATGTTGGTCGAATGGATCGGTTCCTGCTGACCCTGCCCAGCTTGCCAAGTACCTTGGATACCCTATTGAAGACGTAAAAGCAGGCCTTACAGAGCGCGTCCTATCGTTCTTCAAAGAGGTTAAAGGAGAGCTCATTTCTCCCCAATTAGAGAAATATTGGGGAGAAGTCTTAGCGCGTCGTGCAAAGCAGTCAGAAGGAGGTAAGAAAGGCGCCAAACTCAAGCGTGACAAGGCTTTGAATGGTGAAGGTCAACCTATAGGTAAACATCAAGGTCAACCTATAGGTAAACATCAAGGTCAACCTATAGGAGAACCTGAAGGTTCTTTAAATACTCTTAAATCAAATACTCTTAAATCAAATCAAATTCGGTCTTTAGAGAAAGGAACTGATTATCTCGATTCTTTCGTTGCTGACATGGAAGCAGAGGAAGCCCGTATCGAGACTTCCTCAAAGATAAAGGTGACGGTATGAAACCAGCACTGATCCTTGAGCAGATTGCTGGTGATGGTTTAAAGCTATCGATTTCTGAAGACGGCAATCTTGATATTTTGGGAGACGAAAGCGCGGTCAACCTCTGGATGGACGTGATCAGGGAGAATAAGCAGGCACTTCTTGCAGAGCTTCATGCGAGAGCTGGTCAAGACATTCTGGAAGATCAGATCAGAGCGGGAAAGAAATACGCTGTCCTGGTAGACGACGCCAGTACAGATCCCGTACTGGTCAAGGTAGGTATCAGAGGTATCGGGACTTTCGAACTGGCAATACCGCATGCGCATTATGACGGGCTCGCATTGCTTGAGGTAATCGAGCAGCACAGCCTGGAAGCGGAGCGAAAGCCTGAAAGCAACGTCTATCCTTTCCCAGACAAAAGGAGCGTGGCATAACGCGTTACCGTAACGTTACTGCAACGTTCAACATCCGTTGAACATGTGCTGAAAAGGCAGTGAACCCTTCGGAAAAGCGAATACCTCTTCGGAAAATACGCATACCCCTCTTCAGAAAAGGCGGTGAACGTAGTTCATGACCTTCCCAAAAGGTAGTGAACGTCGTTCACCCCTAGCACCAGCGCTACCCCTGGCATGGATGCCACCCCTGCAAATATTGCACCCCTGCAAATCCTGCCGACGGCAAAATCTGCCGCTGGCAAATACTGCCGGTGGTTCCTCCCAATTGACCGCAATCTACTGTCATCCAAAACGCATTGTTGATTATTATTCATCTTTGTTGTATCTAATTGATTTAAAAGGATATTACTTGCAATAACTTGATTCCTGTGATAAAAATCAGCTAAGTCTTTTTATTACAGGAGCATTTGATGTTAAGTTCTATCAAGGAGCAACGCGCCTTAGCTGTCTCTGAAATGCGTGGCATAGTCGAGAAAGCACAAGCCGAGAAACGGAATCTTTCTGCTGACGAAGCGGCGAAGTTTGACAGCCTGAAGGCAAAGATTACCTCTTTGGAGGAAGAAGAAACCCGCGCAACCTTCATTGCAGAAGCTGAGCGGCGCATGATTGGTACACCCGTTGATAAGGGCTTGGCCAATCTGGAATCGAACGTTTCAATCGTGGAAGTTCTGCGCACACAAATGGAAGGCAGGGCGCTGTCTGGCGCTGCCGCCGAGTTTTCTGCTGAGTGTGAACGGCGCAACGGGCGCAAGGCGTCTGGCGTCTATGTACCGCTATCAGCCCTGGAGTCACGCGCTGCCAATACGACCACCACCGCGGGGCAAATCGTTTCTACCGAGCATCGACCGGATTTGTATATCGAGCCTTTCCGCAATTCACTTCTGGCGCGCAAGATGGGCGCATTCGTGCTGCCCGGTCTGGTTGGCAACGTCAGCATCCCGAAATATAAAACCGGAATGTCGAGCGGATGGGTCGCGGAGGATTCGGCATTGTCTACCAGCGGCATGACGTTTGAAAGCGTTACCCTCACGCCGAAACATTGTGGCGGGATTGGGGAGATCAGCCGCCAGTTGCTTCAACAGAGTTCGCCTGCCGTGGAAGAGTTGATCCGTAACGATTTGTCGTATCTGTTGGCGCAGGCCATCGATACCGCCATGATAAAAGGCGGCGGCACCAATGAACCGAAAGGCGTGCTGGCTACCACCGGAATTCAAACGGGCAATCTTGCAACAATGACCTGGGCCAATGTCCTGGCGATGCTGGAAAAGCTGGAAATTTCCAACGCTACCGCAGTTAACTGGCTGACTTCGCCAAAGGTAAAGACCAAGTTTTCCAAGACGCTAAAGGAGACCGGTCTGCCTGGCTACCTTCTGGAAGCAGGCAGTGTGGCAGGCTTGCCGCTGTTTTCCACTAATCAGGTACCGGAAAAAACCGGCACCCCGAATACAGGGATAGCGATTCTAGGGGATTGGTCGCAAGTGATGCTGGGGGTCTGGTCGGAAATCGACCTACTTCTTAACCCTTTTGCCGAAACTCCCTACTCAAAAGGAAACGTGCTTTTGCGCGCTATGGCTACGGTCGATATTGCAATCCGGCACCCTGAAGCGTTCGTGGTCGCACAAGACATTTCACTGGCTTAAACGGGGCTGCGCAGTGGATAACACTTTCGAGATAAGATCGGGAGGGGCGCTGCTTCTGGACTCTCCTGGCAAGCTGTGGGGCTACGCGGCGATTTATAACTCCCCCAGTCAAGACCTGGGCGGCTTTGTCGAACAGATACTGCCCGGCGCATTCAATCGGTCCCTGAAAAACCCCGGCAATATCCGCGCACTGCTTGAGCACGATCCACAGCGCCTTCTGGGGCGCGTAGGTTCACGTACCCTCACACTGCAGGAAGAGTGGAAGGGGCTGCGCTTTGAACTGTCCCTGCCCGATACCAGCTATGCGCGTGACCTGGGCGTTCTGGTGGAGCGTGGCGACATTGCCGGCTGTTCCTTCGGCTTCAGGGTGCCCAAAGGCGGCGATCATTGGGAGATGCGCTCAGGCCAGTTGATGCGGGACCTGGTTACGGTCGATCTGCAAGAAATAACCATCACCGCGAATCCTGCTTATCTCGATACCACTGTTGCCAAGCGCAGCATGGAAGAGTGGAAAACCAGCCAGATAGAACCAAGAATCCTGTGGCTGGA
>JGI26538J50259_1001473_pt1 | contig 13888 bp, 14 predicted proteins | sample ThiBio_1000_plan_FD_50259 | JGI IMG/M metagenome (IMG submission 50259)
CGCTCACCGCGGCCGCACGCACGCAGGTGCCGCCGATGTCGACACCGATGGTCGTCACGCCGGCGATTCCGTCCGGACATGGTCGGTGTCCACGACGTAGGCACGGCCGGTCCGCTGGAAGTGCCCCACGTTGACGCACTCCGTCATGAGGTAGCGGCGACGAGCGGCAAGCGGCTGATGCACATGGCCGAACAGTGAGAGCCGTGGCCGCCCGGCGGCCAGGTACTCGGTGAGTCCCGGGCCGGCCATCTCGACGCGGCCGGGCACGACGTCGTAACGCAGGACCGGCAGATCCGGCGGGATGTGGCTGCACAGCACATCGGCCGGACCGAGCGCCTCGACCAGGCGTCGGTAGTCGTCGTGCGAGCGCATCATCGGGTGCCACGGTCGGGTGCCGGCGACCACGTCCCGCGGCGGGGTGAACCCGGCTCGGTGCACGCCACCGGCGACGAATGCGAAGCGCACGCCGTCGATCACCACGATCTCGCCGTCCCGGTACGGGATCCGGTCGCCGGCGACCCGCCGCCATTCGTCGGCCACGTCCACGTTGCCGAGCGTCACGACCGTGTCGTCGCCGATCACGTCCACCACCTTGCGATATCGCTCCTGCACCATCGCCGACAGCACACCGACCGGATCGGCGAGCGATCCCCAGAGCTTCGCATTGAAGCGGCGCAACTCGGCGAACGCGCCGTGCGATCGCAGGACGGTGAAGTGCCGGACGTTGTCGGCGCCGAACATTTCGGCAAGGATTCCGCGGTGCGGGTCGTGGTAGTCGACGTAGTCCAGCAGGTCGCCCAGGATGATCAGCTTCTCGGAGGTCTCGGCGACACGGGCCAACGCCTCGACGTTGCCGTGGACGTCGGCGACGACACTGATGCGCATTCGATCACGCTACCGCGGCGCGCAGAGCCGCTCAGCCGAGCAGCGCCGCAAGTCGGTCGGCAGACGCGGACCAGGTCCAACTCTCCCGCACCCAGCGGCGTCCTGCTGCTCCCCACCGTGCGCGCAGCGCGGGGTCGGCCAACAACCGCACCAATGCGCCCGTCAGCTGCTCACGGTCCCGCCCGTCCACCACCAGCCCGGTCTCGCCGGCGATAACGGTTTCCGGGGCTCCGCCCGAGTCCCCGGCGATCACCGGCAATGCGCTGGCCGACGCCTCCAGGAACACGATGCCCAGCCCCTCCACATCGAGGCCCCCGCCTCTCGTGCGGCACGGCATCGCGAAGACGTCGCCCGCCTGGTAGTGGGCCGGAAGCTCGTCATGCGGCACGGAACCGGTGAGGGTGATGAGATCGCGGGCCGGGGAGGCCGCCGCCAGGGCCCGGATGCGCACCTCGTCGGATCCGCCGCCGACGATCAACAGGCGCGCTCCGGGCTGAGCCCGGGTCACGGCGGGCCAGGCCGCGATCAACGCGTCCTGGCCTTTGCGCGCGACCAGCCGGGAGACGCACACCACTGTCGGGGCATCGCCCAACCGGTACCGGGCGCGGGTCTCGGCACGAGCGGCCGGATCGGGGCGGAACTGATCGGAGTCCACGCCGGGGCTCAGGGCCTCGAGCGCCGCGAGCGGCCCGCAGGCGGCGGCGATACGGCGGCGCGAGAACCTGCTGACGAAGGTGACGACGTCCGTCTGGGTGCCGATACGGCGGAGCATCCGGCGCGCACCGGGCACCATGGCCCAGCCGACTTCGTGACCGTGCGTGGAGGCCACCACGCGGCGGACGCCGGCGCGACGCAGGGATGGCGTCATCAACCCGAGCGGGGCCGCGGCGCCGAACCAGACTGCCTCGATGCCGTGTCGCCGGATCAGTGACGACGCCACCTGGCGGACGCCACCTGTCGGCAACAGCACCGCGCTCGGGTAGCGCACTACGCGGAACGGCTGATCCGCGTCGAACTGCTGCGCGCCCACGTGATCGGACGCCAGCACCGTCAATCGGTCCGCCGGCAGCCGGGACGCGAGTTCGTAGACGTACGACTGAATACCACCGACCCGCGGGGGGAAGTCGTTGGTGATGAGAAGAGTGGATCGCACAGACCGACGGTATCCGCTTCGCCGCGGTGAGCGCCCGTCAGTAGTTCACGCGGTGTCCGACCGGGTACGGGCCGCCGCGATACATGCTGGTGATGTACACAGGCACCCCCTCGGTCGATGCGTGGATGATCTGTCCGTTGCCGATGTAGAGCGCGACGTGGTGAACGGGCGAGTAATAGGTGATGAGGTCGCCGGGGCGCAGCTGATCCAGCGGGACGACCGGCAGCCCGGCCTGTCCGGCGGACGTGCGCGGCAACGATACGCCGGCCTGCGCCCATGCCCACGAGGTCAATCCGGAGCAGTCGTACGCATTGGGCCCGCTCGCGCCGTAGCGGTAGGGCAGGCCCAGCGTGGACAGCGCCGCCTTGATCACGATCTGAGCCTTGGGGCTGGCCTGGTCGATGGCAGCGCCCGCGTCGGCACTCTCGGCGGAGCCTTCCGCGATGCTGCCCGCACTCCCGGCGCCGCCATCCGCCTGCCCGGCGATCTGTGCTTCGGAGCCCTGCTGCTGCTCGGACGCCAGCGCCTGCTGCTCCCAGGCGGCCTGCTGCGACTGCATCGCCGCCGCGCGCTCCTGGCCGCTGAGAGAGGAGAACAGACGGTGGTAGATCTCCACCTGGCCGTCCAGATCGGACTTCTGCTGGGCGACCTTCTCGGTCGCCCGGCTCGCCGCCGTCAGGGTTTCGTCCGCCTTCTTGGCGGCGTCGGTCGCAGCCGCCGCCGCGTCGTCGGCAGCAGCCGAGGCTGCCGCTGCGGCGTCCTTGGCGGCGAACGCCTCGGTCATCAACGCCTTGGTACTGCCGGCGACCTGGGCCAGCGACGAGACCTCGTCGAGGTAGTCGGCGGTGGACTCGGCCGTGAGCAGCGCGGAGAGCTGACCCAGTTGCGCACCGCGGAAGCTGGCGCTCGCGAACTGTGCGAGGTCGTCGCGGTAGACGGCGTACTGAGCAGCCGCCTGGACGGCCGCGGCCTGCGCGGTGCTCGCCGCCAGCGTGGCCTGGCTCAGTGCGACCTTGGCGTCGGCGGCGTCCTGCTTGGCCTTCTTCTCGGCGTCCTGCGCCTGCAGGAGCGATTCGTTGGCAGCCTCCGATTTGGCCGCGGCGTCGAGCCAGGCCTGCTTGGCCTCGGCCGCGTTCGTGGGCTGGGTAGCGACTGCGGACGAGGAGTTCGCGGTGCCGCCGGTATTGCCGGGGTCCGCGGCCGCGGGCAGGACCGCGATCATCGTGCTCACGAGCGCAACGGTGGCGGCGGTCGTGAGGGCGGCTTTCAGGCCGCGCTTCGTCACAGCTGGCGTTGTCCGGCGGGAGGTGAAGGAATGCGCGCCGCGGCGCGCCGCCACCTGCTTGACCACACTGCGGTCCGCACGACTCTGCGTCGCCAAGGGGGACGCCCTTTCTCTCCTGCCGCCTACCGGGGCCCCGGCTGTCGCCGGGCTTCGTCACGGCCGCGCGAGACCGCGGCGTACCCCATTCACCATGATGGAATCCGGCTCGATACTCCTCATCGATTCGGCGGTGCCTTCGGGACGGTCCTTCTGACCACCCTGCAAAGGTCTCGATCAGGTTACGAGATGACTACGGCCGGGGTCCAGCGGGAAACCGTTTTCACCGGAATCGCCGTCGAAACGGCGACTTGACAACGGCGTAATCCGCTTTGACGTGCGCCGATGCGCCGCGGATCACTCCGTGGTGCGCAATGCTTCACCGCGACCTCACTCGCCGCACCGACACGTGGCTTTCACGGTGTGTGACGATTCTTTGCTCTGCGCGACAATCTTGGCGAAGCCTTTACTTGACATAGGTGTCTCTTCAGCAAACGTCGGGTTAAGGATAACTAAACGCTAGTATGACTTAGATCACATCGACGCAACGCCGCGACGTATCTCGCGTCGGGTGTGGCCCAGCCCACGCCCGGGTCAAGGACGCGGACCGCCCAAGACGTCCAGCAGCACCGCCGACTCCGCCACTCGCGCGCCCGTTCGCCGCACCCCGTCCGCGACCTCGCGGTCCGAACTCACCACGACCACGACGCGGCCGGCCGGCTCGGCGGCGGCCAGTTGCCTGATCACGTCATCCGCGATCACATCCGGTGGTGAGAACACGACGCGCACGCCCCGCGGTGACGACGTCGGCACGACGACGGCCGCCCCGTCGAACACCGCGGTGATCTCGGCGCCCGTTCGCGCCGCCAGCGCAGTCAGCGACCGGGTGAGCCGCTCGCGCTGCTGCGCCAGCGACAGCTCCCCGTACCCGGACTTCGTCACGTTGTAACCGTCGATGATCAGGTGGGCGCCGGGGAGCGTCAGCCACCGCAACAGCAGCTCCGCATCGGCCGGCCGCCGCTGCCGCGTGCCCGGCGTGCCGAACTCCCGCACCACCACATCGGCCGGGTCGGATCCCCCGGTGGCCAGTCGCCACTCGCGTTTCAGCCCCGCCGCCGCATCGATGACGGTGTCCAGTAGCAGGCCTATCCGGCGGTCGGAATCCAGCCGCGCCTGCGTCGCCCGGTCCTGTTGCCGTGCCAATGCCTGCTGCGCGAGTTCGGCGCGATGCGCCTCCTGCTCGGCCCGCAGCTGCCAGGAAACGGCCTGGGCATGCTCGCGCTCCAGCTCCGCGCGGGCCGACGCGACGGCCGCACCGGCCTCGACGGCGCTGCGATCCGCGCGGTCCCGGGCCTCCCGCAGGTGTGTACCCTGCTCGCGCAAGCGTGCGCGGAGCTTGTCGATCTCCACCTGGGGCGGTCCGCGGCGCCGGCGGCCGGAGCGTCGTCACCCCTCGCCGGGGACTCGGCGGCCGCCCCGGCAGCGAGCCGCGCCGTGAGCACCTCGACGGTGGCCGTCAGTTCCGCGATCCTGGCCTGCAGCCCGGCCAGGGCGTCGGCGCGTTGCGCGGCGGCGAGAACCTGCTGGCTGTGCGGCCGGCGCGTCAGGAATGCGCGGGCACAGGCGAGCACCGGGTCCGCGGGATCGGACCCGAAGGCAGGCGGCAGGCGGGAAGCGACGAGCGCACGGAAGCCCACGTTCTCATCCAATGTCCTGCCCAGCCGCACCGCGCCGCGCTTCGCTCGTTTCGCCGGGGTGAACAGAGCGATCTGTTTCAGGGCCGGCGGTATCTGTCGGGCATCGATCCCGGCGACCGTCCGCGCCGCGGCAGCGACGGCCGCGGCCTGCACGGCCTCGGGAAGCTCGTCCCACCTCAGAATCCCGTCCGGATCCGTCGCGTCGTCATCGCCCGGGCGATCGGACCGTTCTGCCATGCCGCACTCCCCTCGACGCCGCACCCTCCATCTTGACGGATGACGGCGGTGGCCACTGTGTCGGTCCACGGCCGTAGCCTTGGCAGCCATGACCGTCAGCCACCGCTTCGACACGGCTGCTGCGTCACAGCCGTCGTTCGACGATCTGGAGCCCCCGCTGCGCGACACGACATTCGTGGTGGTCGATCTGGAGACCACCGGCGGATCCTCACGCATGGACGCCATCACCGAGATCGGCGCCGTCAAGGTGCGCGGCGGCGAAGTCCTGGGCGAGTTCTCCACCTTGGTCGACCCGGGACGATCGATACCCCCGCAGATCGTGCAGCTCACTGGTATCACCGACGCGATGGTGGTGGACGCTCCCCGCGAGGCGAGCGTCGTGCCCAGCTTCCTCGAGTTCGCCCGCGGAAGCGTTCTGGTGGCGCACAACGCCCCGTTCGATATCGGCTTCCTGAAAGCCGCCTGCGAACGCCTGGCGATCTCCTGGCCGGCCGACCGGTACTGGACACGGTCCGCCTTGCCCGCACGGTCTTCACGCGCAGCGAACTGCCCAGCGTGCGTCTGGGCGTGCTGGCTGCGGCGCTGGGCGCTCGGGTGACGCCGAACCATCGTGCGCTCGCCGACGCGCAGGCCACGGTCGATGTGCTGCACGCGCTGATCGAACGGCTGGGGCCGCTCGGCGTGGAGACGCTCTCCGAACTGGTCGGCGCCCAGCGTGCGGTCGATCCTGCCCGACGGCGCAAGCGCCACCTGGCCGACGGTATCCCGGCCGCCCCCGGCGTGTACCTGTTCCGCGCCGCGGATGGCGCCGTCCTCTATATCGGCACGTCCGGGAACCTGCGCGCGCGCGTGCGGTCCTATTTCACCGCCGCCGAGACGCGGAGCCGGGTCAAGGAGATGGTGCTGCGGGCCCAGCGCGTCGACTATGTGGTCTGCGCCACGAGTCTGGAGGCGGCCGTGCGGGAACAGCGCCTGATCGTCGCGCACCAGCCGCCCTACAACCGCCGCTCCAAGCGCCCGGCGCGCACGTACTGGCTGCGGATCGGTCCCGCGCCGACGCATCGGATGACGCTGTCCGGGGCTCGCCCCGCGGACCCTGCGCACGGATGCCTGGGGCCGCTGTCATCGCGGTCATCGGGCAGGCAGGTCGCCGACGCCATCCGGGCCGTACGGGGTGCCTCCGACGTGCTGCACGGCCGCGTCGCGGATCTGCTGGACGGCCTGCGCGAGCGCATGGAGACCCTGGCGGCGCAGGGTCACTATGCGGCTGCCGCGCAGGCGCGCGATCAGCTGGCGACCGTCATCCGGGAGTTGGATCGCTCCGAGCGGCTGGCGGCCTTCACCGGCATCGCCGAGTTGATCACGGCGGCACCGGACGGCGACGGCGGTTGGGAGCTCACCGTGATCCGTCGCGGTCGCCTGGTTGCTGCGGGGCTGGCACGCCGGGGCGTCGATCCGATGCCGGTGGTGGAGGCGCTGGTGGCGTCTGCCGAGACGGTGCCGCTCGCATTCGCCGACGATGCTCCGGCAGCCACTGCCGAAGAGTGCGCGACGATCCTGTCAGCCGTCGAGCAGCAAGGCGTGCGGATTGTTCGCAGCACCTCCGGCTGGTCGCTGCCGATCGGTGGCTTCGGCCGCTGGCGGCCGTTCGCCGAGCAGGCCGCCGCCGCCCTGGACGCGGCAGGATTCGATCCGTACTGATCCGCGGTGAGCCCGGACCGGGATGCGCATGACGGCACCACCGGCCGGGCGCCGGCATGCGACGATACGATCGTCATCGATGCGCACCGCCGCGCACGCCGTCCGGTCAAAGGAGTTCCATGGTCACCGCGATCGTGCTCATCGACATCGATTCCGCCGCGATCCCCGAGGCGGCGCAGGCGATCGCGGACATCCCCGGGGTGCAGTCGGTCTACTCGTGCGCCGGTGACGTGGACGTCATCGCGGTCGTTCGGGCCGACGACCACGAGGGCATCGCGACTCTTGTCCCGGAACGGATCGCCAAGGTGCCCGGTGTACGGAACACCGTGACCCATATCGCCTTCCGGTCGTACTCGCGGCGCGACGGCGACGACGCATTCTCCATCGGCATGCAGGCCTGAGCAGCTGCCGATCCGCCGCTCAGGCTTCGGCGGCCAGCCGGGTCGACACCGACACCCACCGTTCGACGAGATCGGCCACCGCGCCCGAGGCGATGGCCGCGCGCGCCCGCTCGAGACCGGCCGACAGGTCGGCGGTGAGGTCACCGGTCAGTCCCGCGTGGGCGGCCAGCGCCGCGGACGCATTCAGCAGCACCGCATCCATCACCGGGCCCTGTTCCCCGGCGAACACCCGCCGGGCGACGCCGACGTTCACCGTGACGTCGCCGCCGCGCAGATCCTCGGGGACGCTGCGCGCCATCCCCCACACCGAGGGGTCGATGGCGCCCTGGGTGACACCACCGTCGCGAACGATCCACGCCGTGGACGTCGTGGTCGTGGTCAGCTCGTCCAGACCGTCGTCGCCGCGGAACAGCAGCACGTCGCTTCCGCGATCCGCGAAGACCTGCGCCATGATCGGCGCCATCGCCGCGTCACCGCAGCCGATCGCTCCGGCCGGCGGCTGCGCGGGTTGGTCAGCGGCCCCAGGAAGTTGAACACCGTGGGAATGCCCATCTCCCGCCGAGGTGCAGCCGTATGACGGAACGACGGGTGGAACACCGGCGCGAAGCAGAATCCGATGCCGACCTCGGCGATGCACTCGGCCACGGCCGTGGGCCCCAGCGAGATCGCGATGCCCAGGCCCTCCAGCAGGTCCGCCGCGCCGCAACTGGACGACGCCGCCCGGTTGCCGTGCTTGACCACCACGGCGCCCGCGGCCGCGGTCACCACAGCCGCCATCGACGAGATGTTCACCGTATTGGCGCGGTCCCCACCGGTGCCGACGATGTCCACCGTCCGGCCGGGGACCTCCAGCCGGTTCGCGTGCGCCAGCATGCCATCGACCAGACCGGAGACCTCGGCGGGCGTCTCCCCCTTGGCGCGCAGCGACACCGCGAAGGCGGCGATCTGTGCCGGTGTCGCCCGGCCGCTCATCACCTCGTCCATCGCCCACGAGGTCTGCACGGCCGACAGGTCCGCACGCGACAGCAGGCCGGACAGCACCGCCGGCCACGTCGTGGCGGAGCCGGCGGCGGTCACTGTGCCGCGCTGCCGGCCGGTCGCGCGACCGGCCGGTCGCGCAGCATCGCCGCCACGCTCTGCGCGGCCGTGACCGGATCGAGCGGATACATCAGTACCTCGTCCGCCTTGGCCCAGGTGGCCAGCCAGCGGTCGTCCAGGCGCCGGACCAGCAGCATCACCGGCGGCACCGATTCGGCTTCGAGGTGGATCTGCCGACTGATGCCCATGCCGCCGGCCGGCTGCGCCTCACCGTCCAGGATCAACAGGTCCGCCGCATTGTCGTCAACGGCCATCAGCACCTCGGCAATGGTGGAGCACTCCAGGAAGTCCACCTGCCCGACATCGCGCGACGGGCGTCGCCCGACGGCGAGCATGACGGCCTGACGTACGTCGGCTCGGTTGCTGTAGACCAGAACCACCGGGTTAGTCATCTGGATCGTCCACCTTCTCGTGCTCGCCGGGCAGGGCGGGACGCCGCACGTCCCACGTCGATCGTAGTGGGCCGGCTCCGNTCTGCTCACGGAGTCCACCTGCTCCCGTCGTACATGCGGTTTCACCGACAATGTGCAACCCGCCGACCCCCGGGGGAGCGAACAGCACGCGAAGGCGCCATAATCCACATGTGACGACTACGACGCCGGCAGGCACTCCTGCGATCAGTGCGCGCATCCACACCCTGAACCGNCCGAACATGGTCAGNGTCGGGGTCATCGTGTGGCTCGCCAGCGAGTTGATGTTCTTCGCCGGGCTCTTCGGCATCTACTTCACCGCTCGCGCGGTCGCCCCCGGAGGCGAATGGCCGCCGTCCGAAACGCATTTGGACATCTGGTACGACCTGGTCTTCACCATCATCCTGGTGCTCAGTTCGTTCACCTGCCAGTTCGGCGTGTGGGCGGCGGAGCGCGGCGACGTGTTCGGTCTGCGCCGCTGGTACATCATCAGCTTCCTGATGGGGTTGACCTTCGTCATCGGTCAGAGCATCGAGTTCTACAACATGGCCTCCGAGGGCACCACACTGTCCTCCAGCGCCTACGGCACCGTGTTCTATCTGACGACCGGCTTCCACGGTCTGCACGTCATCGGCGGCTTGATCGCGTTCATCCTGCTGATCGCCCGCACCAAGATGAGCAAGTTCACGCCGGCCCAGGCNACCAGCGCCATCGTCGTGTCGTACTACTGGCACTTCGTCGACGTCATCTGGATCGCGCTGTTCGCCACGATCTTCATCATCCGGTGAGCGCGATGCGGATCGGCAAGTCCAATCACCAACACCACGATCAGGAGGATGGTGTGACACACATCAGCGGCGGGAGATTCCGTCGCGGGTCGAAGGCGCTGCGCAGGGCATCCGCGCTGGTCGCCNTGGCGCTGGCGCTGGGCGTGCTCGGCCTCGGATATTCGGCTCTGGTGCCGGCCGGGAACACCGCGGCGGCCGACTCGGTCGATGCCGACACCATCGCGCACGGCAAGGATCTCTACGATCGGTCCTGCATCAGTTGCCACGGGGCCAATCTGCAGGGAGTGGACGGCAAAGGCCCGTCGCTGATCGGCGCCGGCCAGGCGAACACCTACTTCCAGCTGGCCACGGGCCGCATGCCGGCGAAGGCGAACACCGCCGAGATGCCGCGGTCCATCCCGTTCTTCTCCGACGAGAAGGACATCGACGCGATCGCCGCCTATGTGCAATCGATCGGCGGCGGCGCGCAGCTNCCGGGCAGCNTCGACATCTCCAACGCGGACGTCGCCAAGGGCGCCGAGCTCTACCGGCTGAACTGCGCGTCCTGCCACAACTTCACCGGTAAGGGCGGCGCGTTGTCGCAGGGCAAATTCGCCCCGCCCCTGGACNAGGCGACGAACGCGGAGATGTACGCCGCCATGCTCGCCGGCCCGGAGAACATGCCGACGTTCTCGGAGGCCCAACTGACGCCGAGCGAGAAGCTGGACATCATCAAATACGTCCGCGCATCGACCGACTCCGTGTCCCCCGGTGGCTACGACCTGGGTGGCTTCGGACCGGCGCCGGAGGGCCTGATCGCCTTCCTGGTCGGCATGGGTGTCATCGTCTCCATCACACTGTGGTCGGGGTCCCGCTCATGAGTTCACACAAGACGATCGCTGTACCCACCAGCGATGAGATGGCCGGTATGACGCAGGAGGAGCTGGCCCGCCTGGGCGCGCGGCTCGACGGCGTCGAACTGGTCGAATACGGCCCCCGTTTCGAGCCGGGCTCCCCCGCCGAGAAGCGCGCGGAGCGTCAGGTCGCCAAGTGGTTCTTCCTGGCGGCCCTGTTCGCGCTGGCCTTCGTCGTCATCTTCATCGTCTGGCCCGCCGGCTACGAGGACCCGTTCTCCTCCCGGCAGTGGATCTACGCGCTGTTCACGCCGCTGCTGGGAATCACGCTCGGAGCCGCGATCCTCTGCCTGGGCCTGGGTGTCATGTCGATCGCGCGCCGTATCGCCCCCCATGAGGTCGCTGTCCAGCAGCGCCATGTCGGCGGCTCTGCCGAACACGACCAGAAGACGGTCGGCGCGGAGCTCATGGACACCCTGGACAAGACCGGCCTGAAGACACGACGCGGCATGCTGAAGACCTCGCTGCTGCTCGCCGGCGGTGGCATCGCCACCGCCGCGGTCGTCGGTCCCATCGGCGGGCTGATCAAGAACCCCTGGGCGAAGGGCGACGAATCCGATCTATGGGTGACGCCGTGGCGGCCCGCGGCCGACGGCACCAAGGTTCGCATGACGTTCCAGGACGGATCGTTCGTGCGACCGGAGGATCTGGCGGTCGGCTCGATGGCCACCGTCTTCCCGGGTGTGCCNGGCGGCGCGACNGCGTCCGACGCCGCCGTCATGCTGTTCCGCCTGCGGCCGAACGAGCCCATCATGATCCGTAACGGCCAGGACGGCTTCGAGTACGGCAACTACTACGCGTACTCCAAGATCTGCACGCACGTCGGCTGCCCGGTCTCGCTCTACGAGGACCAGACCGGCCGCGTCCTGTGCCCGTGCCACCAGTCCCAGTTCGACGTGCACAACGGCGCCAAGCCGGTCTTCGGNCCGGCTACCCGACCGCTGCCCCAGTTGCCGATCGACGTCGATGACGAGGGNTACTTCTTCGCNACGAGCGACTTCATCGAGCCGGTCGGCCCCGGATTCTGGGAGTCGACGCAGGGCTCGAAGCCATGGGGCAGCCACCCGAAGGGGGAGAACTCGTGAGCCGTCTGACGACTTCCACCAAGTCCTCCGGTGGCCTGGGCGCGCTATTGCCCAAGGCCGGCCAGGAGGCCGACCAGCGCTACCACGCCGCCCCCGGCCTGCGCGCCGCGCTGAACAAGGTTTTCCCGACGCACTGGTCGTTCATGCTGGGCGAGGTGGCGCTGTACTCGTTCATCGTGCTGCTGCTGTCCGGCGTCTACCTGACGCTGTTCTTCGACCCGTCCATGGGCGAGACCGTCTACCAGGGCGTGTACACGCAGTTGCGCGGCATCCCCATGTCCCGCGCGTTCGCCTCCACCGTGGATCTGTCCATGGAGGTCCGGGGCGGCCTGCTGATCCGGCAGATCCATCACTGGGCGGCGCTGATCTTCCTGGCCGGGATGATGCTGCACATGATGCGCGTCTTCTTCACCGGAGCGTTCCGCAAGCCGCGCGAACTCAACTGGATCCTGGGTGTGCTGCTGCTGGTCACCGGAATGGCCGAGGGCTTCCTCGGCTACTCGCTGCCGGACGATCTGCTGTCCGGCACCGGCCTGCGCGCGGTGAGCGCCTTCATCCTGTCGATCCCGGTGATCGGCACCTGGATGCACTGGGCCGTGTTCGGCGGGGACTATCCCGGCACGATCGTCATCGGNCGCTTCTACTCGTTGCACGTATTGATCATTCCGGGCCTGCTGCTGGCGCTCATCGGACTGCACGTGGCCCTGGTCTGGTTCCAGAAGCACACCCAGTTCCCCGGCCCGCGCCGCACGGAGAACAACGTCGTGGGCGTGCGGGTGCTGCCGTCGTTCGCCTCCAAGGGCGGCGGGTTCTTCGCCGTCGTGTTCGGCGTGATCGTGCTGCTGTCCGGTGTCTTCCAGATCAACCCGGTGTGGACGCTGGGACCGTACAACGCATCACAGGTCTCNGCCGGCATCCAACCCGACTTCTATATGGGCTTCTTGGACGGGATGGTGCGCGTCTGGCCGGACTGGGAGATCCGCAACCTGTTCGGGCACTACATGATCCCGGCGGTGTTCTTCCCGTCCATTCTGGCCGCCACGCTGCTGATGGTGCTGGTGATCGCCTACCCGGCGATCGAGAAGAAGTTCACCAAGGACAACGCACACCACAACCTGCTGCAGCGGCCGCGCGACGTGCCGGTGCGTACCTCGCTCGGTGTCGCGTTCCTGGCGTTCTACGTCCTGAACCTGATCAACGGGGCCAACGACCTGTTCGCGTTCAAGCTGGACATCTCGCTGAACGTCATGACATGGATCGGGCGCATCGGCTCGGTGGTGTTCCCCGTCCTCGCGTACATGATCACCTATCGGCTGTGCCTGGGCTTCCAGCATCACGACCGCGAGGTGCTGGAGCACGGTGTGGAGACCGGTATCGTCCGGCGCTCGCCGACCGGCGAATTCTACGAGGTGCACCAGCCATTGGGTGACGTGGACGAGCACGGTCATCCGATCCCCCTGGAGTACCAGGGCGCACCCGTGCCCAAGAAGGCCAACGAGCTCGGCGCCGCAGGACGGGCCGTGCCCGGGGTCTGGTCGCCGAAGGATCAGGACGGCGTCATCGACTACAGCCACGACGGCGCGGAATCGGACGAGCCCGAGGCCGCCGGGGAACTCACCCGCAGCTAGGCTCGTATCTCCACCACAGCGCCTGTGGCGGCCACTCCCCTCGTGGGGTTGGCCGCCACAGTGCTATCACGGCCCCGCTTCCGCTTCCCCCTATGGCCGGTGTGCTGCCATCCGGCCTCCTGCTGCTGCACGGACTGATTGACTTGTCCCCTTGGCAGCGGGCGGTGGGGCACGTGAGGCGATCCACGTCGACGTCCCGTGCCCCGCAGCACGAGGGACGCCGGGGCGCTGCCCGTGCTCGTCACGGCCGCTCCTCTCGCCCACCCGAATATGCGACGAGGCGTCCTGCCGCACCTCGCAAGGTGACGCAGGACGCCTCGTGGAAGCGCCGTAGGGCGGTCAGTGCGCGGCGTGCGCCCGCTGGTATTCGAAGAGCCAGCCGGTCAGCGCCAGGAACAGGAAGCCGAAGCCGATCACGATGAGCCAGACCAACCAGAACGCGACGGCGATGGCGGTGAGCATGGCCGCAGCGGCCAGCGCCAACGGCCAGTACGACGCCGCCGGGAAGAATCCCACATCGCCGGCGCCGTCGGCCACCGCGGCATCCGGGTCGTCCTCGGGCCGGGCCTGCTCCAGGCGGCGCGATCCGAA
>JGI26538J50259_1001489_pt1 | contig 13764 bp, 14 predicted proteins | sample ThiBio_1000_plan_FD_50259 | JGI IMG/M metagenome (IMG submission 50259)
GCGTCGGACAGGACTGGCGTCGTGGCCTACTACCGCGAGATCCTCGCCGCTGGCCGCTACCTCTACGACGCGCAGCGCAAGTACGCGCACAACGGCCTCGTGAGCGCCGTGTTCCAACGCACGGAAGCGCCTGACTACACCGCTAGCGAGGAGCCACTTACGCGTGAACGCCTCCTCAAGCGCCTTGCCGAGGTCGGCGAACTCGTCAAGGACGACGCCGAGGGCGACGAGTTCAAGGTCTTCCTCTACGACTTGGCGCGGCACGTGTCTCACGCATCTGGCGGCCTGTTCCGCCCGCGTGTCAGCGCCGGAGAGGCGGAGTTCCTCGCCGAGCTAAGGCGCCTCCTCAAGATGCCAGAGCAGTAATCGTGCGGGCCCGTTGGGTGTGGGGCGTGAGCATGGCTAGTTTCGTACTAGCCGCCAGCACCGGCACGTACTACCGCTTCTCCCTGATCTACCGCCTACCGGGCGTGCTGGAATACATCAGACACGCGCACTCGCACCTGATGTTCTTCTCGTGGATCACGCCGCCGCTGATGCTGCTGGTTGGGGCGCATCTGAGTGGCCGCGGGCTGCGGACGAAAGGGTTCGGACTCGCCGCTGCCCTGGCCGTCTTCGGTGGGCTCCTAACCTATCTACCGTTCCTCAAGACCGGCTACCACCTGTTGAGCCTGGGTGGCGGCAAGCCGCTGCCCATCTCGATGTTCGCGTCTGGTGCCAACGGCATCGCTTGGTACTTGTTCGTCGCCTTGTACGTCGCGGCGACTTGGCGCGTGAAGCGCTGGCCCGTCCTGCGGCTCTTCGACGGTGCCGTCGCCCTGCTCGTCGTGGCTACCGTCGCCATCGGCGGGCTGGCGATGCTAGGCGCCACGGGGCAAGTGCAGCGCCCGCTGATGCTCGCGCTCGTTGACTGGTTCCTTACCGCCTTCGCTGACGGCTGGTTCGGACTCGCCATAGTGGGGCTCGCCGCCTGGCATGGAGCGCAAAGGCGCCTTGCGCGCCGCCCCATCGGGTTGCTCGTGTGGGCGTTGGTGGCAGCGATCGCAGTGCGCAGCGCGGCGCGTTTCGCAGTGGCCGGGCTCGGCTGGGCCTGGGCTGGTGGCGCGGACGCCAGCGCCAGCACGGTGGCCGCCCTCGTCTGGCTCGTGCTCGTGCACGCCGTGTGGCCGCCGGCTGAGCCGCGGCCAGCTCAGCTAAGCGGCGCGACCCTGTGGCTGCGGCAGCTGGCGCTTGCGCTCATCGCCATCAAGGGCGTCGTCGAGTTCTCCGGCGCGGTGCCAGCCGCGCGGGAGTGGCTGTTCGCCGTGCCGCTGCACGTGTTCTTCCTCCACGCCTTCCTGCTCGGCGCCGTCAGCCTTGGGCTCATCTACGCCATGCGCGTGACCCTGGGCGCCAGCACGTTCCGAGGTGCTTGGGCGTTCGTGGCTGCCGTAGCCATGATGCTCGGCGCCCTCGTAACCCTCACGCCCGTGTGGCCCAGCGCGTTGGCCGGACCGTGGGTGCTTTACGCGACAGCCATCACGAGCATCGGCCCCGTACTGGTCGTCGCGTTCTCGCTCATCCGGCTCGACTTCGGGTCCGCGACCACAGCAGGCCACTACCACGAGTAACGCCAGAGCCAAACCAGACAGCGCGGTAGGGATGACGGCCGCCCCCTCTACCTGAACTATGCGGCCGATGAGCGGCGCGGTCAGCGCTGGGCCGAGGTTGGCGCCAGCCACCACGATGGGTGTCACCTGCTCCGAGCGCTCCGGGAAGACCTCGGTTAGCCAAGCGAGGGCTGTCGGGAAGATGGGTGAGAGGCTAAGCCCGACGAGGAGGAACGCCACCGGCGCAGACTCGACGCGGTGCGCAGCCACCATGAAGAGGAGCGTGGCGGCGCTGGCGTAGAGGACGAACTGTGAGACCGGAGCCGTGCCGAGAGCGGCGCTGCCAGGACCCGCCCCACCGTGATGGCCAGCCAGTAGAGCGACGTGTAAGCAGCGGCGCTGGCGCCGAAGTGCGGGTTGAGGTACTCCGTCTCCCACGACGTTACCCCCACTTCGACGGAGACGTAGAAGATGTAGAGGAGCACGAAAGCGCCGAGGTTGACGAGCGCGAGGGGCGCGGCGCCGCGGTCACGGAGCGACACCTCAGGCACCGGCAAGCGTAGGGTCCAGGGCAGGAGGATGAAGCCCCCCTGCGCCGAGGATGAGGAACGGCAGCGCGAAGCGCGGCTCCAACGCCGTCACGAGGAGTGGGCCGATCACGGCGCCGACGCCGAACACCGCGTTGATGAGGTTGAGGGCGGGGGCCGCCTTCGGGCGGAAGCTGACGGCCACCATGAGGTTACAGGACACGTTCAGCAGCCCAGCGCCGGCCCCGGCGAGCACGGCGCCAGCAAGCACCATGCCCCAAGTCGGAGCGAGACCGATCGCAGCCACGCCTGCCACGAAGCCGGCGGCGGCGATGACAAGGGCGCGCCTGTAGCCCAGTGCGCGCAGGAGGAGCCCAGAGGCGATGATGCCGAGGAACGACCCGATGAACTGCGCGCTTACGACGATGCTCACCTGCTCGACCCCGATGGAGAAGCGCTCCCTCAGCATGGGGAACGACGGGCCGTAGAGCGCCTGCAGGGCGCCGATCAGTGCGAAGCTCGCGAAGCTGAACCAGAGCACGGCGTAGCGGGGAGCTAGTCTCGGGGTGCGCATGTAGCGCGCAGAGTACCGCGCCGTTCAGGGCGCCGCTCNGCCACCAGGCGTCTCGGCACCAAGGCCGCGCTCGTGAGCAGTCGGTATACTTACCCTCCGGTACGCTCGGAGGCACCACGTGGTNGACGGCATCGAACAGATCAACGACTTGCGCGAGAGGTACTTGCGCTTCTTCCAGTCTCGCGGACACCTGATACTCGGCTCGGCGCCGCTCAAGAGCGACGACCCGACGCTGATGTTCAACAGCGCTGGCATGGTGCAGTTCAAGCCGTACTTCCTCGGCGCTACTCCCAAGTTCGCTGGTCACGATGGCACTTGGCACCGCGTCACCACGGCCCAGAAGTGCCTGCGGATCAACGACATCGAGAACGTCGGGCGCACGTTGCGGCACCACTCGTTCTTCGAGATGCTCGGCAACTTCTCCTTTGGCGACTACTTCAAGCCTGAGGCGGCGGCGTGGGCGTGGGAGTTCGCCACCTCGCAGGAGTACATGGGGCTCGACAAGGAGCGCNTGTACGTCACCGTTTACGACGATGACGACGACGCCTACGCCATCTGGCGCGACCAGGTCGGTGTGCCTGAGGCGCGCATCAGCCGCTGGGGTGAGGACGAGAACTTCTGGCCGGCGAACGCCGTCAGCAAAGGCCCGAACGGGCCTTGCGGGCCGTGCTCCGAGATCTTCTACGACCGCGGGCCGAGCTTCGGCACGGACACGGAAGTGGGACCGAACACGGGTTCGGGCGACCGCTACATCGAGTTCTGGAACCTCGTGTTCACGCAGTTCGACCGCCAAGACGGCGGCCACCTGGAGCCGCTGCCGCAGCAGAACATCGACACGGGCCTTGGCTTCGAGCGTCTCGTGGCCGTGCTAACGGGCAAGGAGGACGCTTACGCGACCGAGCTCTTCCAGCCGACCATCAGGCGCGTAGCTGCGCTCTCCGGCTCGCCTTACGCCGGCCCGAGCTCCGTGTCGCATAGGGTCATCGCGGATCACGTGCGCGCCGTGACCTTCGCCATCACGGACGGCGTCATGCCGGCCAACGACGGCGCCGGCTACGTCGTGAAGATGCTCACGCGCCGCGCCTCGCGCCACGCGTGGCTCCTAGGCCTCCGCGAGCCCGTCCTGTACACGCTCGTCGATCAGGTCGTCGAGTCGATGGGCGCCGCCTACCCGGAGGTCAAGGACGGAGCGGAGCGCGTGAAGGGCATCATTCACGCCGAGGAGGAGCAGTTCCTTCGCACGCTCGAGGCTGGCATCCAGCGCGTTGGCGCCCTCCTAGACGAACTGGCCGGGCCGCTGCTTCCCGGCGCAGTCGCCTTCGACCTATGGCAAACGTACGGCTTCCCACTCGACCTCACGAGCGAGATGGCCGCCGAGCGCGGCGTGGCGGTCGACGCCGAGGGCTACGAAGCCGCCCGCGAGCACGCGCGCGACCTCTCGCGCGGCACGGCAGGCGGCAAGGCACTGTTCACGGCCACGAGCGACGCGCTCGGTAAGGTCGCGGAGCGCGCTGGCGAGACGGTCTTCCTTGGTTACACCGCCGAGCAGGCGGAGGCGCGGGTTGTTGCGCTCGTTACGCAAGGCGATGACGCGCGCGAGCTCGAGTCCTTCACTGAGGGCGAGGTCGGCACCGTCGTACTCGACCGCACCCCCTTCTATCCTGAGGGCGGTGGCCAAGTGGGCGACACGGGCGTGCTCGTCTGGCCCGGCGGTAAGGCCATCGTGTCCGCCACGAGCAAGTCGCGGCAGGGCCTGACGCTGCAGCGCGTGCGAGTAGCGCGAGGCACGCTGAACGCCAACCAGGCCGTCACCGCCACGGTCGATCCCGCGCGGCGCGAGACGGAGAAGCATCACTCTGCCACGCACCTACTGCACGCCGCCTTGCGCGCGGTGCTAGGCACGCACGTCGCCCAGGCGGGCTCGCTGGTGGCGCCCGATCGCTTACGCTTCGACTTCTCGCACCCGCACGCCGTGACAGCGGAACAGCAGCTCGAGATCGAGACGCTAGTCAACCGCTGGGTGCAATCTGACCTACCCGTCGATTGGCGGGTCGTGCCGATCGCGGAGGCACGCGGTGCAGGCGCCATGATGCTGTTCGGCGAGAAGTACGGCGAGAACGTGCGCATGGTCAGCATGGGCGGCGTCTCGACGGAGTTGTGCGGCGGCACGCACGTCGACCGCACCGGTCAGATTGGCGCCTTCGTCATCATCAGCGAGGAGGCCGTCTCGGCTGGCGTGCGCCGCATCGAGGCGCGCGTCGGGGGCTCCGCCATGCGCTACGTAGCGGACCTGCGCCAGACGCAGTTGCGGCTCGCCGCTCACCTTGGCGGCAGGCCGGAACAGTTGGAGGAGAGGCTCACCAAGCTGCAAGCCGATCACAAGGAGGCGCTGAAGGAGGCCTCGCGCTTGCGCGACCGCTTGGCGGCCGCCCAGACGAGTGCGGGCGGGGGCAACGAGGTGCTCGAGGCCGGCGGCTTCAAGTACTTGACCGCCTTGCTCGACGGTCTCGACGTCAACGCGCTCCGCAACGCCGCAGACACCCTGCTCTCCAAGAGCGGCGCCGACCTGGTCGTCGTCGGTTCTGGCGGCGCGCTCGTGGCCAAGGTCTCGCCCGCGGCGCAGGCGCGCGGCGCGAACGCTGGCAAAGTAGTCAGGGCGGCGGCGGCCAGCGTCGGCGGCAGTGGCGGCGGGCGGCCAGACATGGCCCAAGCCGGAGTCAAGGACCCCGCGCTGCTTGGCCAGGCGCTTGCCGCGGTCGGCGGCGCGCTGACGGCAGGTTGAGCCGACCGGTGGTCACACCAGGCGCCTCGGCAGCGTCGCGGCCCGAACCGTTCACCGGTCAGCCGCCAAGACTGCCGTCTGGCGCAAAGTTGCCGCGCGTGATCGCGGTAGACATCGACGGCACCCTGCTGGGCCCTGAAAAGGTCGTGACGGCTCGCACGCGCGCGGCCATCGACGCCGTCCGCTCACTCGGCGCGCACGTCGTCGTCGCGACAGGCAGGCCGCTGCGCACGGCGCTGCCGGTGGCCGAGCAGATAGCGGCCACCAGCACGATCGTGGCCTACAACGGCGCCGCCATCTGGCACGCGCAGCGCTTCCAGCTCCTGCGGGCGCTCGACCTTGGGGTGGCGCAGGCCGCCGTCGAGCGCCTGCGGGCGGCGGCGCCGGGCGCCACCCTCGCACTCGAGACCTCACGCGGTTGGTACCTAGACGCGGAGTTACCGGCCGGGGATCCAGGCAACGCCGCTCACCTCTTCCGCGGCGGCCCACCCGTGGCGATCGGGCCGCTGGAGGGGTTCATGGATGGCGGCCCCATCAAGCTACTGGCCGTCTACGACGACGCTCACCCCTCTGCCTTGGCGGAATCCCTGAACGACCTGGAGCTCTACACGACCTGGAGCCTGCCTTTCCTGCTCGAGGTGCACCATCCGCTCGTCAACAAGGGCGCCGCGCTGGCGCACCTGTGCGAGGAGTGGCAGGTTGAACCGTCTGAGGTGGCGGCGTTCGGTGACCAACATAACGACAGCGCCATGCTCGCCTGGGCCGGGCTTGGCGTGGCGATGGGCAACTCCGAACCGGAGGCCCTGGCTGCGGCCGATCTGGTGACGGCGAGCAACGTAGAGGATGGCGTGGCGCTGGTGTTGGAGAGTTGGGTGCGCGCGTCAGCAGAGGCGGCCGTCTGAGCGCCACCGACCCGAGCGCCACAACGCCGTTGGCCGCTGGCGCCCGCCTGCTCGGCCTCGACGTCGGCGACGCCCGCATCGGCCTGGCGTCGGGCGCGGTCGGTTCGCTCCTCGCGTTCGGGCGCGGAGCGCTTGAACGGCAAGGGACCAAGAAGGACGTGCCAGCCATCTTGCAGCTCATGGCAGCTGACGGCGCCGCCGCGGCGATCGTCGGTCTGCCGCTGCGCCTCGATGGCGCAGAGTCGCTGCAGACGGAACGCGTGAGGCGCTTCGCGGCCGCCCTCGCGGCGGCGGGCGCCGTTGTCGAGTTCGAGGACGAGCGTCTTACGACGCGCATCGCTCAGCGCCAGGTTGGGGCCTCCGACTTGCCCCGTGGCCGGCGTCAGGAGAGGGGACGCCTCGACGAAGCGGCGGCAGTACTCATCTTGGAGTCGTACCTTCGGCGCGTGCAGGAGCAGTGGTGAGCGACGAGTCGAGCAAGCCGAACGGAGCTGCCATCACGCGCCCGAAGCGCCGCGGTCGCGCGCTGGCGTTGGCGCTGCTGCTCGTCCTCGTGCTCGTGGTCACCGGGTGGGTGGTCGTGCGCTTCGCACTGTCACCTGTTAGCGCCACCCCTAGGCAAGTCGAGTTCGAGGTGCTCCCTGGTTGGGGTGGCGCGCGTGTGGCGGGAGCGCTGCATGACGCCGGTCTCGTGCGTTCGGGGTTCGCCTTCGAGCTGCTACTGCGGTTCACCGATCTCGACAGGCGCGTCGGCGAGGGGCTTTACGACCTCTCGCCAAGCATGAGCAGTCGCGAGCTGGCTAACGCCTTGGCGGCTGGCGGGCGGCCGCGCACTGTGCGCATCGTCGTGCCGGAAGGTTGGCGCGCGACCGCGGTAGTAGCGCGCCTAGCTGCCAACGGCTTGGGTGAGGAGCCGGAACTCGCCGCCCTTGTCCGCTCGCCTGGCGAGCTGGCGCCGCCCGGACTGGCCAAGGACGACACGTTGGAGGGCTACCTCTTCCCCGCTAGTTACGACCTGCCGGTGCATTCGACGGCCTCCGAGGCGCTCGGCGCCATGGTCGCGCGTTTCGAGGCCGAGGTGACGGGTCCAGTGGTCGACGCCCTCGCCCAGTCCGGCCTAAGCGTTCACGATTGGGTGACTTTGGCGAGCATGGTGCAGGCGGAGGCCGCCTCGGTCGAGGAGATGCCCATCATCGCTGGGGTGTTCCTCAACCGCCTTGACGACGGCATGCTGCTGCAGTCAGATCCGACCGTCGCTTACGGCCTTGGCAAGGCACTACCCGACTTGAGTGCCGTTGCTGGCGACTTGCGGAAGGACACGCCGTGGAACACCTACACGCGACCTGGCCTCCCGGCGGGCCCCATCGGTAACCCTGGCCAGGAGGCCCTACTTGCCGTCCTGTCGCCGCAGCGCTTGACTGACGCCGGCGTTCCCTACCTCTACTTCCTTCACGGCAGCGAGGGTGGGGTGCCCGTGTTCCGACCGAACACGAACCTGCCAGCGCATAACCGCGACGTGCAGCGCTTCCTGCGGGGCGGCGGCTAGCCGGCGCTATCGTCGCCGTCCGCGGCGTCGGCGGCCTGCGCGGCAGGTGAGCGCTTGGCTGGCAGGCGGCTCGCCTTGCGCAGCGCCTCCGTCAACAGGTACTCGATCTGGGCGTTGACGCTGCGCAGGTCGTCGGCCGCCCACTTCTCTATGGCGCCGTGGATCTCGGCGTCGAGCCTGAGGAGGTAGCGCCTCTTCTCAGCCACTGTGACCGCCGCCTACTGCTTCACCTAGGCGAGTTCGCACCGCGTGCGCGCAGGTTGCCAGCGAGGTAGGTGGCGATCACTTGCACGACCGTGGGTGAGATGACCGCGTCCGCGCCTGGGAGCGGCATGCCGAGCGCCGGGCCGGCCGTGTCGACGAGGTTGTGCGTAAGGTCCGCGAACAGGAACAGGTCAGCGTGAGGCGCGGCGGCGGCGATGAGTTCGGCGTCGACGGTGGTCACCTGGATGTCCTTCTCGCCCTGGAGGACGGCTACGGGTACCGCCACGGCGCGCGCTAGGTCAGAGGGCTCCACCCCGAACTCGCTCCGCAGTAGCCCCGCGGCGGGGGCGAACATGCCAGTGAGCGGGTACTTCTCGAGCTCAGGGGTTGGGGTCAGCGCGACGCCGGTAGAGGCGTTCACGGCGGCGATGAGCTCGTCTATCTGCTGCCCGAGCGTGGCGAGCGCCTCCGTCGTCGCCCCGCCCTCTTGCGCGCGCGCTAGCAGCTGCTCGCGGAGCAGGACGTCGAGCGGCCTACCTGGGGAGGCCAAGAGCACCAGCGCCTGTGGCGCGACCTTGCCGTGAGCGGTGGCGTACAACGCCACCAACCCGCCCTCGGAGTGACCGATGATGCCGAGGCGCGCAGCGTCAACCCCCGGCTGGGTAGCGAGGAAGCCAAGCCAGTCCGCGGTGTTCTGGGCGTAGGTGTCGAGGGTAACGGCGTTGCCGTCGCCGGTAGATGGGCTGATGCCCAGCTTCGAGGCGCGCAGCACCCCGTAACCGTGGCAGGCTAGGGCGTACGCGAGCTGCTTGTAACCGCTGTTGGTGAGCAGGGGCGGGGCGTTGCCGTCAAGGTCGACGGCGCCTGAGCCTGCGATCAGCACGAGGGTCGGGGCGGGACCTTCACTGCCGTCTGCCGCCGCCTTCGGGAGGGTGAGCTTGCCGACCAAGGTGGCGCCGGTGCTCGTGATGCTCACGTCGCGCTCGACGAGGCACGCGGCCGCCGTGGCCAAGGCTTCCGGTACGGCCGTAGTGGCGGGCGCCGGCGCCTGAGCAGCGCTAGCGCGCTCCATGCGCACGTTCTGGCTGGTGGTCAGCACCAAGATGTTGCCGTTGGCGTCGAGGTAGAGGCTGAAGTCGATCGACTGCGGCCGGCCTTGAGCACCCCGTCGAGGCGTTGCGCTGGCGTCTCCTGCCCGCCGACCGTGACGCTCGCCGCCGCGGGCGCGCCAAGCGCGGCGCTGCCGAACATAGCCACTTGCGGGGCGATGATGTCGAAGGTTCCAGCCGCGCCGCTCTTGAGCACTTCGTCTGCGAGAATCTGGAAGCCATCGATGAAGTTGTTGTCGAGCACGTAGACGGGGCCCGGCAGCGGCAACGTTACCGATTGGCTCTTACCGCCCTGTTCTATCGTCATCTCCGCGCTGCTCGCCCCGAACTTCACGTCGATCGTCACGTTCGTGCCCTGCACGGCGCCCGTCAGGTGATAGCTCGTCGCGGCGCCGTTCGGCCCCGTCTCGAGGACGTCATGGAGGTCCAGCGTGCCCGTCACGTTCGCGAAGCCGTTCGAAGGTCGTTCCCTCCGGGGTGCGGGTGAGAGTCATGCCGGCCTGGCCGATGGTGGCGCCGCCGACGATCATGTCGAAGGTGAGCGCGGCCCCTTGCGCGTCTCCTTGCGCGGCCCCCTGGGCTAGGCCAGTGCCGGCGCCGAGTAGCAGTGCCAGGGTCACGCCGGCGGCGGTTCTAAAGTGCTTGGTCATGTGCGTTCCTTTCAGCCCCCGTACAGCGTGCCTGCGTTGACGATCGGCGTGACCCCTTGCTCACTCGTGAGGGCGACCATGAGGTTGTTGGCCATGGCAGCGCGCTTGTCGTCGTCCAGTTCGACGACGCCGCGCTGCGAGAGCCCATTGAGCGCGTCCTCCACCATGCCGACCGCGGCCTCCACGATGAGGCGGCGGGCGGAGACGACGGCCTGCGCCTGCTGCCTGCGCAGCATGGCTTGCGCTATCTCCGGAGCGTAGGCCAAGTGCGTTAGGCGCGCCTCTATCACGTCTACGCCGGCTACTTCGAGGCGCTGCTCGAGCTCGCCGCGGAGTGCGGTGGCGAGCTCGTCCGGGTTCTCGCGTAGCGACGGGCGGTCGGCTCCGCTGGCGTCGTACGGGTAGCGCGTGGCCAGGCCGCGCAGGGCCGTCTCTGACTGGATGCCGACGAACTGCTCGTAGTCGTCGACGTCGAAGACCGCCTTGGCCGACTCGGCGACGCGCCAGACGACCACCGCCGCGATCTCGACGGGGTTGCCGTCCGCGTCGTTGACCTTCACGCGTTCGCTAGTGAAGTTGCGGACGCGCAAGCTGACGGCCTTCTTGGTGGTGAAGGGGTTGACCCACCAGAACCCGGCAGACCGCAACGAGCCGACGTAAGTGCCGAACAGGGTGAGGACGCGCGCCTGGTTCGGTTGCACCGCCACTAGCCCGCCGATGAGCAGGCCGCCGATCAGCATGGAGAGCACGCCAATGATCAGCGGGATAACCAACTCGTTGACGCCCGCGTAGATGACTAGCACGGCGCCCACTGCGAACAGCAGCAAGATGATGCCCAGCCCTAGAAACCCGTTCCCCGCGCGGGCTTGCTTCTCCACTACTCGCTCAACGACTTCGTTCACGGCACCTCCAATGTGCTAGCACGATGATATCACTTCGCTATCACTCGTGCAGTGGTCCGTGGGCGCCCGCGCCGCAGCCGCGACCGACTCCGCCACGCTGGTAAAGTGCCCCGATGAGCATCAGGCCTGACAGTTGGATCCGCGCCCGCGCCAAGGAGGGCATGATCACGCCCTTCGAGGAGCGCCTCGTGCGCCAAGGCGTCATCAGTTACGGGCTCTCGAGCTTCGGTTACGACCTGCGCGCCGCACCTGAGTGGCGCATCTTCGTGAACGCCTTCAACACCGTAGTGGACCCCAAGAACTTCGACACCCGCAGCCTCGTCGAGTGGGACGGCGAGACCTGCATCATCCCGCCGAACTCGTTCGTGCTCACGCGCTCTGTCGAGTACCTGAAGATCCCAGACGACACCATGGTCATCGCCCTAGGCAAGTCGTCTTACGCGCGCTGCGGCATCGTCGCCAACGTCACCCCACTCGAGCCGGGGTGGGAGGGCCACGTCACCCTCGAACTCTCCAACACCACCCCGTTGCCCGCCAAGGTATACGCCAACGAGGGCATAGTGCAGCTGCTCTTCTTCCAGGGCGAGCGGCCGGACACTACCTATGCCGACCGCGACGGCAAGTACCAGGGCCAAACCGGAGTGACGCTACCGCGGCTCTAGACCGCCAACCGCACTCTCAGTCGTCTTCATCCGCGTCGATGAGCGGCAGGCGCACCTTGAACACCGTCGCGCCCGGGCCGCTCTCGACCGTTATCGACCCCTGGTGATGTTCGGCCACCTGACGGGCGATCGCTAGGCCAAGGCCGGCGCCGCCGCCGGCGCCCTTGTAGAACTTCTCGAAGATGCGCTCNAGCGTGGCGGACGGTATGCCAGGACCGTCATCCCCAACCAACACGGTGACCTCGAGGTCGCCTATCTCGAGGCCCAAGGTGACGGCCTCCGGGTGGCTAGCGACGCGCACGGCGTTCGCCGTCAAGTTGCGCACCAGCTGCGTCAGGCGTTGCGGGTCGCCGAGCACGAGCGCCGGCAGCCCGGGGGTCACGACCACCCCAGGGAACTCGCCGGCGACGGGCGCAGCACGTCGCTGCGTAGTTCGACCAAGTGCGGGTTGGGGTCCACCACGAGCTGCCCGCGCGATAGCTGCAACAAGTCCTCCACCAACCTCGTCATGCTGCCAGCTATGCGCTGCGCGTCCATCAGGTCGTCGCGCACCTCCGGCTTGGCGCGCCTGACGGCACGGTCGAGGAAACCCCGCAAGCTCGTGAGCGGCGTACGCAGCTCGTGACTCGTCTCTGCCAGGAACACGCGTTGCGCGTCTAGCGCAACGCTCAACCTCCCGACGAGGCCGTTCAGGGCGCTCGTCAGGCGGCCGACTTCGTCGCTCGGACCTTCGTACTCGATAGCCTCGAGCCGGTCAGGCCCAAGGGTGGAAGCCAGGCGGGCGAGGCGTGTCAGTGGCCACAAGGAGGCGGCCGCCACGAGATAACCGACTACCAAGCTAGCCACGACGAGCAAGATGGCGGCCACGAGCAGGTTGCGCGAGAGGTCGGCGAGCACGAACCCGATGTAAGCCGGGTCGGTCATGACGACCACCACGCCGAGCTCGAACGGTGCGAGCGCGGCCTCCATGCGGACGCCGCCAACGAGCCCGCTCCACGTGGTCGGCACGCCGAGGCCGCCGATGACGTCGGCGGCCGGCAAGGCCTTGTCGCTGGCTTCGAACTCGGGCCGGCTGGCGACGAGCAAGTGCCCGCTCGGGTCGTAGACCTGCAGAACCACCCCGCCGGTCGGGCCGGTGAGGCTAGTCGAAGCGCTTCCCTCTCCCGAACTGTAGAGCGAGGCGACCACGGCGGCGTCGGACTGCAGCGCCCGTCTCAGCTCGTCGAAGAGGCCGTTGCGCACGACCTGGTAAGCCACGACCATGGTCAAGCCAGCTAGCAGGGCGATGGCCGCGGCAGCGAGCAGTGCTACGCGCCACTTGAGCGCCAGTCTCGGGGTCTTCAGCAGAGGCACGAGGCCCGCGCGGCCCACTCGCGCCTCACGACTTGAGGGCGTAACCCACACCGCGGACGGTCCTGATCACGCCGAAGCCTCCCGCATCGCGTAGCTTGCTCCTGATGTTAGCGATGTGCACGTCGACTACGTTGGAGGAGGGCGGCAGTTCCTCGCCCCACACGTTATGTTCGATCTCTTTGCGGCTGTAGACCCTGCCGGGTTGGCCGGCCAGGTAGTGCAGCAGCTCGTACTCGCGGGGGCTGAAGCGCACTTCCTCTGCCTCCCAGAACACTTGCCTGCGGGCAGGGTCGATGGTCAGGTCGCCGATCTTCTGCGCCACGCCTAACGTGCGCTTGCGCAACTGCACGTTGATGCGGGCCAACAGCTCCTCCACGTGGAACGGCTTGGCCAGATAGTCGTCGGCGCCGGCGTTGAGCATCTCGACCTTCGTGCCGACCTCGTCGGCCGCCGTCAGGATGATGATGGGGATGTTGCCCGTGTGGCGCAGCCTGCGCGCGATCTCTTGGCCGCTCAAGTCTGGCAAGCCGAGGTCGAGGATGACCAAGTCCGGGCTGGACTCGCGCACGGCCGAGAGGCCGCGCATGCCGCTGTCGTACGCGGCGACTTCGAAACCGGCGTCTTCGAGCTCGCGCGAGAGAAGCCGCAGGATGTCGACGTCGTCTTCGACTATCAGGATCCGATTGGTAGCCATTCAGCGGCTCCTTCCCATGGGTAAGTCTAGCCACACCTCGCGCTCCTCGAGGAGAACCTCGCGCAGCGAGACCGGGTTAGTTCTGCCATAGACGGTCAATAACACGTCGGCGCCCCCGTCGGTAATGCGCCCCGTGTAGGCCGACGCGCCGGTCAAAGCGGCCGCCTTAGCGGCCGGGTCCTCGCCCGGCGGGAAGATAAGCACCCGCACTTCCGTGCCGGGCGGCGGAAACTCGCGGAACACTAGGCGCCCATCGACGACGCGCGCGGA
>JGI26538J50259_1001492_pt1 | contig 13757 bp, 11 predicted proteins | sample ThiBio_1000_plan_FD_50259 | JGI IMG/M metagenome (IMG submission 50259)
CGCTGCGTCCTCTGCGCTGCCGCCCTGGGCGCCGTAACCGGGCACGAGGAGCAGGCTGTGAGGGAGCCGTTTGCGCAGCTCGCGCGTGGCAGCCGGGTGAGTGGCGCCCGCGACGGCGCCGAGGGACGAGTAACCGTGAGCGTCGCGAGGCAAGCTAGCGGCGCGCGCGGTGAGTTCGTTTGCCAGTGGGCGTAGAGCGGTTGCCCCCCAACTAGTTCGAGCTCCTGCAAGTCCGCGCTCCCCGCGTTAGAGGTTCGCACTAGCACGAACAGGCCGCGGCCGCCGGCTTCGGCCGCAGTGATGAACGGCTCGAGGGTGTCGAGGCCCAAGTAGGGGTTGACCGTCAGGGCGTCGGCCGCCAACGCGCCCTCCGTGAGGTAGGCGTGGCGTAAGCCTCCGCGGTGGAGCCGATGTCGCCGCGCTTGGCGTCGAGTATCACGGGCAAGTCGAGGCTGCGGGCGTGACCCATGACGGCAGCTAGCGCCTCGATGCCGGGCAGGCCCAGAGCCTCGAAGAAGGCAGACTGCGGTTTGCAGCACGCCACCAGGTCGTGGGTGGCGTCCAGGACGTTCACCAAGTAGCGGGTGACGGCCGCGGCGGAGGCGGCCTGGTCCGCGAGCCCAGCGGTCAAGGGATGGGCGTTAGGTCGCGGGTCGAGGCCAAGGCACACGACGGAGTTCGCGGCCCGCGCCCGCGTCGCCAAGCGCGCGCCGAACGTGTCGGCGCGCGCAGCAGCATCACCGCTGTTCGATGGGGCGCTCAGGCCTGCACCGCAGCGTCGCGTCCATGGCAATGCTTGTACTTCTTGCCGCTACCGCATGGGCATGGATCGTTGCGGCCGACCTTGTCAACGGCCCGGATGGGGGAGGTAGGGCCGCTGCCCCTCACGGGGCCGGCACCGGCGCCGCGCGTGCCGGAAGCCGCCGCGGTCAGGCCGCCACCGTCGTCGGAGGCGCTGTACTGCACTGGCGCCTGGCGCTGTGCGCGGCGCTCGAGGCGTTGGTCGACGTTCACCTGGACGCGGAAGAGCAGCTTCGCGACGTTGAGGCGGATGTTGGCGTTCATCTCCTCGAACAGGTTGTAGCCCTCGAAGGCGTACTCCTGCAGCGGGTTGCGCTGCCCGTAACCGCGCAGGCCGATGCCTTGGCGCAGCACGTCCATGTTGTGGAGGTGCTCCTTCCAATGCTGGTCGACGACTTGCAGCACGATGAAGCGCTCGAGTTCACGCAGGAGGGGTGCGCCGAGTTGCTCCTCACGCGCTTGGTAGGCGGACTCCATCAGCTCCACGAGCTCGTCCGTGACCTCGTCTGGTTGCTTGCCGCGGTACGCCTCGAAGTCGACGGTCTCGAAGACGGGCACCGCGTCGGCCAGTGAAGCGCGCAGCGTGGGCATGTCTTGGTCCTCTGGCTCGAGCTCGGGGTTGAGGTAGCGCTGCACCTGGGCGTTGATGTAGCTGGCGATCATCTCCTGGACGTCGTCAGACATGTCGTTGCCTAGCAGCACCTCGCGGCGCTGGTTGTAGATGACCTCGCGCTGCTTGCTCATGACGTTGTCGTACTCGAGGAGCTGCTTGCGGATGCCGAAGTTGCGGTCCTCGACGCGCTTCTGGGCGCGCTCGATGGCGCCAGTCACCATGCGCGCCTCGATCGGTTGAGTGTCGTCCATGCCGAGGCGGTCGAGCATGCCGAGCACGCGCTCGTTGGCGAACAGTCGCATGAGGTCGTCTTCGAACGACACGTAGAAGCGGCTGGAGCCAGGGTCGCCCTGACGGCCGGCGCGACCGCGCAACTGGTTGTCGATGCGCCGCGACTCGTGCCTCTCAGTGCCGATGATGTGCAGTCCGCCAAGCTCGACGACCTTGACGTGGTCGGCGTCCGCCTCGTCACGCAGCTTCTCGAGGCGCGGGAGGATGCCGGGTTCGAGGCCCTCCAACCTGCTGAGGGCGGCACGCGCATCGTCTGGCCTGCGCATCATGATGGCCTTGATGAAGAGCTCGGTGTCGGAGTCGTAGCGGTCGAAGCCCTCGCGCTCGAGGAGTTGGCGCGCCAACCACTCCGCGTTACCGCCCAGCACGATGTCGGTACCGCGACCGGCCATGTTCGTGCTGATGGTGACGGCGCTAGAGCGGCCGGCCTGCGCCACGATCTCGGCCTCGCGCCCGTGGTACTTGGCGTTGAGGACTTCGTGGGTGATGCCGCGGCGCTTGAGGAGCTTAGAGAGCCGCTCAGAGGCGTCGATGGTGACGGTGCCGACTAGGATGGGCTGGCCAGTGGCGTGCACCTGCACGATCTCCTCGACTACCGCGGCGAACTTGCCTTCCTCCGTGCGGTAGATGATGTCTTCCTCGTCCTTACGCACGACCGTGCGGTTGGTCGGGATGACGAGGACGTCGGTGTTGTAGATCTCCTGGAACTCCTTCTCCTCGGTCTTGGCAGTGCCGGTCATGCCGGCGATCTTGCCGTAGAGCTTGAAGAAGTTCTGGTACGTGATGGTGGCGAGCGTCTGGTTCTCACGCTCGATCTTCACGCCCTCCTTGGCCTCGATGGCCTGGTGCAGCCCCTCGCCGAAGCGCCTGCCTGGCATGAGGCGACCCGTGAACTCGTCGACGATGACGATCTGGCCGTTCTCGTCCTTCACGTACTCCTGGTCGAGTTGGTAGTGCTCGGCCGCGCGCAGTGCTTGGCGCAGCATGTGGCCGTTCTCCATGTTGTCTGGGCTGAAGATGTTGTCAATGCCGAGGAGTTTCTCGGCCTTGGCGATGCCCTGCTCGGTCAGGTGGATGTCCTTGGACTTCGCATCTGCCGAGTAGTCGCCGGTAGCTGGCTTGTCGCCTTCTGACGGCTCGCCCTTCTCCAACTGCGTGGCGACCTTGGCCATCGTGAAGTACTTGTCCGTCGCCAGTTCTGCCGGGCCAGAGATGATCAGCGGCGTGCGCGCTTCGTCGATGAGGATGGAGTCGACCTCGTCGATGATCGCGAAGTTGAGTGGGGTGTCCTCGCGCAGCACGAGCTGGTCTGGGCGGAACGCCATGTTGTCACGCAGGTAATCGAACCCGAGTTCGGAGTTCGTGATGTAAGTGATGTCGTTACGGTACGCCTCGCGCCTAGCTGCGCCGTCCGTGTCGTGGCGGATGACGCCGACCTTGAGGCCGAGGCCGCGGTAGACGGGCCCCATCCACTCCGCGCCGGTGGCGGCGAGGTAGTCGTTGGTGGTAACGAGGTGCGTGCCCTTGCCAGAGAGGGCGTTGAGCGCGAGCGCGAGCGTGGCGACGAGGGTCTTACCTTCGCCCGTCTTCATCTCGGCTATGCGGCCGTTATGCAGAGCAGCGCCGCCGACGAACTGCACGTCGTAGTGGCGGAGGCCGAGGAAACGCTTGGCGGACTCGCGCGTGAGCGCGAACGCTTCTGGCAAGAGCGCGTCTAACGACTCGCCGCCCTCACGGTGCCTGCGGGCTAGTACGGCGTACGCCTCTGCGAGGTTGTCGACGCTTTCCATGCTGCTCTCGAGGGCGTTCGCAGCACGCACGGCTTCCTGGTGAATCCGCTTGACCTCGCGGTCGTTGTTATCGAACAGTTTTTGGACGAATCCGAGCATCTGGTTCTGGACCTTTCCGCGCGGGCGCGGGGTGGCGCCACTTTGGCTAGACGCTACCGCGCCGTGCGCGTCACGCTGGTCGCTTGGTATGGCAGCAATGGCATGGCGGCAGGTGCGGAGCTGTGGCCGCCTTCTCAGCAGGGCAGTTTAGCACGCTCGCCAGAAGCGGCTTAGCAGCCTGCCAGACGTGACACTCAAACAGTTCACTGGTCGGTGGCGGGCACGCGCACGAACGTGAGCGTGTTGGTGCCGTACTTCTTGCGCCTTACCTCGGCCCCCGCCAGCGCTGGCGGTAAAGGTGGGCTGGCCATGTCGCTCGGGTGTTGCAGGACGTAGAGCGCGCCCGGCCGCGCGGCGCCAGAGCCGAGCAGCGCCTTGAACGTGGCCGCTAGGTCCGTCGGGTAGGGCGGCGCCGCTACCACAACGTCGAACTCACCAACGTGGGCGGCCGCGTAGGCAACGGCGTCGGTCGCTTGAACCTCCACGGCCAGTCCTAGCGCAGTGGCGTTGTTGCGGATGACGCTTGCCGCTGCCCGGGAGAGTTCGACGCAGACGGCGCTCCAACCGCGGCTGGCTGCCTCGAGGCCCATGGCGCCCGTGCCGGCGAAGAGGTCGAGGAAGCGCCCGCGCGGTTCGAAGGCGATGACGTCGAAGAGCGCCTCGCGGAGCCGCGCTGGACTAGGCCGCGTGCCGCGCGCGGGAACCTTGAGTTCGCGGCCCTTGGCGCTGCCAGCGAGGATGCGAGGGTTGGACATGACAGCGAGCATAACCGCGGCGGCCGCGTGGTGCGCGGCGGCGCGCTAGACTAGCTGGTCGTGATTCGCACCCTCGAGCCGGACGAACTTGCATGGTTCATGCGCCAGGCGTTGGCGTTCGTCGGCCATACCGATCCGCGCGGGCTAGCGCAGCGCCTCAACTCGCGGCTCAAGGACGCCGCCACGGAAGCCGAGCACTGCTTCGTGTACGCGCCGGACGCCGGACCGCCGACTGCCGGCCTCTACCTCGTTGCCAGCGGGGGAGGGTACGGCGCCCGTCACCTGGAGTTGCGCAGCGTGTGGCACGACAACGACGCGCCCGCTCTCGCTCACCTCGTCGCTCAGCTCTTGAGTCGTGAGTCCGCGGAAGCGGCGACGGTGGCGCTTCACTCGCTAGGTGATGGTCGCTCGCAGGAGTTGGCGGCGCTACTCACCCCGTTTGGCTTCAAGCGCGACGTGCTGCGGCGCCTGCGCTTCGAACTCACCGACGTTCCGCCCCTCGGCCGCCCGCTGGTGCTAGAAGCGTGGCAGCCAGGCAGCGAGCAGGACTTCCGCGAGTTGTACGACGACTCCGAGGGTGAGAGGGTCAGCGACGCGAGCTGGTCGTACCTCAAGCGCAGGGCAGGCCGTTTTCAACCCGACCTATGGTTCGCCGCCCGTGAGGCCCTCGACCAACCCACTGTCGGTTACGCCTTCGCCAGCTCCGCGACGCGTGAGATCGACTCCGTCTACGAACTGACGGGCGTCGGTGTGCGGCGACGCTACCGCGGCGATAGCGAGATGCTGAAGCGCGTCGCCGTTACGACCTTGCAGGAACTCTCGTTCCGCAGCCCGGCGGGCGCGGTGGACACCGTCGTGGGAGCAGGCGACCCGAAGCTCGTAGCTATCTTGGCTTCCGTTGGCTTCGTGACGGTAGAGCACCTACCCGCGCTCGTGAAGCTGCCCACCTGACTCGACCGACGCTCACGGCGTTCCGCGGTGCGCTGGCAGGTAGCGCTCCCAGATGGGGTCGATGTCCGGCATGACCCCGTAAGCGCTAGAGAACATGAAGCGCGGCGCGAAAGGCTTGCGCAGCAGGTGGAGGTGCGCTTCGTCTGGCGTGCGGTCGCGCTTCTTGGCGTTGCACGGTTTGCAGCACGCCACCACGTTGTCCCAGGTCGTCGGACCCCCACGGCTGCGCGGCATGACGTGGTCGAGGGTGAGGTCGAAAGTGTGCTTGGCGCAGTACTGGCACGTGTGGTCGTCGCGGCGGAACACGTTCTTACGGTTGAACGCCACGCGCTGCCTGAACGGGCCGCGCACGAAGCGCCGCAGCTTGATGACGCTCGGCACGGGGAAGAGCGAGCTTGGGGAGCGCAGGACCATGCCAGAGTCTTCGACGCGTTCCGCGACCTCGTGCATGAGGAGCGCCACTGCGCGCTTGACGGAGCAGACGTGCAGCGGCTCGTAAGAGGCGTTGAGGATGAGGACCCTAGCAGCGTTGATGTTCTCGAGCGGCCGAACCTCACCCACACCCGCCCCTGCGCTCAAGTCGGCGGCGGTGTGCGCGCCAAGCGAACCTTCCGGTTTCGCCTCGGCGCCGTGAACAGCGGCGGTCGGGTGATCAACGTGGGTGGCGGTCGGGCCCTCCAGGTGCGGCGTTGTGGCGGAGTATAGCAGGCGCCTCACGCCGCCACGTGTGAGTTGGCGCGGTCAAGCGTCCTCGAGCGCTAGCTCGACTAGACGCCGAACCAGGTCGCCGAAGCCGACTCCGGCGGCGCCCCACAGCCGCGGGTACATGCTGTGGCGCGTGAAACCCGGCATGGTGTTGATCTCGTTGAGGAGGAGCGTGTCGTCGCTTGGCAGGTAGAAGAAGTCGACGCGCGCCAACCCACGGGCGTCCACGGCGCGGAAGGCGTCGACGGCCATGGCGCGGCAGGCGGCGGCCACGCTCGGCGGGATGGTGGCGGGTATGTGCAACTCAGCCTGCCCGTCCGAGTACTTGGTCTGGTAGTCGTAGAAGGCGTTGTTGTGGCTGATCTCGCCGACGGGGCTCGCCTCTGGAGCGTCGTTGCCTAGCACGGCCACTTCTAGCTCGCGGGCGCCCTCAGCCCCAGCCTCGACGATGACGCGGCGGTCGTGGCTGAAAGCCAGGTCGAGTGCGGACCCCAGGTCGGCGGCGTGTTGCACGCGGCTGATGCCGATGCTCGAGCCGAGGTTGGCCGGCTTCACGAACAGTGGGAACCCGAGGCGGGCGACGCGCGCGGTGACGGCGAGCGCGTCGCTGCGCCACTCGTGCCGCACTACCGCCTCGTAAGGGACTTGTGGCAGGCCGTGGGAGGCGAAGACGGCCTTCATCGTTAGCTTGTCCATGCCGACGGCGCTGCCTAGCACGCCGGAACCGACGTACGGCAAGCCGATGACGTCGAGCAGGCCTTGCACGCGCCCATCCTCACCGAAGGGGCCGTGCAGCAGCGGGAACACGACGTCGAAGCCGCTCGCGATGGCCTCCAGCCCCATGCCGTTCGCGGGCGCCGCCATGGCGGCCAACGCCGCTGAGCTCTCGCCTTCTGGCAGCGCTAGCGCTGCGTGGGAAGCGCTGGCCGATAGGAGCTGACCGTTCTCGGCTATGACCAGCGGCGTCACGTGCAGGTCGGCGCTAGCCGCCAAGACCGAGCGGGCGGAGGAGAGGCTCACGGCGTGCTCCGCTGAGCGCCCACCGCAGAGCAGGAGGACGCGCGGGCGGCGCTCACGCGCGTACGACCAGGCAGTGCGTTGTGTGTAAGTTACACATTGGGAGTAGCGTACTGCCACGGTTGCGCTAGCGCAAGCAGGCCGACTACTCTCGCCAGCCAGGCGAGCGCTTCTCGAGGAAGGCGCGCACGCCCTCGCCAAGCTCAGGACCGACGCGCGCCGTAACGTTGACGTCGACGGCCGCACGCATNGCNGCCTCGAGCGGCAAGCCGCCCGCGGTCAAGAACAGGCGCTTGGTGAGGGCNAGCGAACCGGGCGCGTTGCGCGCGACCGCGGNAGCCAACTCGCAGGCCACCAGTAGCACGTCGTCGTCCGGNGCAATAACGTTCACCAAGCCCATGGCGAGCGCCTCGTCCGCGCCGACAAGCCGTGCGCTGAGCAGGAGGTCGCGCGCGTGCTTCTCGCCGACCTGACGCATGAGGATGACCCCTACGAGCGCAGCGACGAAGCCGATGCGCGCTTCCGTATAGCCGATGCGCGCGCTCTCACCCATGACGGCCAGATCGCAAGCGGCCACCAGTCCGGCCCCGCCCGCCACCGCCGGACCGTTGACGGCGGCGACGATGGGTTTTGGGCACGTCAAGAGCGCCATGAACAGGCCGGCGAGCGCCTCAGAGTCAGCGCGGTGGGCCGCCTCGTCCATCCTTAACGTGCCTTCTAGCTCGGCAAGGTCGAGGCCGGCGCAGAACGCCGCGCCCGCGCCAGTCAGTACGAGCGCGCGCACGCCGCTGTCTGCCTCTGCCGCCGCGATGGCGGCCAGCAGCTCTACGCGCATGGCGCGGGAGAGAGCGTTGCGTTGTTCCGGGCGCGCCAGCGAGATGACGAGCACGTTGCCGCGCCGTTCCGTAGTCAGGGTGCTGGCAGCTGGGTCTGGCATTCCTGATGATACCGGTGGGCGTTGGAGAGGGGGCTGCGAACTACCTGACTACTGGCGCCAAGTCGGCGCGGTTACTCTAAGCGAGCCACCAAGTGGCAGTACGGAGGCGACCTTGAAGCTCGTTGAGCAGTACCCCACACGCCCGCTGGCACGGGCGCGCATTGCCGCCATGCTTGCCACCCTTTCGCTCGGACTCGCGTTCTTGGCCGCCTGTGCACCGGGCGCCGCCGTCCTCGCCCCGCCGACCTTCCAAGTAGACAGTGCTAGGTCGGGCTTCATCAGCATCGACCCGCCAGGCATCGGTGACGGCTCCGCGCTCTTCCGCTTGGCGCTCACGGTCTCGAACCCCAACCCCGTCAGCGTCCGCCTGTCGGGACTTGACGGCACTCTCTTCTTGCGCGAGACGCGGGCGGCCACCACGTCGTTCAGGGGCGGCATAGACCTACCAGCCAACAAGTCGGCGCCGCTCGTCCTCGACGTAAGGGTGCCACTTGGCGCCGCGCCAGTGCTCCTCGACACCATCGCCAACTACGTCGCGGGCAACACCACCTCGTACCGGTTCGACGCCGCCGTGACGATCGACGTGTTCGGTGCTCCGCAGCGCTTCCCGGCCTTCACCGTCGCCAAGGGCGAGCTCCCGCGGCCAAGTGGACTCGTTGCGCCGCGCTTCACGCTGCTAACCAGCGCGCTGCGGTTCGAGGCGGTCAACCGCGTGGCAGTAACCCTAACGGGCGAGCTCACGAACTCTGGGCTCATCGGCTTCTTCGTGCAGGTGCCGGAACTCGTGCTCAGCGTCGGCGGAGCGCAAGCCGCCGTCGCCACGCTCGAGTCAGTCGCCGTGCCAGGCGGCGGCGTCGCGCCCGTCACCCTCACCTTCCGCTTCGACCCGCTTGCCCTCGGCGCGGCGGTGGCGGCGCAGGTGCAGGCGGCCTCGGCGGGCGTCGGGGGGCTCGGCGTGCAACTCAACGGCGGTTGGCGCCTCGAAGCGCCTGGCATCGCCACGACCTCGCTCGAGCCAACGGCCATCCTGCGCGACATGCTCAGGTAACCTTGCGCTCAGTGACCCGCCCGCCGCGCTAGTTCGGCTAGGCGCGCGAGCGGGCCGGGCAGCCACCAGTTCCAGCGCCCTGCCAAGGTCATGACCGACGGCACCAACGCCAGGCGCACGAGCGTGGCGTCGAGGATTATCGCCACCGTCAGCCCAAGACCCAACGTGCGGATGAGTTCGACGTGCGAGAAGAGCAGCAACGCGAACACCGTCACCATGACGGCCGCCGCGCTGGTGATCACCCCGCCAGTACTCGAAAGCGCTGTTGCTACCGCGTCGTGGTCGGACATGCCTTTCTCGTGCGCCTCATGGATGCGCGCAACCAAGAACACCTCGTAGTCCATGCTCAGACCGAACACGATGGCGAAGATGAACAGCGGAGCAGAAGTATCGATATAGCCGAGGACGCTGCCAACGCCGAACAGCTTGGTGAAAACGCCGTCCTGCAGCACTAGCGTCAGGAACCCGAAGGTGGCGCCGACGGTGAGGGCGTTCAGGAGCACCGCCTTGATGGGGATGAGCAGCGAGCGGAACGCCCACCCGAGGAGCACGGCCGTCACGAGCGCGACTAGGGCGAGGGCGAGCGGAAAGTAGGCGTAAAGCGCCTTCGTCCACTCGCTGCCCTGCACGTAGACGCCGCCGATGCGGGCGTCGAGTTGGGCGGCGGCCAGCGCCTCTTCAATGCCGCGGTACACTTCGGCCCCCGCCGCGGGGGTGAGGTCACCGCCTGGCACGACGCGGGCGAGAACGTAACGCCCGTCACGGCTGATGGTGGCGCGCGCGAGCGGCGCGATCTCGCTGTTGAGGGCCGTCTCCTTGGTGGCGTAGTACTGGTAGAGGAAGAGGCGGGGGACGCCCTCCAACGCCATGGGCGAAGACACGCCGGACACGCGTGGGAGCTCCTTGAGTCGCGCCGTCAACAGGGAGACCTTGCGCACGTTCTCTGGGCGAAAGAAGCCGTCGCTGCCGAAGTCTATGAGCACATCGAACGGGTTGAGGAGCCCCTCCAACCCGAGCCCCTCGAGAGCCGTGAGGGTGCGGCGCGCGTCGGTAGCCGTCGTCAAGCCGCGCGCGCCTGGGTCGGCCACCTGCATGCGCAAGGACGGCAGGGCGAGCAGCACGAGGATGCCGACGCCAGCTATGGACCACAGCCACGGCCTTCGCATGATGGCTATCGCGCGGGCGCGCCAGAACGCGCGCGTGCGCAGGCCAGGCTCGCGCCTCGTGACGCGCAGCCAGTTGACTCTGTGCCCTAACAACGCCAGGGTGGCTGGCACGGCCGTTATGGCGACCAACACGCTGACGACGAGCACTACCATGGTGCCGATGCCTATCGATCTGATGAAGGCGACTGGTGGAACCAGCAGCGCCATCAGCGCGACCATGACCGTCAGGCCGCTGAAGGCGACGGCTTTGCCCGCCGTAGCCGCCGTGCGCGCGGCCGCTTTGCGCGCGTCGAACGTGCTCCTCAGCTCCTCGCGGTAACGGTTGACGATCAGGAGGGCGTAATCGATGCCCGTTGCCAACCCGAGCATCGTGACGATGGTCTCCGTGAACACGGCGAACTGGATGACCTGGCCTAAGAAGTAGAGGAGCGCAAGCGAGATGGCGATGGACGTCACGGCACTTAGGAGCGGCAGGAGCGACGCGACCACCGCACCGAAAGGCGACGAGCAGGATGAGCAACGAGATCGGTAAGCCGAACAGCTCCGCGCGCCTAGCATCGCGCGTGCTCACCTCCTCCAACTCGATGACAGTCGCTGGCCCGCCAGACAGGTCGAAACGCATGGCCTTCTCGGCGGTCAGCACGCGCCTGACGCCTTCAGTTACGGCCTTGCCGCGGCTTAGGTCGTTAGCGTCGATGCCGATGAGCATTATCGAGAGGTCGTTCTGCGCATCCAGCAAGTCGAGGCCGCTCGCGCTGCGGTAGTCCTGAACGTAGGTGACGCCGTCGCTAGCAAGCAGCTTCGCCTTGATGGCGTCGAGCTCGGCGGCGTACTCAGGCGTACCCGCATGAACCGCGACGCCGTGAGCGACGGCGACCAGCGCCGCCTCCTCGGGGTTGGCGAAGGACGTGGCGAGCAGGTCCTGAACGATCGCGGCGTTGCCGTGCTGCGGCGCGTCCGGTTGGGCGTTCAGGACGTCGCCGACGTGAGTGGTGAACGGCAGCGCCGCCAGGCCGAGCGCGAACCACACGCCGAGGACCCAGCGCGGGTAACGCGAAACGAGCTCGCCGAGCGCCGTGAACATCAGGACTCAGCTCGCCAAGAAGGCGTCGATCACCTGGCGCGCACCCACGTCGTGGTTCCTAGTCTCGCCTGCCACGAGGCCATCGCGCAGGAAGACGATGCGGTCGGCAACTAGCGCGGCGGCCGGGTCGTGGGTGACCATGACGACCGTCCACCCTAGCTCGTCGACCCCGCGCCGCAAGAGCGCGAGGACTTCGTTGCCCGTCTTCGTGTCGAGGTTGCCGGTTGGCTCGTCCGCCAGCACGACCGCTGGGTCGTTGATGAGCGCCCGCGCTAACGCCACGCGCTGCCGTTGCCCACCGGACAACTGCCGCGGACGGTGGCTGAGGCGGTCGCCGATGTTGAGCTGCACGGCCAGGTCCGCCAGGCGCTCGCGCCCGCTTGCTAGGCGCCCCGCCACCTCGGCGGGCAGGAGGATGTTCTCCTCGGCGCTGAGGTTGGGGATGAGTTCGAACGACTGGAAGATGAACCCCAAGCGGTCGCGGCGCAGGGCCGTGAGTTCGTCGTCGCTTAGGCCGTTGGTAGCCTGGCCTGCCACGGACACGGTGCCGCTGTCTGGCTGGTCGAGGAGGCCGAGCATGTGCAGCAGAGTGCTCTTCCCGCTGCCGCTAGGTCCCATCACTGCCACGAACTCGCCTTCGCTTACTTCGAGGGTGACGCCGTCGAGCGCGGGGATCACCTCGTCGCCAAGGTGGTAGGTCTTGCGCAGGTCCCTGGCGGACAGCGCGAGTGGTTTCTCAGACATGCTCACTCCATGCGGCGAGGGCGCGCGTTGGCGACATCTTCGCCGCGCGCCTAGCGGGCAGTAATGCGGCCACCAGCCCGATAAGGGGCGAAACGATCAGCGCCAACAACGCTAGCGACCAGGGCACGAGCGGCTCGAGCACGAAGCCAGTCAAGGCGCCCGCGCCGTTCGTGATGATGCGGGCGAGCAGCAGCCCGAAGGCCACCCCGATGATGGCGCCCATCGTCGTCACGACCACCCCCTCGGCCGTCACCAGCGCCCGCACGCCAGCGCGCGTCAAGCCGATGGTACGTAGAACGGCGATCTCGTGACCGCGGCTGACGAGGTTCATGCCCAACGTGTTCGCCACTCCGAGCGCCGCCACCAGCACGGCGATCACGAGCAGCACGCGCGTGGTAGCGAACGCCTGGGAGGTGACCTCGAGGATGTAGCGCTTGTAGTCGGCGTTGAGGGTTATGTCAAGCGCCAGGTCGGGGAAGGTCGCTTGGAAGCGCTCGCTCACCGCCTCTTGCGACTCGCCCTTCTTGAGGACGACTACGAAGAGGTCCGGGTTGCCTCCGCCGAACTGGGCGATCTCGTTGATGCTGCCAACCACCGTCTCGCCGCCGCCAGTGAAGTCCACGACCACCCCAGCGACCTTGAACGGCGCGAAACCGTTGCTGGTGCGCAGCTCGATGGTGTCGCCCTTGACGATGCCGTAACGGTCACGCATGGTGTTCGCGATCAGGACCTCGCCGGCTCGCAGCGCTTCGTAGCCCGTCTCGTCGTCACCCTGACCGGGCAGGTACTGGAAGCGGCCGAAGCCGCCGTTAGGGTCGAAGCGTTCCGGGTCGACGAGGACGAGGGCGACTGAGCGGCCACGCGTATCGTCGGCTGACTGCAGGAACCTGACCGCCGTGATCTTCACCCCGCTAGCGACGTCCACGCCTGCGATGGCCTCTGCGCGCGTGGCGAAGTCGCTCGGGAAGGTGACGGGGGCCGTGATGAACAAGTCACCGACGACCGTCGTCTCGACCCATGACGAGATCGCGTGGTTAGTGCTGCCAACCATGCTGCCTACCCCGATCACAAGGCCAGTTCCGACGACTACCGTGCCGATGGCTACGCCGTTGCGCGCCCCGTTGCGCTCCGCGAAGCTGGCGCCCAGCTTGCCGGCTGGCCCGAAGACGCGCGTTAGCGGGCCGCGCAGCACGGCCACCATGGGGGGNAGCGCGTAAGGCGCCGTCAACGCCACCCCGAGGAAGAACAACCCCAAGGCTACNGTCGTCGCATACAGAGCGGACGTGCCTGGCCACGGTAGGAGCGCCGCCGTCGTNCCGACCACGACGAATGCCAGACCNAGTAGGGCCTGGCGCNTGNTTAGCGGCTTCTCGACCGCCTGCAGCGAGGAGATGGGCGAGGTGCGCCCGGCGTTGCGCGCCGGTATCAGACCAGCAACGAGCGCGGCAGCGACGCCGAGAACCGAAGCGACGAGCACGTTCTGCACCGGCAGCACTAGCGTGCGGAACTCGTAGCCGAGGGTGGCGGCGTTGAGGTAGGTGATGACGTACGAGAGCACGACTCCGAGCACTATCCCGCTGATGACGCCGAGCACCGCCAACGCGAGCGCCTCGTAGAAGGCCAGCCGCATGATGGCGCCCCTCGTCATGCAGATGGTGCGCAGGAGGGCGTACTCGCGCGACCGCTCCACGACGGAAGCCATGAACGTGTTGTATGCGAGGAACGCGCCGAGCGCCAACAAGGTGGCGGCAAGGAC
>JGI26538J50259_1001504_pt1 | contig 13697 bp, 11 predicted proteins | sample ThiBio_1000_plan_FD_50259 | JGI IMG/M metagenome (IMG submission 50259)
CTACCTGCTCGGCACTGACGGCCTAGGCCGCGACCTCCTAAGCCGCGTAATCTACGGCGCACGTGTTTCGCTACTGATCGGCTTAGCGGTCGTCACTATCAGCGGGTTAATCGGCACCGCCATAGGTGTAACCGCAGGCTACTTCGGCGGCCTCGTGGATACCCTAATCATGAGGGTCATCGATACCTTTCTAGCCTTTCCGTTCCTACTCCTTGCCCTGGCCGTCATGGCCGTGCTCAAGCCGGGACTCTGGAACCTAATCATGGTGTTGGCGTTAACCGGTTGGGTGCCGTACGCCCGCGTAGCCAGGATCCGCACGCGGACCCTGCGGGGGGTGGAGTTCGTGGAAGCCGCCGTAGCACTGGCCGCGTCCTCTGCCCGAATCGTAAATCGTCACGTGCTGCCGAATATCAGCAGCAGCCTAGTGATCATCGCCTGCATGGAAGTCGGGGCGGCTATCCTGGCCGAATCAACGCTCAGTTTCCTGGGGCTCGGTATTAGACCCGACATCCCCACGTGGGGCATGACCCTAAACGAGGGGCGCGGCTACCTGCTGTTCGCCTGGTGGCCCACGACGATCCCGGGAATATTCATCCTACTGACGGTCTTCGGCATCAACCTGGTGGGCGACGGCATCCGCGATGCCACCGACCCACGAAGTCGACATTGAGGGCCCAGCTCTCTCAAGGAGGTCATGTGTACCAAGAAGCCGACTTGTCCGACCGCTACCTGTTGGCAGGAAAGTTCCGCAGCCTGCAGCGTGATTACGCCAGAGCTATCGAGGTGTTCTCCGAAGGGATCGAGCGCTTCCCCGCCGACGCGCGCCTCTATAGGCACCGCGGTCACCGACGGCTAAACGTCCGGCAGTACCAGGCCGGCCTGGACGACCTGCGTACGGCCGCCGAGCTCATCGAAGGCCAGCCGGACGAGTTTGATTGGTTCACGGCGGAAACAGCGGACGACATCGAAAGGCTGCAGCTGGCCCGACCAATCCTGAACCAGCACCTACAGGTAACGTCCGAAACCATCGAAACCACATCGAGTCTCTTCAAATCAACGCTTCATTTCAGCGTTTACTACCACCTGGCGCTTGCCCACTTCCTACTACATCAGTACGAGCAGGCGTTAACCAACTACCGCAGGGCGCTACAAGCCAGCGTCGACGATGATGCCCGCAGCGCGGTCAACGACTGGATCTACATGACGCTGTTGCGCTTGGGCAGGCACTCCGACGCAGCGGCGCACCTAGCCGAAGTTGACGCGGAGGGGTACCAGATTAATGAGGAAACACCCCTCTATGTGAACCGCTTGCGGTTGTACAAGGGCGAACTCAGCGCCGACGAGCTACGGCAGCGGGCGTCTGCCAAACCGCTGGCGATGGTAACGGCGGAGTTCGCAATAGGCCAGTGGCATCTTAATGCCGGCCGTATGGACGAAGCGCGCGCATGCTTCGAGAAGCTATTGGCACACGGCGACCGCCACTCGTTCGCATATTTGGTCGCCGAACGCGACCATCAAGACATCCAGAACGCAAACATCTCCTAGCTCCGGAAAGGATCATCACATGCTCGAAGCTGACAGATACTCGCTCGCTGGCCGCCTAGCTGGCCAACTTGGCTACCACGAAGATGCGGTCAGGCTGTTCACGGAAGGCCTTGTCAAGCATCCGGACGAACCCCGGCTGCTACGGCATAGAGGCCACCGGCACATCACGCTACGTCGCTTCGAAGATGCGCGTAGCGACCTGCAGCGTGCGGCGGAAGTGACCCGCGGCTGGTCCGACGAGCATGAGTTCTACGGATCGGAAACGAAAGACGACGTCTATCAACTGATCCTTGGCAACACAGAGGCGCTTAAGTATCAGCGAGTGCCGGTAAACGCGCAAACCATTAGCGACACGAAACACCTGTACAAGGCCACGCTGTTGTCCAGCATCTACTATCACTTGGCCCTGTCGCACTACCTGTTAGGCGAGTTCGACAAGGCAGTGGAGAATTACAACGAAACGATTCGCGTGGCCACGGACGACGAGATCCGCTTAGCCGCCAGCGATTGGCGCTACATGTCGCTACGTCGACTTGGCCGCGCCGAGGAGGCGGCCGCCACCCTCGACGGGCTGAAGACTACCGGAGGCGCTTTTGAAGACTCCTACTATTACAAGCGCTGGCGCATGTACCGCGGCGAACTGCAACCGGCGGATCTGATAAACCCGGCGGATCCGAACAAGACGGCAATCGCCACGCAAGGTTACGGGGTCGGGAACTGGTACCTATATAACGGCAAGCGCGACGAGGCTCACACCATCTTCCAGTTGGTGCTCAACCACGGCTCAAAGGATGCCTTCGGGTACATCACTTCCGAAGTAGAGCTGCAGCGTAGCTGATACCTCGCTTGGGAAGTAACAGGCCCAAGCTAACGAGAACAAAACTCTTCGGCTCGGAAGTGAACCTGCTTCCGAGCCGTTTAGTCAGGCTATGCGCACCCCGCCTGTTACAACCGACGACGCGCGCGGCCATCAGGTGCCTAACGCCTAGCTGANATCGACTAGCTTGTCATAGGTGTGCGCCGACAAACGAGCCAACTCGCCTGTAAGGAACTGCCTTAAGCGGTTAAGGGAATCGGTTCGTAAGTCGAAGTCCATGCAGATGTGTCGGTGAGACGGAAGGGCGTCCTGCACAAGCTGTACGTGTCTATACGTGTNTATTATCACGGTACTATTCGGGAGGGCTTGCAGCGCTTCAACAGTGTGCGGCTCACGGATGACAGTAATGCGCTCCGGCGCGAAGTAAGTATGCAAGATTCCGAGCCCGACGGTTTGGAAGGTCCCACCGGCCACCAACGCCACCTGCTCTGACTGACCTAAGCTCACGAACTCCTCAACGGCGTCCATGGACACCTCGGCGATGATGTAANGGATCTCTCCTGCGCGCTCCGTAATCTCGGCCAATCTGCGGCGGTACGTAATCAGCGACGTAATCACGTGCGCATCATTCAGCAACATTAGAGCGGCCGGATCCGCCTCCTCAAGCCGTTCAAGCGCAAGGCAGTGAACCTCAACCGCCAGGCCATGCACGGATCGAGCCAACTGCTCTGCGTAAAGTTGCATGTTCGTGTGCTGCCGGGACACGAACACGAGCTTCAAGCTTACTGCCGGGTTTAGCCCGCTACGCGCTCTCAGTAGCTGATCCACGTCTTCTGCAGCCAGGCCAAGGGAAGCCAGCGAACTCATGGTCTTGTCGAGCACCGCGCTTGCGGCTTGAAGCATCCCGCTCCGCGCGGACTGCCGTAGGTTCTCGACCTCTACCACGCGCGTGCCGGCGCCTGTCATTGTGGTCAGTAGCCCCTCGGCCTGGAGCGCTTGATAAGTCCTGGATACGGTGGCGGCAGTGGTGCCGGTGAAGGCGGCCAGCGTCCTGACCGACGGCAAGTCGTTGCCAGCCTGAATTTGACCGGTGGCAATCTTGTTGCGGATGGAGTGGGCCAACTGCTGTACGGGAGGGGAAGGGTCGTTGCGGTCAACGACAATCTCCCTTAGCCAAGGCCAACTCTGGAGTTCATCGTTCTTCATGTCAGCCAGACCATCCTACCCCGTTCCCCCATTCGGCGGGGAATGCGAAGTACCGCTTGGCGCGGCTTAGGTGCTTGCGGCCCCCCGCAAATCTGCGCGCAAGGAATGGTTCAACCCTTCTGCGGAGTACAAGGAGGCAGCTCGGAACGTTGGCCTACTACTGGCCGCCTCGCTCTTATGCGTCGCTCTAGCGCGCCTCGCACTGTCGCTGGAACCTAGCCTCAGGCCTAGGTAAACGAGGGAAAGAGCGAAACCGATGAAAACGCAAATAGCGAAGCAATGATTGGCTTCGCTTGTAAGGGCTTGTTCGGGCTCCCCGCCACCTAAGCGCCCTCTCTATGACGAACAAGCGCGCGCCAGTTACCCGGCGCGCGCCTCTTAGACTCAATCAACGACTCTCAGTGCCTCGGCCGCGAAGTCTCCCCAGTGGAAGCCGGCAGCACGGGCAACTGCAGCGCGTAGGCGGGGATCTCGCCTTCNAGCGTGCCGTAGAAGGCCATGAGCGCGTCGAGGTCNTCTTCGGTCAGCTCGCGGCCGAGNTGCACGCGGGCCATGATCTGCGTCGCGTCGCGCAGGTCCCAGACGGAACCGTCGTGGAAGTACGGGTAGGTGCGGGTGATGTTGCGTAGGGTCGGGACCTTGAAGATGTACAGGTCGTTGGTGTCGTGCGTGACGGCGAAGCGGCCGACGTCCATGGCCATGGTCGGCGTGTCGATGGTCACGAACTCGCGGGTTGCTTCCCAGTACGACTCAACGACGCCGAAGCGCTGCAGTGAGTTGCCTCCGACGGCTGCGCCGTTGTGGCAGCCGGCGCAGCCGTAGTTGATGAACGTCTGCAGGCCGGTCTTCTCGAGGTCCGTGAGTGCTGCGCTGTTGCCGGTGAGGTAGTCGTCGAAGCGCGCTGGGGTCACGAGGGTGCGCTCGAAGGCTCCGATGGCGTTGGCCACGTTGCCGTAAACGAGCGGCTCGGCCTGGTCGGGGAAGGCGCGCGCGAACAGCTCGCCGTACTCCGGCATGGACGCCAGGCGCTCGATGGCGAACTCCTGTGAAGGTATGCCCATCTCGATGGGGTTGAGGATCGGGCCGCCTGCCTGCTCTTCGACGTCCTTGGCGCGCCCGTCCCAGAACTGCGAGGCTTGGACGGCGGCGTTCATGACGGTAGGTGAGTTTCGCGGGCCCTGCGCCCAGCCGTGACCCGTTGCGGTCTCGAGGTTGTCTACCCCGTAGGTCGCGATGTTGTGGCAACTGTTGCAGGAGAAGACGCCGGAGAGGGAGAGGCGCGGCTCGTAGTAGAGCATCTTGCCGAGGTCGACCTTCGCCTCGGTGACGGGGTTGTCCGGGTTGGCGGCCACTTCTGGCAAGGGGGCGAACAGCGCTTGGGCGGTCTGTTGCAGCTGGTCGACCTCCTGCGCGCTTGCGAAGCCAACTAGGGAGACAAGCGCTGCAATCAGCAAGACGATGGGAGTAGATCGCTTCCAACCAGTCATCGACGGTCCTTTCTGATGGCCATGAGGCCAATGCTCCGAGGCTAACAACCGGAATGATTCTGGGCTAAGGACAACTGTNCCACGGTTCTTGCCGTCGTGCGCGCGAATCCTCGAAGCGCACGGCTGCTGAGGGGGCCGCCAAAGCGCTCTCCCTCGACCAGCGACCGCTCGCGCACCGGACCAGTGCTTATAGTTGCCGAAGCATGAGCGTCGTGATCGTCCTGCTCCTTATCGTCATCAACGGCGTATTCGCCATGGCAGAGATAGCCGTAGTGTCGGCCAACCGGATGCGCTTGCAGCAGAAGGCCGAGTTGGGCGTGCCGGCAGCCAAGCGCGCGCTCGCCCTGGCCGAGAACCCGAACACCTTCCTCTCCACCACGCAGATCGGTATCACCCTCGTCGGGGTCTTCTCTGGCGCGTTCGGCGGCGCCACCCTGTCGGGCCCGCTCGCCATGCAACTCGCCAAGGTGCCGTTCCTCACGGGGATCGCCGAACCGCTGGCGTTCGGCGTCGTGGTCGTCATCATCTCCTACGTCTCGCTTGTCGCGGGCGAGCTCGTCCCCAAGCGCATCGGCCTCAACGACCCTGAACGCGTCGCCATGGCCATCGGTGGGTTCATGCTCGGCCTGTCACGGGTAGCGAAACCGCTCGTGAGCTTCCTCAGCGCATCGACGAACGTGCTCTTGCGCTTACTGCGCGTGAAGCCGAGCCAAGAGGAAGAGATCAGCGAAGCCGACATCGACATGGTCATCGCGCAGGGCCTGCGTGCTGGCGTCATCGAGCCGGCCGAGCAGGAGATCATCGAGAACGCCTTCTGGTTGGGGGAGAGGAAGGCCAACGCCATCATGACGCCGCGCCACGAGGTCTCGTGGTTCGACGTCGAAGCCGGGCCGCAGGAGATCCTCGAGCGCCTCGGCGCCGAACCGCACGGTCGTTACCTCGTATGCGAAGGCCAACTCGATAACGTCGTTGGCTTCGTGGCTATCAGGGAGATCTTGGCCGCGCGCCTGCAAGGCGGCCCGTTCGACTTGCGCAGCATGGTGCGCAAGCCGCTAATGGTGCCTGAGACGCTACCCATCCTCACGCTCCTCAACAGCTTCCGGGAGTCGCGCACGCACTTCGCGGTCGTGCTCGACGAGTACGGCGGGGTAGAGGGGATCGTGACGCTAGCGGACATCCTCGAGGAACTGGTCGGCGACATCCTCCCCCCAGGCGAGGAGGACGTGCCGGAGTCCCTCGAGTTGGGCGAGGGCCTGTGGCGCGTGCAGGGCTCGATGCACGTGGATGACTTCGTCGACATGTTGGGCCTGAAGGACGACGTGGTGCCGGAAGGCAGCGGTTACCAGACCGTCGGCGGTCTCCTAGCCGACCGCCTCGGGCGCGTACCCCAAGTGCAAGACGACCGTGTGGCAAGGCTTCCGTCTCGAAGTCGAGGAGATGGACGGCCTGCGCGTCGGTTGGGTGAAGGTAGCGCGCGAGGCTGTTGAGGAGCCGGAGTGGGAGTGAGGACCCTTACGTAACCCGCGCCGCGAAGTCACCGCGGCCTAACGCGATGTCCGCGCGCTCGAAGTCTCCCAGCGCAAGCTCCTCGTCGCTCTTGCCGTCTAGGGCGTCGTAGAAGGCGATCGCCGTCGCTGCCGCCTCCAGGCGCTCCTCGAAGCTACCCGCGTGATCGAGCCAGGAGAACAGCGCGTCCTCGGCCCTGGCGTACCTGTCTGACGCGAACTCGTAGCGGAAGCGGCGCTCGAAAGTGCTGAGTGGTCGGAGGTCGCTTGGCACCTCGCTAAGCAGCGCCTGCACGCGGTCGTCGAGGTCGGGTTCGCCTAGGTTCACGGCGCCGGCTTCGAGCAGCACGGCCAACGCGGCATTGCGTAGGCGCAGCACCTCAGGATCGTCCTCTGCCGCGCCCGCCGCCACCGCCGCCTCTGCGTCCACGCTCAGCAGGGCGCCAAGTAGGTAGGCGCGTTCGCCGTCGACGTAGCCAGCGGTGCCGAGCACCCCGATGAGGTCCTCGACGCCGAGGCGATGAACGAGGCTGCGGCTCGTGCCGAGGTTCGCGAGGTAAAGCGTTTCGATCTCGCGCTCAGCGGCGCTCAGGTCGAAGCGCGCGGCCTCGACGACGCTCGAGCGTGCCAGCAGCAGCTTGGCCATGAGCGCAGCGAGTTGCTGGATGGTGCGTTCGATCAGTTCGTCGCGGATGGGCACGACCGTAGGCTATTACAACTGTGCGCCGAGGTTGCGGCCGCAGGTTGGCGAGGTACGCGTATTATCCTGGCTGACATGCCTTTGACCGACATCGAGCTGCGCGTGCTTGGCTCCCTCGTTGAGAAGGAAAGCACCACGCCAGAGAGTTACCCCCTCACGAGCCAGGCGCTGGTTACCGCCTGCAACCAGAAGACCAGCCGCGACCCCGTCACCAACTACCACCTGCAGGACGTCCTCGAAGCGGTGCAGCGCCTGCGCGACAAGGGGCTGGCCTCCACCGTTCAGGAGGTAAGTGACCGCGTGCCGAAGCACCGCCACAAGCTAGCCCAGGCGTGGTCGGTCAACGCGGAGGAGCTCGCGCTACTGAGCGTGCTCATGCTCCGCGGAGCGCAGACGCCTGGCGAGTTGCGCACTCGCACCGACCGCTACGTCTCCTTCGCTGACGTGCCGGCGGTCGAGCGCGTTCTGGTCGGCTTGACCGAGCGCCCAGCGCCGCTCGTGGAGAACCTGGGCCGCGCCCCAGGCCAAAGCCAGGACCGCTGGGTTCACAAGCTCGGCGCCGACGAGGAACGCATGCAGCCGCGTGTCCGCCCGCGCCGCGTCGACGGCGCGGAAGGCGACCACGCCGCGGCGCCAGAGTCAAGCGGTTCGCCGCTGGCGGTGCTGCTCAGGCGCATGGAGGCGCTTGAGCGCCGCGTCGACGAGTTGGAGAGTCGACTGGCGGAGTAACGGTCACGAAGGGCGCGAGCCCTTCAGCAACTCGTTGACTTCGGCGTCCGTCGTTTGGTTGAAGTCCGCGTACCACTCGCCGACGCTGCCGAAGGCCGTTGGCTCTGCCACGCACACGACCTGGTCGGCCTCCGCCTCTAAGAGCGCGCGCGTTTCGGGCGAGGCCACCGGCACCGCCACTATCACGCGGGCCGCGCCGAGGCCCCTGGCCGCCGCCACCGCCGCGCGCATGGTGGCGCCGGTAGCCAACCCGTCGTCGACCAACACCACGACCTTGTTGGCGAGGTCGAGGGGTGGGCGGTCGCCGCGGTAGTTGGCGGCGCGGCGCACGAGCTCGCGGCGCTCCCGGTTGGCTAGCGCCTCGAAATCGGCGTCCGACACGCCGCTATCCCCAGTCAGGGCCTCGTTCCTCACCAAGAACCCGCCTTGAGCTATGGCGCCGATCGCCAACTCAGGCTGGTTCGGGTGCCCCACCTTACGCACGGGCAGCACGTCGAGCGGCGCACCCAGTTGCCGCGCCACCTCGGCGGCCACCGGCACCCCTCCGCGGGGTAACCCGACCACCACCGTGTTCCCGCCGTGGAACTCGCCAAGCTCCCAGGCCAGCTTCTCGCCTGCGTCGATTCGGTTACGGAACAGCGTCATGGCTAATCCTTCGGCATCACGTGGCTAGGTAAGGGTTAATCGACCAAGTGACCGAGCTTCTCCTCCTTGGTGCGCAGGTAACGCTCGTTGTACGGGTTCTGGCCGACGTGCAGCGGCACCCGCTCGACGGTCTCGAGGCCGAAGCCGCGTAGCGCCGCCAGCTTGCGCGGGTTGTTGGTGAGGAGCCGCATGCTCCTCACGCCCAAGTCCGCGAGGATCTGGGCGCCAACGCCGTAATCGCGGCCGTCGACGGGCAAGCCGAGCTGCTCGTTGGCTTCTACCGTGTCGTAACCCTCGTCCTGCAAGTGATAAGCCCGCAGCTTGTTGAGGAGCCCGATGCCGCGCCCCTCCTGCCGCAGGTAGACGAGCACGCCGGCGCCCTCTTGCGCGATGGCGGCCATGGCCGCGTCGCGCTGCGCACCGCAGTCGCAACGCAGGCTATGCAGGGCGTCACCCGTGAGGCACTCGGAGTGCATGCGCACGAGCACCCCCTTGCCGTTGCCGGACGCGTGCGCCACGTCACCCAGCGTCAGGGCAACGTGCTCGGCGCCGGTCAGTTCATCGACGAAGCCGTGCACCATGAACTCACCGTAAGGCGTCGGCAACTTGGTGCTGACCACGCGGCGCACAAATGCGTCTTGCGCCAGGCGGTAGCTGATGAGGCTAGCGATGGTGCCGACCTTGACGTGATGCTCGGCCGCGAACTCCTTGATGGCGGGGAGGCGCAGCATGCTGCCATCGTCGGCCATGAGTTCGGAGATGGCGGCGGCAGGCTCGAGGCCAGCCAGGCGGCAGAGGTCGACGCTGGCCTCGGTGTGCCCGGCGCGGCGCAGCACCCCGCCGTCCTTCGCGCGCAGCGGGAAGACGTGACCCGGACGCGCGAGGTCGCTGCCGCTCGCGCCCGGCGCCACGGCGGTGCGGATGGTGACGGCGCGGTCGTGGGCGCTGATGCCGGTGCTGATGCCGTTCTTGGCTTCGATGCTCACGGTGAACGCCGTGCCGCGCCGCGCGGTGTTGTCGCGCACCATCGGCGGCAGGTCGAGGCGATCGGCGGCACCCTCCTCCAACGCCAAGCAGACGACGCCGCCCGTGTAGCGGATCATGAACGCCAAGTTCTCGGTGGTCGCGAACTGGGCGGCAACCACGAGGTCGCCCTCGTTCTCGCGGTCCTCGTCGTCAACGACGATGATGGGGCGGCCGGCGCGTAGCTCGGCAAGTAGCTCCGGCACGGTGGCGATGCCAGTCGCTTCAGCCGCGCCGTGAGCATCTGTTTGGTCAGGCATGCGCGTTTCCTTTCGCTACGAGCTGCAAACGCTCAACGTACTTGGCGAGAACGTCGCTTTCGACGTTCACGCGGGAACCGGGCCGCAACTCGCCAAGGGTCGTGACCTCGAGAGTGTGTGGGATGAGCCACAAGCTGAACTCGTTGGCTGGCCACTCCGGTTGCGTTCCTCCAGGGCCGCCGACGTCCACGAGGGTGAGGCTCACGCCGTCGACCGTCACGCTGCCCTTCGGCACCAGGTGGGCGGCTAGCGCGGGTGGGGCGGCGACACGCAGAACGTAAGCGCCGGGCTCGGCGCTCAGCTCGAGCACTTCCCCAACGCCGTCCACGTGTCCTGAGACGATGTGGCCGCCTAAGCGGTCGGACACCCGCAGCGCACGCTCTAGGTTGACTTTGGAGCCGAGCGACCACCGCGGCGCCGTCTTGGCGACGGTCTCGCGCGAGAGCTCGACGTCGAACGACTGCTCGTCGAAGGCGATCACCGTGAGGCAGCAACCGGAGACGCTGATGGAGTCGCCTAGTTTCACGTCGCCCAGCACGCGTTGCGCTGCGATGGTGAGGCGCACGTCGCCGTCTTCGGCGACCCTGGTTACGGTGCCGACCTCCTCGACTATGCCGCTGAACACTTCAAGCCTCCGTCTCGGCCGCGGTTGGCGCGTTGACGACCTTACCCGTGATGAGCAGGTCTGGTCCGATGGTTTCCGTTACGACGTTGGTGATGGTGAAGGCGTCGTCGATGCTTGCCACGCCGAGGCCCGCTAGCGGCCCTGAGGCGGAGCCGCCGAGGAGCTTCGGCGCCACGAACCACGCGACGCGGTCTACGGCGTGAGCAGCGAAGAACTCCCACGCGAGCGAGCCGCCGCCCTCGAGCATGATGCTCGTGATGCCAAGTTCGAGCAGCGCGGTAAGCGCCTCGGTTACGGGGGGCCGACCGTGGCTGGCTGGCAGGGAGACGATCTGCGCGCCGGCGGCCTCGAGCGCCTTGGTGCGCTGCGGTGGCGCGTCCGTGGTCGCGACGATGATTACGCGGGCGCGTTGCCCGTTCGGCGCGTCGGCGAAGAGCATCGCGGTGGTTGGGGTGCGGGCCATGCTGTCGAACACGACCTTGGCTGGAGTGTGCCCATCCGGGATGCGGGTCGTGAGGGCCGGGTCATCGAGCAAGACGGTGTTGACGCCTACGGCGACGGCGTCGTACTCGTTGCGCCAATGGTGCACGCGGCTGCGGGCCGTCGGACCCGTGATCCAGCGCGAGCGACCCGTGCGCACCGCGATCTTGCCGTCGAGCGACATGGCGGTCTTGTAGAGGACGAACGGGCGCCCCAATAGCCACGTCGTGCGGTAGACCTCGTTCTGCACTTCCGCCTCGGCCTGCTGCACGCCAACGACGACCTCGATGCCAGCCTCGCGCAGGCGCTGCAGTCCGCGTCCGTCGACGCGTGGGTTGGGGTCGCTCGTGGCGACCACCACGCGTGCTACGCCCGCGGCGATGAGCGCGTCCGTGCATGGGGGCGTGCGGCCGTGGTGGTCGCACGGCTCGAGGGTGACGTACGCGGTGGCTCCACGTGCCCCCTCTCCCGCGTCGTCGAGGGCGTTGACTTCGGCGTGGGGTCCGCCTGCGCGGGCGTGCCAACCTTCGCCTACCACGGTGCCGTTCTTGNCTATCACGCACCCGACTAGGGGGTTGGGGCTGACGCGCCCACGGCCGTGCTCGGCTAGCGCGAGCGCCAGGTTCATGTAGCGAACGTCGCTGGCTGCACGTTCGGCCGAGAGGTCGTCTGGGGTTCCTTGTTCCATGGAAGCCGCGACCGCTTTTCGCGGTCGTCGCTTCACCTCCTTCTCTCATCCGGACTGTTACCGTCGGCACCGGAATAACACCGGTTCAAGCTCACCGTAGTGAGCGTCGCGGGCTAAGGCGCTTGCTGTGCTTCGCGCCCTTCACCGCCGGTCGGGAATCTCACCCTGCCCTGAAGGGGTTAGCTAGTTTTGGGCGGCGTTACCACGCCGCCTTCGAGCATGATAAGCCGCCCTAGGCCCTTGCCAAGTACCGCGACGTGGTGTCTGGCGCTCGCTGCTACGATGAACTTCATGACAACACCTTCGTTCGCAGAACGCTCGCAGGCTTACGCAGAGCTGTTGGTTAGGGTTGGAGTCAACCTCCAGCCGGGCCAGAAACTCATCGTGCGAGCTAACGTTGACGCCGCCCCCATCGTTCGCCGGGTGGTTGACGTGGCTTACCGCATTGGCAGCCCGTACGTCGAGGTCCTGTGGGCGGACGACGCCGTCACGCGCTCGCGCTTCCTTCATGGCCCGGAGGGCAGCTTCGGGATAATCCCGCAGTACCGCGCTGACGCCATGAACGCCCTCGCTGCGGAGGGCGCCGCGTCCTTGGCGATCCTGGCTGACGACCCTGACGCCCTCGCTGGCACCGACCTCGAGCGTTTCGCTACTTTCCAGAAGGCGTGGCGGCCCGTGGTGCGCCCATACTCCGACCTCGCCATGAGCGACCGCATCGCTTGGTGCGTGGCCGCCGCAGCTGCGCCGGCCTGGGCGCTCAAGGTGTTCCCGGACTTGCCCGAGGCGGAGGCCATGACCGCGCTGTGGGACGCCATCTTCACGGCGACGCGCGTTACCGAACCCGACCCCGTCAGCGCTTGGCGCAGCCATAACGCTGGCTTGGCCCAACGCAAGGCGCTCCTCAACGAGCGGCGTTACTCCGCCTTGCGCTTCAAGGCGCCGGGCACGGACCTGCGCGTCGGACTAGCCGATAACCACATGTGGGACGGCGGCGTTTCAACCTTGCCTAACGGCGTGCCGTTCGTTGCCAACATGCCAACGGAGGAAGTGTTCACGGCCCCGCACCGCGAGCGCGTGGACGGCGTGGTCCGCGCCAGCATGCCCCTCGCATACAACGGCATCCTTATCGACGACTTCGAGCTCGAGTTCAAGGACGGCGCCGTCGTCAAAGCCACGGCGGGCAAGGGTCAGGCGGCGCTTGACGAGATCCTCGCNACNGACGCNGGCGCTCTGCGCCTCGGCGAGGTAGCGCTGGTGCCTGCCTCCAGCCCCATCGCCAAGGCTGGCGTGTTGTTCTTGGAGACGCTGTTCGACGAGAACGCCGCCTGCCACATCGCCCTAGGCCGCGGTTACGTCAACTGCGTGCAGGGCGCGCAGGAGATGACCCCCGACGAGCGCCTGGCGAGCGGCCTCAACGACTCCCTCGCCCACGTCGACTTCATGATCGGCTCCAGCGCCATGGACGTCGATGGCGAACTCCCCGACGGCACCACCGAACCCGTCATGCGGCAAGGGGAGTGGGTGGGCTGACAGACGCGCCCACGGTTGCCGACGCCCGCCGGGTCCTGCACGAGGTCTTCGGCTATCACGAGTTCCGCGGCGCACAGGAGCAGGTCATCGACCAGCTCCTTGGCGGCGGCGACGCGCTCGTGCTCATGCCCACCGGCGGCGGCAAGTCACTCTGCTACCAGATCCCAGCGTTGCTGCGGCCCGGCGTGGCGGTGGTGGTGTCGCCGCTCATAGCCCTGATGCACGACCAGGTGACGGCGCTGCGCCTAGCCGGAGTCAAGGCCGCATACCTCAACTCCAGCCTCGAAGCCAGCGAGGCGCGCGACGTCGAACGCGACTTGCTCGAGGAGCGCCTCGACCTCATCTACGTAGCGCCCGAGCGCCTGCTCACCCCAGGCTTCCTGTCGCTCCTCGACCAGGCCCAGGTCAGCCTCTTCGCTATCGACGAGGCGCACTGCGTTTCGCAGTGGGGTCACGA
>JGI26538J50259_1001507_pt1 | contig 13608 bp, 8 predicted proteins | sample ThiBio_1000_plan_FD_50259 | JGI IMG/M metagenome (IMG submission 50259)
GAGTTGAGCGAAGTGCGGGTTGAATTCACCATGAAGAACACCTCCGGCATGGCGATAACGTTCACAGGCGGAGCCGGTGGTGCCGATCCAGCGGATGGGCTCCAAACTTGGTTCTCCCCCGTGGCGACGGTGCCACTCACGATGCGCATCGACGCCCATCCACAGGGAACCTTCGCGGTCGACGAGACCATGACGTGGGACGTGACAATAGAGCTTGGCTCCGCCGTCGAAGACTCAATGGGCTTTGCCATCCGGCCACAGAGCGACACCCTTGGAACGATGGGGCCTGACCGTCTTGAGCTCGTCAGCGCCACCGTCACCGCAACTTACTGACGAACGCGCGGGTCGTTGACCCGTCGGCCTCCCGCCGGAAATGTTGGTGCCGGACGGGAGGCTTTTTCGTGGCGGGGGTAGCTTGTGGCTACTTGAACTGGCGCCTTGCTTACTACGAAAGCAGAAGGGAGCACCCGGCAGTATGCGCTCCTACTGTGAGTCGGTTCGCCTCCGAGCGCGCTTCTTAGGTAGTCGGTCGGCTTGACGAGTAGGAAGGTAGCCGACAACGTTCGACCCCGGACCTCCTTACGCGTTCCCGATTCCTTACGCACATGGCACAACGAGCTGACCTCACTGGAGACTCGCTGGCGGCTCATTTAGGGTATCCGGGAGCCCAGCCCCTCACAGCTGCTCGAGCGGTTCGCGAGAAGAGGCTGTCCCTTTCACGCAGGCGCCTCGCCTCCTCTTGGCTCGCCAAGCACACAAAAAACATGCTTCGATCGAGGATTCTCAGGTCACGTAGAGCGCCTTCCCGATCCTCGTGTGCATGAGTCACGGAACTAACCGTCTTCAAAGCGCATTATGCCCTAATGGAAAGGAGGAAGCGTTAGCGTTCCGCATACTCAGGTAATTTGGAAAGCGTGTCACTTGCATGTGAAGGCAATTCTCGAGTGGTATTGGACGTAAGTGTGCCGATTGCCAGGTTTTCGAGATACATGTCGGTGAGTACTTCCCGCAGGCTCTGGAGGGAAGAGAGTTGAACGAGGTGGCGGAGTCGGTTGTATGTGGGCGCGGCGCGATCTACTGCGGACCTCGAGCGTTTCGCAGAGTTCCTTGCCATTGGCCCCGGCTTATTAGCGGTGCGCACTTTAAAGCGCGGACCCGAGGGTTCGACGGTGCCGGGGACGTCGCTGGTTCTACTTCGGAAGTTGTTGCATCGCCACTACAGCCTACGAGTCGAGTCTTCAGTCGAATCGCCGTTGCTTCCAATGCCTCCTACTCGGGGCGCAGGCGTGCGGTGCAAGAGCGAACGTGAGGTCGCTGAGGGTCGCGCTTTCCAAGCAATACACCGTGAAGGATTGGACGGAAGAACTATGAATTCCTTTTCCTGGTTTAAACGCCTTTGTATCGCTGTACTGCTTGGCGCTACCGCGCTAGGCACGACGGCCCTGGCTCAGAACACCGCACCTGCCGACGTCTTGGTGCCGAACTATTCAGAGGTAACGGATGCCCGCCTGCTAACGCCTGAACCCCAGAACTGGCTAATCTACAAGGGCAACTATAGCCAGCACGCTTACAGTCCGCTAGATCAGATAACTCCGGAACGTTTCAAACCTCGTGCCAGTTTGGACCTATTCTACTGGCGTAACTGGGGCCCATGAAGGCGCTCCGATCGTCAACGACGGCATCATGTTCGCTACGGGCGCATACACTACGCTCTTCGTCATGGATGCCGCGACTGGCAAACTACTCTGGTCGTATGCGAGGGATTTGCCGCAAGACGTATACCCCATGGTTTGCTGCGGGTTGGACAATCGCGGCGTTGCACTGTACGGCAATAACGTCTACATCACGACTCTAGACGCCCACCTCCTCGCATTTGACGTGTCAACCGGGAAGATGCTGTGGGACGAGACCGTTGCCGACTACACCAAAGGCTACGCGATGACCATGGCGCCATTGGCCGTCAAAGGCAAGATAATGGTTGGCGTTGCCGGTGGCGAGTATGGTGTTCGCGGCTTTGTCCAGGCTTTTGATGCCAATACTGGCGACAGCGTCTGGCAGTCCTTCACCACGGCCGCCCCTGATCAGCCCGGCGGCAACACATGGCCCGGCGACACCTACGAAAACGGTGCAGCAGCGCCGTGGGTAACTGGTAGTTACGACCCAGAGACGAACATGACGTACTGGGGCACCTCGAACGGTGGTCCGTGGATGGGCCAAGTTCGACCAGGCGACAACCTCTACGTTGCATCGGTAGTAGGGATGGACGCCGATACTGGCGAGATCAAGTCCTTCTATCAATACTCACCGAATGAAACCTGGGACTACGACGAGACCTCTGACCAGACCCTGGTAAACATCACCCGCGACGGTAAGGAAATCAAGGGCCTAATCCACGCCGGGCGCAACGGGCAGTTCTACTTGCTCGACCGCGCGAACACCATTCCCAGCGTCGTGGTTGACGGCCAGGTAGTCTCACCAAGCGCCTCTACCCCTACCGACACGAGTGTTGGTGCTACCGCGCCTGACCGCCTTGGTTTCATTTACGGCGAAACGTACATGAAGGCCCAGCCACAAACCATCACAGGCTTTGACGCCGAGGGCCGCCCAGTCATTCCAGAAGATCACCGCCCGGGCATCAACAAGACCGTAACCGTTTGCCCGAACACGACGGGTGGCGACAACTGGACGGGCCTGAGCTTCAGTCCAGATACGGGCTACGCGTACATCCCGACGCAAGAATCGTGCAAGACCATCTCGGGCGTGCAGGTTGTCTACCAGCCGGGCCAGCGCTACATCGGCGCCAAGAACCAGCTCCTCCTTCCGGACGGAATCACTGACTACGGCGCCTTGCAGGCCATTGACGTCGCAACAGGCAAAGTAGCCTGGCGCGTGGATCAGAAGCTGCCCGTTGTTTCGCCGCCACTTTCGACTCACGGCGGCCTAGTGTTCATCGGGGATGCTGCTAGCCGCGAGTTCAGGGCCTATGACGCGAAATCCGGTAAGGAAGTCTGGCACTTCACGACCAACTCTTCGGTAGTTGGTGTGCCGACAAGCTTCGAGGTAGACGGCGTTCAGTACATCGCGGTCGAGTCTAGCGGCGGGAACACCATGACCAACGTCCTAGCTCAGACTGCCAAACTCGCGAACGTCCCGTTCTCCCCACCGGCGCAGGGCGGCGTCATCTGGGTCTTCGCGCTCAAAGATCAGGTGGCTGCAGCCCAGGCCGCCGGCCAGTAGCAGAGCGCAACTACCTTGGACAGGTAGCGAACTAGAAGTCGAAGCTAGACAGCGATCACTCGCACGCGGGCCGGCCGCTGAGGCCGGCCCGCCAACGTTCCAACCACAGCAATAGGAGGGCGTAAGCCAACGATGGAAGAGCCACGGACACTCTTGAACTTCGCTGCCGCAGTCCTTGCATTCGCATTTATGCCACTGAGCCCTGGCAAGGCGCAGCGTGTACCGACTTGGGAGCTAATCGTTTGTGCCGCACAAGACAATCTTCCGTACTCGAACAGTCAGGAGCAGGGTTTCGAGAATGAGATCATCACCCTCATTTCTCAAGACCTAGACGCCAAGCTGACTTATGTATGGCTGCCAAAAATCGAGGTCGCAAGCCAGAACCAGATTCTCCTCGAAGAAGGAAGATGCGACTTGTTCCTAGACGTCGGAGATAACTCTGATGATTTCCTGACGACCATCCCCTATTTTCAGACAACCTACTACTTCGTATATCGCGAGGATGCTGCTTTTGACATCTCTTCATTCGACGATGAGGCACTTGCCTCGCTGCGCATTGGGGTGATAACGGCAAGTCCGCCAGATGAAGCCCTTGGAATCCGCAATCTGGCAAAGAACGTGCGTCACTATTACCCTGGGCCCGCCAGCGCAGAAGAACAGCAAATCAAGGACGTCGTGAGTGGAAAACTGGACGTAGCTGTGATCTTTGGACCGTCAGCAGGGAAACTGGCGCTAGAGCGGCCAGACCTCAAAGTCGTTCCAGTCGCTCCCGAAGTTGACTTGTCCGGGCTCCTCATGGTGTACCAGACCGCAATGGGGCTAAGGCTTGCGGATACCGACCTGCGTGACCTCTTGAACAACTCCCTAGCGCGAACATGGGACGAGATCCAGTCGGTTCTTGAGTCCTACAACATCCCGGTACTTCCACTCCCCAAACCGATAATCAGTGTTGGAGGATGACTATGTGGGACTCGAAGATCTCACGGCGCCGCTTCTTGGCGCTGTCTGGAACCGCCTTAGCTGGCACGCTATTGGGGCAAGCAGTCGGGCGCTCCCGTGCAGCCCCAGCCGTTACCACAAATGGAATGCTCCATATCGGCCTTGTTCTGCCAACCACTGGAGACCGCACCCTAGGGGCCTTTGGAAACAGCGCGATCCTGGGCTCCGCAGCCAATCGCGGCGCCATTTTGGCCGGGGACGAGATTCTTGGCCAAGTGGGACCCTCTGGCCGCCAGTTCAAGGCACTGATCTCCTCTGCGCCAGATACTGACTCGATGCTGCGTGCCGCTCGACGAATGACCAGAGAAGAAGGAGCCTACGCCATCATCGGCGGATTCACCACCGACGATGCTCAAGCACTCAGTTCACTTGCCGTCGAAGATGATTTCATTTTTCTGAACATCGGCGCCCAAAGCGACTCATTGCGTGGATCGGACTGTAGTCGGAACACCTTCCACCTGTCGGACAGCGTTACAGCGTGCCTTGACGCCATGATCACGTTAGGGACGCAGTCACCCGCTAAGCGCTGGTACTTCGTTTACTCGGACGAGCCAGGACAGCAAGCGAAGATGACAACCGCGGAGGAACTACTTCACGATCACCGAGACGTCTCGATCGCAGGCAGCGTGAAGGTCGCCCAGAACGTACCCTTCTACTCAGCTGCATTCACCGAGATTGCTCGGGTAGATCCTGAACTCGTGATCCTACTCCTAACACCGAACGAGCAACTCACGTTTCTTGCNCAGTACGGGGCCTCGGGGCTCACAGCNAGGACCATGTGCTTCCCGTCGCCCGTTGCGCAGTCTCGGCAGTTCTATGCGGCCTACCTGGCCAACTTGCCAGAAATCAGTTCGGCTCAACACATAGCCACATGGGATGCGACTCTCGAGAACGAAACTGCTGTGAACCTGAACTCGAGATATCTCGAGCGCTTCGGCCTGGCCATGGACCCCCTCGCTTGGGCCGTGTACGCGGGAGTCAAGGTCATGGCCGAGGCCGCCGTCAAGGCGGACTCAACAGAAAGTACGGATCTGATTGACTATTTGGAAGACGAAGGCGTGCAGTTCGACGTCGGCAAGGCCGCGGAGACTTCGTTCCGCCCGTGGGACCACCAGATGCGCCAGCCCCTATACCTGGTGCGAACCCAGAGAGACTTCAAGGATCGAACGACTCTCCGGGACCTAGCCAAAGTTGAGCGCCAGTTTCCGCAAAGCGATGGCGCGTCCCCTGTCTCAGCCCAACAGCTCGACATGCTTGGAGTCAATGCTGCGGATTCTGTGTGTAACATGCATACTCCCCAGGCATCTGGTGAACTTTAGGCCCGATCGAGCGGAGACCACCATGGGGCACAGCGGCGGATGCCGTGACTTCCCAAGTGCAAAGGCGCCATCGATGGCAAGTCCTTGAGGACCAGCGAACTGGACCCTCAAGGACGAATGGTGAACTAGCACCATGCCAATAGGCCGTCGGGGTACTTAGTCCGAAACGACCTACCGCCGCCCGCCTAGACTCCGCAGCCGACTCTTGTCCGGAAGCCGGCTGCCACTGTCGGCACCGAGGCCACGCTCGCGTCCGTGACTAGCGGCAACTGAGGCAACGGGCGTGGCGCTGGACTATCGGGCGTCTGTTGAGCATGGTTCAGCGGGTCGTACTCACTGCCGTGGCAAGGGCAATGGAACAGCTTCTGATCGGCTAGCCAGTCCGTGACCTGGCAGCATTGATGGGTGCAGGTCGCCGCATATGCCACGACTCCGGAGGCCGTCGTGTAGCCCTTGGTGTCGACGCTGTACGCGTCTTCCGCGAAGCGAGCGAGCAGGACGGCGTTCTGCGTGTTGCCGTCTCGCACGACTTCTACGACCGGGGTCGAGCCCTTGTTCGACACTTGCGCTGGCCACGCCAGAATCTGCGGCCCGCCAAGTGGAATATCGGCATCCGTGATTAGCTTGCCCTTGTTCGACGACCCTGCGAACACGAAGCAGTCGCCCTTCTGAGGCGGCATTTTCGTTGGGTCAGTTGCGGCGCCCGACTGCGCGAGTGCCNNCTGAAAGCCTTGTCCTGTCGACAAAGTAACACCCGCAAGCACGGCGCCTTTGAGCAAGTCCCTACGGCTTACCGCGTGCTTCGCAGCGGGCTCGGCCGGTCCCTCAAGTTCGTTGCCCTTTTGCTTTGCCATCTTCACTTTGCCTCCATCTCACCGAGCTAACGCTACTGGCAAGTCAACGGCGTGGACGAAGCACTCCAACCGCCCTTGTTCTGCGCTCGTGATCCAAGGAGCAGACCGCCACCTGATGCTGCTTGAGGCCCTCCCGACCCCGCTCGCTGCCTGGGTCGCCCGCCTATCGACCCGCTCCACGACACCAGCAAGGTGTCGTTGACGAGAACGTCGTTGCCAGACTTTGGCGGGGGCGCAAGTGAGCATGAAGTGACAGTAATGTGACCGTCTGAGATTTTCGGATCATCCGTCACACTTACTTGCTGCTAAGTAGCGCCATAGCACGCCCTACTAGCACCCAATCATCACTTGAGCGCGCCATGCTCAGGCGCGCTATGGCGAACTGCGTTGCGCTATGCGATACGCACGCCCGTCGAATTTTTGCTTACGTTGGTGAGAAACGCCCGCCCGTAATGGGGTCCGCTGTCTAAGTCACGGCCGCCGGAGCAACTTCACAGGCAACGTCACCCTGAACACCGTAGAACCGGGCAGCGACGTGAACGTCAAGCTGCCGCCATGGCGCTGCTCCACGATCTCCTTGCTCAAGTAGAGGCCAAGGCCTGTGCCCTCGCCAACGCCTTTCGTGCTCATGAACGGCTCGAAGAGGCGCGGCGCGACGCTTGCCGGGATACCTGGTCCGTTGTCTTCGATCTCGACGCTCACCTGGCCATCGCCGCGTAGGGTCCTCACCGTGAGAACACCCGACCCGTTCATGGCGCTTACGGCGTTGTCTATCAGGTTCGTCCACACCTGGTTCAGCTCGCTGACGTACGCCTCGATGGCCGGCAAGTCAACCGCGTACTCCTTGACTACGGTCACCCCGCCTTCCTTCAGGCGGTGTTTGAGGATGACGAGGGTAGTCTCGAGGCCAGCGCGCACGTCGACCGAGGCGATAGGAGCCTTGTCGAGGTGGGTATAGTCCTTGACCGCCGAGACCAGCGCGGAGATCGCTTCGCTGCTGAGGATGATGTCTCGCTGTAGCACCAGGCAGGCGCCGTTAGCAGCCAGCCAAGCCGCGGCGCGCAAGCGGTTGTCCGGCCCGAAAGGGGCAAGGGCCTCGCCCACGGCNTGCGCGTTCCAGCCACCATCGGCCAGCGCGGCAGCGGCNTCCCACGCGGCAGGCAGACCGAGCTGCGTTAGGTAATCAGTGAGCTCGTCCTCNGTGCTACCAGCGCCCACCGTGACCTCGGCGGCGGCCAACCTGGCAGANGCCAGCTTGCTCAACCCGTTNGCCGCGNTCAGTTCTTCCCCACTCAACGGATGGCTGAAGAGTTCGATGCCGGCGCGCTGACGCTCGTCCANCACCTTGCCGATCTCCGCAGAACTCCGCCGCAGCGCCGCCGCAGGGTTGTTCAGTTCGTGAGCCAGCCCGGCGGCCATCGTGCCGAGCGCAGCCAGCTTCTCTCGCCGCGCCAACTGCCCGGCAAGGGCGTGCTCGCGCTCGAGCGACGTGCGGTAGATGGTCGTCGCCGCATCGACCGAGCAAGACAGGAGCGCAGCCAACGCTTCACGGTCGACCGCCAGAAGGGTTACCGGCGTGGCGGCGCGCACGGAAGCCGTGCGGCGCCCACTACCGAGCAGCGCCATCTCGCCAACCACGTCACCGGGACCGCGGGTGGCTACTACCTCATTGACCTGGCCCTCGACGATGCTCACCTCTAGGCTCCCCGAGAGGACGACGAACATCTCCTCGCCAGCTTCGCCCTCCCTCATCAACCAGCTGCCAGCAGGTAGTTCCACGTTACGAGCGAGGGTGACGAGGCGCTGCAAGTCCGCCTCGCTGAGGGGCGACAAGAGCTCGACCTGCCTTAGGTAGGCAGTTGGTCCGGTTACGTTCGCATCTTTGGCACTCATGCGCCCTCTTCCCCGCCTGCAGGTCAGTTCAGGTCTCAGCTAGATGACGATGGATGAACATCACGGCCATGGCGCCCTCGCCAACTGCCGAAGCAACACGCTTCACCGATTGGTGCCGCACGTCCCCAGCCGCGAACACGCCAGGCACGCTGCTCTCCAACCAGTAAGGCGCGCGTTCGAGCGGCCACCCTTCTGGCCGCGAGTCGCCGGCGCGCGCCAAGTCAGCTCCCGTAAGCAGATAGCCCTGGCGATCGGCGAGCACCGTCCCCGTCAGCCACGAGGTGTGCGGCGCCGCGCCGATGAACACGAACGTCGCGGCGGCAGGCACTGCCTCCACCTCCCCGGAATCTAGGTTTCGCACCTGGACGGCCTCCAGCCGAGTTTCTCCGATCAGCTCGGCCGCCACGCTCCGCGGCCGCACCTCGATGTTCGGCGTCTCCTCGATCTGCTTGATGAGATAGTGCGACATGCTGCTCGCCAAAGACGACGCGCGCACCAAGATCGTCACTTGCCTCGCGAAGCGCGCCAGGTAAACCGCAGCCTGCCCTGCTGAGTTGCCGCCGCCGATGACCACCGCGTGACCGTCCCTGACGAGTTGCGCCTCCGTCAGCGCGGCGCCGTAATACACCCCGGAACCCTCCAGCCGCTCGGCGCCAACGGCGTCCAGTTTCCGGTAAGCCACGCCAGTCGTGACGAGCACGGTGCGACCGCGCACCTCTTGGCCATCGCTCAACTTAACGAATAGGTAAGGCGCTGCCCTGCGCAGGCCGACTGCCACCGCGGGGGTGAGGATCTCAGCGCCGAAGCGCCGCGCCTGCGTGGTTGCACGCCTGCTAAGCTCCGCACCGCTGACGCCGCTCGGGAAGCCGAGGTAGTTCTCGATCCTCGAACTCGTGCCCGCCTGGCCGCCCGGCGCGTCACTCTCGAGCAGGACGGTGGTGAGCCCCTCGGAGGCGCCGTAAACAGCCGCCGCCAGGCCAGCCGGGCCTGCACCCACCACGACGACGTCGTAGAGCGGCAAGTCGGCGATAGTCTGGAGGCCGATCCGTTCGGCGACCGTGGCGATGGTCGGCTTCACGTACGCTGTGCCGTCAGCCAAGAGGAGCACGGGGAGTTCACTGGCGTCGGCCCCCGCCAGGGTGAGGAGGTTCGTGGCGTCCGCCGCGCTCTCCACATCTAGCCAGCGGTAAGGCACGAGGTTGCGACCGAGGAACTCCCTCAGCTCGTGACTAGCGGCCGAGTAACTCAAGCCGATCAGCGTCAACCCGGTGAACGGCGGGCGGTGGTCGGCGTGCCAGTCGTCAAGCAACTCGTTCAGCACCGGGTAGAGGCGCTCCTCCGGCGGGTCCCAGGGCTTCATGAGGTAGTAGTCGAGCCTCGTGGTGTTGATGGCCTCGATCGACGCTTGCGAGTCGGCGTACGCGGTGAGCAGTACCCGCTTGGCGTCCGGGTAGAGTTCCCGCGCCTGGGCGAGGAACTCGAGCCCGGACATGTTCGGCATGCGCTGGTCGACGAGGAAGAGCGCCACCGTGCCGTTCGCTAGGCGCAGACTGCCGAGTTCCGCAAGCGCGGCGGCGCCCGACGTCGCCCGCATGATCCGGTAAACCTCGCCGTAGCGGTTCCTCAAGTCCCGCGCTACGGCGCCGAGCACCCCGAGGTCGTCGTCGACGGCGTAGATGATCGGTTTTGGCGCCGACACAGCTTGCTCGATCACGCCGGACTCCTCCCGGCGCTGCCGCCCTGCAGCGGTGGAGGTGCGAGCCGAAGTTCTGCCACCGACGAGGCCAGCTTTTCGCTGAGCTCCCGCGCTTCTCGGCCGGCGGTGGCGCTTGCCTCGTCGTTACCGAGGGCGCCCTCAAGCTGGCTGAGGAGCGCAAGGGCGCGCCGTTGGTAAGGCAGCATGCCGCGCTCCCTGAACCAGCTCACGGACGCAGCGACTAGTTGTTCAGCCCTCTCCGTCTGTCCGCACCTCCAGAGCGCTTCGGCAAGCACTAGCCGGCCCTTCGCGACTCCGAAGCCGTCGTGTACGGCCTCTGCCCTTCCGAGCTCCAGCTCTACCGTCTGCGCGGCGGCGGCGACGTCGTGATCTACGAACCCCGCGCCTGCCATCTCGATGCGGACGTTGTGCAGCATCGGCTCGAAGGACGTACCTGCACCGTACTCAAGCGAGCGGCGAAGGTTGGCGGTCGCCTCTTCCAAGCGCCTGACCTGTAGTTCCCCCGTGCCCACCAAGTGAAACGCGGCACAAGCGCACTCCATGCCGTTCACGCTCAACGCCAGATCGCCCCCGCGCCGCGCGTACTCAAGGCCCAAGTCCGTGAGACCCATGTCTATGTACGCAGCCCCCACAAGCGCGTTGACGTCCGCCAACTTGATGATCGAGCCGCTGTCCACTGCAGCCTGTAGACCGAGTTCGGCCGACTCCAGCGCGCCAGCGAACTCTCCGAGACGGGCGAGGGCCGCCGCTTTCGAACCTAGTGAGTGAGCTTCGATGGCCTTGTGGCCGACCTTGCGGGCAAGCGCGATGACACTGTCGAACTGCACGACGGCCCCGGCAGGATCGTCGTCGACCATGCTCTCGGTCGCCGCCCAGAACGGTTGCAGGAAGAGGCGCTCGTCGCCCAGGCGCAGGGCTACGTCGTGCGCCTCACCTAACACCTCGAAGCCGGCGGCCGGGAAGCCGGAGAGCACTTGGACGTTGCCAAGCGCAACCAGCGAGCTCACGAGGCGGCGGTCGTCTTTGAGGGTCCTGGCCGTGGCGACCGCGGCCCCTCCCCTAGCGATGATCGCGCCGCGCTTCGTGGTGTCCTCGTGCCAGCGCAGCGTAACGGCGGCGTTGACCCAACCAACGGCAGCATCGACGGCGACCTCTTTGTGCTCGACTGACGCCTCGACGCCGGGCTCAAGCGCGGAGTTCAGGTGGTCGAGGGCGGCCAATGCGGCCTCGTACAGCTCCACCGCTTCCGCCGTGTCGTACAGACGTACCGCCTGGCCAGCGGCGCTAACGCTATGCCGCGCGCCCGCCAGCCACTGCTCGCCGAGGAGGTAGTGGTAGGCGAGAAGCCTCGCCATCTCCGGCAGGTGCTTGCCACTACGCGCCTCGAGCTCACGTGCTACGCACGCGTGCAGTTCACGCCTCCGCCTTAGCAGCAGCCGTTGATAGGCCGCGTCTCTCGTCAGCTCGTGCTTGAACCGGAAGTCGGCGTCGGCGAGCAGGACGTGGTTGATGAGGTCCTCGTCGCTCAACTCTTCGAGGTACGGGAGCACGTCCGGCGCGGAGGCGTTACTGCGCATCACCGCACTGAGAACTGGGCTAGCGAACTCGCGGCCGATGACGGCGGCGGTCTGAAGCACGTCGCGCGTGGCATGCGGCAAACGGTCGATGCGGGCGCTCAACACGCCGCTTAGCGTGTTCGGTACGTTCGCCTGATCGATGCGGCTAGTGGCCCGCCACGTCCCACCCTCGTTGGCGATCGCGCCCGAATCGATTAGCGAACGCAATACCTCCTCGAGGTAGAACGGGTTGCCGTCCGCCTTGCTGACGATCCTAGAGCGCACTTCTTCAGGCATGCCCTCGACGTCGAGCATTCTCTCAAGGAGTTCCTGCGAGTCATCGCGGTCGAGGGCGGCCACCTCGATGACGACCGGGCCTGCGGTCAGACCGGGAATGCCCGCCCCTCGCGCACGTTCGATGAGTCGCCACGCCTCGGAGTGGTGTTCCGGCCGCGCCAAGCACACGATGAGCACGCGGCTGTCCTGCAACGCCACGGCGACGTCCGCCACCAGCCTGATCGAAGCTGCATCGGCCCAGTGGAAGTCCTCGAAAGCAACCACGAGCGTGCGCTCGCGCGCGAGTTGCCCAAGCAGCTGCGAGATGTCGCGCACGAGCCTGCTAGCGAACCTATCGCCGTCCAGCGCGTTCGGGTTCGCGGCCGCCTGGTCGTCAGACTCGTCGAGTAGTTGGGCGATGGCGCCTGCGTGGTCATCGCCAGCGGGCTCTGCCACACCGCGGAGTAGCTGCCGCCATGGGTAGTAGGGCGAAGTACGCTCGTACGGCACGCTTTTCGCCTCGAGAACCAAGGCCGTACCGCCAGCGCGGGCCGTCGCCTCGGCAAGCAGTCTCGACTTGCCGAGCCCGGCCTCACCGATGAGGAAAGCTAGCCGCCCGCGCCCCGCATCCGCCTCAGCAAGCATGTTCGTGAGCGCTCCAAGTTCAGGGTCCTGCCAACGAACGGCGAGACGACGTCCGCCAGGTTCTGGCTTACTGCGGTCTTGGTTCGGCGCCCGACCACCTCGTACGTACTGAGCAGGTCGGCCTTACCCTTCAGCGGCTCCCTGGATGCGTCCTTGATCTCGAATAGCTGGTTGACCAGCGCGTAAGTCGCCGGACCGATCACGATTCCCTGCGGCTGCGCCAACCCTTGGAGCCGTGCGGCGACGTTAGCGGTGTCGCCCATCGCCGTGTACTCGGCCTTGGTCTCGTCGCCAACGGTAGTGACGACGGTCAACCCGGTGTTTATCCCAACGCGCACGGCAAAATCCAGTCCATGCTTGCGTTTGACGATCGCACCGTACGCGGCGGCCGCGTCACGCATGTCCAACGCCGCCATCACTGCGCGCGCCGCGTCATCATCGTGAGCTTCTGGCGCGCCGAACAGGGCGAGGACGGCGTCGCCCATCAACCGCCCAACGGTTCCTTCGTAACGGTTGACGGCCGCGATCATGAACGCGAACGCGCCGTTCATGAGCTCAACCCATTCCTCTGGGTCAACCTGCTCCGCAAGTGCGGTAGACCCAACCACGTCAGCGAAGAGAACGCTGACGAGGCGCCTCTCGCCCTCAAGCGGCCGCGTGACGGGCAAAGCCGTACCGCAGTTGCTGCAGAACTTCGCTCCTTGCGGGTTAACGGCCCGGCAGTTGGGGCATGTCACAAGTTGCCTCCTCCGACCACATGTGGCCGGCGTCACCGGATGCGCGACGCCAGAGTCAACGCCACCAAACGCGGACGGCGCGAGCGGGGCGCAGCGAGTCCGGCTGGTTGAGAATACTGCCGGAGGAGGCACTTGCCTGGTGATCAGCTTGCGCTGGCGTGTCAGACGGGCAACTGACTCGCTCTACGTCGCCGCCCTAACCCGCGCGTCTGGTAAGAACACTACGAACAACCCGACCACGGGCAACCAGCCGCAGAGTTGGTACACGAAGGTAATGCCGTGGCTATCGGCCAGCCCTCCGAGCAGTGCCGCGGCGATGCCAGCCACGCCGAACGATAGGCCGTACAGCAGGCCGGAGACCATTCCAACACCCGC
>JGI26538J50259_1001524_pt1 | contig 13485 bp, 7 predicted proteins | sample ThiBio_1000_plan_FD_50259 | JGI IMG/M metagenome (IMG submission 50259)
TGTTGTGATGAAATCTCCTTCTATATTTGGAATGATTTTTTGAAATTTATTTTCCAGCGGCGTTTTTGAAAGATGATTCAGCATGTGAACCTGGGCATTGATTACATCTATACCCTGCCCGTCAGTTCCAATCTTGAGAATGAATTTTTCTTCCGCTGAATTTTGTAGAAGATAATTTTCTTCATCGTACCCATTGAGGGGTTTTATGACTGGGGAAAGGTTATAATATTTATTGATAATCTCGCCGACCTCTGATTCTGTAAATGTCATTTTTGAATCTCGTTTTTTACAAAGCTAATTATGAATTAATTCATCTTTTTTTATATTATTACCCAGTCCTTTTATGAGTCACCCATATTCCACCCACCAAATACCTGTTAATAGACAATGCAAATTCAGGATTACAAAATTTACAACAGATAAAATAACCCTGATCCCAATTAAAAAAAACCAACAAAACTCTGCCAGTTGCGAAAATTCTCTTCGGACAAACCGGATTGAATCAATGAATTTTTATCTCAATGACTGATGATATTTCTCATTATCATACTTCCTCAACAACATCAAAATATGCGCTGCAGACCAACTGAAATTGGAAGCATTCAATGCTTCTCCTGTCAATGGATGATAATTCTCATGAACCGGAAAATCAGTCAGCATACCTTCTGCGTTCTTAATTAGCTTGCTCACCATTTCATCCGCCAGTTTGCTGTATCCATAATTTCTCAAACCTACAATTCCAAAATAAAACTGGTCCAGCCAGACGGGCCCACGCCAATAGCCTTTCTTTGGATTGAACTTTGAATGATCTGCTTCCAATGTTGGCAATGGCACTTCAGTATTAAACTTTTTTCCATCTCCCATAATCTTCGCCACACCGGCGGTCTCCTCTTCTGTCGCTATTCGTGCCCATAAAGGAATCCAGCCTTCGGGACCTTCAGCATTGATAAACGCTGATTTGTCGATCAGCCGATCAAAATAATATCCGGCCTTTTTATCGTAAAATCGTCTATTGATTTCTGGTTTTAATTCTGCTGCCTGATGCTTCCAATGCATTTCATTTTTAGTATTACCCAACGCACCGGCAATTTTTGAGAGAAATATTTTTTCTGCATACAGGTAGGCATTCAAATCCACACTTTCCTGGTTGAGCGACCAGGCATGGTCATTATTTTTAACCATGACTGCACTGTCAAAACGAACTGCATTATCCATTCCGCTTTCCCAGGCTGCTGCAATCCTTGTTCCATCAGTAGATCCATATTCACACAAGCCATTCTGATCATGATCACGATTCGCATACCACCATTCATGATAAGCAACCAGCTTCGGATACATTTCCCGTAAGAACTTCTTATCATGCGATTGCAGATATACTTCCCATACGCTCCATGCAGCCAAAGGCGGTTTGGTATCACGCCAGTTATTTTCCGATTTATCGGTATAAATACAATCCGCCACCATACCATGTTTATCCTGGTAGTCAAACATGCAACGGATATTTTCCTGGGCCAGCCAAGAATTGAAAAAACTTAATCCCACAGCCTGTTTCCAGGTATCCCAACTCCATACACCATAAAAACCCTGGTAATTTAAAGAAGGAAATACGCCGTCATGATGAATGTCTTTAAAAGGGCTGCGCCAGTTAGTATTCAGCGTCACCAGGCATTTTACGGCAAGCCGTTTCAATTTGCTATCCAGGTTCCTGGTATGTAAAAAATAGTTTTTTAAATATCCATTCCACCTGAATTCATTCTTCTTTAATTCTTCATCAAAGGATTGATATTTTGTTTCCGGTATTTTTTCGTCAACAGGATAATACCCCTGTTCCTGCACGATTGAATGACTCCCGCCGGGTTTAATATTTATTTCTGAAAATGAAGTGTTATAGGAGCTATCAGTTATTTTAATGGCAGCAATACCCTTGCTGGTATAATGAATATAAAAACGATCTTCATTTTTTGGAATGTCAACAGTTACCCCATTTGTATTTTTTAGTACCACCACATCTTTCAGCAAAACATCTCCAGAAAAGAGGGGTTTAATTTTTACAGAAAAACCTCTCATATTTTTGATTTCCGTTTTAATTAGTGCCTTCCGGTTGGAAACAAAAATGAGTTGAATTGTGATTTCCAGATCTTCCGTTTTCAGCTTTTGATACAGCAAACCCGGATAATAATGAACAGAAGCGTCTGCTTTGGTAAGGTCCATCAGTTTGCCGTCCTTCATCAGAGACAGTTGAGCAAAATTATTAGATAGCCATCTTCCGTTCATGTCCATTACCAGCGGACCCACGAATCCGCCATACTCTTTATTATCTGAAGGCAGGGCATAAGCATGCCAAGCCCCCAGGTCGCTGAAAACGGATGGAAGAATATTATGCGAATCACTGATTGTTGTCTTTAGATTCAAAACATCCGGATAAGAAAAACGCTGTGCATTTGCCGTTTTCACAATCAAAAATAACAGAGAGATTGTACGGATATTATAGAATAATTTTTTCATTTTTCATTTAATTAGCCACGAATTACACAAATTGACACGAATGAATTTTGAGATAGAATATGAAAATCACTATGGAAGATTTCAACCCAAATTTTATATCATTTCGATTTGTTCAAAATATTTTCACCTGCAAACACCGGCCTCAGCGTAAACGAATACGAATAATTCCTGAAAGGCAACTGGTATTCTGAATGGGGTTTTGCACCCCAGGCATTGTCACCACCAACTCCTGATTGCGCAAAATCAATATTCCACCAAATCAGCGGATCATTGTTCATTGAGCCACCATGGTTATTTTCAGGTGCAAAACGATCAAAATTCAAACGATCATAGTTGAAATGCAAAATACCTGTACTGATTAATGAATCGGCCGCAGCCTTCAAACCCTCTCCCTGCCTATTAAATAATCCCACCCAGCGTATATCTGTTCTGTAACCGCTTTCCTGAGCACGCGAGTAAGGATGAAATAATGAATCGGCAGGCATTTCATACAAGTCCACATCAGCAGCATATTTTCTGTCAGAATAATTATCAAACGGTCCGCGACCCAGCCATTTTGCCTGATCAAATTCAGGATTCAGTACGACACGCATCCCGAATCTGGGTAGTTCAGGCAATGATGAATCACCGGCCAGCATGGTCGCACTTACGTTTACATCGCCGTTGGCGTTTACCAAATAGGTTGCCAGGTATTTTGCATTCACAGAAGGCAATTCATGAATGGTCTTTATTTTGTATCGCAGTTCATTGGAAGAATCCACCGTAAAGGAACCAAGCTTTGCATTCTCAAAAGCATGCTGCCATATTGTACAACGTATCTGCTGGCTGTTGCCAATATCATTATCTGTCTCTGCCCGCCAAAAATCCGGTTGCAATGATTTTTGAATAATTTGTTTCCCTTTTATTTCATATCCATTCAGCAGACCCGAAAGGCAATCAACCGAAACAGAAAATTGATTGCCTGTAATTTTCAGATTTCCCCCATCCTGTTCAGCTTTTAAAGGCTGAAATCCCAGGATGGCAGATGTTTCCGAATTATCATAATATGGCAATCTGAATTGTTCTGTTGCTACGACAAAATGTTCAGGAACCAGCGGAGCAGATTCTCTGGTAATCGCTTCGAGGTTTAAGAAATACTCTTTTCGCGGCTGTATATCCAACCTCGGAAAAGGCAGGGAGATCTCAGTTGACGCGCCCGGCGACAGATTGAATTGTGGCACTTCTCCCAATGCAATTACATTACCATCGGCTTTAATATTCCACCGGATGATATAATGATTCAAATCAGTAAAATCAAAGCGATTGGTAATTCTTATTTTATTGCTGCTGAAAGGAATATTTTCAAAATGTATATTCTGATATACCTTCTTCAATTCATAAGCCTGCGGATGTGGTGTACGGTCAGCCGCAAAAATTGCATCGGCCGGAAAACTAGTATCACTTGTTGCACCCACGATACCCATATCGCGGCCATATCCCCAAATATTTCTGCCGTTCTTATCCTTCATCTTAAATGTCTGATCCACAAAATCCCATATAAATCCTCCCTGCAACTGATCGTATTTATAAATCAAATCCCAGTCATCTTTCAGATTGCCGCCGCTATTGCCCATCATGTGCGCATATTCGCACTGGATAAAAGGTTTATCGCGCCACTCTTTTACATATTCATGCATCACCCCGAGATTTTTATACATAGGTGGTATAATGTCGGTATAGGGTGTGCGCTGTGCCTCTTCATACTGTACAGGACGGGTATCATCCTTTGATTTCAAATACTGATAAGTAGCGATAAAATTATCGCCGAAACGGCTCTCATTTCCCAGCGACCAGGTAATTATGCAGGAGAAGTTCTTATCTCTCTCAAACATGGCTGCCGTTCTTGCCACAAAAGCAGATTTCCAGTCTGGTTTGTCTGCCAGTGTTTTCAACGGGGAAAAACTCATTCCATCACATTCAATATTGGCCTCATCCAATACATAGATTCCATACTGATCGCACAACTCATACCACTTTTCATTATTAGGATAGTGACTCGTGCGCACTGCATTGATGTTGTACTGCTTCATCAGTTGAATATCCCTCACCATGAGATCAGGAGTAATCACATTTGCTGTAAACATATCGTGTTCATGGCGGTTGGCGCCTTTAATCTTTATGGCTTTTCCGTTCACCAAAAACAAACCATGTTTTATCTCAATGCTTCTGAAACCAATCTTGTGTGCAAAGGACTCGGTTACTTTTCCTTTTTCATTCACTAAACTTACAACCATAGTATAAAGATTCGGTGTCTCTGCACTCCATTTATGTACATTACTGATTGTGGTATTAAAATCAAAACTTCTTTTCAGCAGGTATTCTTTTTTTGAGTACAATAATTTTCCGTTGGCATTATCAACCAGCTTTACCTGAATTGACTTTTTTGAATCTTTATTTATTTGCCCGGTCATTTGTACGGAAAGGTCAAACTGCCCGTTCTGATAATTCTGATCAAGGCCGGCTTTTACAAAAAAATCTCTTACAGACAACCTGGGTCTTGCAATAAGATATACGCTTCTCTCTACGCCGCTCAGCTTCCACATATCCTGTCCCTCCAGATAAGTGCCATCACTGAAACGAAAAACCTGGAAGGCCACTGTGTTTTTGCCTGGCTTTAAAAACGAAGTAATATCAAATTCGCCAGGGGTTTTGCTATCCTTATGGAATCCTATGTAATGACCATTTATCCACAAATAAAAAAATGAATTCACCGCACCAAAACGAATAAAAACATTTTTCCCTCTCCAATCCCCTGGCAATTCAAAATCCCTTCTGTATGATCCTACAGGATTGAAATCTTCGGGCACATAGGGTGGGTTCACAGGTATTGGGTACTCAACATCTGTAAAAATATAAGAATCATATCCTTCTGTCTGCCAGTTGGCCGGCACTTTGATTTCTTTCCATTTCTCTGCATCAAAATCATTTTTATAAAAATCAACCGGACGATCTGCCGGTTTCTTTACGATATTAAATTTCCAGACCCCATCCAAAGACATGACAAACGGAGAACGGCCTCCTTCCATTGCTGCTGTTTCAGAATGATACGGAATAAAATAAGCATGAGACGCCACAGTATTAAGAGAAGGTACCTCCGGATTCTCCCAGTCATTTTTGGGTGGCTGAGCAAAAAGTGAAATGGAAAAAATTAAAAACAGGCAGAGGATGAAATTTTTCATTCGTAACATTTAGTGATATGTCAAAATTGGGAAAGGGGGGACAGGTAAAACCTGTCCCGCAATCTAAAAAACACAAAGAAAGCTCTATTTCACATCAGGATTGTTAATAACCTCTTTGAGTGGTAACGGATAAAAAGCTTTATCCGGAGAGAAATTTCTTCCTGCATCCTGCATATTCTGCTGAAGCAATCCCCATCTCCGCAAATCATAAAAACGGCTGCTCTCCAGGGTGAATTCCATTACCCTTTCGTGCATTATGGCTTTGAAAACATCATCTTTAGAAGTAACGGCAAGTGCCGGCATATTCCCTCTCTTGCTACGCAGCTCATTGATAATGGGAATGGCCTGAACCGTATTTCCCTGATTGTTGAGCACCTCAGCATACAAGAGCATTACATCTGCCAGACGCATTAAAGGAACATCAATGGCATTGGAAAGGCCCACTCTGTCAATGCTTGCAGGTGTCCATTTCCGGAAAGCAATAGCACCACTTCCATTCTGAAAAACGTCATTATAGGTATAACCATATACCCGTTTTGCCACCGGATCATTAAAATAACTGTCTTCAAAAAAAACAGTACCATACACTCTCGGATCGTACAATCCGCCGGAAGCGACTTTACCTTCTTTCGTCATCTCATTTATCAATCGTTGTGTTCCGTAAATTTCTCCGTATCCGCCCAATTCCCAGGCGGTCACCCAATCATTGAGGAATGAACGGTAATACGCACCGTTAGATGCATCTGCAGTCTGCTGTAATTCAAAAACCGATTCCACTCCGTTCTTTGTAGTCCCATTGAACATATTTCTGAAATCAGGATCAATGCTGTATTCATGAGATGAGTAAACCTTGTTCAGATAGGTAGCAGCCTCTGTCAGATAAGCAGGAGCATTAGCCTGGTCTTCATTGGTCCTGTACAAATTAATCTTTCCGATATAGGCATCCGCGGCACCCTGCGTGGCACGGCCCAATTCAGTTGCAGGTTGCTGGCTTCTCACGGCAAGATCCGGTTCTGCTTCCTTCAGATCATTCAGGATAAAATCGTATGCATCTCTTCTTTCAGAAACCGGTTTGGAAAGATCAGCGCCGGACGTAGGCACTTTATCTCTAAGAATAATTTGATTGAAATTGGTAAGTAACTTAAAATGGTAATAAGCTCTCAGGAATTTTGCTTCAGCCAGAATCTTTTTCCTGGAAGCATCATCAATAGATCCCTCCTTCATATTTGTCACTCCCTCTATCACCTGATTGGCAAAATTGATTCCGCGGTAATTATCTCTCCACAACAAATCAATCGCATAATTTCCCGATGTGAAAGTGAAATAGTAATGTTCTGTCCACCAAGAATAGTTGGCGGCATCAGGTCCAGGCACAACAAAATCTTCCCGGTAAAACTCACGAACCGAACGGGCTTCTACATAATTGTCCCAGCCTACAAAATCTTCCAGTTGTGAATAGACTGCAGCCAGGCCTGACAGTGCTTTTTCTTTGGAAGTGTAGAAATTATCGGTGGTGAGCTGGTCAGGTGCATTCTGATCAAGTTCACTCTTCTTGCACGAGTTGATTGCAAGAGCCAGGAAACCAATGAAAAATATAGTTTTGAAGCTTTTCATCTTTTTATTTTTAATACTTTATAATTATTCAATTCAGATTTCGGGTATTTCCTGGATTTTATAATCCAAGCTGTAACCCAAGGATCCACTGTTTGTTCTGAGGATACATCATCCGATCGACGCCTGTATTCAGTGCATTGAAATTTCCGACCTCCGGATCAAGTCCTGAATATTTCGTAATCGTAAACAGGTTTTGTGCACCTGCATAAAATCTCAGCCGGTTTGCACTGATCCTCTTCAACATATCAACTGGAAGAGTATAGCCCACCTGAACCATTTTCATTCTCATGTATGCACCGCTCTCCAGAAAACGGGTAGATTCTCGGTTATTCCCGTTGGGATCGCCCAACACCGCACGCGGCATAGAGGTATTGGTGTTTTGTGGTGTCCAGGCATTCAGCGTGGTCGCAAGGAAATTACGCCCTGCATCCATACCTTCCATTTCAAAATCATTTCCGTTATAAATCTTTGTTCCGCCAACACCCTGAATGAAAAGGGTGAAATCAAAACTCTTGTAATTGGCTGCAATGTTTAACCCGTATTCCATTTTCGGAAATCCGGATCCCTGGTAAGTCTTGTCTGCTTCGTCAATCACTCCATCGTCATTCACATCTATGAATTTAATATCACCAGCCTTTGCATCGGGTTGTAATGCTTCTCCATTCTTGTTCTGATAGGCTGCTGCCTCAGCATCTGACTGGAATATTCCTGCTGTTTCATAAAGGTAAAAAGCGCCAATTTCTTTTCCCACACGGGTTTGTGTCGGGATGTGATCTGTACCAAATTTCAATCCTGTACCGTACAGTGTTTGTCCTGCATCCGCAAGTTCCAGAACCCTGTTGGTCAGGTGAGTAGCAGACCCCGTAAAACTCACATTCCATTCCCTGTGCCTGAGGTTGTAGGTGAGTTCCAGTTCCACACCCTTATTGGCAATTTTCCCCACATTCAATATCGGATCATCCACACCACCCGAAGGAGGAACTTCTTTAGTAATGAGCAGCCCGTCCGTCTTATTGTTGAAATAGTTGATAGTTCCTGTCAGCTTTCCGTTCAAAATTGCAAAGTCAACTCCAATGTTTGTGGATTTGCTGGTCTCCCATTTCAGGTCTCTGTTCTGAAGCATATAGCTTGCAGATCCGGGCCATGGTGTACCGCCGGTTCCCTGCACATACCCACCCGACCATCTATTGGAAGTAACTATCAATGCCTGGTGATCATAATAACCGAGTGCTCCTTCATTACCCAGTTCACCATAGCTGGCACGCAGTTTCAATGTATTCAGCCAATCTGAATTATTCATAAATGACTCCTTGCTGATATTCCATCCCAGAGCGACAGACGGGAAAACACCATAACGGTTATTGGCTCCAAAAACCGAAGAACCGTCACGTCGCACAGTAGCCTGTACAAGATATCTTCCGTCATAATCGTAATTGACCCTGCCAAAAGTGGACAATCTTACATACTTGTTATTTGAGCCTGCAGCAGAAAATGTACCTCCTAATCCGGCACTGATAGTATTGAAACTGGGATCTGAGAACCCACCGGGTACTTCAGTCTCTACAATACTTCCATTTACCACCGATCGGACAGTCGTTTTCCCATCAGCCGTAACACTTAAAAATTCATTTGTCTTTTCAAGGGCTGAATAACCTGCAAGCAGATTGAAATTATTCTTGTTGACATGGAATTGATAATTCAGAATGTGCTCCATCAACTGCTCTTTATAATTTGACCGGCTGTTGTAAACATAAGGATAAGAAACGGCAGGGTCATTCGCGTTGGCACGAAATGGCGGATGATGTGCATAATCAAAATTATTAGCGGATATATAACTTAAATTGGCTGTGTAAGTAAGACCTTTGTACAGTTTGATTTTGATTTTTAAATTGTCCGACAAATACTGCGTTTTGGTATTTCCCTCCATGAAATGTTGATAACCCACCGGATTCTGAAATTTGGGTAACCCGTTTACTGTGAGTGCATATCCATAAGGTTCTGACGGATCAAAAACAGGCAAAAGGGGAGACTGAAAATAGGCATCTCTCAAATCAAACTGAAACGGAGTTGACTTAATATCTGAATACAAAAATATATTCTCAATACTCAGAATTCCCTTGTTGATTTCGTTGACTGAACGAATGGATTTTTTATTAAACTTTGAACCAATGAGAGTACCCACCTGATCAGTGAGGTCACCATTGAGGCTGAATTTCACATAATCGCCCCCACCCCGGATTCCCATATTGTAATTCTGTTCGTTTCCCTGCTGATGAATGAGATCCTGCCAGTTGGTATTCACTCCAGTATTACTTGTGATATATGCAGGCAGGGAAGTGATTCCGGCATTTTCATACATCATTTTATGAACCTTCTTGTATCCGTCTGCATCCAGCAGATTATATTCTTCGGTTGGATTTACAAATCCATAATGGCCATTGAAATTGATTGCCGGTACACCTTTTTTACCCTTAATGGTATTGATGAGAATAACACCATTGGCGCTGTTGGATCCGTAAATGGCGGCAGCAGCACCATCCTTTAAGACTTCAATTGATGCAATATCGTCATTGGAAAGATAATAGGGATCACCCGGAGTACCATCAATAATGTATAGTGGCTGATGACCTCCGAAAGTACCGATNCCCCTCAGCCTGACATCAGACATCTGACCGGGATTGCCGCCCGGACTGGTCACATTCAATCCTGCCACTTTTCCCTGCAATGCGTTGATGGGATTGTTGGTGGCCATTTTCTGAATATCATCTCCCTTAATGGAAGAGACCGCACCGGTCACATCACTTTTTTTCTGAGTACCATAAGCTACGACCACTACCTCTTCCATGAATTTATTTTCCTGCGTAAGCTGAATATGTATATCATTCCTTCCATTTATAGCTTCTTCTATTGCGGTATATCCAACGGCAGTTATAATTAATACGTCATTGGCAGAAGCGCGGATGGTAAATTGTCCGGCGGCATTGGTCATTGTGGCAGCACCACTGTTTTTTGTCATAATGCTCACACTCTGCAGTGGTTTTCCGGTATTGTCATTTACCGTTCCCTTCACTTCATCCTGTTGAGCAAAGGCTGCAACTGAACTAAAGCAAATGGCAAACAAGGCAGCAGGCAATGCCCTGAAAAGCATTTTCGTTTTGGAATACATGAGTTTCATTGTCATGAATTAAAATTTTTTATTTTACAATATGCTGATAAGAAAGCCGGTTTTTTTGGTACAAAACCGAAACGGAATTTTGAGGCAATAAACCTAATGCTCCTTAGAGGAAAATTGATTGCACGATGCTCTACAACGCCTATAGAGATGCCTCTACTGCACCTCTACAGAGAATGTAAACACCTGATAATTAACGAACTTAGATAGCTGGGGATTTTATAATAACAAAGGCAGAAGATAAAAAAATGAAAAGAATTTTGCTTTTAAAACAGGGTTTCAGAAAAAATAATTCTTCAGACCAACTTTGCACAACCTTCGCATTCTTCTTTCTTTGCAATAAAAGGAATTGATTAGAACGACCTGATAAATTCATTCAGATCTTCTTTCTGATTGAGGCCAAAATGTTTGCGGAGGCGATAACGCGCCATCTCCACGGATTTCACAGATATATTATTAAAAGATGCAATCTCTTTTGATGAAAGATTGAGCCGGATCTGGGTACAAAGTTTTTGCTCATTTTCTGTAAGCCCCGGAAATCTCCGGAGAAGATTATACATAAAGTCCGACTGGGCTTCTCCGGCCTTCAGGTCAAAATCCTGTCTTTCCTGGTTCTGTTCAAACTTCTGAAGAAAATCACGTACCAGTTTTTTAAAATCCTTTCTGTTTTCTTCCCTGAGATCTATTCCGGAAGACATTTTTTCAAGTTCTTTCAGAAACCCGTTTACCAGCTCATTGTTGTGGGCAACATAGAGCGCATAATCCTTCAGGCTGGAATTCTTGAAATCCAGCTTGGAACTCAGATCTTTTTTCTCCTGAACGGTGGATTCAAGTTCTCTTTGCATCAGCAAATGCTTCATCTTTTCGTGTTCTTTCTCGCGTTCTCTTTTATGTTTCAGCCTGCTATAGGCAAGTACAGAAATTATTGTGAGCAGCACTACGCCGGCGATGAGCGCATAAATCTGGAAATTTCTCAGCTCCTTCTGAGCTTCGAGAATCTTGATTTCATTTTCCCGTTTTGAGGTTTCTCTTTTTAAATGCTGTGCAGCTATTACTTCACTTTTATTGCGCGAAACAATTTCATTGCTAATCCGGGTGTATTCCTGGAGGCTTTCGTAGGCTTTCTTATAATCTCCCTTCACTTCATAAAGCAGCGCTGAAGTCTGCAGATTATCCAGCAGTTTCTCTTTGCGGGTATTGGATGGCGACTGGCTTATCAGTACGCGCGACCTTCTCAGCAGTGAATCTGTCTTTGCATAATCCTTCAATTGAAGGTAGGAGTAGGCCATCTGATTTAATAATTCAGATATTCTCAGTTCGTCCTTTGATGCAGCTACTTCAGGATAGGTCTGGTTAAAAAATGATATTGCCTTTGAGTATTCACCCCGCGTATTTTCGCATATTCCAAGATTATTCAAAACAGCGGAGATCATTTGTGTCATATTATTTCTGCGTGCGAGTAAAAGGGAGTTACTAAAATATCTGAATGCAGAATCATTGTTGCCGAGCATTTGAAATACCAGACCGACGGCATTGAGGGATACTGCAGTCTTTTTATCAAGGTGCAACTTTTTAAACATATTCAGTGCAGTGCGGTGATAATCCAGAGAAAAATTCGGATTTTCTGAATCGTAGAATATCCAGCCCAGCATGGAATGAGTTTCTGCTATGCAGGAATCATCTTTCAATCCGGTAAAAATATCCATGGCATTGTATGCATATTGCAGCGCCTGATCATAACTGTCATTGTACAGGTATCCTTCAGACAATCTGAGTAATGAAACAGCCTGCCAGTACCGGCTATCATTCTGAATAGACATCAGATAAGCCTCGTGGGCAAACCTTAGTGCTTCATTGGTTGAATCACGGTTCAGGAGAGAGGCCCTTTCATTTAATAGCCTGATTTTCTCCAATGTACGGTCATTCCTTTCTGTAAGAGACCTCCCTTTCTGTGCATTCAGCACTACCGGAAATAAAATAAACCAAACCATTTTAAAGAAAATCGCTGAACGGAGAAATTTCTGTAGTAAAGCAGTCAATTTCATTAAATCACAGAATTTTTATTAAAGCCGTCATCAACGCTAAGATTCATTTTTTAAAGACACCGAAATCCTGAACCTTCACGGGTATTAAACAACCACCAATGTAAAAATATGAATTGAAAAGAAATCAATTCATCCTGTTTGCAATCAGCTCCCCATCTCTTAGTCTTTCTGAATACTCCAATCTGGCACATACACTTCATAAATCTCTGCCCTATCCTTGTATCCCGAAATAAATTTCTTTCTCGCGTGTTCGTTGTCAAACGTCAAAATATATTTTGGTCCTGTTTTGTAAAAATAAATTTTGCCCCGGCTCGAATCCATACCTGGCCTGTAAACGGCCCCTGACTGATCCAGTACTGTCTTAGCCTTCGTTTCGCTGATTCCTTTTTTGAATACAGCGATAAGTTCAGTTTTATCTTCTTTTTTCATAATCCGGAGTTTTGCCAAAACTAACTTTTTCTGCATTTTTAATCCCTGTATTCTTTGAAGGCAGTAAACTATTGCGTGAATCTAAAAATAAAAATCAGTAACAAATAATCAGTTAGAAACAGGAACAGAATTTTATACCGGCAGGATATCCTTAATGACCCAATAAAATGGGTCTTAACGGCTTTCACATTCCCGGTTTTTCAGACAGGCGGTATAATACCAATAAATGTATGCCCTATAATAAAATTCAATTGGGTATTAACCGAATGTCCTGCAAATTCACATTTCTCAATTATCAACCTGAATCTCCGGTTTTTGCCGCAGCAGCTGAGAACTTGTTCAATATTTAATCAACCTCCAGACACAAAAAAGCCGTCCCAAAACTGAAACGGCTGATCAAGATATCAAAACTATTTTTTAAGCTTTGCGATACTGATGTGCAATCGTATCTGCAAGCTCGGTCATCCTTTTGATTCCTTCTTCAGGCAATTTCCCTTTCTTG
>JGI26538J50259_1001543_pt1 | contig 13357 bp, 16 predicted proteins | sample ThiBio_1000_plan_FD_50259 | JGI IMG/M metagenome (IMG submission 50259)
TCGCCAACTGGGCAATCTTTCTTGACCATATTCCAAACAACGTTGTCGCGTGGATCACGATCAGAAACTACGGCTTCAGTGATGCGGCCGAGCTTTTCATCTTTATGTCAGGGTATATGACATCGCTGGTTTGCGCGAACATTATGCGTCGCCGCGGCTTTGTCGCGGGAACGTCCTGGTTGATGAAGCGCGTCTGGCAGCTCTACGTCGCGCACATTTTCTTGTTTGTTTTGTATGCGGCCGTGATCGGCTATATCGCACAAAGTTACGATAATCCTGCGCTCATAAATGAATTCAATATTGCCGGTTTGCTGAGCAACCCCTTCGACGTCCTTACNCAGGGATTGCTCCTNCGTTTCAAGCCCCTCAACATGGACGTGCTCCCCCTCTACATTGTCCTTTTGGCAAGTATCGCTCCAGTTTTATGGCTTATGTTACGGTTGCCCGACGCTACGATGTTGGGATCATTGTACCTCTATCTCGCCGCGCGACATTTCGGCTGGAATTTGTCCGCGTACCCCGGAGGAACATGGTATTTNAATCCCTTTACGTGGCAGCTGCTATTCGTTCTTGGCGCATGGTTTGCTCTGAGCGGCGTAAAGCGGTTTCGCCGTCTCATTACCTCACCAAGTCTTCTGTATGTTGGAGTCGTCTATCTGCTATTTTCATTCGCGATGACGATGGCTGGTCATATCCCGAATCTGGCGAATGAATTCCCAAAATGGCTCTTTGACGCATTCAATCCAAATGACAAGACTGACCTTGCCCCTTACCGCGTGATCCATTTTGCGTTCATTGCACTGTTCGCGACACGGCTTCTGCCCGTGAACTGGACCGGCTTGCAATGCCGCATCCTTCAACCTTTGATCAAATGCGGAGAACAGTCTCTCCACGTCTTTTGTTCAGGAATTATCCTGTCATTCTTGGCCTATTTCGTATTGGAGTCAGGCTCGCGGACCGTGTGGTCACAAATCTTCGTCAGTATCGCTGGGCTTTCAATGATGACGGCAATTGCGTACTTCGCGTCTTGGTCCAAGAAATTCGATAAATCACAATCTCTTTCCCTCTCGGGGCACTTTGGGAGAGACGCAATCGACACCGCTGACCGCAATGATGCCGAAATGCCGTCCAAAAGCCAGACTTGGTTGGAGCGCACCGACCTTTCCTACGAAAGATACAAACGGTGGATAGGTAAGGATCAGCAGTCGCAAAACGTTCCCTTGTAGGGGCAATGGCTGAACCTGATATCCTAATGATCGCCGGCAGCGGCAGGTTTGTTTGCTCTGCGCTGATAAATAAATTTGCGGGCTACGCCTCGCCGGTTGGTTACGCCGATATTTGATGCTCAATCAGTGGAAAGGTCTGGAGAAGAGCCACTGACGCATCCATCACTCGAAAACTCATCATCCGATCCGGATCTTCGTCGCTGAGAGAAACTGGTACGGCGGCAGAAAGAGATTCAAAGGCGCCGGACCGCGACGGACGCGGCCCGCGCTGTCGTATTGCGAACCGTGACAGGGGCAGAACCAGCCGTCATAGTCACCCTGATGGGGAAGCGGGATGCAACCGAGATGCGTACAGATACCGATCACCACGAGCCACTGCTCGTGGCCGTCCTTGACGCGCGCGCTGTCCGGCGTCGGGTCTGGGAGGTCGTGCCAGTTCACGTCGCGCGCCAGATCGATGTCCCTTTGTGCGCGGTGGCTGATGAAGATCGGCTTGCCGCGCCAGAACACTTTGATGATCTGACCTTCCGCGATCGGGGCGAGATCGACCTCGATAGGGACCGCAGCCGCGATGGTGGCGGCATCGGGATTCATCTGAGAGATTAACGGTATCGTCGTCGCCGCAGCGCCCACTGCGACGACAGCGCTAGTGGCAACATAGAGAAAGTCCCGTCGGGTCGATTCGGCCGGAGAAATAAGGGTCGTGCTCATCGGTTCTCCTTTCTTCTTGTAGGTTCAACGGTCAGATGGCGCGAGCGTCAGAGAACTGTAGAGCCCGTTTCGTCTAACCAAGAACACTATCGCCCTCGTCCCTTCAGTTTTGCGCGCTTGATAAGTCCTCCGTACTGATGGGCGAGCAGGTGGCCCTGGACCTGGGTCACCGAGTCCATCGTCACGCTGACGACGATCAGCAGTGACGTTCCGCCGAAATAGAACGGTACCGCCGCATAAGAGATCAGTATTTCCGGTACCAGGGAGACGAACGCGAGATAGGCCGCGCCCAACACGGTAATGCGTGTAAGCACGTAATCGATGTACTCTGCCGTGCGCTCGCCCGGCCGAATGCCGGGAACAAAGCCGCCGTGCTTCTTGAGATTTTCCGCCGTCTCCGTCGGATTGAACCCGATTGCCGTGTAGAAGAAGGCGAAGAAGACGATGAGCGCGATGTATAGACTCATAAAAAGCGGTCGGCCGTGGCCGAGCTGAACGGTGATCGTGCTGAGCCAGGCCGGACCTTGTCCAGCGTTCAAATTGGCGATCGTCGTTGGCAGCAATATCAGCGAGGACGCAAAGATCGGCGGGATCACACCGGAGGTGTTGAGCTTCAGCGGCAGGTGCGAGGACTGGCTTTCGAAAGCCTGACTATCAATCTGCCGCCGCGGATACTGGATCAGGAGCCGGCGTTGGGCGCGCTCCATGAACACGATAAAAGCAATGACACCTACCGCCATGCCCAGCAGTGCGAGAATGAGACCGGTGGACAGCGCCCCTTGACGCCCGAGTTCGAATGTTCCGGCGATGGCCGAGGGCAGCTCAGCGATGATCCCGGACATGATGATCAGGGAAATGCCGTTGCCAATGCCGCGCGCCGAAATCTGCTCGCCGAGCCACACCAGGAAGATCGTCCCGCCGGTGAGCGTGATCGCGGTCGAAAGGCGGAAGAACCAGCCGGGGTCGGTGACGACGGGTCCCGCCCCTTCGAGTCCAATGGCGATACCGTAGGCCTGGAAGGCCGCCAGCACGACGGTGAGGTACCGGGTGTACTGGTTCATGATCTTGCGGCCCCGCTCGCCCTCTTTTTTCAACGCCTCCAGCGTCGGCGACACCGTCGTCATCAGCTGGATGATGATCGAGGCCGAGATGTACGGCATGATGTTCAGCGCGAGGATCGCCATACGATGGATGCCGCCGCCGGAGAACATGTTGAACATGCCGAGGATGCCGCCGGCCTGGGACCGGAAAACTGGTCCCAGGCCGAAGGATGGATGCCGGGCAACGGGATATAGGTCCCGAGCCGATAGACCAGCAGTGCGCCAAGCGTGAACCACAGACGCTTCTTAAGCTCCTCGGCCTGGGCGAGCGCCGGGAAATTGAGATTGGCCGCTAATTGCTCCGCAGCCGAGACCATGCGTGTTGACTCCGGTTGTCGCCCCCGAAGCCAGTCACTGAAAGCTCGCGCTGCTCGTGAACTGCGCCGCGCCAGCCGCCTGCTTTACCGTCCCCGGCCCTCAGCGTCGGTCGCATTGTCCGCGATGTGCCCGAACCATCGTTCCCGCTGCGCGACCAATTGGCCGGTACTAATGGACGACCTGCCCGGTTTGCGTTTCTGCCGAGTCGTCGACGCGGCTCGACGGCTTGGCTTCGGCGAGATCATCGAGAATGGGACAGTCGGGCCGCTTGTCGTTGTGGCAGGATGCTGCGAGCTTGCGCAAGGTGTTCGCCATCGCGCGGAGTTCGAGGATTTTCGTCTCAAGCTCTTCGATATGCACGAGCGCAACGCATCGTACCTGCGCGCTGGTTCGGGACCGATCGTGCCACAGGGCGAGCAGCTGCCCAATCTGCTTGATGGAAAAGCCGAGGCCTCTGGCGCGCTTGATAAAGCGCAGCATCTGCACCTCCGCTTCCGTATAGACTCGGTAACCCGATTCCGTGCGGCCAGCTTCCGGGATCAAATCGATGCTCTCGTAATACCGGATCAGTTTCGCCGAAACGCCGGAGGCGTTGGCAGCGCCGCCGATATTCACGTGATCCATGGCCATGTACTCCCTGGCTATAACACCGCCGCCGCCGAACACGCCTGGGCGTAACTCGCGTCAAATATTGAGCCGCTATTCTCTGCGTTGCCCCATGATCTGGAGCAGCATCAGGAACAGGTTGATGAAATCGAGATAGAGCGCGAGAGCGCCCATGATCGCCTTCTTGCCGGCGACGGCTTCGTCATCTTGTTCGGCATACATCGCCTTGATCCGCTGCGTGTCCCAAGCTGCGAGGCCGACGAACACGATGACACCGACCGCGGACAAGGCAAACTGCAAGGCCGATGATGCCACGAAGATATTGACGATCGAAGCGATGACGAGACCGATCAGGCCCATCGTCAAAAACGATCCGAACTTCGACAGATCGGTTTGCGTCGTTTGGCCGTAAAGGCTCATCGCCCCGAATGTGGCGCCTGCGATGAAAAATACGCGCGCGAGACTCTCACCGGTGAACACAAGGAATATGCCCGCGAGCGACAGGCCTGTTAGCGCCGAATAAGCCCAGAACAACACCTTGGCTGTCCCGGATCCCATCCGCTCAATGCCGGCCGAAAGTGCCACCACGAGCCCGAGCGGCACGAATAAAGCCAACCAGATTAGCGGTGTGTGAGCGATTTCGGCATAGAGCCCGGAAGTGGCTGCGGCATAGGCGACGGCGCCAGTCAACACCAGCCCTGATGCCATATAGTTGTAGACGCGCACGAGATAGGTACGTAGCCCGATGTCAATGTCGGATTGCGCAGAACGCAGGCCCTGCGTAGTCTTCAGGCGGCTTCGGAAAGATTGGTTCATGCTACCCTCACAACGAAACTGGGGCGCGTCCACGCGATTCAACGCCTTCCATCGAGACCGACAGCCAAAACATCATCCGACAAAACTCCTTTCTTGGCCTCCGCGTCAACGTCCGTCGTCGGGACCGGCGTTGTGAACACCCGTTTTGACATTTGAGCTGCCCGCGTCATTCTGATTGCCACCCATATTTTTCATGCACATGAACATCATGAGCGCACACGGCAGCAAGAATAGCAGAGGCAGTAACTTTCCGACGCTCTGCGTGCCGCCGAACGCACCACCGAACACAAGGACGGCCCCGCCGAAGGCAACTGCGCAGACCGCCAGCCCGCTCCATCCATTGAGCCAGCTCCCCGCTGCTGGAGAGCCAGAGCATCCTTTCGTCAGATTCTCATTCGGTTCCATGGTTCGAACTCCTTACAAAGAGCAAGATAGTCCTTCCAACGATTGGAAGGTCAAGAGAGCTAATCCGGTTTCGACCGCCATTGGATTGTAAAGTTTTGGCGATCGATTTGCATTCCCGGCAATTTGGCTTGCGTCATCTCGCGGAACGCATTGCGGACACCAAGATCGAGCTGAGAGTCATCGCCGCGCTAGCGATGATCGGATTGAGTAGAAGTCCAGACGCCGGGTGGAACACACCGGCGGCGATCGGCACTGAGCGAGTGTTAAACATGGGCACACAAACAGGTTCTGCCGGATATTTCATCCAAGAGGCCTCATACGCGCGCATCACTGCAGAAGCTCCTTCTATTATCGCTCCTGTTAAAGCGTCCCTCGAAACGAACGGTTACTGAAAACTGCTCGCCAACCACGACGAGCCGGCCAAAACATCGGCACGCGCTTTTGATAGTTCTGATAATCAACGCCGAACTGTTTGATCATCTGTATTTCCTCGTTTCGAGCCAGGAGCGAATACGCGATGACGATGACAGGAAAAGCCGCGAGCGAGAATATCGTTGGCCAATGCACGACGCCTTCGCCAAAGAAGGCAAGGAACATGCCGGTGTATTGTGGATGGCGCACCAGCGCATAAGGCCCCTTGGTAGCCAGCTGCCCTCTCGCAGTTGCTCGATATACCTCGCGCCAGCCAACGATGAGCAGCGCGATCCCAAGAAAGACAACTGCGTAGCCGACAGCCATCGAGGCTGGCATCGCCCACCAACTGCCCGTCAAATAAACCCAGAGGTTGCCATCCCAAAAGTTGCCAGCAACGTCCAGGCCGAAGATGCGGGTCAACAGGTAGGCTGTGACGGGAAATCCATACATCTCGGCATAAAATGCAATGACGAATGCTTGTACGAGTCCCGCGCGAGTCCATTCGCGCCAGCTCCTCGGCACAACAAAACGATAGAAACACCACGACACAACGACGATAGAAACCGCTGCGCCTTCCCAGAATATGTTTGCATGCATCAGCCCGCCTCCATGGTCGATACTCTGATGCTCGAATGCCGTCTTCTATTTCCTAAACCCGGTGGCGCTATCTCCAGTGACGGTTTGCAGGCAGGCAACTTGATCAGCATGGGCCTCACTGTGCCCGCCCGCAATCGTGTTCCTAAACCTCGCGCTTCAGCTACCCGCAACAGATAGAGATAACAGCACTCGCCGCGGCTGCCTGTAACAGTGCGGGCCACAGCAGGCCTTTGAGCAGCCGTTTTATGGCGCGTCGGTATCCTGCTCGATACGTTTGCTCTTCTATTTAGTTCGAAAGAAACACCCGTCCGGTTACACGAAATGTAATCCCCCGCGGGATTTCTGCTGGCCTACCGTTATCTCGTTGAGGTGAGGCAAGCCCTCTACGGCTGCGGCGGCGTCCGGGCTAGTGATGATCACATCGAACAGCCAACGCATCCGCAGATCCTGACGTCACGAGTTAGAAATCGCTGGAACATTTCCGGCGAACGGGACTATACTATTACTGTAACTTGCGTCGTGTGACCTTCATCAAGCGAGGTCGCCATGTTCAAGCAAAATTGGAGAACGGAAGCTTTCATCGACATTGTCAACCTCGCATTGGGCGGGTTCTTGATCCTTTCGCCATGGTTATTCGGGTTCAGGTCGCAACTCGGATGGCACACATCATGGATGGCGGGTACTGCCATCGCCATCGTCGCCATCTTTTCGATTGCCGATCTATTCGACTCCGTTTCAGTCCCGGCCTTCTTCGAATCGGAAGAATGGATCAATCTGACGATCGGCACATGGTTGGCGATATGCCCCTGGATCCTCAACTTCAACGACGATACCATGGCGATGCAGGTGCACCTTATGGTGGGGGTCGTCGTCGCAACCATTGCCGCGGTCGAACTCTGGATGATGCACCACCGCCCCGCATAAAAGTGGCTTGATACGGCTTTGATGAATTCCAAGACAGGACGAAATTGCAAGCAGTAGTCGCGCGCGGGATCTACAATGCGGAAGGGTGTACTGCTCGGACTGGTCGTTTTGGTTTTTTCGGTCGGCGGCGCTGCGGGTGCAGATTTGACGACGGAGGCGCGCAATCCCGTGCCTGTGTTGCCGTCCTGGTGGGATACCGTCACGATAACCGGCCATGTGCAAGCGGGGATCACCTTCAACGAGGGGCCTTCCGGCGGCATTAATTTTGGCCACCTCTTCACCGATAAGGCCAATTCCCTGTTGATGAACCAGGCGCTGCTAACGGTTCAGCGCCCGCTCGATCCCAAAGCTACCGGATATGATTTCGGCTTCAAGTTCCAGGCGATGTACGGCTCGGATGCGCGGTACACGCATTTTCTGGGAGAATTGGATCAGTTAATCAGCGGCCGCAATCAGTTTGACATCGTCGAAGCGCACGCTCTGTTTCATCTGCCGTGGCTCACGTCGGGCGGCGTGGATGTCAAGGTCGGACAATACGTCACCTTGGAAGGCGCGGAAGTCATCTACGCGCCGGATAACGCGCTCTACTCGCATTCCTACATTTTCAATTTCGGCATCCCGTTCAAGCACACGGGAATCATGACCACCACACATGTTAACCCAATCCTTGACGTTTATGCCGGCATCGACACCGGCGTGAATACGACGTTCGGCAATAGGTTCGATAACTTCAATAGTGGCGACAACAACAAGGCCGCGGCGTTCCACGGCGGTATCGGCCTGAATTTATTGGATGGTGCACTGACCGTTCTGGCAACGACCCATATCGGCCCGGAAAATCCCAATGTCTCGTCGGTCGTGCTTGCGGGCGTTAATCCCAATAGGGCTCTGCGTTATCTCAATGATGTGACGATCGTCTGGAAGGCAACCGACAAGCTCACCCTGACGACCGACCTCAACTACATTCGTGATGATGGATTCACCGCGACAGGCGGCGGCGTGGCGCAATATGCGACCTACGCTCTCAACGACTGGCTCAAGATCACTGGTCGCGGAGAGGTCTGGCGCGACAACAATGGTTTCTTCGTTGCCGCATTCCCTGGCAACCTGGACTTTGTCCGGGTCGAGCATGGCAATCCGTTGGGCACGGCGATCGGGGGCGGAGCGACCACGTACGGCGCCCTGACGGTCGGACTCGCGATCAAGCCCCCCGTACCCAAAGAACTCGACGGCTTGGTTCTCAGGCCCGAAATTCGTTACGATACCTCGCTGAACGGAGCGACGCCATTCGGTGCCGGAACGAAGCGTTCGCAATTCACGTTCGGCGGCGACATCATCATCCCGTTCAAAATCAGATGATTGCGCCACGAGGGATTGCGCGAAAGAGCGGATGTTGAATCGGGTTTTTGATCGTTAAGACCCCAGTGCGATGATCCCATCGCATTGGCTTGATCCTCTGCGCGGCACTGTCGCATGTTCTCCACGAATCTCTTGTCTGGGATCGGACCGATCGATCGCTGCTCCCGGAACAGTCAGGTAGCCCGCTCGTGCTGCGAGTGGCCTTGCCCTTGTAAGGCCGGGAGGCTCATTCGCACGACCAGATGCCCGTTTTGGGTCCTCCGCGATAGTTGCAAGCTTTCGGGTGAGAAGGTGCGGTAACGGCCCGGCCAGCGTGGGGTACCGTAGGTGCCGTCCGCTCCTCGGTCATTGTTTTGTGGGGGCCGGAACGGGTCTCCATCCCGGTCGCGCGCGCAAAGCTTGGCGATGCTGACGCGACCAACACCAACGATAGCACTGCAACCAAGCTCGATTTGCGCATTTTTACCTCCCGGGATATCTCGGCGGTCCGATCCTGAATGGACCGCACACAGAAATGAGTTCGGAAAGCAGGCCCTGTCGGTTACAAATCACGGCGATGTGAGTGCCGTTGGACTCTCCCGCCGGGTAGGCCGCAGTTGACAGGAAAGGACGGTTTACCTGCGTGAACGTGCCTGATCATTTGTGCTGTACATCGGTAGCCGTTATTGCAAAGCGGTAAGAAAACGATAACGTGCGGCTATCGTGATTGGAAAATACACCTCCCAATGGGTCAGGCGGCTGCTTGCGGCAGTCGTTGTTTTGACCGTTGCAATACATGGTCCGGGAGTACCATCCGCAGTCGCTCAATCGGTAGCCTCAGTATGGCCGTCGCCGACGCACAATTGCTGCGACGATTGTGCCCCAACGAACAAAGCAGCATCTGCTTGCCAACTATCATGCGCCACGGCGCAGGCCGTGCTACCAATTTTGTCTATTGATTTGCAGCCCGTCCCCTTCGCGATTGAATATCCCCGTTTTGTTTTGGGGATTGACGATTATTGGTCCGCGCCGGACCCATTTCCTCCGAAATACCAGTCCTGATCTAAAGCGCTCCTACGCGAGCACGTCGTTGGCTTCCCGTGGCAAACGCCACATGCCGAGGCGTCGCGTCTGATTGGCCTTAACTCAGGACCACAACCCATGCCTTTGGATAGTTACGAGATTTGCCCTACAGATGCAGGACGGAAGTGTTTCAACCCCTCGCAGCCCGATTGTAGCGCGTTGGAATCCTTCTGGTTGGAGAGAGACGGTTTTCGATGCATTCAATGCGTAGTTAAACACGAGCCATATTCCCGGCTGAATTTGCGAAATTCTGAACGGCATGATCGGTGGAGGAATCTCCAATTGTCCCGACTTGGCCAGCATCCCGCGAATGACGATGATCGAGGGACAAGCCAGCGGCGCTGTCCCTCATCCAATGCATGCGGTTCACAATCTCGTGAATGTGTAACCCCGTGGCTCTCTCATACGAATCCAAAGAGGGAGAGATGACAAAGGAGTCTGACCTCAAGGCCCTGATGGCGGCAAGTCTCGAAGGCGACTCGAGTGCACATCAATCACTGCTGACAGCTTTGAGCGGATACCTGAGAAGCTACTATAAGAGCAAGCTTGTGCGTGCTGGGCGCACTGCCGAGGAAGCCGAGGATCTCGTGCAGGAGGCCTTAATTGTCATCCACACGCAGCGTCATACCTACGACCAGGAGCAGCCGCTAACGCCGTGGGTGTATGCCATTGCACGCTACAAGCTTATCGATCATTTGCGGCGCACCCGGGCGTCGACGGCGAGTGTCCCTCTGGAAAACGCCGAAAATATTTTGGCATCCGACGACAGCGTCGCTACCGAAAGCCAGTTCGATCTTACCAGGCTCCTTGAAAGGCTGCCCGAAAGAATGCGACTTTCGATCCAATACGTGAAGCTCGACGGCATGAGCGTAGCCGAAGCAGCTCATCGTTGCGGAATATCGAAGTCCGCCGTCAAAGTTAATGTGCACCGTGGGCTGAAAATCCTTGCCGCTTCGATTGCACGGGAGACAAAAGCGTGAAGACCAACGAATTGATTTCCATGCTTAGCTTGCAGGTTGATCCAGTCGACACACGGGAGGTTGTCCGGAACGTCCGGATTGCCATTTTGGTAGGGGCCGCGGCATCCCTGTTGGCGGTCGTTTTTGTTCTTGGCGTTCGTACCGACCTTAACGAGATGCATGCCCAGAATTTCGTATTCGCGAAGCTCGCCTTTAGCTTGTCGGTCGTGATCCTGGCCTCACACTACCTAGTCAAATACATCCGGCCCGGTGGCGAGTTTCGGGCGCGGTTTGCCCTCACTGTCCTGCCGTTTCTTGCCGCAATGATTGTCGCCGCCATTAGCTTGGCCGCGGCGCCGCGGGCGCATTGGGAATCCATGGTGTTCGGCAGCTATTGGCTCGAGTGTCTGATTGCCATTCCAACAGTCGCCATCTTGCCGTTCGTCGCGATCATGTGGGCAGTCCGCCTCGCAGCGCCCACGGATTTACTGCGCACCGGCGCGCTTGCAGGTCTCGTTGCGGGCGGCGTAAGTGCGACGGCCTACGCTTTGCATTGCATGGATGACCTGCTTCCTTTTGTTGCGCTCTGGTATGGTGGAACGATCGTTTTATGTACAATCGCCGGTGCCGCGCTTGGGCCTCGACTGCTGCGCTGGTAGAGAGCGGAACTCTTTTCTGAAGTCCCCGAGCCGCATCGGCCAAGACGGCGCCGCCTGCACTCTTTCCAGGGGTTGCTTCATATCGCGTCGGGCCTGCTCAAGTCTCACGAGACCGTGAGCTTGTAACCAGACACGCCAGCCTTGCGAACTAACTGATGTCGTACGCTCGCTCCTATTGAGTGAGCGACGGCATGTGGAGGGCAGGATTTTATGAGCGACCAGCGAGGAGACAACAATGACTCTGTTGACGCCCGTTTCCAGCCGGCAAAACGTGCGACGCTGGGTGACCGGAACACGGCTTCATGGCCGTACGTTATGGCTGATGTTGGCCGCGTTGACGTTACTCGCGGGAGCCGCGCTCAACTGGAAGTGGCTCATAGCATCAGGCACTTTGCCGTTTCTGCTACCAGCCCTCCCCTGTCTGGCGATGTGCGCGCTTCACTTATGTTCTCGCGAGAATAGCGCCGGATGCGATCGCAGCGAGACACCGAAACACTTCGCGAGAGCCCCCATGGAAGATCGAAACCCCTGACATAAAAGTCATCCCCTCAGAAAGGCACCAGACATGAAAAAGACAGCACTCACCTCACTTGCACTGTTCGTTGGTTTCCTTGCGCTTGCATCAGCGGTCCGAGCGGAAGACGCGCCGGCTGCGGCGAAGACGCCGGCGGAAACCAATCAACCCATGATGGGCAACGGCTCACAAGGCATGCAGGGAATGATGGGTATGATGAATATGATGAGCCAAATGCAGCAGATGATGGAAAGCTGCAATCAGATGATGAAGGCCAGCAACGATCACCACGACAAGCAAGACGCGCCGAAGCAGCAAGACCGGCGCGGGTGAAACGGCCACGGCGCGGTCATAACGCGGACAGGTGGACTTCGCTCATTCGGAAGGCGGTCCAGAAACTCGACCGCCCCCGGTCGCGAACTGCACGCATTCGGCTCGGCGGGAAGCTCTGCAGCACTCGCCGTTCGTCGCGGCACCGAGCGGTCACTAAAGTGGCCCTTTCACGTTGGCGTGAGCTTGTAACCGGTCGGGCGCCTTGCGCGAACTAACCGGTAGTTCCATTTGCAAATCCGGTCTTCACCCGGCGGGCTGGGTCACGCCGGGTGAAGACCTTTGTCGCGAACTCAGGATCAATTAGGTGGCCATGCAAACGGCGAACAAGGGGATCGCCCCTCCTACGGTGGGTACCCTTCATATTAACACGCGCTTAGAACGGCTGCCGTTGCTCGCTCCGCGCGAGGCGGGAGATCGTTTGCAATCACTTTTCGGATCCACGTCGTTTCTGCCAAAAAGCCGTGCCCAGTTTCAATTGCGTTCTTTCGCTGGGGTAACGCAAGGGGCAAATTGCTGATGGACAAGTTGACAGATTACCGCCCGTCCAACGATAGCCATGCGAAACGGCGCGCCCCGGGCAAGAGAACAACCGTGAAACGGATCGTGCTCATTGCGCTTCTGACAAGCGCGCTCGCGGCAACACTGGGAATCGGCTATCGGCTCGGCCACACCAGTCAGGCGCTGCCCGATTGGGTGCCACTCCGTTTCGCAGCGGCCCTCGGTGTCCATCCAGTCAAGTCCACAGCCACCGGCCCGGTGATTTATTACCGCGATCCAGATGGCAAACCGCTTTACTCAGCGGACCCCAAGACGACGCCCGAAGGGCGTGCGTATATCGCTGTACACGCGAGCGAAGACCTGGGCTTCGACGATCCCGCGAAAGCGGCTGCACTGACGCATGCAGATCCCGGAACCAAACGTATTCTCTTTTATCGTAACCCGATGGGCCTTCCCGACACCTCTCCGGTCCCGAAGAAGGACTCGATGGGGATGGACTACATCCCCGTGTACGAAGGTGAGAACGACGCCTCCACGATCCAGATTTCACCGGGCAAACTGCAGCGCACCGGTGTCCGATCGGAACCTGTCTCCCTGCGCACCGTGACACGGCCTGTTCGTGCGCCCGGAACGATCAAGCTCGATGAGCGACGCGTGGCCGTCGTCTCATTGCGAGCGCAGTCGTTCATCGAGAGCGTCGAGAACGTCACGACAGGCGATCACGTCACCAAGGGGCAACCGTTACTGAGGCTATATTCGCCGGATGTGGCGGCTGCGGGTGCTCAATACCTATCCATCGTCAGTGACAGCGGTGGAACGGCCAATCTCGCCGGGCGCAAGCAACTGATCGAAGGCG
>JGI26538J50259_1001547_pt1 | contig 13314 bp, 10 predicted proteins | sample ThiBio_1000_plan_FD_50259 | JGI IMG/M metagenome (IMG submission 50259)
CCCGCCGTTCGACTCCAAGGCCGACTACCGCACCAAGGTCACCCTGCCCGGCGTCGAGCTGGAACAAAAACCCACCGTCATCGAACAGTTCGCCTACTCCGACACCTGGAGCGGCGGCACCGCCTCGTATCTGGCGATGATCACGCCGCGCCTGATCCTGATGCGCGAGTTGCTGGCCGACACGGGGTCAATCTACGTGCATCTGGATTGGCATGTGGGGCACTACGTGAAGATCGTGATGGATGAGGTGTTCGGAAAAGACAACTTCCAGAACGACATCACATGGATTCGTACTGCGTCACACAACGACACAACAGGTAAATATGGCCGAACAAAGGATTCGTTGTTTTTCTATGTAAAAACAACGAACTACCCATTCGCAAAACAGTACCTGCCTTACTCCAAGGAATACATTGACGCTGAATGGAACTTGCTTCCGTCTGGCCGCTATTGGAAATCAGAAAACATGCTCGACCCGCAAGGGAAGATGGAGCTTTTCGAATTTCACGGCACGCCTGCCCGTTGGCGCACAAGCAAAGAAAAAATGGAAGCACTCTGGAACGCCCCTCAAACGAAAGTACCCAATAGTCATGGCCGAATAAAACTCGGGAAGAACGGACTGCCAATCAAACGTTGCAAGATCACTTTTCTCGACGAATTGCCCGGCGTTCCACTCAGTGACGTGTGGACAGACATTTCTTATGTAGCGGGAGGTTCAGGCCAAAGCGTAAATTACGCCACCCAAAAACCCGAGAAGCTCCTCGACCGAATCATCCGCACCTCCTGTCCAGAAGACGGTCTTGTAGCCGACTTCAATGGAGGCTCCGGCACCACCGCAGCCGTCGCCGAAAAACTCGGCCGTCGCTGGATCACCACCGACCTCGGCAAACCTGCCTGCATGATCATGCGCAAGCGCCTGATCGATCAGGATGCGCAGCCCTTCCTGTATCAGGCCATCGGCGACTATCAGGTGGAAGCGGCGCGCGCGATGCTGGGGCGCGATTTCCGCATTGGTGACCTGTCGCAGATCGTACTGTCGCTGTATGGCGCGCTGCCCTTGTCGCCGGAGGACAGCCCACAACGCAACCTCGGTCACGTCACTGCAGGCGGCAGCAAGACGCTGGTGCTGGCCGATTCGCCCAACAAGCTGACCGGCACGGCGACGCTGAAAAAGGCCATCGCGCAGCGCGACACTTTGCTGGGTGGCTGGGACCGCGTGGTGGTGCTGGGCTGGAATTTCGAGCCATCGATCGGCGAGACGATCACGGCGCTGAATGATGAACGGCTCGAAGTGCTGGTGATTCCGCCCGACCTGATGGACCGCTTGAAGAAGAAGGGCGGGCTGGAAAAGCTGCGGGGATCGGTGCGGTTTTCTTCCCTGCAATATCTGACGATCTGGCCGGTGGAACGCGTTCCCTCTCCCCAACCCTCCCCCAGCGGGGGAGGGAGTGAAAACCAGGAAACGCTGATGGTCAAACTCAGGAACTATGTATTGCTGTCGCCCGAGGCGATCAATCTGGACGAAGCCAACCGGGCAAAGCTGCAGGCCATTGCCAACGCCGAACCGCTGGCACTGATCGAATACTGGGCGGTGGACCCGGATTACGACGGCCGCGTGTTCCGCTCGGTGTGGCAGGACTATCGCGGCAACACGGCGAATGACGGCGACCCGCTGCGGGTAGTGGCCCAGGCCACGCTGACCGTCCCCGCCAAGCCCGGCGCGCGCCGGGTGTGCGTGCGGGTGGTGGATGTGTTCGGCTTCGAGGCGGAAGTGGTGACAGCCGTGGCCGCAGCATGAGCACCAGGACGGAGAACCCGCTTGCACTGCCTGCCGGCCTGACCGCCAAAACCAACGCGCTGTGCCTGGGCCTCGAATCCGGCGCGGCTGAAATACTCGACCTGGTTACCCCCGTGACTTCCGAGTTGCTGAAGTGGTGGTTCGGCGACGACATGGTGGCGGCGCGTGGCGGGTTGAATTTCCACGCCGGGCAAAAGCAGGCGATTCTGAATGCCATCGTGGCGCACGAGGTGCTGGGCGCGACAACGCTGCTGGATCTATACAAACAGGCTGCGCCCGATGCGCTGCTGGCTGGCAGCCGCATGAGCGAAGTCGCACAAGCCAAACACGCGCACCCCAAATACTGTTTGAAAATGGCGACCGGAACGGGCAAAACCTGGGTGTTGCAGGCGCTGCTGATCTGGCAAATGCTCAACAAGAATGCGGCTTTGAACGAGGGTGTGGACGATCCGCGCTTCACCCGGCAGTTTCTGATCGTCGCCCCCGGTTTGATTGTATATGAGCGGCTACTGGATGCGTTTTGCGGCAAGCTCATGGGCGGCGTGCGCGATTTTGCCACCTCGGACGTGGCGCAATTTGCCGACCTGTTCATTCCGGATTCGTACCGCGAGCAGGTGTTCGGCTTTGTGCGTGGCAACGTCTGCGCCAAGGATGAGATCGGCCTGAAAGCCACCGGCAACGGCATGATCGCAATGGCCAACTGGCACTTGCTGGCGGAAGGCGACGAGGTGGAGTCCGATGAGGACATGCTCAGCCCCGGCGCGCCGCTGCAGCCAAAGCAGGTGATCGACACTGTGCTGCCGCTGACGCCGGGACGCGCCACCGGCAACAGCCTGGACGTGCTCGACCGCCGCTATGCGCGTGGCAATGTGCTGGAGTTTCTGACCCGGCTGCCCGAATTGATGGTGTTCAACGACGAGGCGCACCACATCCACGAAGTGAAGCGCGAAGGCGAAACCACCGAGGTGGAATGGCAGAAAAGCCTGTCGCGCATCGCCGAAAGCAAAGGCCGCCGCTTTGTGCAGATGGACTTTTCTGCCACGCCTTACAACGACGTCGGCAGCGGCAAGAACAAACGAAAGCTGTACTTCCCGCACATCGTCACTGACTTTGATTTGAAGAGCGCGATGCGCGCCGGGCTGGTGAAGTCGCTGGTGCTGGATCGGCGCAAGGAAATCGGCGCACTGCCGCTGGAATTCAAGGCTGAACGCGATAAGGATGGCAATGCCATATTGAGCGAAGGCCAGCGCGTGATGCTGCGTGCGGGGCTGTCCAAGCTGAAAAAACTGGAAGTGGGTTTTGCCAAAATCGACCCGACACGCCATCCCAAGATGCTGGTGGTGTGCGAAGACACCACAGTGTCGCCGCTGGTTGCCGCGTTTTTGCAGCAGGAAGGCCTGGGCGACGACGAGGTGATGACCATCGACTCCGGCAAGAAAGCCGAGCTGGGCGAAAAGGACTGGGCGCCGGTGCGCGAGCGATTGTTCAACGTGGACAGGCACGCCACGCCGCGCGTGATTGTGAGCGTGCTGATGCTGCGCGAAGGCTTCGACGTCAATAATATCTGCATCATCGTGCCGCTGCGTTCGAGCCAGGCGCAGATTCTGCTGGAGCAGACCATCGGGCGCGGCCTGCGGCTGATGTGGCGCGACACGGAATACGATGAAATCAAGCGCGACAACCGCGAACGTCTGAAGAACGGACAGGAACCCGGCAGCCTGATCGACGTGCTGTCCATCGTCGAGCACCCGGCCTTCCAGTCGTTTTACGATGAACTGATCAGCGAAGGGCTGGTGGGAGAATCCACCGAGGATAGCGACAGCACCAGCAGTACCGGCGACGTGATCGCGGCGGAACTGCGCGAGGGCTACGAGGCTTTCGATTTCGGCATTCCCTTCATCCTGCGCGAAGCCGACGAAACCATGGATCACGCCGCGCTGGATGTGACGAAGCTGCCGGCCTTCATCGCCATGACCCCCGAACAGCTCACCGCCATGCTGGGGCGGGGCGATGTCTTCGTCTCGCAGGATTTGCAGAGCAATACCCTGTTCGGCGATTACCGCGTGGACGGCGCGATCATGAATGTCTCCGGCTACAACGACTTTCTGGCGCGGCTGACGCGCCGCATCAGCCAGGCTTTGAGCCAGCCGCTGCCAAAAGGCAACAAGATCGCCGCGCACCTTGCCAACCCCTACTTGCAGGTCAACACGGCCGACCTCACCGGCGCGCTCGACGACTACATCTGGACCCAATTATTCAGCGGCCCGTTCAACCCGATGGAGGATGAGAACTGGCGCGTGTTGCTGTTGCAGCCGGTGGTGGACCACATCACCAAGATGTTCGCGATGGCGTTGATCGAGTCCGAAGCACCGCACGTTTCCGGACAAACTGAAGTGCTGCACCGCCGCTTGTCCGAAGTGCCGAAGCTGATGATGCGCGAGAGCAGCTCGCTGCCTGTGAACAAGTGCATTTACGGACGGCTGGCTTTTCCTATCCGCAACGGCGGGCTGGAACGCGCTTTCATGGAATGGGCGCAAGCCGATGCAGGGATACAGGCATTTTGCAAAATCAGCGAAAACCGCCACACCTTCGCCCGCCTACGCTACGTGAAGGAAGACGGCTTGCCGGCGTTCTATTCGCCGGATTTTCTGGTGCGTACGGAATCGGCGATTTATCTGGTGGAAACCAAGGCGCAGCAACAAATCACCCATCCCAACGTGCAGCGCAAACTGAAATCGGCTACGGCCTGGTGCGAACGCATCAACGGCCTGCCACCAGAACAACGCGACGGGCTGCCGTGGCATTACGTGCTGCTCGGGGAATCTCAGTTTCGTGATTGGCGCAGCAAAGCCGCGCGTCTCGGTGAATTACTGGACTTTGCGCGGGTACGTCCGCTCAACGATGCCTCGCTGCAGGGGCGGCTGGCCTTGTCATAAGTCCACCCGCGCCACACAGGTCAGACCTTGCGGTAGACCTCGGCGCCCTGCCTGACGAACTCCACCGCCTTCACTTCCATGCCCCTGGCCAGCGCGTCGGCTTCGTTCAAGCCTTCCTTTGCCGCGTACTCGCGCACGTCCTGGGTGATTTTCATCGAGCAGAAATGCGGGCCGCACATCGAGCAGAAGTGGGCAACCTTGGCCGATTCCTTGGGCAGGGTTTCGTCGTGAAAGGACTTGGCCTTGTCGGGGTCGAGGCCGAGGTTGAACTGGTCGTCCCAGCGGAATTCGAAGCGCGCTTTCGACAGCGCGTTGTCGCGGATCTGCGCGCCGGGGTGGCCCTTCGCAAGATCGGCCGCGTGCGCGGCGAGCTTGTAGGTGATGATGCCTTCCTTGACGTCGTCCTTGTCGGGCAGGCCGAGATGCTCCTTGGGCGTCACGTAGCACAGCATGGCGGTGCCGTACCAGCCGATCATCGCGGCGCCGATGCCGGAGGTGATGTGGTCGTAGCCGGGGGCGATGTCGGTTGTGAGCGGGCCGAGCGTGTAGAACGGCGCTTCGGAACAGGACTCCAGCTGGATGTCCATGTTCTCCTTGATCAGCTGCATCGGCACGTGGCCGGGGCCCTCGATCATCACCTGCACGTCGTGCTTCCATGCCACCTGGGTGAGTTCGCCGAGCGTGCGCAGTTCGGAGAGCTGCGCCTCGTCGTTGGCGTCGTAGATCGAGCCCGGGCGCAGGCCGTCGCCGAGTGAGAAGGCGACGTCGTAGGCCTTCATGATTTCGCAGATGTCCTCGAAGTGGGTGTAGAGAAAGCTCTCCTTGTGGTGCGCGAGGCACCACTTGGCCATGATCGAGCCGCCGCGGGAAACAATCCCGGTCATGCGGTTGGCGGTCATCGGCACGTAGCGCAACAGCACCCCGGCGTGGATGGTGAAGTAGTCGACGCCCTGCTCGGCCTGCTCGATCAGCGTGTCGCGGAACATCTCCCAGGTGAGTTCCTCCGCCTTGCCGTCGACCTTTTCCAGCGCCTGATAGATCGGCACCGTGCCGATAGGCACCGGCGAATTGCGGATGATCCACTCGCGCGTCTCGTGGATGTTCTTGCCGGTCGACAGATCCATCACGGTGTCGCCGCCCCAGCGGATCGCCCAGGTCATCTTCTCGACCTCTTCCTGAATGCTGGAGCCGAGCGCCGAGTTGCCGATGTTGGCGTTGATCTTCACCAGGAAATTGCGGCCGATGATCATCGGCTCGGATTCCGGGTGGTTGATGTTGTTGGGGATGATGGCGCGGCCGCGCGCAATTTCGCTGCGCACGAACTCGGGGGTGATCTCGTTCTGCAGGCTCGCGCCGAAGGCCTGCCCCGGATGCTGGCGGTTCATCAGCGCGGCGAGCTTCGCGCCCTGCGGGCCGGAGGCTTTCAGTGATTCCAGGTAGGCGGCGCGGTTGTTGTTCTCGCGGATGGCGATGAATTCCATTTCCGGCGTAATGATGCCTTGCTTCGCGTAATGCATCTGACTGACGTTCATGCCCGCCCTGGCGCGGCGCGGGGTGCGGTGCAGACCGGGGAAGCGCATCCCGGCCAGCGCCGGGTTGGCGGCCTGCTGGCGGCCGTATTCGGAACTGAGGTCGGCCAGCACCTCGGTGTCGCCGCGTGCCTCGATCCAGCGCGTGCGCAGCGCGGGCAGGCCGGTGCGGATGTCGATCTTCGCCGCCGGGTCGGAATAGGGGCCGGAGCAGTCGTAAACGAAAATCGGCGGATTGGGCTCCGAGCGGGTGCCGCCGGAGCCGGATTCGCCGCTGAACATCAAGGGCGTATCGGCCTGGCTGATTTCGCGCATCGGCACACGGATATCGGGCTGGCTGCCCGCGACGTAGATCTTGCGCGAATTGGGCAGGGGCTGCACCGCGGCCTCGTCGACGTGGGCAGTGGCAGCGAGGAATTGAGGGTTGGCGTTCATGTGGCGCTCCGGAAAACAGGAGGCGTCCGCATCGGCCTCACTGGAATAACAATGGAGGCTGGGGATCAGCCTCGCTAAATTCAACGCAGGAGGCTGTGTATCGGCCTCGCTAGTTCAACGCAGAGGCTGTGGACCAGCCTCGCTAGTTCAACGAGGGAGGCTGTGCGTCAGCCTCCCTCCGGCGGTCTCAACCGCATCAGGTTCGAAGGGTATGTCTCACTCCAACCGGTGCAACAGCCGGCTGGAGACCCCTGGCAAGCGGCTCAAGGTAGCCGAAATGTGGAATAATTGCAAGGCAAGACCCCATCTAACTTATTGATATTCAAGGGTACCGCATGGACATCGAGCAGGCGCGCTACAACATGGTGGAACAGCAGATCCGCCCCTGGGATGTACTGGATCAGGATGTGCTCGACCTCTTGTTCAAGGTGCGCCGCGAGGATTTCGTGCCGCAGGCGCATCGTGCACTGGCCTTTGTCGACATGGAAATTCCGCTTGGCCACGGCCAGGCGATGTGGACGCCCAAGCTGGAAGCGCGTGCCATCCAGGAACTGGCGATCCGCGCCACCGACCGGGTGCTGGAAATCGGCACCGGCAGCGGCTATCTCACTGCCCTGCTGGCGGCCGAAGCCGCCGCGGTGGTGTCGGTCGACATCGTGCCGGAATTCACCGCCGCAGCGACGCAGAAGCTGCGCGCGCATGGCTTCGACAACGTGACGCTGCACAGCGGCGACGCCGCCCGCGACTGGCCCGACGAAGCCGGTTTCGACGTGATCGTGCTGACCGGCTCGACCCCGCTGCTGGCGGACGCCTTCCGCCGCCGCCTCCGGGTGGGCGGGCGGCTGTTCGCGATTGTCGGTGAGGCGCCCGTCATGGAAGCGCAGCTCGTCACCTGCACCGCACCCGGCGCCAGCCGCAGCGTGACCCTGTTCGAAACCTGCGTGGTGCCCCTGCAAAATGCGCCGCATCCGGCCGCATTCGTATTCTGAGCCATGCGCCAGTTGCGCCCCGCCGAACTCGCCGCCCAGCTGCAGACCGGACACGCGCCGGTGCTGCTCGACGTGCGCGAGCCGTGGGAATGGAATCTCTGTCATCTGCCCGACGCCATCCTGATCCCGATGCGCGAGCTGCCCGCGCGCCTGCATGAACTGGACAAAGACGCCGAAACCGTGGTCATCTGCCATCACGGCGTGCGCAGCTATCACGCCGCCCGCTATCTGGAGACACTGGGTTTCGGCGACGTGGTCAACCTGTCGGGCGGCGTGGCCGCCTGGGCCGACGAGGTCGATCCGGCCATGCCGCGCTACTGACCCCACTATCGAGCACTGGATCCATCATGCAATTCAAACCCCTGTTTCTTGCCCTGACGCTGGCACTGGCGCCCGCCGCCCACGCAGCGAACCTGTCCGACGTCTTCCGCGACGCGCAGGCCTACGACGCCCAGTACGCCGCCGCCCGCGCCGCCTGGCAGGCCGGTCAGGAAAAGGCCGCGCAGGGACGCGCCGGCCTGCTGCCCAACGTCAACCTGGGCGGCAACCTGCGCTACAACAATGTGGATTCCAGCCTCACCGGCGGCGACGCCGACTTCGCCTCCAATGGCCTGTCGGTCAACGCCGCGCAGCCGCTGTTCCGCCGGCAGAACCAGGTGCTGTACGAACAGTCCAAGGGGCAGGTGAAAATCGCCGGAATGCAATTCCAGGTGGCCGAACAGGATCTGATCCTGCGCGTCGCGCAGGCCTATTTCGACGTGCTGCAATCGCAGGACAACATCGACTTCATCAATGCGCAAAAGGCCGCCATCGCCGAACAGCTGGCCGCCGCCAAACGCAACTTCGAAGTCGGCACCGCCACCATCACCGACACCCACGAAGCGCAGGCACGCTACGACCTTGCGGTGGCGCAGGAAATCGCCGAACAGAACAGCCTCGACATCCGCCTGCGCACGCTGGAAAAGCTGGTCGGCAAGCCGGCCGGCGCGCTCGACGCGCTGATCGAGCCGGCGCAGTTGAAGGCCGAATCCGGCAACATCGACGACTGGGCCGCGCGCGCCGCCGACGGCAACCTGCAGGCCGAGATCCAGCGCATCGCCAAGGCCATCGCCGACCAGGAAGTCGAGCGCAACCGCGCCGGCCACTACCCCACGCTCGATGCGGTGGCCGGCTATACCGTCAACAACAAGCAGAATTTCGGCACCACGCAGGTGGACACCCGCATCGCCAGCATCGGGCTGGAACTCAACCTGCCGATCTACCAGGGCGGGCTCACCAGTTCGCGCGTGCGCGAAGCCGTCGCCAACCAGGAAAAGGCGCGCCAGGATCTGGAAAACGCCACCCGCGAGGCCAGCCTGCAGGCCCGCCAGGCCTGGCTCAACGTCAGCAGCGGCGTCGCCCGCGTGCAGGCGCTGGAACAGGCGCTCACCTCCAGCAAGGCGCAGCTCGAATCCACCAAGCTTGGCCTGCAGGTCGGCGTGCGCACCAACCTCGACGTGCTCAACGCCGAGCAGCAGGTGCTGTCCGCGCGCCGCGACCTCGCCGGCGCGCGCTATGCCTACCTGCTGTCCGGACTGTCGCTCAAGGCCGCCGTCGGCAGCCTCGGCCCGGCCGACCTGGCCGAAATCGACCGCCACCTGAAACCCGCGGCGCCGCAATAAGCGCGCCGCTCTCGCCGCTGCCGGGGACCCGCCCCGGGCCGCTTGCGGTCAGCGGACCTTCAGCAGCGGCGCAACCAGCCCCGCCACCCGCGCCGCCGCGCCGCGATGGCGCGCAACGAACGCGAGGCCGGCCTCGCCCATGCGGGCGCGCGCCGCATCATCGTTCAGCAGCTTCAGCGCGTTCCCCAGCAGATCGCCGGCGTCGCTCACCCGCAGCGTCGCGCCGGCCTCGATCGCCAGCCGCGTCGCCTCCTCGAAGTTGAAGGTGTGCGGCCCCACCAGCACCGGCCGCCCCACGCTCGCCGCCTCGATCAGGTTCTGCCCGCCCAGCGGCGCGAGGCTGCCACCGACGAAGGCGACGTCGCACGCGGCGTAATACGCAAACAGCTCGCCCAGGCTGTCGCCCAGCAGCACCCGCGTGCCGGCATGCAATTGCGCCCCATCCAGTTCACTGCGGCGCTGCCATGACAACCCGGCGGACTCGATCAGTTGCGCCACCGCGTCGAAACGCTGCGGATGGCGCGGCACCAAGACCAGCAGCACCCCGGCCGGCGCGGCTGCGGCAAACGCACGCAGCAGCGGCGCCTCCTCGCCTTCGCGCGTGCTCGCCGCCAGCAGCACCGGACGCTGTCCCCATTGCGCCTTCCAGGCCGCGCCGCGTTCGAGCAGCGCGGGCGGCGGCGCGATGTCGAACTTGAGATTGCCGGTGACATGCACCGATGCGGCGCCCAGTTTGAGCAGGCGCGCGGCGTCGGCTTCGCTCTGCGCGGCGACGGCGGCGATGCGCGCGAGGCACGCCCGCGTCAGCGCCGGCAGTCGCGCATAGCCGCGTGCCGAGCGTTCGGACAGGCGTGCGTTCGCCAGCACCATGGGAATCCTCTGGCGCGCCGCGGCATCGATCAGGTTGGGCCACAGCTCTGTCTCCATCAGGATGCCGGCACGCGGCTGCGCGCGGCGCAGGAAGCGCCGCACCAGCCAGGCGTAGTCGTAGGGCAGGTAGACGATGGTCGCGAAGCTGCCGTAAAGCGCTTCGGCGGTGGCGCGCCCGGTCGGCGTCATGCAGCTGAGCAGCAGCGGCGCGTCCGGGTGCGCGGCGCGCAGGGCGGCAACCAGCGGCTGCGCCGCGCGCATCTCGCCGACCGACACCGCATGAATCCACAGCGCGCCGGCAGCCGGCGCGGGGCCGAGCGCCAGCCGCTCGTTCCAGTGCTGCCGATAGCCGCGCTCGCGGCGGCCGCGCCACAGCAGGCGCAGCGGAATCAGCAACGCTGCCGGCAGCAGGGCCAGCCGGTAGAGCATCCAGTCGAATAGCAGGCGCAGGGTGGGCATCGCCGGATTGTAAAGGCGCCGATGCTAGAATCGATGCCACCCTGGAGGCCAAACAATGAAAATCCTGCTCACCGGCGCCGCCGGATTCATCGGCATGCACGTCGCGCAAATCCTGTTGCAGCGCGGCGACGAAGTGGTCGGCATCGACAGCCTCAACGACTACTACGATCCGGCCCTGAAGCTGGCGCGGCTGGAGCAGTTGAAACCCTTTCCCAACTTCCGCTTCCTCAAGGACGACATCTCCGACCGCATGACGATGGAGGACCTGTTCGAGAAGGGCCACTTCGACGCCGTCGTCAACCTCGCCGCGCAGGCCGGCGTGCGCTACTCGCTGAAGAATCCGCACGCCTACGTGCAGTCCAACATCGTCGGCTTCGCCAACCTGCTCGAAGGCTGCCGGTACCACGGCGTCAAGCACTTCGTCTACGCCAGTTCGTCCAGCGTGTACGGCGCCAACACCAGGATCCCGTTCTCCACCCACGACCCGGTCAACCATCCGGTTTCACTCTACGCCGCGAGCAAGAAGGCCAACGAGCTGATGGCGCACACCTACTCGCATCTCTATGGCCTGCCCACCACCGGCCTGCGCTACTTCACCGTCTACGGCCCGTGGGGCCGGCCAGACATGTCGCCGTGGCTGTTTACTTCCGCGATATTGGAAGGCCGCACCATCGACGTCTTCAACCACGGCGACATGATGCGCGACTTCACCTATATCGACGACATCGCCGACGGCACCGTCAAAGTGCTCGACCGCATCCCGCAGCCCAACCCGAATTTCGATCACAAGAATCCCGACCCGGCATCGAGCCACGCCCCCTACCGCATCTACAACATCGGCAACCACACCCCGGTGCAGCTGATGGACTTCATCGGCACCATCGAGAAAGCGCTCGGCCAGGAAGCGAAGAAGAACTTCCTGCCGATGCAGGACGGCGACGTGCAGGCGACCTACGCAGATATCGACGAGCTGGTTCGCGACACCGGATTCAAGCCGGCGACGACGCTGGAATATGGGATCGGGAAGTGGGTGGAGTGGTATCGGGGATATACCTCCCACCGCGCAGGATGATGATCGTGCGAATGTCGAGGTAAGCCATGCCTACGATCAGCCAGTTCTTCGGCATTGTCATTCAAATGTTCTGGCGGGAACACTCGCCGCCGCACTTCCATGCTATGTATGCTGAACACGAGGCTTTGATCGACATTCGCTCGCTCGAAGTCATCGGCGGCAGCCTGCCCCGGCGGGCGCTTGCCCTGACGGTAGAATGGGCCGTCGAACATCGTGAAGAACTGATGGAGGACTGGAACCTATGCCAATCCAAACAACACCCGAAGCGGATCAAGCCTCTGGAGTGATCCCCGCAGCACCTTGGCGGATCAAGGCACTGTCCGTGCTGTCGGACTACCGGCTGGCAGTCACGTTCATGGACGGCACAAACGGCATCGTGGATTTTTCGGCTATTTTGACAGCCAAGGACTGTGGAATCTTTGATGCGCTCAAGGACCAGGCCATTTTCGATCAGGCGCGACTCGATTTGGGCGTAGTAGTCTGGCCCAATGGAGCAGACATGGATCCGGGCTGGATGTATGAGCAGGTCAGGGCCAATAAATCGTGGTCTGTCCCCTTTTAGTTCGACGACGCTGGAGTACGGGATCGGCAAGTGGGTGGAGTGGTATCGGTCATACAAGAAATGACCAAGAAAATGGACCCCGACCCCATTGAGTCCCGAAGTAAAAAAGCCAACCCACTGGTGTGGGTTGGCGTTACGTGAGAGCTCCCGCAATTACGCTTTGATTCGTCGGCTGAAAACAAGGCCTGCGAGGCCGATTCCGAGCAAAGCCAGTGAAGCCGGCTCGGGAACTGCATTCCCGCTTAAGGCAATGTTATCGAGTTGGAACTGGGCAGGACCACTGAAGTTATCCGGAATAGTGAGCTCAAAGGACACACGAATGCTTTGTCCAACCCAGGCAGACAGGTCAATCGAGCCACTTAATGAACTTGTATCGTTAATGATAGTACCCGCGAGCGCAGTAATCTCGTTAATGGTGGCCAGAGTCGTACCGCCTCCGGCTGTCTCAATGAGGACATTGAATAGGCGGTTGGAGCAATTTGCACAGAAATTCTGGAGATCGTACGCAGCACGATAGTCGAAGGTAAGAGTTGAGTCACCTGTGCCCGTGACCATGCCAATGTCCTGGGCGAGAGATATCGTGCCTGGACCCGCACCGTCGAACCCGCTGAAGGCCGTATAACTGCCGTCCGTGGGAGTCGAACTCCACGGCCAACCGAAAGAACAATTGATCGGGGACAGACCACGGTTTTCTGTGAAGGCCATCACATTTCCCGGCTCATTCCCGAGCCCCACTCAGTTCCGCGTCACCGCTGAGCGACGTTTTGCCCCGTCCCTCGCCCTGATCCCGCGGACTGCGCAGGAACTCCAAACGCTCGGGGGCAAAAACGGGGTCAGGTCTTGCCTTTTGCCTCCGCTATCCGTGGCCGAGCCACAATTCTGCTCACCCGCGACACCAAATAAATAGGGTCACCCATTAGCCGGCCGTAGTCAAGCGCGAACACCGTACCCGCCCGCTTGTTGAAGGCGGGTTTTTTTGCCCGTTCTGCCTTGCTGTTTCAGG
>JGI26538J50259_1001587_pt1 | contig 13103 bp, 12 predicted proteins | sample ThiBio_1000_plan_FD_50259 | JGI IMG/M metagenome (IMG submission 50259)
CCTTATTATATTGCCCGCTACCTCCTACATTTATCATATCGCCGATTTTAATATCCCCCGCCAGTTCTGAAGTGGAAAATCGTAAATCCGGATGGTCATGCAGGTTGTAGCTACCCCGGATATTCCATCCAGGCATGAACAGGGAGTGTGTGATAAAATAATCTTTACCCCGATAGAAACTGAACACAGAATCCGTAGCCTTATTGAAATAGCTGTTATACGAAAACATGGAATTCATACTGTATTCGCCCACGCTGTAAGAATAGCTGATCGTGCCGTTAAAAATATTGTAGGCATTCTGAAGCAATCTCATGTCTTCCGTTATGAAATATTGCACTCCCGGATAATATCCTACCGAAAGAAAAGGCCATTTTGGAAACTTAACCTTTAGCAGGAATGTTGTGAATACTGCAGTGCTTTTAAAAGTTTGCTCCGCTTCTGGATTTATAAAATCATTCTGCCTTACCATAGCGGTAGCCATGATTCTTTTTTTGAAAAACGGCTGATCCGCCCGGGCCAGCCATACGGTGCGGTTGCTCCTGTAAAAATAATTGCTGAACGACTGGTAATTTTCACCGGTCTTCTTGAAGTATCCGCTAAATAAAGTTCCTGTACTTTCTATTTCGGATTGCCCTTTAAAACGGATGCCTGTATTGGAGAAATCATTAAACTGAAACAAAGGCGCAATTCCCTTTTCTGCGGGTTGTTCGGCTGGTTTTAGCGACTTCGCAAATTCTATTTCAAATTTCGTTGATGGCGATAAGGCGATCCTGCTTTCTACAGCATATCCCAATACATGGATCATTTGCAGTAAGGAATCTGGAATAAAAGAAGCGGCATCTGATTTCAGTCCCTTGAACACCGTAAAGATCAATGCCTTCTTATTGATATCGCCTACTCCAAATCGCCCGATTGCCAGGTATTGGCCATTGTCACGCCTTTTGTGATTGATAAAATCCCTGAAGCGGTAATTGATTTTTCCAATGGCAAATGCAGCGTACCAGGAAGGATTGTATTCCACCTGCAAACCGGTAATTGAAACATCTTTGGCGGTTAAATCTGAATAATCCAGGTAGGTCCTTCCAATGCCAACGCTTTTCAGTGAGGCAAGCATCCAGTAGGTTTTACTCTTTTTTCCCGCAACACTATCAGGAAGTAATGCCTTGATTTGTTTTGTCCCTGAGGCATTATTCAGTTTATTTTTTAGTTCACTTGATTTTTGGGCCAGTAGTTGTTTATTTTTCTCGATTGCATTTCTCAATTGCTTCGCAGAATCTGTCATGAGTTCCACCTCATTTTGGATATTCCGAATCTTTTGCATGATGCCCTCTACACTGGAAGTATCAGCATTCAATTTGGGTGATGGAAAAGAATATCCGGTCCGTATGTCATAATGCACTTTTTCCAATAAATCCTCCGGCTGAATTTCTTTGTTGCCAAACAATTTTCTCTCTTTTGCCTCCACCAACTTTTGCAAAGTCACTTCGCTATTCAATCCTGCTTTCATCCGTTCAATTTTAGCCAATTGGTCTTTGAGTAAATTCTGTAATGAATCGATGATCCTTTTTTCAGGAAATGAAAGGATAAGGTCTTGAGCAAGCTCCTCTTTTAATCGCCTTTTATACGATTCCGGATCAAAGCGAATGCCCATATCAAGATAATTTCTGAAAAATGGCGAATTGCTGATTCTTGTTGCAAAGGATACATTCAAAGGGATATTGCCTTTGTATAATACCTGCAAGTTCATACGGATGGAATGCTGGTAAAAGTCATTCATCCTGTAGGGTGTATCTAACCTTGACCGGTATAGAAAATCGTATGAAAAATTTCCATGGATGGTTGTCCGAGGTTTTTGCGATGAAGAAGGGAGTCTTCGCATTGAGGACAGCTCGTCAGTTTTCTGTGGGATTTTTAGAACCAAAAAATTTTTGCACGGCCCGTTCATGATGATGAATTCAGGCATGGAATCCAGAAGATTATCATTTCCTGATCTTTCGCTTTTTTGGGCACTCAATCCATTAAAGGTTAATAAAAATATACTCAACAAAATGGTTTTTCTTTTGGTCATCTATTGGTTTTCCAGGCTTTGCTGTTTTCACTTCAAACTACTGGTGAACGCATTCCTATCCCTGCTTCCATTTGGAATTCATTTAGGACAATTTGGCTAAATCTTGAAATGTTGTTTTAGGGGTTTAGCAGCGTTTTGGTTTCAGGTGTTTGGTGTTAAGGCAAACATAAAGTATGCAAAATTGAATTGCAAGTTTCGGAAAATATATTTTAAATTGTAATGGGACTATCCAGTGTAATGCTGGCATTCTCTATCTACTTCAGGTTAAACAATCTAAGGCTTTGAGGAATTGCGGGAACACCAACTCTGCCGATATATGACAAATACGGCTGACCCAATTGTTGAATATATGGTGAGTTATACCATTTAAAATTATAAAACAGTCCAAAACTTTCTGGTATAATGCTCCGACGTGGCGGAATACAGTCGTTTAGGACAATTAAATTGGACTATTACGAATGTACAATCGGTATTAATCATATTTATAGTTTTGGACCTAACTTTGATATCGTAATTCGTGAATAAAAATATCATACTACATTCAATAATCACCTGCCCGATTTGCGGATACAGGAAGGATGAAACTATGCCGATGGATGTCTTTTGCCCTCTTTGAAAAGTTGGTATAATGGTCAAAAATAGTTGGTAAAATCCCCTGTAACATAGTAGTGGCAAGGTTTTGAGAGAAGTTTACTGAAAGTGGTTTCAGTAAACTTTTTTTGCTTTATGAAAAAGTCAAAAAAAAGCGTTGCTGGGCATGTGGTTTTTTGGATGTGATAAAGTGGGGAAAGCAGTTGGGCAAGCAGAGATTCAAGTGCAAAAATTGCGGTATTTTATTTACAAGAGATGCTTCGGAAACGAAGTATCAAAATCGTTTTGTCTGGTTTAAGAAATGGATTTTAGAGCGTCAAACTTTGGTCACTCTGAGTCGTGATAGTAATCTCTGAAAGAAAACATTGCAAAGGCTATTCTTGATCTATTTGCAACGCTCTCCAGAGGTAAAAATTATCAAGCGAAATAATGTTAACCTAAGGATAGACGCTACCTATTTCAGTCAATTTTGTATTGTCTGTTACCAGGACAATTTGGATGGTTATACGCAACTAATCAGGGTAACTGACGGTGAACATTTTACTGAAATAAAAGAGGACCTAAACAACCTGATAAAACTTGGGGTGCAAATAGAAAGTATCACAACTGATGGTCATAAAAGTGCTCTTAAAGCAATAAAAGTTTCTCTGCCTGATGTAACTGTTCAACGTTGTTTAGTTCATATTCAAAGAATGTGTTTGCTTTGGCTGACAAGGTTTCCAAAGCATTTGGCCGGTGCTGAATTAAGGCTCCTCGTTTTGATGCTATTAAAAATCAAAACGCACAATGATCAGTTATGGTGGGTGAAGGAGTTGTCAAGCTGGTATGAACGACACAAGGCATATTTATGCCAAAAGACCTACAATGAAAATACAGGGCGCTATTGGTACACTCATAAGCTATTAAGACGTTCTTACTTTTCCATTAAGAAGGCTTTGCCGAATATGTTTCATTATCTGAATAATGGCAAAATACCACGAACAACCAATGGAATTGAAGGATACTTTGGACACCTTAAGAATCACCTGGATTTGCATCGTGGGTTAAGTCCAAAAAACAGAATCAATTTCATCAAATGGTATATCTATTTATCAAACAGAAGATGAGTTTTTTTTAGACATATTGCTTACCAAAAAAAGTAAGGGTTAGACACAAAATGCCTAACCCTCTTTTTTCGTATAAGCATCAACCCTATTTCTGGCAGGTTGCTCTCCAGCAGAGCCTACGTCCTCTTCAGATTGATAGCGGCAATAAACAATTTAAAATCCATATTATCACCAACTATTTTTGACCACATTACCGCAAAGTTCATTCTTGAGGTGAGAATTGTCCTCTCATCGCAAACTATTTTTTCTTTAAACTAAAACGGCTTTTTAAGAGAAGACTAAGTAATCTATACTATTCAACTNCCAAGGTCGTGAAACTTCGTTGCCCATTTTTTTTCAACACATTCCTGCAAACACACTATCCGCCACATCTCCTTTAGCATTTAAAAATGAAATCCACGTAGCCCCTTCCTCATTTCCAAATGTAGCCACATTGAGTACCGCTTGCTCGCCGTTTCTCATGCCCGCATCCAAAGAAAAGATCGCCTTCTTTTGGGATGGACAATAAGCACAGAGGATCACCTTGTCTGTCTCGCGTGCAGTGCCAATTCCACTATTGTCAGTCCAGGAGAAAATGCAATGGCAACTGCTGTCTTTTACTACCGATACATTTTCAGCTCCGGGCAATGGGCCTCGTGCAATCAATACTTTTTGCCATGAAAGAAATTGGCCCGGATAGGTACCGGATATTGCAAGATTCATCATGCTGCTCGTGGCCCTGTTGTAGCCGGTGCCGGTATGTCCATAAGCTGGGAAGGTGATATTGAAAAACCCGGTGCCTGTAAACGCCTTTGTGAAGGTATTACATATTTCAATTTTTTCACGCTGTGCCAGGCGCGCAGCAGTACTTTGTACCACGCCGGTATTTTTCCTGGTGCGCAGGATATTTTTTCCGTTACGGACATAGCTTGTGACCGGACCGATCCTCCCGGATACCGCACCTAATATACCTTGTGTAATGGTAGCCATAACTTTCTTTTATGCTAAAATGCAATTATTCTTATTTTATTTTGTCAGTTGTTCGTAATACGGTAACAAAGAAGTAGCGAACAACTGACGAAGAAGTAACGGAGAAATGACGGAGAAGAGTTAGCACCCTATAACACACCACCTTGGGAAACTTTTGATTCTTTCCAATCTCAATCCTCCAAAATTCAGTACTGATACGCGGAGAATCCGTATTGGTACGCAGGTGCGGACGAGAATCAATGGGCACCTTTACAGATGTTAATAGTCCGTAACCTGCNCCGATGAAATCTCAAAAGAAAAATGGAAAAATACGAAAGAACAAAGCTGCCAGGCTCGTGCTGGAGGTGATGAATTATGTGAATGAGAATCTGGGAAGTAACCTTCAGGAAAAAAGAGTGGCAGGCCTTTTTAAAGTTAGTAAGTCAACTTTAAGGTATGCTTTCAAAGTGCAGGGAATGGCTTACCATCAATTTGTAGAAGAACAAAGGATGCAGGAAGCCCGAAGACTGATAGAGGAAGAAAGGCGGCTAATAAAAGAAGCTATGTACCAAACCGGATATCGAAACAGGTCAACATTTATGAATGCTTTTAAAAAGCATTTTGGGAATCTGCCCTCTTCATTCCAATAATTCTGGCGAAAACTATACATAGTTGGCGCAAACCATACAAGATTTAGCTTGACCCGGGCGCTTCCGTGAAGGAACTTTGAGGTATGAAAAATAATGCAATCAATATCATCTCTTTTTTGCTCATCCTTTTGTGGATATATGCCGCGGCAAGTAAACTTGCTGAATATGATATGTTCATTAGCCAGCTTAGCAGGCAGCCGTTGCCACCATGGAGTATCCCGATTCTTGTTTGGCTGTTGCCTGCCATTGAATTATTTACAGCGCTGCTGCTAGCCTTCAGGAAAACCAGGAGCTATGGCCTCTTATTTTCATTTGTATTGCTACTGACTTTTACTTTTTACACAGCCCTTGCTTTGAGTGGCGCTTATGGCAGCATCCCATGCTCATGCGGGGGTGTCTTCTCATTCATGGGGTGGAAGGCGCATTTCATTTTTAATACTGTTGCTTCACTAATTGCTTTTTCAGGATGGTATTTGAGTAAAACAAATTTTAAACTAACAATAAACCACACACGAAAATATTATGTACATAAACGGGAAGTAAGCTGAAAACCCGAGAATAGAGTAGGCGCTAAAAGTAACCCTCGTAACGAAGCCGAAAAATAAGGCCTTCGTACAAAAGAAGAAATTTTATTCAACTTAAAAATCAATTTTATGAATTTAAAAAGAATGTTCCCGGTCTTTGCGATAGCATTAGGCCTGGTGCTAGCGGTGGCAACCAGTGGGTTTAAAGATAAACCTGCGAATAAGGATTTGAGCACTTATTATTTTGTTTATCACCCTGAACGTGGTCCCGCTTCTGATCCGGATAATTGGGATTTTACTTCTGATAATTCACTTTGCGAAGGTGGCGGTCAAAGTTGTAAGATCAGGTTAACTGAAAATCACGTAAATACTATGACCAGTCCTGTAACCATTGATGCATCATCTGAACCTGGTGGAAATCTGCCGACTGTTTCAGGTTCTGGAAGTAATTTGGTACCTGATCCATCGAGCAGTTTTTATGATTTAATCTCTGATAAGGATCCAGAATAGATGCGAGTCGTGTATTTTAAAGCCTGGTAGATTCAAAATTACCAGGCTCTTTTTATAGCAATAAATGATTTAGTTTATTGTGTGTTTTGCACTATGCCTGTTAAACTAACGATATCAGTGGGAAGAGGTATTGCAAACCTGTTATCATTTGGAGCCAAAACATATTCTTGACCGTTGATTATTCTCTTGATGGCAATATTTCTTCCTTCTAAATTCAATCGTTTAATGTCTATCCATCGGAGGTCGCGAAATAGCAGTTCTTTTCTTCTTTCCTGAAGTATTAAATTCAACGCATCTTCCTTATCAAGAGCAGTCAATGGAGAGAATGTACCTTTCTTCCACCTACTTTCTAACAAGTGATTCAAATCAGCCATAGCAGATGAAATGGCACCACTTCGCGCAAAGCATTCGGCTCGTGTCAGAAACATTTCTGCTGTCGTAAGACCGGTAAACCAGGCGGTCCTTGCATTATAACTTCCTTTGAAATTGATGCCCAATGCGGTTTTACTAAAAAATGCACTTTTCCTAATGTCATTGTTATCATAGGAATCAAATAGCAAGGTGTCAATTTGAGCGTTCTTCTGACTGATAGAGTTGATACTAACTGAATTCATATAGGATTGGTGAATTACTTCAGGATTCAGGTCCTGGAAGGGGAATTTATCAGATGGCGTTACCTGGGTCGCATCATTATAGTCGATCAGAGTATCATAGATTCCTAAGCAAGTATTTGAGTATTTGTAAGCACTATCATATTCCCTCATAGACAAGTATGTCCGTGCCAAATAGCCATACACAGCAGCCTTAGACGGCCTTAATGGGATTGGCGATAAATCTGGTAGATAATTTTCAGCAGACTTAAAATCTTCAATGATTTGCTGATAAGTATTCCAAACAGTACTCCGAAAAGATGGACTATTAAAGTCGGCATTCAACCTTAAAATGATGCCCATGTCCTGCTTTGCGGTCTGTTCATTAAAAGCCTTACAATAGACCCAAGCGAGCTGTAAAAAGGATCGTGCTCTGAAAAAATATGCAGCACCTTTCACATTATCCCATTGTCTTTCATTCAAAGTTGTTTTAGCGATTTTATCTATTTCGGTTAAACAAACATTCGCTTCGTAAATGGAATAATACAAATTTCCCCAATCCTTGACATTTGTAAAGTTATAATCGCTTTGCCCTTGCATGTTCCATAAATATGACTGCTGAACTAAGCTTGTCCTACTATCATAAGTTGATTGCAGGAGGTAAAACTCATCTGCCGCGGCTTGGCCTGATGATGGGCTACACCCATTCATATACTGACCGTTATCCAGCAGAGCTTGTAGGGCTGTAATGTTGTTTGGTGTTGTTAACTGATCATTCGGTTTGGCTTCAAGATATTTTTTGCAAGAAGCCGATAATACTGAGCAGAGTAAGATCCAAAGTATTTGTTTCATAATGAAAAATGTTTTGATTATTTAAAACTTAATTCCAGGCCTAAGGTATAATTGGCAGGAACCGGTACTGCTGAAGGAGAATCAGGATCTGGAATGCCTTTTTCTTTTTTCCAAATGATTCCTGCATTGCTTGCTATTGCATAGATTTTTAAATGGGAAAACAAAGAATTCTTCTTCTGATGGTCGTGATTGATAGTGTACGATAGATTAATATATTGCAAGCGAATATTATCTCCTCTGCCGATGGTAGCCTCAGATAAAAGGTAGAAGTTATCACGTCTGTAGTCCGCAGGATATACCATTGATGGAACATCGGTATTGAACTCGTCGCCGACCTTTTGCCATCTCTTCGAAAAATCACTATGTCCACTTCCATTAGCATACAATGCTGAATAACTAATAGACTGTTTCCTGATATAATATCCCAGGCTATAGGAAAGGCAGAAATTCAGAGAGAGTCTTTTCCATGAAACTGAATTGATAAAGGAACCAAAATATTTGGGCAAAGCCTGTCCACTGAAAACAAGACTGTCAGGACTTTTTGAGGCGCTGACAATGGCATTGTAATCTTTACTTGGCTTACCATCCAAATATCCTTGTGGATTCCCTTCACTATCAAGCCCTGCCCATTTGTAACTCAGGATAGCCTTAACCGGTTTGCCGATCATGGGAGAAATTTCAGAGCCATAAGTCGGTCCAAAAATTGCTCCGGGTGTGAAGAAATAATTTGTGACCTTATCCGTGTTCCTGCTTAAAAGGAATGTGGTTGTCCAGAGTACGGGATTGATAATATTGATAGACCTTATCCTGACATCAATACCGCTTCCTACCATGTTTGCGACATTTTTCGTTATTTGATTTGTCAGGCCAAAAGTTGTATAATCATACGATGACGGTCCATAAAGATCATTGCCATTTTTATGATAATATTCAATTGAACCGGAGAATCTATTTTCTTTGGTTGAAAAATCAATTCCAATATTCAACATTCCTATTTTTTCCCATCTCAGAGAAGGATTATTTACTGTGAGGATTCGTCCATTAGTATAATAAGAAAAAAGATAATCTGCATCTGAAATGTATTCGAGTGGCAAGGCGGTGCGGCTTAGGTCGACATTGCCACTGTACCCGTAAGTCATGCGTATTTTTAGATAGGGTAGGCCTTTCCAACTGTAGAATTTCTCTTTTGAAATATTCCACCCCAATCCTAAAGACCACAGCGGGTTCCACTTATCATTGGTGGATAGACCAAAAATATTTGACGCATCTTTTCTGGCACTGGCGCTCAGTATATATCTCGAGTTCCAGGATAACGCCCCATTGCCATAAAATGATACAAAGCGACTGAGCGAATGAGTGAGCAAGGTACTGCCTGGAATTGTGCCGCTGCCTCCAGTAAATCGAGGGTACCTGTTTACATGATCAACCTGGGTGGACGAAAGTGGGTCGTTTGTATAGCCATAAATAGTTTGTCCATTACTACCGCTTTCTGCTTCTCTGGCTTCCCACCCTGCTATTGCATTTAACGACCAATATTTCCATGTTCTGTCAAATCCTAATTGAAACCTGATATTATTTGACCGGATGTATTCATCTGTTAATGCGAGAATTGAACCGGTTGGAACTACATGCACCACTGTGGCTGAAGCATAATCTATCTGGCTAAATGTGTTGATTAGGTTTCGTGTATAATAGCTTTGTTCATCAGCCATGTTTCTTTGGCCCATCTGCTGCTTTTGAAACTGATATTGTAAACTAATATCGAAAGACTTTCCCAATCTGTATTCAATTTCTGCATTTCCTACGAGGTCCTGGATGCGTGTGTTACTGTATTGATGTTTATAATCTTCCAGTGGATAAAATTTCCAATCTAATAATTTACCAGCACCTACTGTGTCAGTATAAATGCTTCGCCAGTCGATAGCAATCGGTAGGGGATTTCCATCTGTATCTGCGAATGACAAATAGGGCNCCTGCCGGTTTCTGATAGAAATTGAATTTATAGAGGGCTGGCCACTCGATGACTTTTCGTGAGTAAAATATACAGAAGTGTGAAGCATAAGATTTTTAGCCGGTTTGTAGGTGTTGGAAAAATGAAGATTTAATTTTTCAGAGTTCGCTCTTTGAGATGACACATATTGGGAATAATCAGCACCCAAGGAATAACCAATGTCATTCCCTCCTCCCTTAAAGCCTAGTGAATATTGCTGTGTAATAGCCCTATGATTAAAGTATTTGTTATAATCATTTGTACTATTCTGACCTTTGAGCATGTTAATGCTTCTTGCTGAATCTTCGGAAGATATCAACCCGTTCGATCTCAGAATGAAAGTTTCTATAGCGGGAGTTAAGGGATAGTGATATAGGTTTGCCTGGTTAATTGAACTTTTGAAATATCCCTTGTTGAACAAAAATTCTTCAACATTAATATAATCTCCTGGTGCGATATTGTGAACCGCGTACAGGTTGGGTTTGTTGGCGACTATTGTGTTCGCATTTATTTCTATGTGTAGCGGCTGGTTGAAACGGCCTCTTTTAGTCGTAATTACAATTACGCCGTTACCAGCCTTTGACCCCCAAATGCTCGCCGCAGCTGCGTCTTTCAGAACTGTGATGCTTTCAATATCATTTGGATTAATATTATTGATATTTCCTTCATAAATAAAATTATCCAGTACGATCAATACTTCCTGGAAGCCATTAATGGTACTTATGCCCCTTACATTCAGTTTGTTGTTATTTCCAATGTTTGGATTGAACATTACACCGCTCGAAACCCCTTTTAGTCTTTGTAAAATGTTTGTTCCCGATTGTTCATTTATGGTTTTATTGTCAATAAAGTCAAAGGAACCTGTTGCTCTTTCTTTAGGAATTTTTTGGTATCCTGTACTCACTATCACTTCATCAAGAACAGTATTAACTTTTCTTAGAATGACTTTAAGAAAAGTTGTTGATGCATTTATAGAAATGTAGGTGCCAATATATCCGATGTGGGATATCAAAAGGGTATCAGGAAGGATATGAAGTGTAATGGAAAAGCCATTTTTGTCGGAAACAGCAAATTTCCCTGAACGTAGGGACTTAATGGAAACCTCCTCCAGAGCCGTGCCCTCCTCATTTTGAATAACACCTGTAAAAATTGTTGCCTGTTGTGCAAACAGGTTTTGCTGAAATATGAACAGCAGGCAAAATATAAATATTCTATTTCTCATTGTAAGAATTTTAAAAAGTTAATTATTGATTTGTTGTATAAATTTTTGAAGCTCCTGGCTGACTGGTGGATATACAAACTTGTTTTCCGGTAGATTATAAGAACGTATCCGGCTTATATACGATTTGGACCAGGCGATTACACTTTTGAGCGTTTCCAGGGAAACCATTGCATGGGATGTCTGAGCCAGTATCTGACCATTAGGAGCAATCCAGACATAATGAGGGATATATATAAATTGAAATAGTTTATGAAAAAGGTTATCATCGAATACGATGGGCAACCCAAGTGGAGAGCGATGTTTCTGTTTATATTGTTCAAGAAAGGTTATTGCATTTTCCCGGGAGTCTCTTGTCACAAGGATAAACTGCACGTCATCCGTGAACATAGTTTGAAGTGAATCTTCTAAAGGCAACATTTTAATACACGTTGTGCAATGGGTATCCCAGAAGTCGATTATAACAATTTTACTTCCGATTGATGAAAGGGTAGGCGGTACGCTGCCTTGATAATTTATAATATTCCTAAGAGGGAGATCTGATAATCGCTCTCCTATTTGGAAAGGCTTAATCTCCAGGTTTTGGGCAGCGCCTTTATTGAAAAAGCATAGTACACCCATTACGCCTATCAGCGTTAATTTTTTTATCATGAAAAGTGATTTATTATTTTTTTAAAATGGATGGAAACTCTCTGCGGGCTTTGCAGGCAATTCACGACATGAGAAGCACGAATTACCTGCGCCGCCCGCTGTGGTTTATTCGGGGTTTCTGGGCTTTCTTGAATAATATACCTGCATCAGGCTGTTTACTTCTTGGGTAATGTGCCAGTACTTCAGCCGCATTACCATACAATAGTTTTTGTACAGAGGATACAACCTTGCCTTTGGTTTTTCAGAATGAGTTTTAGGGCCTTTTTTATTTGCCTGGATATAAGTCTGCAATTGGGTATGCAATACAAGGTGCCGCGCATGCGTAGGCAGCGTAGCCTGCAGAAGTGTTTGATATCTTTTTCGTGTACCCAAAACTGATAGGTATTAAATGAAAAACACTTACCATACACCTTTTGAGTTTTTTAAGAGGAGAACTGATTTTATCAAATGCTTTAAAAAAAGCCGCGATAAAAAAGGGCGCAGGTCTCATCTTACCGCTTGAGGCCCTCGGAGAGCCCTTGGAACGAAAGTGAGATACCCACGCCCCGGGAGCGTGAGCCATTCTACCTTTCGTCTCGTTCCAATTGAAATTTCCGAGGTTTCAAGCGAGACTCAAAGCGAATTGCTTCAAATTATATTATGAAGAATTGCAAAATACTAACTAAAGAGTAAATATAATCATATCAATAATACTAACCAAAATAATTATTTGTACTATAAAAAATGACTAATGATAATATTTTATAGTACTAATTGTACTATGATTGACAACTTTGAAGAAATCATTATTTTCTTTGAATAATGGTAAAGGATAAGAGATATAAAGCCGTAAAAAATTTAATTGAATCTGGCCACATTACATTATTTAGAGAGATATTTGATACTCTCCCAAAAAGTGTATTGGCAAAGGATATGGGAATGAATAATTATAGGTTTACAAATCTTATGAACAATGTTGAATCATTTTTGATTAATGATTTATTTCGTATTGCAGATTTTATTGAGACTGAAAAAAGAAAGATACTTGAAGTTGTATATAACCAATATGTAGCGGATAATAAGAATAAAAAAAGAGTAACAAAAAATACCAGAGGTGCTTAAATTTCATTTCCATAATTTATCTTTATGACGATAAATGAATTTAACCACTTGGATGAAATGGAACAAGCCGAAGCTATTTGGGAAGGTATATTTATTGATAACAGAGTGGAAAATGGACTCGTCATCTTACTATATCAAATAGATTCGTTTTATGTAGAAGTCTTTTACCATCAAGAGCTAAATGTAATAAGGGGCCTAAGATCATTCACGAACACGAATCAACTTGAACCTTACTTAAGAAAAATAAATTTAGATGGAATGTTATAGAATTAAATTGAAGAGGAATTTTTTTGCATTTTTTTT
>JGI26538J50259_1001593_pt1 | contig 13078 bp, 14 predicted proteins | sample ThiBio_1000_plan_FD_50259 | JGI IMG/M metagenome (IMG submission 50259)
GCGTGGCGTCGACCAGCTGGCCGGTCTTGAGATCCTGCAGGTTGTTGTTGGCGATGGAGGCCACCGCGAACACGATCGAGGTGATGAACAGCGCGAAGGCCACCAGCGCCTTGCCGGCCTCCTCCGGCACCAGCGACTTCACGCCCAGCACCAGCAGCAGCGCGGCGATGATAACCACCAGGATGCCCACGCCCGACAGCGGGCTGTTGGACGAGCCGATCAGGCCAGCCATGTAGCCGCATACCGCGGAAACCAGGAAGCTCATGATGATCACGAACACCACGCCGCCGATCACCAGCAGCGCCATGTGCTCGCCCAGCCCGCTGATGTTGGCGAAGTGGCCCAGCAGCCACGCCACCGGGATCAGGCAGCAGGGTGATGATGCCGACCTGGCCGATCGGCATGTCGTGTTCGGTGCGCGGCAGCGAGTGCAGCGTGCCGGCCTTGCGCGCGCTGGAGGCGCGCATCGCGCCGGCCAGGCCGCCGATCACCGGCTTGACCAGCTTGGCCAGCGTCCAGATCGCCGCCACGCCGATGGTGCCGGCGCCCACGAAACGCACGTAGTGGCTCCAGGTGGCCTGGGCCGCTTCCGCCGCCGCGCCACCTTCAGGGTGCAGCAGCAGGAAGTGCGGCACCGCCCAGCCCCAGCCGATGATCGCGCCCAGCAACATCGCCACGCCCACCCACAGGCCCACCAGGTGCCCGACCGCGAACAAGGCGAACGAGAGGCCGAAGTCGAAACCGGTGGCCGCGCCCCGGTCACCGATGCGGAAATAGCTGGATACCGCGGCGGCGAAGATCTTCGTCTGCACCACGATGTAGAACGCCGCCGAGACGATCGAGCCCACCACCACCGCCTTCAGTCCCGCGCCGCCGGACTCCACCGACTCGGCGGCCTCCTCCGTGTCGCCCGAACCCACCTTGAGCACCTCGGCACAGGCCACGCCTTCCGGATAGGGCAGGTCCGAATCGGTGACCAGCGCCCGGCGCAGCGGGATGGTGTACATGACGCCGAGGATGCCGCCGGTGGCGCAGATGCCGAAGCTCATCCAGAACGGAAAGCCGTTCCAGTAACCCAGGATCACCAGGCCCGGCAGCACGAAGATGATCGCCGAGAGCGTGCCGGCGGCCGAGGCCACCGTCTGCACGATGTTGTTCTCCTGCACGGTGGAGTTTTTCAACGCGCGCAGGACCGCCATCGAGATCACCGCGGCGGGGATCGAGGTGGCGAAGGTGAGTCCGGCCTTGAGACCGAAGAACACGTTGGCGGCGGTGAACACCACGGTGATCACGATGCCGATGATGACGCCGCGGAGGGTGAGTTCGCGGCGCGGCGAGCTGGACAAGGCTGGCTGGGTCACTTCGGTGGTCTCCCCCGATGAAAACTGCCGCGCACGATAGCGCGGAACCGGCGCCCGGCGATACGCCGGCCGTTGCCGCTCCTGGTCAGCCCGGCAGCTGCGCGCGCTCCAGCGCGGCCACATGCTGCTCCAGCCGCGGCCCGAGGTAGCAGTGCGAGCCGCACGGCAACAGGCCGACGCGGCCGAACTCGCGCAGATACCAGGCGGGAGCGCGCGCGACGAAACCCTGGCGGTCGCCTGCCACGTCGTCGCGGCTGGTGAACACTTCCAGGAAGGCCACGCCGTCGAGCATTTCGCCGACGCCGTGCAGGCCGGCGCGGATCTCGGCGGGCTTGAGGTAGTGCAGCACGTCGCTGCACACGATCAGGTCGAAGCGGGTGTCGAAGCGTAGCTGTTCCAATTGGCCGAAACGCGCCAGACCGATCTGGCGGCTGCGACCGTAACGCGTCACCACGTATTCGCTGGCATCCAGCCCGCGATACGCCACGCCGGGCCGCAGCGCGCGCAGGGGCGCCCGCCACGCGGCTTCGCCGCAGCCCACGTCCAGCACGTTGCGGATCGTGCGGCCGAGGTAGTACTCGGTTTGCGCCACCGCCATCGCCACCTTGCGCCGCAACTCGGCCGGCGAGCCCACCGCATGGCTTGGGTCGCGATACCACTTGTCGAAATAGCTGCGGTCGTAGGTCTTGGGCATGGGCCTGGCAGGTGTTCACGAAAGACGCCCATGGTAGTCCCGCGCGGCATCACCTTTCGCATGCGTTTCGCTTGCGATGCTCGCCCTGCCCCATCCCCGACATCCCGGAGCCGCCCCCATGCCCATGATCCGCTTTCGCCTGATCGGCAGTCGCGCCGACGCCGACACCCTCATCATTGGCCTGCATGGCATCGACGGGATCGAGCACATCGAGGAGATCGACGACCCCACGCTGGGCATCCGCGACGATTCCAGTTCGCTCGATTCGGCCAGCGACAGCGACGCCCACACCTATCTCATCGAAGTGGGCGCGGCCAGCGACAGCCTGGCCGATGACGTGCGCGTGGGCGCCGAGGCGCTGGCCAGCGAACGCGATGCGGGCATCGAGTTCGTGGACGACTTCTGAAAGCCGCGAAGACGCCGGGGCTACGGGACGCGGCGGTAGCTGCCCTGCATGACCTCCTCCCAGCTTGCACCGCCATCGAACGAGCTTTCCAGCATCACGGTGAATTCATCGTTGCCCAGCCAGTGGTAGATGTGCCGTGTCTGCCCGCGCGACGAGCGGCGCACGAACACCAGCCGATCGCCCTCGCGCTGGCCGGGCGCCGGTTGCGCGGGGACGAAGCCATAGCTGTCGAACCAGTGCAGCGCCAGGTCGCCGGGATCGGTACCCTCGGTGAACACCGCGTGCGCCTGCAGTGCGGGCTGGCCACCGCGCGTCTGGCGGTAGTCCATCAGCAGTACCTTGCCGCCCAGCGCCAACCGCGCGGTGATCTGCGCGAGCGCCGGGCCGCCCTCGCCCCAGCGGGTCGTGGCGATGGTCTCATCGCCTTCCCATGCACCCTCGAAACTGATCAGCAGATCGTCCATCACGATGCACTCCGGGTCGCGCCGCGCACCAGCAGATGCTTGGCCATGGCGCCGTGCAGGCGGCCGATTCCGCGTACCAGATGCAGGGTGGCGAACAGCAGCACCGCGCCGAGCAGGAACATCGCCAGCACCTCGCCCCAACCCGGCACGTGCGGGCCGGAGCCCCAGTCCAGCAGGATCGTGCGATCCACGTACAGGCCCTGCAGCCAGTCGTGGCCAAACAGCATCGCCACCGGCAGCCCCAGCAGGCTCAGCGCGACGGCCAGCAGGACGGCGGTGACGATGAAGTACGCGATGCCCAGCGGCAACATCAGCACCATGTAGAACAGCGTGGTCCAGGTGCGCGGGTCGGTGAACATGGCGCCGATCCGTGCCAGCAGCGGCACGCCGCGTTGCGGGTATGGCGGCCGCCGCGGCATGCGCACGCCCAGCAGCGCTTCCACGATGCGCCCCTCGAGCAGCGAGAGCCCCCGCACGCTGCCGATGAACAGCACGATGAACGGCAGGCCGATGATCAGCACGGACAGGCCTGCCGACAGCGCGATGCCGCCCACGGCCAGCGTGAAATAGGCGATGCCCGTGGCCGACCCCAGCAGGATGTAGAACAGCGCCCCCCAGGTGTGCAGGTCGGTCGCCACCCCGAAGAAGCGCCCGACCAACGAGCGCCGCGGTGGTGGCGGCGGCGGGCGGATCGCACGTTGGATCCGGATCTCCTGGTCGCGGTAGATCTCGGCCACCTCGTCCGGCGCGCCATAGCTCTCCACCACCTGTTCGAGCATCGACGCCTCGTCGCGACCGGGCCGCTCGTACAGCTCGGCGCGCAGGTGTTCCTCGGCGTCGTACAGCGCATCCTGGACCAGTGCCGGATCGGCGCCGCGCAGCGCGGCGCGCAGCTGGTCGAGATATTCGTTGATCGTGCGTGGTGTACCCATCACAGCTCCCCTTGCAGAACCTTGTCGACCGAATCGCGGGTGGCGTTCCACGCGTGCGTCCATGCGCGCAGTGCTTCGCGGCCGGGTCTGGTGATGCGGTAATAACGTCGCGGCGGCCCGCTGACCGAGGGCTCGACCTCGCTGGCCAGCAGGCCCGCAACTTCGAGATTGCGCAGCACCGGATACAGCGCGCTCTGCTTGCCGGCCAGCACGCCCTCGCCCACCTGCTCCAGCCGCTTGGCGATCTGGTAGCCGTACATGGGCTGGCGCGACTGCCCGAGCACGGCCAGCAGCACCAGTGATACCGTGCCGCTGGACAACTCCTTGTGGAACTTCCTGAGCTGGAGATCCTCGTCCACGTCGCCCGCCTGTCGCGCCCGTGCCATTGAGTAAATCATAGTGTTTACTTGTGAATAGCACAGTGCCTGAAGTCATGCGTGCACCCCGGCGCGGCCGGCTCTGCTAGTTTGCGCATTCCGTCATCGCGCAACCTGGGGAAAGATCCATGCATGCACATCGTCAACTCGCGGCCCTGGCGTTGCTGACCGGCTTGGTGGCAGCGCCGGCCTTTGCCACGGGTGGCCAGTCGTCCACGCCGACGCGCGCCGAGCTGCTGGCCAAGTCGGCACCGAGCGAATGGCGCACGCCCGACCCGCACAACCTGCTGGTGATGCAGTTGCCGAACGGACGGGTGCTGATCGAGCTGGCCCCGGATTTCACCCCGCTGCACGCGGCGAACATCCGCACCATGGCGCGACAGCACTATTACGACGGCCTGGCGATCGTGCGGGTGCAGGACAACTTCGTCACGCAATGGGGCGACCCGGCCGCCGACGACGACGATCCCGCCAGCAAGCCGCGTTCGCTGGGCAAGGCGCAGAGCACGTTGCCGCCGGAATACACACGGCCGATCGACCCGAAGCTGGAATGGACGCCGCTGCCCGACGGCGACGTCTACGCGCCCCAGGTCGGTTTCAGCGAAGGCTTCCCCGCCGCGCGCGATCCGGCCAGCGGCGAGCAGTGGCTGACCCACTGCTACGGCATGGTCGGCGTGGGCCGCGACATCGGCCCGGAAACCGGCAGCGGCAGCGAGCTGTACGTGGTGATCGGCCAGTCACCGCGCCGGCTCGACCGCAACCTGGCGATCGCCGGCCGCGTGCTGGAGGGCATGCCGCTGCTGTCCGCGCTGCCGCGCGGCACCGGTCCGATGGGCTTCTACGACAAGCCCGCGCAGCGCACGCCGATTACATCCGTGCGTCTGGCCTCGGAACTGCCGCCGGCGCAGCGCCCGGCCGTTCAAGTGCTGCGCACCGACAGCGCCACCTTCGCCGCCCTGCTCGATGCGCAACGCCATCGGCATGACGATTTCTACAAGGTGTCGTCCGGCAAGGCCGGCCTGTGCAGTGTCGACATCCCCGTACGCGAGCCGAAAGCGGCGCATTGATGCGGGGCGGGCACGGCCCGCCCTGCACCGCATTGGCCGCTCCGATGTCTCTGCGCCAACCCGTCACGCGATGCCGTGCAGCCCGCACTCGCGCTTGAGGCCGAAGAAGCGCGTGTCCTCGGGGTCCATGCCCGGTTCCCAGCGACGGCTGGTGTGGCGGTCGCCGACCGAGACGTAGCCCTGCTCCCACAACGGGTGATACGGCAGCCGATGGCGGCTCAGGTAGCGGCCGACGTCGCGGTCGCTCCAGTCGGCCAGCGGATACAGCTTCCAGCGGCCATGGCGACGTTCGAGAAACGGGATCGACGCACGGCTGCGCGATTGCTGCCGGCGCAGGCCGGCGATCCAGCTGCCTACCCGCAGTTCGTCCAGCGCACGCTGCATCGGCTCGACCTTGCGCAACCGGTTGTAGCGATCCAGGCCGGGCACGCCCTGCTCCCACAGCCGGCCATCGCGCGCCTCCATCCGCGCCGGGCTGAGCGGCGACTGGTAGACCTTGAGGTTCAGGGCCAGCCGTTCGGCCAGGTCGTCGACGAACCGGTAAGTCTCCGGGAACAGGTAGCCGGTGTCGATCAGCAGCACGGGGATGTCCGGCCGCAGGCGCGTCACCAAGTGCAGCGACACCGCCGCCTGCACCCCGAAGCTGGAGGACAGCATGTGCTCGCCGGGCAGGTGCTCGAGCGCCCAGGCCACGCGCTGCTCGGCACCGAGCGACGCCAGCATCGCGTTCAGCGCGGCCAGCTGCGCGGGCTCCATACCTGGCTCGGGCCGCCTCATGCCAGCACCGTGGCGGCGATCCGCCGCGTGGGTGGCGGCGCCAGGATGGCCGCGCGCAGCAGGAAATCGCCGAAACCCTCATCCGCTTCGCGCTCGGCGGCATAACGCGCGAACAGCGGATCGAGCGCCGCGAGGATCGCCGCCTCGTCGACGTTCTCGCGCCAGGCCTGGTTCAAGCGCTGGCCGCGGAAATCGGCGCCCAGACGCAGGTCGTAGCGCCCCGGGCCGCGGCCGACCAGGGCGATCTCCCCCAGGTACGGGCGCGAGCAACCGTTGGGGCAACCGGACAGGCGCAACAAAATCGGCGCGTCGATCAACCCATGGCGGTCGAGCAGGGTCTCCAGTTTCGGCAACAGTACCGGCAGGTAGCGTTCGCTTTCGGCCATCGCCAGCCCGCAGGTGGGCAGCGCCACGCAGGCGATCGCGTGCTGACGGATCGCGCTGTGCCGCTTGTAGCCGTCCATGCCGTGGCGGGCCACCAGCGCGTCGATCGCAGTGCGATCTTCGGCGGCCACGTTGGCGATGATCAGGTTCTGGTTGCAGGTGAGCCGGATGTCGCCGGTGTGCATGGCCGCCAGTTCGCGCATGCCGCTGAGCCAGGTGTGCGCCTCACGGTCGAGCAGGCGGCCGGACTCGACCTGCAAGGTCAGGTGCCAGCGACCTGCGTGGCCTTCGACCCAGCCGTAGCGATCACCGTTGCTGTCGAAGCGGAACGCGCGCGCCGGTTCCAGCGCGAAGCCCAGGCGCTGCTCGATCTCGGTCTTGACCGCATCGAGGCCATGCGTGTCGATGGTGTACTTCAGCCGTGCATGCTTGCGCTCTTCGCGGTCACCCCAATCGCGCTGCACGGCGATGACGGTTTCGGCCAGTGCGATGAGTTGCGACGGCGGCACGAAGCCGATCACATCGGCCAGCCGCGGGTACGTCGCCGGGTCGCCATGGGTGGCGCCCATGCCGCCGCCGATGCCCACGTTGAATCCAAGCAGCTCGCCGTGTTCGACGATGGCGATCAGGGCCAGGTCCTGGGCGAACACGTCGACGTCGTTCTGCGGCGGGATCGCCAGCCCGATCTTGAACTTGCGCGGCAGATAGGTCGGGCCGTACAGCGGCTCGCTCTCGTTGGCGACTTGCTCGCCCACCAGCTTCTCGCCGTCGAGCCAGAGCTCGTGGTAGGCGCGGGTCTTCGGCTTGAGGTGCTCGGACAGGCGCACCGCCCACGCGTACGCCGCCTCGTGCGCCGGCGACTCGACCGGGTTGGTGTTGCACACCACGTTGCGGTTGACGTCGCCGCAGGCGGCGATGGTGCTGGCCATGGCCGCGTTGATCGCGGCGATGGCGGATTTCAGGTCGCGCTTGATGATGCCGTGCCACTGGAAGGTCTGCCGCGTGGTGATGCGCAGTCCGCTGGAGGCATAGTCGCTGGCGATCCGGTCGAAGGCCAGCCACTGCGCCGGGGTCATCACGCCGCCGGGCAGGCGTGCACGCACCATGAAGGCATACGCCGGTTCCAGTTTCTGGCGACGGCGCTCGTCGCGGATGTCGCGATCGTCCTGCATGTAGCTGCCATGGAATTTCAGCAGCTTGGTGTCGCTTTCGGCGATCGCGCCGGTCACCGCGTCGGCCAGTCCTTCGGCGATGCTGCCGCGCAGGAAGCGGCTTTCGGTCTTGATGTGCTCGAGATGAGAAGGCATGGGAATGTTGTTCTGAAGAGTGCGGCCATGGATGGCCGCTTTTCGATCCTGGCGTTCATGGATGAACGCGGAAATAAAGGCAGTCAATACACATCGCGTGCATAACGGCCCTGTTGCAGCAGGTCGGCCAGCCAGGCGCGGGCATCGTCGGCGGACAGATCGCCGTGAGTGGCGACGATCTCCAGCAAGGCCTCGTGCACGTCCCTGGCCATGTGCGCCGAATCCCCGCAGACATACAGGTGCGCGCCTCCGCGCAGCCAGGCGTACAGCTCGCGGCCGTTCTCGCGCAGGCGCTGCTGCACGTAGACTTTGTGCGAGTCCCTCGCAACNCCTCGCACATCCTTGTGCGGACTCTCGGAACGAGCCACACCGTCGCGTGAAAAGGCCAGGTCGAGGCGGCTCAGGCTGCCGCGGCGCAAGGCGTCCTGCCACTCGACCTGATAGAGGAAGTCGCGAGCGAAGTACCGGTTGCCGAAGAACAACCAGTTGCGCCCGCTGGCGGCGGTCGCCTCGCGCTCCTGCACGAAGGCACGGAACGGAGCGACGCCGGTGCCGGGCCCGATCATGATCACGTCGCGGCTGCCGTCGACGGGCAGGCGAAAGCGCTCGTTCGGCTCGATGAAGACCGGCACCGTCGCGTCGTCGCCGGTGTTCGCGAGGAAACTGGACGCCGCGCCGTAGTGGGCGCTGCCATGTGCGGCGTACTCCACCACCGCCACCGTCAGGTGTACCTCGTCCGGCCCCACCGCCTTCGGGCTGGAAGCGATCGAGTACAAGCGCGGCGTCAGCGGACGCAGTGTCGCCACCAACTCCGTGGCATCCCACGCCACGGGAAACTCGCGCAGCAGGTCGATCGGCTGGTGGCTTTCCAGCAAGGCAGCGAATTCGGCGCGTTGCTCCGGTTCCAGCAGGCGCCGCAGGCCGGCATGTCTCGTGGCCGCGGCCTGCGCCGCCACCAGCGGACGGGTCAACCGGGTGATCTCGCGCTGCTCGCCCAGCCAGCGCGCCAGCGGCAGGCGCTTGCCGCCGTGCTCCACCTCGGCGGCGCCATCCAGCCGCAAGGCCGCCAGCCACTGCTCGACCAGCACCGGCGGGTTGCGCGGCCACACGCCGACCGCGTCACCGGCTTCGTAACGCAGGCCCGAACCTTCCAGCGACAGTTCGACATGCCGCACATCGCGCTCGCTGTCGCGCGACACGATGCGCTGGTTCTCCAGCACGGCAGCCGCGAACGGCTGCTCGCGCGAGTGCGTCGCCACCGTGCGCAACGCGTGCAGTGCCGCGCCCTGACGCGGGACCGCCGCGGGCACGGCCAGCGTCTCTCGGGCGGCGGCCACGGCGGCTGCGGACCAGCTCGCTGCCGCCGCCTCGAAATCCACGTCGGCCTCGCCCAGCTCGGCAAAGCGCTGGCCGCCCAGCTCGGCCAGCCGCGCATCCAGCGCCTGGCTGACGGCGCAGTACTTCGGGTAACTCGAATCGCCCAGGCCCAGCACGGCAAACTTCAGCTGCGGCAGCTTCGGCGCGCGTTTGCCGGCGATGAACTCGACGAAGCCGATCGCATCGTCCGGCGGGTCGCCATCGCCCTGGCTGCTGATCACCACGCCCAGCAAGCGCTCCTGCGCCAGCTCGCGCAGCGGGTAGGCGCCGGCGCGCAGCAAGCGCACCGGCAGGCCTGCTGCCTCCGCGCGCGCGACCAGTCGCTCGGCGACGCGACGGGAGTTGCCGGTCTGGCTGCCGTACACGATGGTCAAGCGCTCGCCGGCCTCCGGCGCAGGCTCGCCCACCGCCGCCAGGGCGGTCTGACCCGGCGCACCTGCCGCGGCTGCGGCACTGTAGGCGGCGATCCAGTACAGATCCGCCGGCGCCAGTCCCTGCGTCAGCCGGGCCAGCAACACCAGCTTGTCCGCATCGAGCGTCGGAGCGGGCGGGAACGATTTCAGCGCAGCATTCACGACGAATCCTTTTGGACGTCTTTACGTCTTTTCGTCGATGGTAGGCAGCATGCCGGGCGCGGGGAAAACATCTGTCGGCATGTCGTTATGTCCGCTGCTCATTTCCTGCGCAGGATCGGCGGCGCCGTATACTGCGCGCCTACCCCCGTGGTGTGGACGCGCTTGAGCGAACTGCTTGCATTCATCGCCGTGGGCGCCCTCGCCCAGCTGGTCGACGGCGCGCTCGGGATGGCCTTCGGGGTCACCTCGTCCGGCCTGCTGCTGGCGCTGGGCATGCCGCCGGTGGCGGCCAGCGCCAGCGTGCACTACGCGGAGGCGTTCACCTGCGGTGCCTCCGGCCTCAGCCACCTGCTGGCCGGCAACGTGCGCCGGGCGCTGTTCCTGGCGCTGGTCATTCCCGGCGTACTGGGCGCACTGATCGGCGTGTGGATCGCCGTGCACGTGCCGCCTTCGTGGTTGCGCGCCTTGCTGGCGCCGTACCTGCTGGGCATGGGCGGTTTCCTGCTGCTGCGCTGCCGGCGATCGGCCGGCACGCGCCAGGACGTACCGCGCGGCACCGGCGTTACCGGCGGCATCGCCGGGCTGGTCGATGCCGTCGGCGGTGGCGGCTGGAGCGCCATCACCGTCACCACGCTGCTCGCACGCGGCCTGCAGCCGCGCGCGGTGATCGGCAGCGTGCACCTGGCCAAGTGCGTGGTCAGCGTGGCCGCCAGCTTCAGCTTCCTGCTCACCATCGGCGTCAGCCATGCCGCCGCCGTGGCGGGGCTGATCATCGGCGGCGCCCTGGCCGCGCCGTTCGGCGCCGTGTTCGTGCGACGCGTGCCGGCGCGGGTCGCCACCGCGCTGGCCGGGCTGGCGGTGCTGGCGCTGGGCCTCCACAACACGGNGCGTCTGTTCACCTGAGCCGGCTACTACAATGGCCGCATGAACGCCAACCCGACTTTTCCGATCGAAGTGCGCGGCAGTGCCGCGCGCCCGCTGGGCATGAGCCCGGCGCGCTTCCTGCGCGACTACTGGCAGAAGCGCCCGCTGCTGGTCCGCAACGCGTTTCCCGGCTTCCGGCCCCCGCTGCAACCGGACGACCTCGCCGGCCTGGCTTGCGAGCCCACCGCGCTGGCGCGGCTGATCGTGCACGACGAGGCGCGCGATCGTTGGCGGGTCAAGTCGAGTCCGCTGGAGGAAGCCGATTTCGCCGCCACGCCACCGCGCAACTGGACCTTGCTGGTGCAGGACGTGGACAAGTGGGACGCCGACGTGGCCGGCCTGTTGCAGCACTTCCAGTTCCTGCCGAGCTGGCGCATGGACGACGTGATGGTGTCCTATGCCGAACCCGGCGGCGGCGTCGGCGCGCACGTCGACCAGTACGACGTGTTCCTGCTGCAGGGTCTGGGCCAGCGCCACTGGGCGATTAGCGACGACCCGCTGGCGCCGAAGGCGTTTCGCCCCGATATCGAGTTGAAGCAACTGGTGCAGTTCGAGCCGACCCACGAATGGCTGCTCGACCCGGGCGACATGCTCTACCTGCCGCCGGGCATCCCGCACGACGGGGTGGCCTTCGGCGGCCCGTGCATGACCTTCTCCGTCGGCATGCGCGCTCCCTCACAGGCCGAACTGACTGGCGACCTCGCCGACTACATCGCCGAGCAGCTTCCCGACGAATTGCGTTACGCCGNCCCCGACCTGGCCCCGGCCCGGCATGTCGGCGAAATCGACCGCGCCGCCCTGGACCGGCTCAAAGCCGCCCTGCCGTTCGCCGCCGCGCTGCGCGATGACCTGCTGCGCGACTGGTTCGGCCGCTTCATCACCCGCTACCGCAACGCGCAGGTGCCGGTGGCGCCGGAGCACCCGCTGAGCGGGGAACGGTTCGCCGGGCGCCTGGCCGCCGGCGCCCGGCTGCTGCGCCACCCCTGGGCGCGCATGGCCTGGGCGGGCGGCAAGATCGGTTGCGTCCTTTACGTATGCGGCCAGGCCTATGGCGCCTCGCCGGAACTGGCGCAGCGACTGTGCGCCGAGCGCGAACTGACCTTCGACCGCACGCCTTCTGCCGCCGACCGCGAACTCCTGCTCGCCCTGGTCAACGACGGCCACCTGCTGATGCGCCCTGCGCGCCGCCGCCGATGAAGCTGCAGAACTTCCACGTCGAGATCGCGGACTGGTCGCGCGAGGACCAGCGAGCCGCCCTGCTCGACCTGCGCGCCACGGTCTTCATCCAGGAACAGGGCGTGAGCGAGCAACGCGAGCGCGACGGGCTCGACGTCGACTGCTGGCACGTGCTGGCACGCGACGACGCCGGCCACCCGATCGGCTGCGGCCGACTCACGCCGCAGCGCAAGATCGGCCGCATGGCGGTGCTGCCGGACTGGCGCGGCCAGGGCGTGGGTGCGGCCATGCTGCGCGAGTTGCTGGGCCTGGCCCGCGCGCAGGGCTGGAGCGAGGTGGCACTGGACGCCCAGGTCAGTGCGATCGGCTTCTACACCCGCGCCGGCTTCGTCGCGTACGGCGAGGAGTTCGAGGACGCCGGCCTGGCGCACCGCGCCATGCGGCTGGTGTTCGAGCAGGACGCGACGGTCGAGCAGCCGCCCGGGCGCGACCCCGGACGGCTGGCGACCGGCACGGCGGCGGAATGCGTGCAGGCGCGGCTGCAACTGCTGCGTGACGCGCGCCATCAGTTGGCCGTGCGCCTGCCCGTGCTCACCGCCGACACCTTCGCCGATGCGGAACAACTGGCCGAGCTGCAGCGCATCGCCACTTCCGGGCGCAGTGCACTGATCCGCGTGCTGCTGCACGAGCCGCAGGCCGCGCTGCAGGCCGACCATCCGCTGATCGGCCTGGCCCAGCGACTGTCCAGCGCGTTCCAGATTCGCGTGCCGGTCGACGACGTCGACCTGGCCTGGCCTTCGGCCTGCCTGCTCAACGACGTCGGCGGCTACCTGTTCCTGCCCGCGGCGGAGCGCCCGCCCGGGCGCGCGGCGCGCCACGACCGCGCCAGCGCCGCGCCGCTGCAACAGCAATTCGACGAGGTGTGGGAGCGCTCCGAGCGCGCCACGGCGCTGCAGCGGCTGGACATCTGAGCGAAACCGCCGCGCGGACTGAACCGCAGCTGGCTCGTGGCCATCCGCGTCCGCGACGATGCACAACGCGACCAGGCCACACCCCTTGCGCGTTTGCAGCCGTGCATCATGGCCGCGGAGCCTCGCCGCAGGCCGTCTGCGACCATTTCACGGGTTGCCGTGCCGTGGCGGGCGAAGGGNATAATCACTCAGATTGATACCAGTCATCCGCACGAGCCACCGGTCGGACTTGAAAACCGGTCGCAAGCCGCGACGTTCAGCTCACATGGATGGCTGCAAGCCTCTT
>JGI26538J50259_1001648_pt1 | contig 12710 bp, 9 predicted proteins | sample ThiBio_1000_plan_FD_50259 | JGI IMG/M metagenome (IMG submission 50259)
AGCAGTCGCGGCGGCGGGCGAGGTCCTCCTAACAGCGTGGCTGGCAGCGCCGAGCATCACCGCGCTAGCGCCGCGCCTCGCGGCCGCCGGGTTCAGCGCTGGCACGCCGTATCAGGTGGCCGTGGCTGACGGCGGCGCCAGCCACCGCGCCGCCGCGCTGATACGCGAGGCGGGAGAGGACTACTTCCAGCAGCGCGGCGTCGCCGTGCTGGCAGGCAGCNAAGGCGGCGTGGCAACGTTCGCCTTCAGTGTCCCAGGCGGCCAACCAAGCCACGANCAGGCCGAAGCGCTGNTCGANGCCGCCAACGCCGCGCTNGGAACGGCAGGCGGCGCGCGCATCGGCCTGAGCCAGGTCCACTCGACCCTCGCGGAGGTGGCAGAGGCCAACGAGCAGGCGCGCCTCGCCCTGGAGGGTGCGCCGCCAAGCGGCGGCCTCTTCTCGTTCGACGACGTTGACCCGATCGACGTGCTGCTCTCACGGCAACAACCCGGGCTCGGGCCACTGCAACGGCGCATCCTCGCCCCGCTGCTCGAAGCTGATCACCACGGCAAGCTCCTCGCCACCCTCACCGCCTACCTCGCCGCCCCGAACGACTTGAACGCCCTCGCCGCACAGCTCGGCTTGCACGTGAACACGCTGCGTTACCGCCTGAAGCGCATCGAGGAGCTAGTCGGCGCGCCACTCTCGAGCCCGAAGAACCTAGCGCGCCTGTGGCTGGCCACGCGCTACGTGGCGCACGAATAGGCCGCGCGCAGCGCCGCGAACTGCAGGGGCTATAGTCGCATCACATGAGCGGGCGTTGGAGCGCAGGTGGTGCGGTCGTCCTTGGCGGCGGCACGATGGGCCGCGGCATCGTGCAGCTACTCTTGCAGGCCGGGGCACCGGTGTTGCTTGTCGACCCTCTGCCTGGCGCGGCCACCGCGGCTAAGGCGAGCCTCGAAGAGACGTTCTCCAAGCTCCACGCGAAGGGCCGGCTTGAGGAGCGCCCAGAGCGACTCCTGGAGTGGCTAGCGGTTGCCGAGGAGTTGCCGCACGGCAACCGTGCGGAGTGGGTGTTCGAGGCGGCCCCAGAGGACCTCGCCATCAAGCGCGCCCTGTTCGCCGAGGTGGAGCGGCGCGCGCCAAGCGCTTACCTCGCTACGAACACGTCGACTCTCTCCGTGACCGCCGTGGCCGCGGCATGCAAGCGGCCCGAGCGCGTCGTCGGCGTGCACTTCTTCAACCCGGCCCCGCTCATGCAGCTCGTCGAGGTCGTGCCTGGCGCGCATACGCCGCCGGAGCTGACGGCGGCGGCGGTCGCCATGGCGCGCAGCCTCGGGCGCAGCCCGGTCGTGGCGCAGGACCGGCCGGGCTTCATCGTCAACCGCCTCGCGCGGCCTTACTACCTCGAGGCCATCCGGTTGGCCGCGGAGGGCGCAGACGTCGCCACCGTCGACGCGGCCATGCGAGCAACGGGCTTCCGCATGGGGCCATTCGAGCTCCTTGACCTCATCGGGCTCGACGTGAACTTGGCCGCCAGCACCAGCGTTTACGAAGGGTTCTATCAGGAGCCGCGCTACCGCCCGCACCCCATGCAGCGCGCGCTGGTGACGGCGGGCAGGCTCGGGCGCAAGACGGGGTGGGGGTTCTACCGCTACGAGGCCGGAGAACCCGTTGCGCCCGCGAGGTCGGAGCCGGGCGCGGCGGCCCTGACGGCGCCCGCCGCCAGGCTCCCGAGCGCGCACGTGCTCGGCTCCGGGCCGGTTGCCGCGTGGCTACGCACGCGCTTCCTCGCCGTGCCGCCCTCTGCCGCAGCTGACCTAGTGATCGACGCTCGCGTTGCAGCGGACTCGACCACCCCTGAGCGCACGCCCGACCTCACCCTGTGCTGGGCAAGGACGGCGCCGGCGGAGGGCGTAGGTTTCAGCGTCGTGCCGCCGCCCGCACGCCTAGCTGCCGAGAGTACGACCGTCGAGCTCCTCGCGCCCACCGGGCCAACTGGCGAGCGGGTACGTGGGTTGCTCAACGCCGCCGGACTCGTCACGCTCGTGGTCCCGGATCAGCCTGGCGGGGTGGCGTTCCGGCTGGTCGCTGGGCTCATCAATGAGGCGTTCATCGCCCTAGCGGAAGGCCTGGCCGACGCCGCCACGCTCGACCTCGCCATGCGCCTCGGCGTGAACTACCCGGAAGGACCGCTAGCGTGGGCGGTCGAGTTGGGCTTGGCAGACGTGATGGCTGGGCTCAGCGCCCTGCAGCGTGAGTTCGGGATGGAGCGCTACGCACCTAGCTCGCTCCTGCGGCGGCATGTGACCCACGGCACAAGCCCGCTGGGCGGCTGACATGCGGCCGCTACCGCCAGGCTTCGAGGCTAGCCACGAGATCCTCGTGACCCCCGCCATGACCGTCGATTTCGAGGACCGCACGGACGCGCGCCTCGGGCAGCTCCACGCGGTTTACGCCACCTACTGGCTGGTCAAGCACATGGAGTTGACGAGCCGCAAGCTCATCCTGCCGTTCCTCGAGGAGGGTGAGGACGGCATCGGCCACGCTGTCAGCGTGCGCCACTTGGCGTCCGCCCTGCCAGGCATGCGCGTGACGCTAACGGCGCGCTGCGAGCACGTGACAGGCAACCGGGTTCACGCCACCTGCGTCGCCGTCAACGAGCTAGGCGACGTCGTCGGGGAGGGCACCACCGTCCAGGTAGTCGTGCCAACCAGTGTGCTCGAGCGCGGCTTCGCGCGGCTGCGGGAGCGCTTCGCGGCCGCACAAGCCGCCGCGGACGAGCGAGAACGATGATCGGGGCGCGGCATGACTAACGCGCGCGTTGTGTTTCCGGTTGTGCCGCTCGCCGCACGCTAACTGCGTGGCAGCCGTATAGTCGCGACCAGGAGGTCCAGGTGGGCAGAGTACATCTACTCGGCACGGGCGCGGCCCTATCCGGCAAGGAGAGGACGACGACCATGCTTGCCCTCGAGGGCGACGCCACGCTGCTAATAGTCGACTGCGGCGGCGACGCCGCGCAAAGGCTGCTGGCGCAGGACCTCGACCTCACGAAGGTCACCGGGTTGATCGTCACGCACGAGCACGCGGACCACGTCGGCGGTTTCGCACTTCTGATGGAGCGCCTGTGGCTGGCGGGCCACAAGGGCGACTTTCACGTCTACGGCATTCAGCCGGCGTTGGACCAGGCTCGCAGGGTTCACGACGCCTTCGACACCTCGACCTGGCCCGGCTACCCGAACATCGTTTACCACTCAGTGCCGCTCGTCTCAGGAGCCAAGGTCGTGACCACGCCCGACTTCTCGATCACGGCAGTCCCTGGCGACCACTCGGTGCCGTCATGCGGCATCAGGGTGACGGACCTCGGCAGCGACGGGGTGCTCACCTACTCAGCGGACTCCGCGCGCTCCGAGCGAGTGGTCGAGGCGGCCCTTGGCTCGGACCTGCTGCTGCACGAGGCGAGCGGAGCTCACCCCGGCCACTCCAGCGCCGCGGACGCCGCCAAGGTAGCAGCGGCGGCGCGAGTCGAGCGCCTCGTGCTGGTTCACTTGCCGCCGATGCCGGACGACGGCGAGGCAACGCTCGCAAGCGCCCGCGAGCTGTTCCCCGCCACGGAACTCGGGCGCGACGGGGCCGTCTACTACTTCTAGGACCTCTACTTCTAGGACCTCGCGGGCGGACGCCGCGTGCTAGTAGCCCGCGCCCGGTATTAGTTCGGCGCCAGGGTTAGCCGCGGCGCGTTGCCGCTGCAACGCCTCCAACGCCGTGAGGCTCAATCGCAGTAAGTCTGACACCCGCGTCTCAGCCAAGATGTCAGGCACCCGCCAGTAGTCGAACCCGGCGCCCTCCGTAAGCGTCAGGCGCTCTAGCGGCTCATCGATGGCCGCGAGGTAGATGTGGAAGCGTCCGCGCCAGCCGTCGAACACGAGCAGGGGACGGTAGTGGCGNACCGTGAAGCCGATCTCTTCAGCCACCTCGCGCAGCATGCCCGCCTCCGGCGACTCGCCTGCGTCCATGCCACCGCCGAACAGCGACCACTGGTCAGGGGCATCTATTCCCGGTTTATCGTCCCGCAGCTGCAGGAGGACGCGCCCGTCGGGGTGGAGTAGCACTGCTCCGGCCAAGGCGCGACGCCCGTCAGGCAGCCGGTGTTCGGGCTCGGGAAACGCGCTCACAAGGCTTCTAGGTATGTGTAGCCGACGAGCTCGCGGTCGTACATCTCGAGGAACTCCTTGACTTCCTCTGCCGAGATGGCCCCCGCTGCCCTCAACTCCTCAGCTTGGCGCTGCACCGCCGCGTGAAGTTCCGGCGTCTCGTAACCCATGTTGTGGATCACGCGCCTTGCCTTCTGCCCCTCGATGTAAAGCTCGAGTTCGGCGCCGTCTGAACCGAGACGCACGTGTGCCTCGTTGACGCGCCCGAAGAGGTTGTGGGCGTTCGCCAGCACGTCCTGATAGGCGCCGGTTAGGAAGACACCGAGGTAGTACGGCTCACCCTGCCGCAGATCGTGCACCGGCAGCGTGGAGCGCACGTCGCGCAAGTCGATGAACCTCTCGATCTTGCCGTCCGAGTCGCACGTTATGTCTACGAGCGTAGCGTTGCGCGTCGGCCGCTCGGCGAGGCGCTGCAACGGCACGATCGGGAAGAGCGTCTTGATGGCCCAGTGGTCGGGCAGGCTCTGGAACAGCGAGAAGTTGACGACGTACTTGTCGGCCAGCATCTGGGGGAGGAGTTCGAACTCCTCAGGCGCGTAATCGAGGCCGCTGACGACCTTGGCTACGCGCTCGAGGATGCGGTTGTAGTGCTGCTCGAAGTGCGCCCTCTCGAGGAGGCTCAGGTAGCCCAGATCGAAGAGGCTGTGCATGGTCTCCTTGTTGCTCACGGCCTCGTTGAAGACCTCGCGGTAGGTCTTGACGGTAATGGCGCTGTCGAGTTCCTGCATGTCACGCAGCAGCGCGTTGACCTCGCCGGTGAGGGGCGGCAGGTTGACGGGCTCGCGCGTTGGCCCGAGCGCGTCCACGACGGGCACGACGATCACGGAGTGGTGCGCAGTCAACGCACGCCCCGACTCGGTGACGATGATCGGGTGCGCGACCTCCCACTCCTGGCACGACTCCATGATGGTGTAGACGACCGTGTCTGCGTACTCGCGCAGGCCGTAGTTGGCGGAGGTGTAGTAGGTCGTCTTCGAACCGTCGTAATCGACCGCGAGGCCGCCACCAACGTCGAGGTACTTGACGCCGACGCCCATCTCGGCCAACTCGACGTACGCCTGCGCCGCTTCGCGGACCGCGGACCTAATGCGCCTGATGTCGGTCAGCTGGCTGCCAACATGGCAGTGCAGCAGCACGAGCGCGTGGCCCAGGCCCTCTTCCTGCACCCGCTGCGCGACGTGGATGAGTTCAGAGGCGGTGAGGCCGAACTTGGCGTCGTCGCCGCCTGAGGCCTCCCACTGCCCGCTGCCCCGCGCGTGAAGCTTGAAGCGCACGCCGAGCAGCGGCTCCACGCCCACTTCCTTGCTGATGCGCAGCACCCGCTCGAGTTCGCCTGCCTTCTCCAGCGTGATGATGGTGTTGCGGCCCAGCTTGCGGCCCCACAACGCCAGGCGGATGAAGTCGTCGTCCTTGAAGCCGTTGCAGCAGATGAGGGCGTCGTCGTGCGTGTCGTGCGCGAGGCACAGGGCCAACTCTGCCTTGCTGCCAGCCTCGAGACCCGTGCGGTACTTGGCGCCGTAAGACGCGATGGTCTCGACGACCACGCGCCGCTGGTTGACCTTGATGGGGTACACGCCCTGGTAGCGGTTCTGGTAGCCCGCCTCTCTTATCGCCGCAGCGAAGGCGTCGTTGATGCGGTCGAGCCTGTCCTCCAGGATGTCAGGGAAACGCAGGATCAGAGGAAGCGCGTGCCCCTCGTCAAGGAGCCCGTCGACGATGCTCGTGAGGGCAACCGCAGGCGAACCCTTGAGCGACACCGTGAGCTGACCCTCTTTAGACACCCCGAAGAACCCGGCCGACCACGCCTTGATGCTGTAAAGCTCATCGGCGTCTGAGATGCTGAAACCTGGGTCGAGGGTGGGTCTGGTCACTTCATCGTCCTCCACTTGGCGAGGCGCTCCGCCGTGCTACTTCGGGCCGCGCGGCCGACGGACGGGCACGGCTTGGGGTTCGGTGGGAACGCGAGCGCTGTCTCTTGGAGCGCGTACCTCGCCGAACGGACTACGCTAGCACTTCCACGTGCGGAATTTCGTCTTGACGCGGCCGTAGTCCCGACAGCACCGTGCCGGCATCATCGCGGCGGATAACGAGCGTCGAAGCCTCAAGCGCACCAGCGCGTGGCAAGGCAGCCTCACACGAACCGCCGCGCCCTCCTCTCCGGCCTAAACTGGCAAGAGCATGACTACGACCTCGTACCCCACCCCAGCCTCGCTTGGCTACCGCATGCCCCCCGAGTGGGCACCCCACGCCGCCACCTGGACGTCATGGCCGTTCGACGACGAGCTCTNGGTNGNNNANNTGGATGGACTCGCAACTGCTACGCAATTGCTATTCACCTAATTGATCGCCTTGAGAAAGTTCAAGCAGCCATCTTGTTTCGAGCTCACTAATGCTAGCGCCAAACGCCTCTAGGTAATCAACTGGCTCAAATTGGTCACTGCCGACCGCCCCCGGCAGTAGAATCCGCGGCTGCGCAGAAGCCGCGATTACCGCGTCCATGCCGTAGTGCTCTATCAAGAATCCAACAAACCCGGCCCACTGCGTATACTGCATATCGCGAAGCGCATAGCACGCTTCTTGCGTATCCATCAGCGTGTGCGCGCTAATGTCGTAGTACTCTGCGAGCCCCAGATATCTGCCATCTTCGCGATAAACGTTCACGGCCTGTTGAAAACTCTCATACCCAATACCTGCAAGCCATTCGGGTTCGGCTAACCAAGTGGCCAATCCCTCTTTCAAGATGGCGTCACCACTTGGGCCTTCGGAAGATTTAATCTGGTCAAAGTGAAACAAATGAGCAATTTCATGAGCAACTATACGCGCGAGCGTCGCCTCCGACCAATCATCGTCGAAGTGGATCCCAACGAGCCCTCGACCCCGCACAAAAGCGGCGAAGGCGCGCGCGGGACAGGCTTCGGCTTCCAAGGGCGCCTCTAAGCCGACTCTAATGTCAAAGCTTGATGTCTTGAACGCGTGTTTTAATCGGTCCATCACCGTCGTCGCCACTGCAATTACTTGACGCCTCGCTTGATCTCCTCCACCGGTTACTTGAAGCTCACCAAGACACCCTTGTGAGCCTTGTTCGGGGCAGGCGAATGCCGTTCCGGAAAGTACTAGAAGCACGGCGGCCAGGCCCTTCAAGCGAAGGCGTCGTGACAGTGGGCAAGCCACAAACCCTAGTAACACAATAGAACTAGGCTCCAACGTTCGCCAATTCGGACCCGAATCCATCTCCACTAACAGAAACCAACTCGCCCATGGCCTTGGGCGTCACTCGCCTCCAATTGGGGTCGGGCCGCTTAGGGTAAGTCCACAGGTATCACACGGATACACGTAGAATGTTGTTTGAACGCCGTCAATCTTATGATCATGGCCCGGCATGCTATTCGTTTCCGCATAATATGTGGTTACCACCTCTTCGACTATGCGTCCGTAGCTCGAGCTGCACAGGTTACAATCCCATCCGGCAACGTGATCCTCGCTGTAGTTATGGGCCGAAGTAGGCGCGGGTATAGCAACGAGAAATCCGGCTAATAACACCGCAGCCCCTATGATTGACGACTTCATTTAGGACCTCCCAAAGTGTGTAACTGAGTGGCGGACTGCCATCATTCGCACGATTCTCTAACCCTCACATGTTAGTTCTCCGCTAAGTGAGTCGATATCGCCCATCACCACACAGTTCGCGACCTGCAGACTTGCCTCAGCAAACGCCCACGCATCTAAGTGCCCGGGAACAGATTGCCAGCCGACCAGTTGCCCGAATAGGCTCGTGACAAAATGTCCGTCCCTGTAGTACCAAACCTCGGGACGCACAACAGACGCGTAGTCAGCCGTGTCGCTCATTGAACGAGGGTGCCGCACGGAAGCAACTTGACTAACGTGTATCCAAGGGAATGCGGTCCTAGTGTACTCAACCACAGATTCGGCGCTATCGCTACCAACTACGAATACCCAGACTTCAATATCGGGCTGTGCTGACCGCAACGACTCCATAAGGGGGTCATACACAAAGGGTGTCTGCGGACAATCATCATCAAACACAAATACAACATCTACACCAGTGCTGATGTCACCCAACCCAGCTTCATTCACGACCACACTTGACCTTCCTGTCGAAGCAATCTGTGGGACACTTCCTTCTTGAGGACCTAAATGGCTCGCCGGATTCGACTCCGAACCTAGAAACCGCACAATATCCGCCTGGACCATATCGGTCTGAATTATAGCCCCGTGAGCGGAGTATTGCACCACATTCTCACGGATTAAGAACACGGATGGAATAAACGGGATGGTACCGAGCGGCGACATGCCCAGAGGCTCCAGTTGTGGGTAAGTAATGGTGCGAACCCCGGGCGGATCTGCGACAGTCGGGCTACCTTCCAGTTCACTAGCATAATAGATCAATTCAACGCCAATGGCGGCCGCTAACGGCCAAAAGGCATCGATAAATGCTCGACAAGTCTGACAGGTGGCATACCCAGTAACGAGAATGTACGGCTGACGCGAAGCACTAAGCGCATCCGCCTGTCCGCTTGAAATTCTATGCCCTACCGATGGGCCATACCCTCCCCCTTCCCTAGCTATTTCTATTAGGCGGGCCACTAAACGGGCGCGCTCAAGGAGCTAAGACTGCGTAAGCCTGTCGGAAAAGTACTGCGCATTGACATGCTTCTGATGGACGATAACCTCAGTCACGCGATCTTTGACATCGGAATTGAGCCAAGCGACTCGCGCTCCAATCGCCAGAAATACGATAAGCGCTGATGCCAACCTAGTCCTTTTCACGCGACCCCCCGAGCCCTAAATTGCAGATCCGAATTTCCCGAAGTCTACTTGACGCGGGATCGACTCAAATGTCCTGCGTTCTACATCAGTACACAGGAAGTTTGCAAGTTCGGGGCACCACATGCAGGCCAAAGTGGTGCCAGAGTGTCCTGCTCCCACGATCGGCCGGCGCTGCGCAATTTTAGGTCGAAGAGCCGTGGGGCTAGCGAAACCGAGAACGATAAGAGAACGATAAGAGAACGATAAGGGAGTTCCTTCAAAGCCGCCAGAAACGTAAGCGCAATCGGTGTACAAAGCAACCTCAATGGCAGTGGCTGCCTAGTTCGGAGCATGTGGGTCTCCCCCTCTGACTGATTCTTGGCGAGCGTCTCTGCCTAGTACGCGGAATCAATCGATGTCGAAATTGGAGAAAATGACTCTCTCGAAGTCTGTCCTACGCGTGACTCGGGCGCCCGCCCTCACACGAACCTCCGCGCCCTCCTCTCCGGCCTAAACTGGCAGGAGCATGGCTACGACNTCGTACCCCACCCCAGCCTCGCTTGGCTACCGCATGCCCCCCGAGTGGGCACCCCACGCCGCCACCTGGACGTCATGGCCGTTCGACGACGAGCTCTTGGAGCGAAGATGGATGGACTCGCAACTGCTACGCAATTGCTATTCACCTAATTGATCGCCTTGAGAAAGTTCAAGCAGCCATCTTGTTTCGAGCTCACTAATGCTAGCGCCAAACGCCTCTAGGTAATCAACTGGCTCAAATTGGTCACTGCCGACCGCCCCCGGCAGTAGAATCCGCGGCTGCGCAGAAGCCGCGATTACCGCGTCCATGCCGTAGTGCTCTATCAAGAATCCAACAAACCCGGCCCACTGCGTATACTGCATATCGCGAAGCGCATAGCACGCTTCTTGCGTATCCATCAGCGTGTGCGCGCTAATGTCGTAGTACTCTGCGAGCCCCAGATATCTGCCATCTTCGCGATAAACGTTCACGGCCTGTTGAAAACTCTCATACCCAATACCTGCAAGCCATTCGGGTTCGGCTAACCAAGTGGCCAATCCCTCTTTCAAGATGGCGTCACCACTTGGGCCTTCGGAAGATTTAATCTGGTCAAAGTGAAACAAATGAGCAATTTCATGAGCAACTATACGCGCGAGCGTCGCCTCCGACCAATCATCGTCGAAGTGGATCCCAACGAGCCCTCGACCCCGCACAAAAGCGGCGAAGGCGCGCGCGGGACAGGCTTCGGCTTCCAAGGGCGCCTCTAAGCCGACTCTAATGTCAAAGCTTGATGTCTTGAACGCGTGTTTTAATCGGTCCATCACCGTCGTCGCCACTGCAATTACTTGACGCCTCGCTTGATCTCCTCCACCGGTTACTTGAAGCTCACCAAGACACCCTTGTGAGCCTTGTTCGGGGCAGGCGAATGCCGTTCCGGAAAGTACTAGAAGCACGGCGGCCAGGCCCTTCAAGCGAAGGCGTCGTGACAGTGGGCAAGCCACAAACCCTAGTAACACAATAGAACTAGGCTCCAACGTTCGCCAATTCGGACCCGAATCCATCTCCACTAACAGAAACCAACTCGCCCATGGCCTTGGGCGTCACTCGCCTCCAATTGGGGTCGGGCCGCTTAGGGTAAGTCCACAGGTATCACACGGATANACGTAGAATGTTGTTTGAACGCCGTCAATCTTATGATCATGGCCCGGCATGCTATTCGTTTCCGCATAATATGTGGTTACCACCTCTTCGACTATGCGTCCGTAGCTCGAGCTGCACAGGTTACAATCCCATCCGGCAACGTGATCCTCGCTGTAGTTATGGGCCGAAGTAGGCGCGGGTATAGCAACGAGAAATCCGGCTAATAACACCGCAGCCCCTATGATTGACGACTTCATTTAGGACCTCCCAAAGTGTGTAACTGAGTGGCGGACTGCCATCATTCGCACGATTCTCTAACCCTCACATGTTAGTTCTCCGCTAAGTGAGTCGATATCGCCCATCACCACACAGTTCGCGACCTGCAGACTTGCCTCAGCAAACGCCCACGCATCTAAGTGCCCGGGAACAGATTGCCAGCCGACCAGTTGCCCGAATAGGCTCGTGACAAAATGTCCGTCCCTGTAGTACCAAACCTCGGGACGCACAACAGACGCGTAGTCAGCCGTGTCGCTCATTGAACGAGGGTGCCGCACGGAAGCAACTTGACTAACGTGTATCCAAGGGAATGCGGTCCTAGTGTACTCAACCACAGATTCGGCGCTATCGCTACCAACTACGAATACCCAGACTTCAATATCGGGCTGTGCTGACCGCAACGACTCCATAAGGGGGCCATACACAAAGGGTGTCTGCGGACAATCATCATCAAACACAAATACAACATCTACACCAGTGCTGATGTCACCCAACCCAGCTTCATTCACGACCACACTTGACCTTCCTGTCGAAGCAATCTGTGGGACACTTCCTTCTTGAGGACCTAAATGGCTCGCCGGATTCGACTCCGAACCTAGAAACCGCACAATATCCGCCTGGACCATATCGGTCTGAATTATAGCCCCGTGAGCGGAGTATTGCACCACATTCTCACGGATTAAGAACACGGATGGAATAAACGGGATGGTACCGAGCGGCGACATGCCCAGAGGCTCCAGTTGTGGGTAAGTAATGGTGCGAACCCCGGGCGGATCTGCGACAGTCGGGCTACCTTCCAGTTCACTAGCATAATAGATCAATTCAACGCCAATGGCGGCCGCTAACGGCCAAAAGGCATCGATAAATGCTCGACAAGTCTGACAGGTGGCATACCCAGTAACGAGAATGTACGGCTGACGCGAAGCACTAAGCGCATCCGCCTGTCCGCTTGAAATTCTATGCCCTACCGATGGGCCATACCCTCCCCCTTCCCTAGCTATTTCTATTAGGCGGGCCACTAAACGGGCGCGCTCAAGGAGCTAAGACTGCGTAAGCCTGTCGGAAAAGTACTGCGCATTGACATGCTTCTGATGGACGATAACCTCAGTCACGCGATCTTTGACATCGGAATTGAGCCAAGCGACTCGCGCTCCAATCGCCAGAAATACGATAAGCGCTGATGCCAACCTAGTCCTTTTCACGCGACCCCCCGAGCCCTAAATTGCAGATCCGAATTTCCCGAAGTCTACTTGACGCGGGATCGACTCAAATGTCCTGCGTTCTACATCAGTACACAGGAAGTTTGCAAGTTCGGGGCACCACATGCAGGCCAAAGTGGTGCCAGAGTGTCCTGCTCCCACGATCGGCCGGCGCTGCGCAATTTTAGGTCGAAGAGCCGTGGGGCTAGCGAAACCGAGAACGATAAGAGAACGATAAGAGAACGATAAGGGAGTTCCTTCAAAGCCGCCAGAAACGTAAGCGCAATCGGTGTACAAAGCAACCTCAATGGCAGTGGCTGCCTAGTTCGGAGCATGTGGGTCTCCCCCTCTGACTGATTCTTGGCGAGCGTCTCTGCCTAGTACGCGGAATCAATCGATGTCGAAATTGGAGAAAATGACTCTCTCGAAGTCTGTCCTACGCGTGACTCGGGCGCCCGCCCTCACACGAACCTCCGCGCCCTCCTCTCCGGCCTAAACTGGCAGGAGCATGGCTACGACTTCGTACCCCACCCCAGCCTCGCTTGGCTACCGCATGCCCCCCGAGTGGGCACCCCACGCCGCCACCTGGACGTCATGGCCGTTCGACGACGAGCTCT
>JGI26538J50259_1001722_pt1 | contig 12329 bp, 6 predicted proteins | sample ThiBio_1000_plan_FD_50259 | JGI IMG/M metagenome (IMG submission 50259)
ACCATCGCCAGCGCAGGACGCTGCGCGTACTCGGCATCGAGGTCGGCCCTGATCGCCGCCTGGGTCGCCTCCGGCAGACTGCCGAGGCGCGCGTACAGATCGCCGATGCCGTTGTTCGGATTGAAGCCGGCCTGCTTCAGCGCGTCGGCATGCTTGATCAGCACGTCCTTGTAGAACTCGCCCACCGCCACGCCGAACATGATCGGGTCGGAGACCTTCATCATGGTCGCCTTGAGGTGCAGCGAGAACAATACGCCCTGCTTCTTTGCGTCGGCGATCTGCGCGTCGATGAACGCGGCCAGCGCGCGGCGCGACATCACCGCCGCGTCGATGATCTCGCCGGCAAGCAGCGTCGTCTTCGGCTTCAGCACGACCTGGCTGCCGTCCTTGCCGAACCACTCGATGCGCACGCTGCCGGCATGCTCCACGGTCACGGATTTCTCGCTGCCGTAGAAATCGCCGCCGTCCATGTGCGCCACGCGGGTCTTCGAATCCGTGCTCCACGCGCCCATCCGGTGCGGATGCTTGCGCGCGTAGTTCTTCACGGAAACCGGCGCGCGGCGGTCGGAGTTGCCCTCGCGCAGCACCGGGTTCACCGCGCTGCCCTTGACCCGGTCGTAACGCGCCTTGATGTCCTTCTCGTCGGCGTCCTTCGGCTCGTCGGGATAATCCGGCAGCGCGTAGCCTTGGCCCTGCAATTCCCTGATCGCGGCCTTCAGCTGCGGCATCGAGGCGCTGATGTTGGGCAGCTTGATGATGTTCGCCTCCGGCGTGGTGGCCAGACGGCCCAGCTCGGCGAGGTCGTCGGCGATGCGCTGGTCCTCGCGCAGGCGCTCGGGGAACAGCGCGATGATGCGCCCGGCCAGCGAGATGTCGCGCGTCTCCACCTTGATGCCGGCGGTGCCGGTGAACGCGGCGACGATCGGCAACAGCGACTGCGTGGCAAGGAATGGCGCTTCGTCGGTCAGCGTGTAGATGATCCTGGGCGTCTGGGACATGGCGTGCGGGGATTCCCTGGCAAGAGCGGCATAACCGCGGAAGACAATGTTCCATTGTCGCGCGAATGCCGCCTGCGGGCCACCGACGACGGTGCCACCACGCAGGACTCCCCGTTTGCCGCACGCCCCGCGTGCACAGGCAGGCGCACCAGCCAGCGCCTGACATCAGAGGGGACAAACGTCTCGGCAAAGCGTCATGCCCACGAAAGCGGGCATCCATGGCAGCGCGCCATGGATGCCTGTTCGCGCGCACGGCGACTGCCCGCTACTTCTTCACCGAAAAGTCCTTGCTCGCTACCGCGCGCCCGTCCAGCGAGATGTCGATCTTGTAGTTGCCTTCGGGGAAACCTTCCGGCTGGCTGATCATGAAGGCGGTGGTTGCCGGACCCATGGCATCGAGCTCCTTGCTGTCCTCGTGCACGATCCGTCCCTGCGGGTCGCGCCAGCTGGCGGTGAGCTTGGCGTGGCCGGGACCGATGGTTTCCACCGAGGCGTAGATGGTGTCCTTCGGCGCGAAGCTGGTGCCGGCGGCCACGATCTTGTGGTTGGCATCGACGCTCGAACCCACTTCGAGCGAGCTGAAACTCACCGTACCGGCGGTGTCGCCGCCGGTCATGCCGGTGCTGGCGGCAGGCGGCGGAAACGCCGGCGGCGCCAGCGGGGGCGCGGCGGCGGTTCCGCTCGGCGGCGGGTTGGACGGTACCGGCGATGCCGACTCGTTACCCTTGCCGCACGCCGAGAGCGCCAACGCGGCGGCCAGCGAAACGGCAAGCATCAAGGGGGGGCGGGNGTTTTTCATGGAAGCACCTCTCTTTCATCGCGATGAACCCGGAGGTGCGCGAAACCGTCCGCTCCGGGTGGGCGTTCGTCGCCATCTGCGTCGAACATGAACTTCGCCGACATCGCCGGGAAGCTGGCAACCAGAGGTAACGGCGCCGTGGTAAACAGCTTGTGAGCAGCCGATTAGCACCGGGGTGCACCGTTCAGCTTGAGGTGGCCATCTGAACGCGCAATGTCGCCGCGTCGCCTTGGCCGCGTGAGGATCACGGCTTCGCCGGAATCTTCAGCATCTGTCCTACCGCGAGCCGACCGGGATCCGCGATGAGACCGCGGTTCTCGTCCAGGATCCGCCGCCAGCCGTCGGCATTGCCGTAGAAGCGCCGGGCGATGCCCTGCAGATCGTCGCCGGCGGCGACTTCATAGATGCGCGTCCCGTCCACCGCATCGCTCACGTGTGATGCGGTGTCGGTGAAGTCCGCCTTGGTCGCCGGCGACATCCGCGCCGCCTGGCGGCGCACTTCTTCGCGCTGGTAACTGTCGTGGCCCATGGTTCTCTCCGATTCGATGCGAAGCACCATGGGTAACCAGCGCGTCATCAACGCTCCGTGAGTGTGTGTGCCGCGGCGTTCATTTCTGTAAGACCGTTACAACGGGCGGCGGGACTATCTGCCGCGGAGCAAGTCATCCAGAAATTCCGACACCGGCTCGACGCCCGACACCATGAGCTGATCGCGGGCGCGGGTGCAGGCGACGTAGAGCAGGTGGCGTTCCGTGTTGTAGACCTCTTCCAGGTCCGCATCGTCCGCGACCGACTCAAGGCGCTGCTGCAGCGGAACCACTTCGTCGTCGCAGGCCATCACGGCCACGGCGCGGAATTCCAGACCCTTGGCCAGGTGCATCGTGCAGAGGGATACGTGGCCGGGCGTGGTCTGGGTGTAGTCGTCCAGCACCTTGAACGGCAGCTCCGCACTCGCCAAGGCCGCGCGGGCACGATCCAGTTCGGCGGGCGAGCGCACGAACACGCCCAGTTCCTGAGGTGCCATCCCGTCCTCGATGCGCTGGCGCAGCCAATCGCCGACGGCGGCGGACTCAACATCTGCCGAAGGGAACGAGCCGACCGTGGGCGCGGGGCCATTGAATACCGAGACTGTGCCGCGGCGCTCCTCGACGTTGCCGTCCACGTCGGACACTTTCGGTGCCAGCAAGCGGTCGGCCTGCATGCGAATCTGGTGCGAGGTGCGGTAGTTGATGTGCAGCGTGCGCGAGCGACCGCGGATGTCCACACCCAGCGACTTCCACGAGAACGGCTGCTGGAAGATGCGCTGGCCCAGATCGCCGGCGAAGAACAGTGCATTCGGTCGACCAGCACCTAGCGCCGCCAGGAACTTCAGCTGCGCCACGTTGATGTCCTGCGCCTCGTCGATCACCGCGAAATCGAACGGTGGATGGCGGCGACCGGGCAATTCGTCCGCCAACCGCCCGAACATGCCGGCGTGGGTTGTCCAGCCACGCTGCTGCAGTTCGGCGCGAACGGCTTGATATATCGACCAGAGCAGTGCGCGACGCGCCTCCGGCAGCCGCGTCTTGCGACCCAGTCGCTGGACGTCGCGGTAGCTTTCCCAGCTGTCAAGTTGCCAGCCGTCGACCACGTCCTGCCACTCCGACAGCAGGAACGAGGCGCTGAACCGGTGTTCGGGATGCGCCGCCGCTGCCGCGTCTAACAGGCCGCGGATCTCGTCCATGGTGGCAAGACGAGGCCGGCCGAATTGCAGTTCGTACAGGCGTTCGCCGACGGCATTCATCGCGTGGACTTCGACGCGCTCGCCCAGCATCGGCGTGTTGCTGATCAGGCGGCGCAGCTTGATGCGCAGTGCGTGAGCGAGCGTGTCGGAGAACGTCGCCAGCAGGATGCGCCCGTCAGGGTTGGCACGCGCGAGGTGCACCGCGCGATGCAGCGCCACGACGGTCTTGCCGGTACCGGCCGAACCGGACACGCGCGCCGGGCCGCTATAACCCTTCTCCACCCATTCGCGCTGCGCCGGATGCAGGAAGATCGTCCATTTGTCCCACGGAAACGCCAGCGCGCGCTCCAGTTCTTCCACGTCGTTCATGGTACGGAAACGACGCATCGCGTCCGGATGCTCGAACGGACTGGTCGCTGGCGCGGCCGCGGCTGCCGGCGTCGGCTGCCCACCCGTCGCCAGTTCCAGCAAGGCTTCCGCCGCCTCGGCCGGCAGATGGTCGGTCAGTTCGAGCAGAGTGTCCTCATTGGCCGCACGGACATCCGGCAGCCATTCCACCGGCACACCGTAGGCAAGCAGGTCGCCGTCGGCCACGCTCGTAAAAAGCATCGGTTTGGCAGGAGCAGGTTGCTCGACCTCGACGTACTTCGGAACGGCGATTTCCTCGACCCGCTCGCGAACCTCCACCAATTGCGCTGCGCCCGTCGTCGGATGCGTCTCCAGCTTGCGCCGCTCGGCCCACTGGTAGGCCTTGTCGTGATGATCGACGTAGCACAGCAGCAGGCTCGCCGCGGTCTTGTGCACGATCAGGCGGATATCGCCACTGACCCGCACCGACCAGAAGTTTGGATCCCGCGCGCGATCGAGCTTGTGCAAGCTCATGCCCGGGTTGACCGGATTCATCTGCAGGTCGAAAGCTGTCGTCTTGACGGCCTTCTGCTCGTCGCCGGTGAGACTAGCGAGGCTATCGGTGAAGGTGTCAGCAATGCGGAAGTCCACTTATGAACCTCGGATCGTTGCGATATTGAGGTTGATGTCCTGTGCACTTAACCCCGCACCTTGCTTCTCTTCCGTAACTAGCAGCGTCCCATTCTTTCCGCCGCCTTCCGCCAGCGGCAAAATCCCCTGCCGACGATACGCTTCCAACTTGCGCTCCCACCGCTGCCGGTAGTCGCTGTTGCTGAGCATTCCGTTGTGCTCCCAGTACCAGGTTTGCCCGCTGTCATCATCGACGATCGTGAAGTCGGGGAATCGCTCTACTCCATCCAACATGAGAGGTTGCTCGTACTGATAGTCAATCCCCGCCGCATGAAGCTTGTCAGCAATAATCCATTCCGATTTGGAACGCACCAGTTCGCCATGGTCAGTGCGATAGATCAGATTGCTATCAAGGAATAGAGACTTGTTTCCCAACCGCACCTCTACAGGATTGGACGCCGCGAACAGATTTGTCATGCGACCCAGTACCTCAGAGGCTTGATCCTGACTGAACCGCCGCAAATCTCGGAAGTCGCCTTGGTGAAAAATGACCACCTTGCCTCTGTGCCGAGTCAAGGCCGTATAGAGCATTTCACGCGACAGCAATCGGCAAGGATTAGGCACGACAACAAACGTGACCCCGAACTCACTTCCCTGCGTTTTATGCACCGTCAGCGCATAGGCTAATTCCAGCGGCGGCGAACTTTCCTGCCCATCAAATTCCCGCGAGTTGTACTGATAGCTAAAGCCAGGCTGACTGCAAAGCTCAACTTCTACGTCACGAGGAAATTTCGGTCGAAACTTCGTCTTTCGATGCCCCACAACGACACCGATATCCCCGTTCGCAACGTATTTGTCGTCTTTGGGGGGATAGATGTATCGATTCCTCTTGTTCTGGATGTTGATGACCTTGTCACCGTAGATGATTTCTTCCGGTCCAGCTGGACTGGGGATCACCCGACCGTAGCCTTCGGCATGTGCCATTTCGATAAATCGCTTGCGGAATCGCTGTTGAATCGCCCTGTTCAGTGCCAGCACCCCGGCTTGACCCTGCCTGAGGGGCGTCAGGATCTGCCATTGCTCTGCCTTTTCTGAGGCTCCCGGTCGATCCTTGTAGCGATTGTTGAAAAACACATGGGTTTGGCCGTTGTAATCCGACGCAATGCCACCAATGGACTCTTCAAAGGCTACCTCCTCATCTCCACCGTCCAGGTGCAGTTCGTTGACCAGCTCGGTGAGCAGTAGCTTCTGTAAGCCATCAGGCTGATTCCATCGAACAAGCTTTACGAAGGGCGTGTGTCCAGACGCTACGTCGTTCCAAACTTCGTCCGCGCCCGCGTCCGGAGCTCGTCCGCTGAATGCGTTGGCGAGCAGCACATCACTACGCGTAGAGCCAGTTTCGCCCTGCTGGCGCATCACCACGGTAAGCTCCGCATACCCAGCGGCCACTCGCGGAAACAAGCTGTCCACCATCTCAGGTTTCAACTGTTGCACGATGTCAACATAGGGCCGACCGGCGCCAATCGGCGGTAGCTGGCGGGGATCGCCTACCAAGACCAATCGATCAAAGCCTTTTAGCGCGTCTAACAAGGCGGCAACTTGCTCCTCCGTCAGCATGGAGCACTCGTCAATGACGACCGTCTTATGGGCAGAAGAACGCGGCGCCTCATGGTTTACGTAGTAACGCCCTGTTTTTCCCTCGTATCGCTGCAAACCTAGCAAGAACTGGGCTACGGTTTGCGCCTTTCCGCCGAAACCGCTGGCCTGTTCAAGTCGCACACGCGCTTTCCCGGTGGGCGCCAGCAACAAGACGCCGCCCTCGGAAACCTCATCGATACTGCACAAGGCCTTCAACAGGGTGCTTTTCCCGGTGCCTGCGGGCCCTAAAAGTACGCACACCCTTGATCGATAGATCTCCTCGAGCGCCGCCGCCTTTTCCTGCCTCGCCATCAAATCGTCTGGGGTGGCGACTACCGTCGGGCTTCCACCGTCAATGGCAGTATTGACGAGACCCAGCCAATCGGCCTCGCCCTCGTTGCGCTTCCCTTTCTTGCGCTTAAGGACCGTGGAGCTGATCAGGCTGGAGGTCTCCACGTAGCGATCGATCTGAAACGCGGTGGCATGGTCTCCCAGCGCCAAACTGGCTACACGCGGAGCCAACGAGTCTCCAACAACCGAAAGAGTATCGGCATCCAATGGACATGCCGGCTTCATGGGCCGATCCCGCACGCGAGCGATCAGCCAGTCCGCTGGCAACAGGGTATGCCCTTGACCGGCCGCTTCTTCCAACGCCTGGATCACCACCGCGCGCACGCGCCGTTCGTCGATCGCCTCATGCACGAAGCTTGGTTCGGGTATGGAAAATTCGTCGCGCATGACATCGGGTGGAAACATGCCTCGATCAATCACCGCAAAGGCAATCGGATCCATCTGCAGTCGATCTTCCTCAAAGATCAAATACGGGTTGGCAAGAATTTCCTTCTCGCTCAGGACAATCCCAGCCCCTTCACGTTCAGTCTGCTGGTACCAGCGCAATGCTTGCGCGTTCGTCAAATTGAATCGCGCTAGAAGTTGAAGAAGAGCACGTCGTTCGGCAGGTAATTTCTCCCACTTCAGCTGCAAAGTCTTGCCGATGCCGTGTCGTAGATAGCCCGGCAGGCTCGCAGGCTGCTTGAGCGATTCACTCAGCAGCGGCCAGGGATCGACGGGCTTTTCTGCATCACCCACGAGGTACCAGGCCAAGAGGTTGCCATGTGGCAAGCCGAAGGCATTCAACGCCGCCCCGAAGCCAGGGAACGGGCCGCGAACTGACCACAGCCGATTGAGCTCACGATCGATCCATTGCAGATACGAATCCCACGGCGCGTCGAGCAAGCCGCGCATCGCCTTGATCGCCTTCTCCAAGGCCAACAGAGAGGCGATCGCGCCGTCTTGCTCCAGCAGCTCACTGCCGTAGGAGAACTGTTCGAAATATTCCTGTGGTGCGTAAGCCGCACACTCAGGCAAATCGATACTGGCGTCCTCCTCTGCCAACGCTACCACTTCATGATAAGGAAGAAGGAAACCATCACCTCCACCCGGCCGTATCGAGTGCTCTACGTTGCGCTCCCACAAGTAGCCACTGATCTTGTCCGGTGGGCACTTGTCGCCGGCGTAGCGATACTCTGTCGCGGCACCCACCGTCTTGACTCGACCCACTCCCACGATCACGCGCCGTGGGTCCTCCGCCAACGGCGTGCGCTTGGCGTAGAAAAACACCAGCGAATCATCCGGCCGTACGGCACTGATAAAGGTGTCGAGCAGGACTCGTTGGTTGATTCCTTCCTGAACCCAAGTATTAGTACCCAAATCAGGTTCGCGGTCGACTACGTATCCCAGTTGCAATTCATGCATCCGGCCGGCGCCATCGTCACCACCTTCGACTTGCTCCCTCAACATCCAGCGAAACGGAATGGTCGCTGCGGAGTAAGGTGGAATCGTGTAGGGCGTGGCTGCAAAGTGTCCGTGCGACTCCTTTTTCCAATCGGCGTAGGGATGCTGCTTAATCATCGACTGCGGGAACGGCGCCATGATGGTGCCGTGTTCGTCGACACACGGCGGCATCTGATCTCGAGTCAGCCCCTCGATGCTCTCGCCGGCGTGAGCGGACTCAAAACTATCGTCACGACCCGTCGCGACGCGCTTCAATATCGTGCAGCTAGTATTGCCGCAGGGATTGTTGCAAAAGGTCCCGTTCCAACCACTGTCATGCCATGGCACTCGAATGGTCAAGTGATGAACAGGTAGCTGCCTTGCCCCGTCGATCATGGTTCGAGCCTCATGGCGACACCTTGAAAACCTTCATCACCTCATCGCCGAGGTGGTTGATCACCTTGACGGCGATACGACCGGACGTGGGTTTGTCGAAAGGCCGCGAGGTGTCGCTGTTGAGGGTAGCCCAAGCTTCTTCGTTTATTTCGGCTTTCAGGGTGGTCTTCAGCGACTTGTAGGGGTCGTTGGCGCCGAGGAAGTAGGCGTGGCGGACGAAGAAGGATTCTTCGTTGTAGTCGGTGTCGATGAACCAGCAGGCGATGCCTTCGGCGCCGTCGCTGCGGACTTCGCCGGTGTTGGGGTGGAAGACGTCGACGCCGTTGACCTTGACGCGGACTTGGCTGGGTTCGCCGTCTTCGCCGGCGTCGAGGATGGCGATGTCGGGTTCGCCGAAGATGACGAAGAGGTTGCCCTTGCCGGTGTTCTTGAGGTCGTCGGCCATGTGCAGGTCGGCGTTCATGCGGGCTTTCAGTACCGGGATACGGCCGAGTTTGTCGAACTCGGAGGACATGGCGTCGTAGTTGAAGGCGCAGGTGATCAACACGTCGAAGTCGGCATCGCCGGCTTCGCGGGCGGCGGCGACCAGGTCGGGGCGGGAGACGGTGCCGAACTCGGGGCCGATGAAGATGGCGGCACGTTTTTCCTTGTTGCCCTCCACATATCGCGCTTCGGCGCAAACCAGATCGCCGGGCCACGGGGTGAGTGCGGTGAAGGTGATCTTGTCGTCTTTGTGCGCCTGCTGCACGCCGGCGGTTTTCAGGTTTTCCAGGATCATCTGCACGAAGTCGCGCTCGTCGCCGTAGCCTGCTTTGTCCTCACCGGTGCCGTCGATCAGTTCGTCGTTCTCATCGACGCCGAGCACGCGGTGCGGGGACAGGCTTTCCACGGTGAAGGGGCCAGCGACGCGAACTTTCTTCTTGTCCTCGTAGGGCTTGTCGTAGAGGTATTCGGAGTCGGCCTTGGCGGCGATGGAGGCGTCGATCTCGCGCTGACGGGCGATGCGTTCGCGCCACCAGTCGGCGTGCAGCTTCCTTGCCGCGTCGGGCCACTTGGCATCGGCCTCGCGCGGGATTTCCCATTCCTGCCAGTGCTTGCCCAGCGCCTTGTTCAACTGTTCGCGCATGGATTCCAGCAATTGCTGGAACTTGTCCCAGATGACGTCAATCTCTACATTATTGGCGATGCCTCCGAGCGTGATATGCGGCACGCGCTCGTAGACGAAGCCGTGGGCGATGTTGCCAAAGGTCGGCTGCGACGAAGGCACGCTGCGGGTGATCTCGCCTTCCTTCTGTTGGCCTTCGGGCGAGTCGGCCAGCAAGTAGTATGGATAACGTGCGCCCATGATGCGTGCACGAGCCAACGCAAGCGCCACGCGCGAAGTGTCGAAGGTAATCCAGCGGCGCCCCCATTGTTCGGCAACATAAGCGGAAGTGCCAGAGCCGCAGGTAGGGTCGAGCACGAGGTCGCCAGGATCCGTCGCCATTAGCAGACAACGTTCCACGACCTTTGTATGCGTCTGAACGACATACGATGGATCGTCTTCGCCGCGAGTATCGTTCCACACGTGCGAAAGCTCGCGACAAGGAAAGTCGCTGAAGTAACGTTTATAAATGCGCAGGCCAGATTGACGGAGCAATCTACCGATCTTCCATAACCGCTTTATTCCGTCAGCTTGCGTTTTCCAGTGACGATTTGGCTTGCATGACAAAACGATTTTCTGGCCGCGAGAAAGTACTTCGATATCGGCATCGTCACCACCTTTGGACACAATGCTGTCGGTCGTTAGAAGCTTCGCGCCACTAGGCAGAACTGGCTTTCCAGCCTCGATAAAACTACTAATAGGAACAAGTTGACCGTCCTCGAGCTCTACACGTTTGTATTCTTTTGCACCTGACTCACCCGGTGTCGTTTCCTCATATAACTTCCGAAATTTGATGTTCTCTATGCGTTTCGCGTAGAAGACGATGTAATCGTGAGTAGTTGGAAGAGTTGTGGTGGTCGACCCGCTAGTTTTTTGAACGGCAATCAATGAACAGAAATTGGTTTCGCCGAACACCTCATCCATCACCGCCCGCACACGGTGAACATTCTCATCCCCGATCTGCACAAAGATCGAACCCGACTCGGTCAGCAGATCGCGCGCCACCGTCAACCGATCGCGCAGATAAGTCAGGTAGGAATGGATGCCATCGCGCCACGTATCGCGGAACGCCTTGACCTGTTCCGGCTCGCGGGTGATGTGCTCGGCGTTGCCGTCCTTGACGTCGCGGCTGGTGGTGGACCACTGGAAGTTGGAGTTGAATTTGATGCCGTAGGGCGGATCGAAGTAGATGCACTGCACCTTGCCGCGCAGGCCTTCGCGCTCGGCCAGGCTGGCCATGACCTGCAGCGAATCGCCGAGAATCATGCGGTTCTGCCAGTTGCCGTCGTACTGGTAGAAGTCGGTCTTGTCGGCGCCTTCGGGCAGGCCGTTGAAGTCGCCGAACAGGTCGGCCATGGCGCCAGATTGCATCTGCGCGCCGGCCTGGCTTTCGCGCTGCAGGTCGTCGATCAGCACCTTGGGGTTGACCTTTTCCTGGATGTACAGCGGCGGCGCGTTGACGACGAGGTCGGACCAGTCCTGCTGGTCCTTGCCGCGCCAGATGAGCTGCGGGTCGAGGTCGCGATTGCGCGACTGCTTCTCGTCGCCCAGCCCCTTGGCAGTGCGCGCGTAGGCGACCTTGACCGGCGCCTGCTCCTCTTTCTGCATCACCGACTGGAATTCGGCGGTGGGGATGTTCTTGCGCTTGGCCTCTTTGTGCTTGAGGGTGGCGATGGTCTTGGGGGTGGTGGGTTTGGACGTACGGGCCATTGTGTTTACTCGCCTCCCTGCATGGCTTCGCCCGTGAGAATCGGGTTGAGTGCCACATTGATGTAGTAGTTGGAACGGCCGACCTTGCGCTTGTGCAGGAAACCGCCTTCGGTAAGAGCGTCGAGGTACTTCGTTGCGGTCAGTCGCGACACGTTGAGGTCGCTCTGCAGGAATTCGATCTTGGTATAGGGGTGGCTGAACAGGTTGTTGATCAGATCCTGGCTGTAGAACTTGTATCCCGCACGGATGCGGTGCTTGACGTCGAGCATGGCGTTCTTGATGGCGTGGATCGTGGTGATGGTTTCGCCCGCTGTCTGTTCGACGGCGGTCAACATGTAGAGCACCCATTCTTCCCATACATCGTTGTCGCGGACATCCTGCAGCAAGCGGTAGTAGTCGGGCTTGGTACGCACGATGTAGCGGCTCAAGTAGAGCACCGGGATATCGAGCAGATGCTGCTTGACCAGGTACAACACGTTGATGATGCGACCGGTGCGTCCATTGCCGTCGTAGAACGGGTGGATGCTTTCGAACTGATGGTGGATCAGGGCCATCTTGATCAACGGGTCGGCATCGAAGGCCTGGTCATCGTTGATGAAATTTTCCAGCTCCCGCATCAGGGAGAGCACGGTGTCGGGGTTCTGTGGCGGCTGATAGACCGTGCGGCCAGCGCCATCCTTGAGGGCCGTTCCCGGCAATTTGCGGAAGCCGGCATTGTTGCGCTCCAGCTCCGCCTGGATATCCAGGATGATGTTGTTGGTCAGTAGCCCGTCCTTTCGCACGGCATCGAACCCTGCCCATAGCGCCTGCCGGTACCGCAGCACCTCCTTGGTTGCCGGAGAGCCTCGATAGTCGGGAAAGGCAGCGTTCCTGAACAGGTCGTCATGGGTGGTGACGATGTTTTCGATGGCCGAACTGTCTTTTGCTTCCTGCATGCCCAAGGTATTGATGAGGATGCCTTGCCGCGGGATGGATGCTGCCACGCCCTTCAGTTCGGCCAGCTTGCGGCTGGCCTGAGCTAGTTTTTTAAGGATCGGCGCAGTCTCGAAGCGATCCGGTGCGAGCCGATCAAGCAAGCGTGTCAGGGGCATGTCTTACTCATTTCGTGAGAATGTGTATAGAAAAGCACGTTTTTCTATACATGTCTCGCATGTCGTGTAAAGAAAATCC
>JGI26538J50259_1001723_pt1 | contig 12319 bp, 14 predicted proteins | sample ThiBio_1000_plan_FD_50259 | JGI IMG/M metagenome (IMG submission 50259)
TCGGACGCGGCGAGACGACCTACGATCCCTGGCACTACGTGCCGGTGCTCGCGCGCAAACCCGGGGCCTTGCGTAACGGCGCACCCTTCAAGGACTGGGTGTTGCCGGCCGCGATCGAACGGATCCGGCGCAGGCTCGCCAGCACCGACGACGGCAATCGACAGATGGTCGACATCCTCAATGCGGTGCTGACGGACGGTTTGTCGGCGGTCGAAGCCGCCTGTGCCGAAGCGCTTGGTCACGGCGTCCATTCCGCTGACGTCGTTCTCAACATCCTGGCTCGCCAACGCGAACCCGCTCCACCGGCCAACATCATGACGCCGGCGGCACTGACGCTCCGCCATGCGCCGATCGCCGATTGTGCCCGCTACGACAACCTCCGGAGGATCATCTGATGGAACGAACCCAAATCTTCGACCTCATGGGTGAGCTCAAGCTCTACGGCATGAGGGCTGCCTTCGACGAGATCATGGCGACGGCCGTCAAGCGCCAGCACGAACCCCAGCACATCGTCGGCGACCTGCTCAGCGCCGAGATCAACGAGAAGCAGGCGCGGTCGATCAAGTACCAGCTCACCATCGCCAAGCTGCCGTTGGCCAAGGACCTCGATGACTTCCAGTTCGGAGGCACACCGATCAATCAGACGCTCGTCAACGATCTCGCCGGCGGCGGCTTCATCGCTCAGCAACGTAACGTCGTGCTCGTCGGCGGCACCGGCACAGGCAAAACTCACCTGGCCATCGCAATCGCCAGAAGCTGCATCCGTTCCGGCGCCCGCGGTCGCTTCTACAACGTGGTCGACCTCGTCAATCGCCTTGAGATCGAGACCCGTAACGGACGTCAGGGCCGGCTTGCCGAACATCTGACCCGGATGGACTTCATCGTGCTGGACGAACTCGGATATCTGCCCTTTGCTCAGTCGGGTGGCCAGCTTCTCTTCCATCTGGTTAGCCGGCTCTATGAGCGCGCTTCCGTCATCGTCACCACCAATCTCGCCTTCGGAGAATGGCCCAGCGTGTTCGGCGACGCCAAGATGACCACCGCGCTGCTCGACCGATTGACCCACCACTGCGACATCGTCGANACCGGTAACGACAGTTGGCGATTCAAAAGCCGCGACGATGATCACGCCACCCGCGCTCGTCTCGTCTCCGCAATCCCGGCCAGCTCCGACGAGTCGAGCGCTACCCTCAAACCACGCCGCGCGAAGGGGTCAAAATTGGACGCCGATACGGGGTCAAAGTTCAACGCCGATTGACATGATTTGCTCGGTTTAAAAATTGGGATGACAAGCGATGAACTTGCCCACCTCATCCGCGATAAAAAGTGGGATTGCCTCAATAGCCGCTGCAAAACTGACGGTGGATCTATCCAATATGGCCAAGCTGGTGCTTTGGATGGCCAACCGGTCATCAATATAGATTACCACTTCACCTCCCGTCGAATGCCAAAAGACGTTGTGAAAGACGCTGAAGATGCATACGGCACCGCGTCGAGAGAACCTAGCGGGGCTTTGGTCTGGACGTTAGCAGACGGCTCTAAACTGACCATGAGCGGAATGGGTGGGGACTATTTCATGAGCTTGAATGCGCCAACTGAGCTCATGCAGAAAGCGTTGAACGCTGGGCTAGCCGCCGAGAGTGCGGGGGAAGCTCGCCAAAAGTTTTGAAGAATTTCAACTTCTGAAACGATATCACGAATAGCCACGGTATTCTTACTTCGTCCTGCACAACTGTCTCTCTCGATCCATCGGTTGATAGAAAGTCGTGGTGGCGACAACTTTTCGTCCTCCAGAGATGGCTGATAGACTGCGACGCATAGCTTCTTGGCTAATCGTCAAAAAGCGTGTTGACGTCAGAACGTCTCCTCTGAATTAAAAGTGGCGATATGCTTCGTCATTTTGTTCCTGAACTGATTATAGAATGCATATTCTATAATCAGTTCAGGAACACACCCAACGATACTTTGGATCAAGTATCATCACTCGATGAGGTCGATCGCTTAAAACATAATCCAGCATTTATGTTTTACGGATCGATAGAATTTCGATGAAAGTCCGCTTCTGCCCCTAAGCGGACGTTCCGTGATAATAAAAGTTCCTGAAATGCTTTGAGCAGGCCTTTTTGGGAGGCAATGAGTATTGGCTATTTCACCAATAAAGGCGCACAGTCAGGCATGTTCAGCAACAGCACTGTCCTATGATTACGCGCTCGCGGCGCGAAACGGTCGTTTTTTTGCATCCGGCGCAGATGAAGGGCGTTGATCGCGTGCTGGCGGCGGGGTCCTACGAGGTCATCATCGACGAGGAGATGATCGAGGGCCTGTCGTTTCCCTGCTACCGGCGCACCGCGACCATGATCATGGTGCCGGGTGCGTCGCCGCATCAGCATACGATGCAAATGCTGCCGATCACCTCGGTCGATCTGGCGGATGCGCAGCAACGCGACGCGGTGCTCTCCCATGACTGACGATCCGGTCGAACTCGATTCGCGTCGCGGCATGGCCGCGCAAAAGGCCACGGACCTGCGCCGGATTGTTGCGGAGGCCGAGGCCCATGCAGCCGGTTTGCGCGAACGGCAACTGCAGATTGAGATGGAACTGCTCGGCGCGCCTGTGGCGTCGTGGTCCGAAGCGGCCGCGAAGGCACGCTATGTTCTCAATCTCTACTACACGTCATTAAGTCCGCAGGACACGCACCACCGTGATCTTGTGGCCTCCGTTCTCCGGGACTTCGCCCGGCTCGACAGCGAAGGCTGAATTTCATTTCAAGATTCGATTGTTTTCCGCAAACGATTGATTCTGAAACTTCGTCCAGACGTCCGGCGAGGACGTGAGGAATGCGGGGACGTGAGGAATTTCAATGCTTGATATGACCACGAAAGAATTGCAGTCACGTCACGTCAAACCGGAGGAAGCGCTGCGGCTTGGCGTCGTATCGGGGTGGTACACCACCAAGATAAGCGGGACGTTCGTCACCGGCCCCCATGCCACCCAGGAGGAAGCGAGTCTCAAGATCGCCGAACTCAATCCGCGCCCCGTACGGGCCGCAATGCGAAAATCGTAAGGGGCATTTCGCCCAACAGGATGGTTCATGAGTGCTGTGGGACATCTTGCGCCGCTGCGTGACCCCGAAGGCGAAAACGACCAGCTTCGGCAACTGCTGATTCAGGCAGGTGTCGAAGCTCACGCCCATGATGTCGCGGCAAGATTGCAAGCCGTGCTGATTGGCGAGTTGCATCATCGCGTCAAGAACATGCTGGCGATCGCGTCGGCCATCGCCTCGCAAAGCCTGCGTGATGCGCCATCCGTTGATGCGGCCGCGAAGACGATCGCGAGCCGCCTCGCGGCGCTCGGCGTGTCGCACGATCTCCTCATCCGTGAGAGCTGGACGGGGGCAGGGTGTCGCACCCTGATCGAGAACGCGATTCTCGCTTTTCGGACCGACGGCCTCAAGCAGTTTACGATCACCGGGGACAACATCGTCGTTTCATCCGGCCCGGCAGTGGCGCTGTCGATGGTAATTCACGAGTTGAGCACCAACGCGCTCAAATATGGCGCATTGTCGGTGCCGGAAGGGCGCGTGTCGATCGCGTGGGGGGTCGATGCCGAAGCGGAGCGTTTCAAGCTCGTGTGGCGCGAAAGCGGCGGGCCGGCGGTCGTCGAGCCCAAGGACAGAAGTTTTGGCAGCCGCTTCATCGAACAGGCCCTGCCGGGCCAGCTTCAGGGCGAAGCGCGCCTGATTTTCGAGCCCACTGGCCTTGTATGCGACGTCAACATTCCGATCAATTCGCTGCAGGAGCCCGTAGTCGAACTTAGATAAAGACCGATCTTCTCCGCAAGCGTCTGACAACAATAAGCCTAAAGCTGGAACCAATGCCTGCTTAGGGCCTCGAGTAAATGTGTACTATGGTTGGATAATATTGGTTATCTAAACTCCTGACGATGCTGCATCACACCATCTCTTTCTTCTTAAGCGTACACGGCAGCCACTCTGATCTGACCGTCGTTACGCAGAACCTGCAGCGACACGTCCGTTCCATGACGGCGCACCATCAAGTCCACCGCCGATTGCCCTAGACATAGATTGCGCAGCGTCACCTCCTCAAGGAAGTGCGGCAATCGCGGATTTTGGAGAAGGATTTCGTTGCGTTCGGGGTCGAACTCGAGTCCGAGCGACGCCTGCAAAAGAAGAAGGGGCGTGCCTGCCGCCCAGGCTTGCGGCGAACAGGCAACCGGATAAAGCGTCGGGCCGCGCTGCCGGCCCCGCTGAAAACCGCAATACAGCTCAGGCAATCGCCGCAACTCCATGTAGCTCGCAGCGTCAAACAGACTCTTGAAGATGCGCTCGACGGCGTCTTTGTATCCGTAGCGCGCAAAACCTGCGGCGATGATCGAGTTGTCGTGCGGCCAGATCGAACCGTTATGATAGGACATCGGATTATAGCGGTGCTCTTCGCGCGCGACCGTGCGAATACCCCACCCCGAAAAGGATGAAGGGCTCATCAGCCCGCGCATGATCCTCTCGGCCCGTTCCGGGGGCGCGATGCCACTAAACAACACCTGGCCTGCATTCGACGTCCGCACGCGGCAGAGCTGCTTGTTGCCGTCGAGCGCGAGTGCATAGGTGCCGATATCCTCGCACCAGAACGCCTGATCGAATTTTTCCGCAAGTTCTGTCGCCTGAGCATCAAGCGCATCGGCGACGGCGTGCTTGCCGAGCTGCCGCGCGCCCTGCGCCATCAAGCGCTTTGCGGCAAAGACATAACCCTGCACTTCGCACAGAGCAATCGGCCCTTCGGCGAGAGACCCATCGGCATGAAAGATCGCATCCTGCGAATCCTTCCAGCCTTGATTGGCGAGCCCGTTTTCGTTCGTCCTATAATACTCGACGAAGCCGTCACGGTCGGGATCGCCCGGCCCGTCAATCCAGCCGAGCGCGGCCTCCACATTCGGCCATAGATGACGCAAGGTTTCGATATCGCCGGTATGCGCGACATAGAGTCCCGCCAGCAGGACAAACAGCGGCGTGGAATCCACGCTGCCGTAATAAAGGCCGAACGGCACCTCGCCCAATGCGGCCATTTCACCGTCACGCATCTCATGCAGGATTTTCCCCGGCTGGGCATCCGCGAGTAAATCATGATCCTTGGCTTGATAGGCGGCGAGCCGGTGCAACACGCCTTTGGCGACACGCGGATCGCACCATAACATCTGCAAGGCGGTGATAATCCCGTCACGTCCGAACGTGGTTGAGTACCATGGAATTCCGGCATAGGGATAAGGGCCCTGCGGCGTCTCGGTGGTTAGCATCGCAAGATCCGACATCGACCGGCACACCATCTCGTTGAAAATCGGATTTGAGGATGTGATGGTCGCTGTCCCCCGAGCCGCATTTTTCCGTTCCTGAAATGCTGCGCGCAGCCCTTTCCGGAACGGAAGGAGAGGCTCTGTTTCAATGGCGTCGTCGCATTTCACGGCGAGATAGATCGACCGGGATTCCTGAGGAAGGAGCTGGAAACGATAGGAGGCCTTGTTGCCGGACAGACTTTCCGGCGCAGGCTCGAAAAATAGGACAGTGCGGCGGCGATGGTCGTCAAGGCCGAGATAGTTCAATGAAACCTCGGTCATCCCGTGGACTTCCGCGCGGACGATGCCGCGATGCGCGCGCTTCATCCCGCGCACCTCGAACAGATCCGCAAAGTCGCTGCCAAACGCGAGCGAAAGCCGGACATCGCAAGGCCGGTCGTCATGGTTTTGCATGCGCAGCCGCTGGTAGGCCTTGCCGCCCCAGAGAAAGAATGTACGCACTACATGCAGCACATCCCTCGCTTGCACGAGCTTTCCGTTCAGTTCGACGTCTGGATTGGTGAGATCGACGGTGAGGATGGAGTTATCGTCGCGAACGCTGGAGCCGAGCAGCAAGGGCTGGCTGTCATTTATCAGAAGCTCAAGTCGCGAGAGGTGACGCGTATCGCGATAAAAAATTCCGTCGGGACTTCCCAGCGCAGTCCCGATGTCGGCATGGCTGTCCAACACGGCGAAACAGTCGCCGTGCTTGAGAGTGCGCCGAGGCCGCGTGGAAGCGTCCGTCCCCGGAATATAAAACGGCGTCTCCTGGGCTTCCTCGACGAACGATTCAGCCGATTTTTGCCTATGCAAGGTGAAGTCCCAGTTTTTTCGCGACGATATCCTCAGTATGCAACGGCCGGAGGCGATCGAACTCGCTTGCCGATTTCGACTTGCGGAGCAGCGCGCGGTAGAGATCAACATAATCCTCCGCCATCCGCGTGGCGGAAAAGCGGTGTTCGAAACGCTGGCGCACTTTTTTCCGGTCAAGTGCGATGACCTGAGGCAACGCTGAAATTGCCTCTTCCATCGTCTCGACAACCATGCCGGTTATTCCATCGTCGATGATTTCCGGCACCGAGCCGCAACGAAACGCCAGAACCGGCGTGCCGCAAGCCATCGCCTCGATCATCGAAAGACCGAATGGCTCCGGCCAGTCGACGGGAAATAGCAATGCCAGCGCGTCGCCGAGAAATCGTGTCTTTTGCTGCTCGTTGATTTCGCCGATGAACTCAACACCGGGTTTTTTGAGAAGCGGCTCGATCTCTGTCCGGTAATATACTTCATCCACACGGTCCACCTTGGCCGCGATCTTGAGCGGAATGCCAAGCGCCCGCGCAATCTGGATGGCGCGATCGACGCGCTTCTCGGGTGAGATCCGGCCAAGAAAGGCCAAATATCCACCTTTTGGCTGAAGCGTCGGCGCATGCGCGTTGATCGGCAATCCGTGATAGATGGTCGACGCGAAATTGGCCTTCGGCACCGGACGGCGCTGGTCGTTGGAAATCGAGACCAGCGGCATGTCGTCGAAGCCGACATAAAGCGGCAGCAGGTCGGGCAAGTCCTGACGGCCGTGCAAAGTGGTGACTGTTCGGCCTGCAATCGGCCTGAATAACGGAAATTGAAACTGATCGATATGAAAATGTAGAATATCAAAATCGTCCGCAAGCCGGCGGACGCGATCTAGCATCAGCATATAATACGGAATGGTGTCACGGATCCTACTGTCCAACCGGAGCGCCGTCGGTACGCAGGGCACCAAGTTCGCTGCAGTAATGGAATCGCCGCTTGCGAACAGGGTGACATCATGACCGAGATTCACCAGCTCTTCGGTCAGATAAGACACAATCCGCTCTGTGCCTCCATACAGGAGTGGCGGTACGCTTTCCATAAGCGGCGCGATCTGTGCGATTTTCATTTTGTGCTTTCGGTTGTTAACGGGAGCAACTCCCCGATGGACCTGAATGTTCCGGACCATCGCCTTCACGACTTAGCGACATTGCCATAAGCGACTATCCGCGCCCGAAAGCCACACCGAACGTCCATAATAAGATAAGGTGTTGAGTGGCTTTTCAATCAAACGAGCCCATATCTAAGGCGTAAGGCTACTTTCCATTAAAAATAGCCGCCCCGGCCGGCCTTCCAGTGCCGCATCTTCGGCGAAGACGCACTTCGCCGATGCAAGGAACCCAAAATGAAAAAATCTCTCTTGCTGCCTGAAGAGCAGCCGCGAAAAGTTCAGCGCGCCGATCGAGCACCCACCGATGGCTTTTCTCTCGTCGTCGATGGCCACTACAAAAACGAATATTCTGACGAAGCGGCGGCAAAAATTGCGGCAACCGAACTGTTGGGCCGATACCCTATGTTGCTCATCGAAATCTACGATTGTGAGAAGCAAACTCGGGCGAAGTTTTCCTGAGACTCTATTTGTAAGCCCAGCATTAAAGGAAATACTACGCAAAGAGATTTTAACGCGGGGACTCCTCTATCACTTGAGCGCTATTCTGAGACATCATTCGGAGCCCGTCGGAAAGGATTGTTACTATGACACTCGCTCAAGGCGAGTTCAAAACCTATGATTCAGATCGAGACGTCGTACGGTTCAGCATGAAGAATGGTGATACTGAGGTGTTGTGCGCCATTAGCACTTCCGCGATGGACGATCTCGATTCGCCGACAAAAGTAAGCCAAAGCCAGCGCGAAGCTCAGTTCATGCGATTACGTTCCCGCATTGAAGAACGAGCTATACAGAAATTCCTTGATGCCGAGTTCGAGGGCAAGCCTGCGGGGATTATTCTACGCAGCATTGATTTCTGAAAATATCAGGAAAATCGGATTTCATATAAGAAGCCGTTTGGCACTGCGCAGACGAGCGTGATTTTATTTCAACAATCTTGATACTGGCTGATCCGTTTCATATCTTCAGCGATTTGCAAGAGATTGTCATGCGGCGGAATGAACTCATCTTACCGCGTGCTGGCACCGAAATTCCGATCAAGCCAGACAAGAACGAAGAAAGTCCGAAACACGATCCAAAGAGCGATTTAGGTGAAATGCCTAATCAATATTCTCACGCTCCAAAACACTAGAGGCGGGTCATTGATTTTACCCAAATAGTATCCAGGAATGCTTTTGAGACCTAAAATGAAAATGTAGGTCTATTAACATGCAATCAACAACAATGCCTGGTTCGGGAGGGCTTCCTGATCGACGTTAGTGTAGGTCATCGTCAGTGTGATCTTGGCATATGCCTTCGATCTTAATGGCACCCAGCCTATGATCGACGGGCTATTTCAGAGGGTCGTGAGCGGGATTTGACGATTCTGAACGAGCAAGCGCGTTTCATATTACTCATGAACATCAGTCCTTCGGTGTTGGTGGCGTAGGACGCCAACCGCAGCCGTGCATGGCCTTGATCGCCGGAGCGAGGACTACATTCTCGTCATTTAAGTTGGCCTTTTCCGCAACCTGGGAGCACCGTCCTCGCCATGTCGGAAGACACTGGGTTTGGCGCACGGTTGCACGGCGTGATTTTTGGAATAAGCGTTGGCTTTTACCTCGTTGGGATGGCTTTAGCAGTCCGCTGGGGATTTCTCTCCTGAAGCTGCCCTCTTGCTTCTTGCCTTTGTCGCTACCGCCATGTGCACACGGGTTACCTGTCTTGGGGACGTTAGCTGCGCACAAGTGGTTCTGGAAGAACCTTTCGCAACAGTGGACTGCTCTCATTTACCTCAGCCACGGCAATGCCATGAATACGGCAATTATCAAGACCAACGCGGCGGGAATAATCACCGGAGGAACAATCCAATCGCCAAGGCGAAACTTTTCTGGCTCAACCATGATTGAATCTCCAAAAGAGAATGGTGGCGGAACGATGCGCTTCTGCTCAAACTAAAGCGAACTAATTCGACGATCTTAATGGGTTCTCCGTGTGTTGTTCCATGTCGGAACATTCGTGTGCGGGCAAATTATATGTGCTGGAAGCGGAACGGCCTTGCGGGGATGCTCGTTGTCTAACATGGCAAAAACTTCAAATACATTCCGTGAGAATGCAAAGAACTGCTTGGTTCTTGCCGAAACGACCATCACCGGCCCAGCCGCAGCGCGATATACGCGTATGGCTAAGGCATGGAATTCTCTAGCCTGTGAGCAAGATTGGCTCGAAGGATACTCGACGCAAACCGAGCGAGCGAGCGAGTTGGCCGGAAAGGTGATTGACGAGCTGAGTGAACATGGCGCAAGCGGTGCGGACATGAAGGACCGGAAGAGCCGATTGATAGACGGACCTACAGAGTTTCGAGAAACCCGCGTCGATAACGACAACTAGTGATCGTCAATCGAAATATGGCTTGGCTCGTTCGAAGAAAAGGCAACTAAAATTTAGCGGGAGCCTTATTTCGTAATAGCAAAATCAAAACTTGCCGGCTGACCTCACCGGCTCGGTTTAGGGATTAACTATCTAATTCAGCACTCGCGGGAGCACGACCACCGATACGACATCTGCCTTTAGAATCTCAGTTGCGACGATCGCGATGTGAGGCGAGAAATGATCCTCAAATTCCGCAGCGCAATCTTCATCGAGAGCATCCACAAACAGGATGTCACCCTCAAGCTCGGTGCATTGAAAACCCAGAAACAGGCGATCGTATTCCTCGGCGCCCACGATGAGCGCCATTCTCGCCTCAATGGCATGCTGCTGGGTCAATGAGAGGTTCATGACTAAGAAGTAAGCGTTCGCCGCAGCTTTTCCAAGGGCGATACCCCTTCCAGTATGCGCGTGGTGCCATCCGAACCTCATCAAAGCGATATCAATGGAGGTTTGTAGGTTGGTTCCACAGATGCTTTGGGGGTCCCAACTTCAAAATGCAATTCTGCTCGCCATTCTCTATCAGAAATGTACCTGACCTCTCGTAGCCAGCCCTCTCCATGGAGGGTGACACCGTTAGTATCCGCCTCCATTTGCCGGTGAAATTCGAGCGGGGACGTGCTCTTCGGATAAACCACACGAAACTGATGATCTTCGAACCCGACAACGAAATACCGGTATTCAGATTCAGGTCGATCAATCATTCGCTGTTGGAGTGCGATGACATCGTCCGCTTCACCACCTGCAAGCGACCTAAGCTTTTCGATGCTCCCCAACACCCTTGGTCTGTCGCCAAGCGGTGCGACTTGAATGGTGCTCACGAGATTGCTCAAGCGCGATGAAATCTGCGCCCGGATTCTGTAGATTTCATCGCTCGGATCGCTTTGAAGGCGACCGACGCGGTAGTGGATTTCTTCTTTACTCTCTGTGATACGAGTCCTCTTTGCTCCGGCCTTCTCCCGCGCAGATTCGTTTGCCTTTATCGCGACCTCGAGCTTCTCAAGCCTTTCGGTAATCTGGTTCATCTTGCGGTTCAGAAAATCAACTGGTCCACCCTGTGCAAGGGCTTCGAACGTTTTCTCTCGGGCAAGCTCCGCGCTGTCGAACTCCCCTTGAAGGGTCGCGCGTTCATCGTCGAGTGCCTTGCGCTCAGCCGCGTCATCCTCGACGTTGAGGATGCTATCGACATCAAGCTCCCGCACGAACGCGAGGAATGACGCCTCGAAGTCTTTGTACTTCCATCGCGTGGCATAACAGCCAAGCCGCCGCTTCGCGTTATCGCAGATGAGATACGTTCCTCCCTTCGCGCCCGGCCCCTTGTTTTCGAACTTCATGGGGGAACCGCAGTAGGCGCAAGTTGCCAACCCGCTAAACAGGTTGGTGAAGCCCGGCCCCTTTCGACCAGAGCCACTCGCACGACGCTGCGCTTTACCGTTTTGTGCGCGAAAGAATAATTCCGTGTCCACGATGGGAGGGAAGTAGTTCTCGATTGCATCACCGTCAGGGATATGCCGACCATCAACTCGCTTGCACGGCTGAAACTCACCGAGCACAGACCGGTAGCTCAGGATTTTCGAAACGTATGACTGATGCCACCCGTTGGATGGGGTGAAGGTTGGCGTCCCTGATTCGTTCAGGCGGACGGTGGTGCGATAGATACCGATCCCGGCTGCGGCATCTTCGAAAATCGACCTGACAACGGCAGCACGTTCAGGAATCACCTCATATCGCGTTCGGTCTTCAGAGAGCCGAAGCCACGCCGGTGCCCATTTCGTCATCGGATGCTTCTCGGCAGCGTTCTTGCGTTTGTTCTGCCAAGCAGCCCCCACCCGCTCAGCCTTTTTCGCAGACTCCTCATGGGCCGTGCTCATAACGACGAGGGAAATAATCAGGTCTGTGAGCTTTGTTTCACCAGCTTTGTAAACATGGCCGTCCATCAGGGTGACCACGTTGATGCCAGCGTCGATGATCCGGAGGAATAGAGCCAGCCCTCGATCGACCTTCTGCCGGGTGATGCGGTCAAGCGATTCGACCAACAAGTAGGAGCCTGCTGGCACGGCCGGGGTACCCGCAGCCTCAATAAACCTGCCGAGAGCCCCTTCGGTTACGTTGGCGCCCTTAAACGCGGACACGCCGATATCCTCGAGCTGGTCCTCGTCGGCCAAATCCAAGCCGTGTTGCTCGGCGTATTTCCGCGACTTCTCAAGCTGACGGCGACGGCTGTCGCCCTTCAGCTGAAGGTCCGTGGACATTCGGAGATAAGAAAAAGCCCGCGGCATGGGAGCGCCCTACAGAAACAGAGGGCTATCCACTTATCGGGCGTTTCGCCAAAAGTAAGTACTAATTTCCAGCCTACCAAGCTACTGAATTTGCTACGATAATATTCCGAACAACCTGCCCGACAATGGCCATTGTCGGGCTGCCGGACAAGGCGGTGTCGGAAGCCCGCGAACGGTCCGCGCGGCGCTGATCGCCTCGGGCCTCGCACTGCCCGCGCGACGCATCACCGTCAATCTCGCTCCCGCCGACCTGCCAAAGGAAGGCAGCCATTATGACCTTCCTATCGCCCTCGGCCTTATGGCGGCGATCGGCGCGATCCCCGCCGAC
>JGI26538J50259_1001760_pt1 | contig 12141 bp, 10 predicted proteins | sample ThiBio_1000_plan_FD_50259 | JGI IMG/M metagenome (IMG submission 50259)
CCAGCCGGTGCCGAGGTCGATCTCGGCGGTGTAGACGGTGTCGGCGGATGCCGTGTAGGTGCCGCGGTCACGGTAGACGTGGCTGGTGTCGGTGGGGGTGAACTGGGGCAGGTGGAGCTGGTTCCAGGTGGTGCCGGGAGTGGTGGTGGCCTTGGTGGTGTCGTCGCCGTAGTGGAAGGTGAAGGATGCCGGGGTGAAGCGGACGGTGATGGGGTAGCCGAACAGTTCCCCGGTCCTGGTGTGCGCGGTGGCGTCGGTGGTGAAGTTGGTGGGCAGGCCCGCGACGCCGAGGTTGTCGGGCTCCCCGGTGATGGTCGCCGGGGCGGGGGCGAAGCTGGCGAGGTCGGTGATGGTGATCGGCTGGGTGGCGCGGGGGTCTTCGGGTGCGGGGTCGGCTGTGTCGGCGGGCTTCTCCGGTGCGGGGACGCAGCGTTGCATGAGGTTCCAGATCGTGTTGCAGTCCGTGAACTTCTCGGTGCGGGTGCGCGTGTCACGCGCGGGCGCATGCACGTCGACGACCGGGGCGGTGCCGGTGCCAGGATTCTTGGGCTTCTCCGCGGAATGTCGGGGTTGCTTTTCGGTACGGTCGCCGTGCTTCTGGGCGCCAGAAACATCAACAGCTGGACCGTTGACGTTGCTCGCGCAAGACATCGTGAGCACTGGGCATTCGGGTGCGGGCGGAGGTGTCCCGCCGCTCAGAAGGAAGACCATGATCAGTGAGAGCATTGCAACGTGCTCTCTGCAGTCGTGCTAGCAAGACGCAGGCCCGTCTCAGAGTCTGCCTCGACAAATTCTGCGCGAACGGACTGTACAGGAGATCGGTCGCTGGGTACCAATGAGTTGCCAGTCGAATCAATGACGTCGGTCTGGGAGACATCAGCACATATATGCACGGAGACCTTGCCCGTCTCCAGATCGGCTTTAATGGGCGCCGCGGTGATGATCACTGTGTTTCCTGTGAGCTGAACCTCCTCGGCCTGTAGTTCACTGAGCGACTTCTTCAGCGCTGAGGATGCTCTTCCTACCGTCCACCGGGTTGCCGGCTCCCATGTCTTCGGGTCGCTCGTGTCGACGTTGTTCAGTGCATCCGTGTACGCCCGATATGTCTCCTCCGCAGCCTTGAATGCCTCAGCGTCCGAGGAGAACAGCGCCGTCTTCGTCGGCGTGGGAGCCGGCTTCGGCTCTGGCGTGCACGCGGCCAGCATCCCGAGGGCGAGCAGTCCGGCGGACAGCGCGCCGAGCGCACGGACGGAGATGGCAGCGGAAGTCACCCGGCCACGCTAACCCGACTTCCGGACTCTCCGCAGAAGTTATCCACAAGCACGATTTCGGACGCACTGATCCCGCGAGCCTCAGAAGGGGCTGTCGTTCCTGCCGGTGGGTGTGTCCCAGATCGACAGTGCGGGATCGGCGCCGGATGGTGTGAACATGACGCGCGCGGGTGGTCGGTCGACATGCTCGTCTCCGTGAGGGCTGGTCCAGGTGATGGTCCAGTCGGGGTTCTGGCGTGCGGTCCACCGGTATTCGTCGGGGATGTCGGGGTGCTTGAGCGCATGGTGCGTCAGGCACAGATGCGCGAGGTTGTCGAGCGACGTCGTGCCGCCTTTGGCCCAGTCGTGGGTGTGGTCGGTCTGCGTGCGGTGGACGGGCATCCGGCATCCAGGGAAGCGGCAGTGCTGATCGCGGGCTTGGAGGTAGCGGGTCATGCCGGCTGTGGGCCGGTAGGTGTCGGTGCGGGTGACGAACCCGTCGGGGTCGACCCACAGGCGGTTCCAGACGGTCGCGATGCCCGCGAGGGCACGGGCGGTGTCTGGATGGAGGGTGCCTTCCCGGTCGAGCTGTGCGGGCCTATCGTTCAGGCCGGCGAGGGTGGTCGCGTCGATGGTGACGTTGATGTGCGCGGCGACCTGGTCGAGCCCGTCGCCGAAGACCGAGGAAGGATCGGTGGTCAGGAGCAGGTCGGTGAGCAGCTCGGCGCGAATCTGGTCGGTGCCGCGGGCGTCGTCGGGGATCTGGATGACCTCAGGTCCTGCCGCGAGGGCTCGGGCGACGAGATCGTCCCATGCATCCAGCGCCTGGGGCGTCTCGGCGGGGTCAGGCTGATCGCCGGCGACAGGTTCGGTGAAGGGGTCGACGGTGAAGACGTCACCATCGGCGGTGATGATCTCCACGGACCGGTCCACCTCCGCCAGGAAGTCCTCGTCCACCGGGAGTGTGGGGTGCCGGTCCTCGCCGTGCTGCTTCTGATGCCGTGCCATGGTCGTGAGACGGTCCATGATGGCCTCGGCCCGATGCGTGGGCAGCAGGGCCTGCAGCAGCGACAGCTCGTCGGTGACCACGTGGATCTTGACATACTGCTCCGCCACGGCATCCTGATGCCGCTCGGTCACCGTTCTGGGTGCGAGGACTGCGGCGAGTTCCCGCACGTGCGCGCGGGTGCGGGCCGGCGCTTCGGATTCGGCGAACTCGAGAGCCGCCGCCTCGTAGAGCCCCAGCAGGTGCGGTTCGATCTCTCCGGCGTCGATCGCTTCCTGAACGGGGGACGCTGCATCGATGATGTGCCGCGCATGCGCGGGCGTGATGCGGCCCGCCTCGAACGATTCCTGAACGGCCCGGAAGCAGTGCCGCAGCGCCTGCGCGTCGGCGAACGCGTGCTCCACCGAGCCTTTCGCCATCCGCCCCGCCGCCGTGAACTCCGCCACCATGGACCGCTCGATCGCGTTGCGGTGCATCGGCGACTCCGACACCGACGCGTCCATCAGCTCGAGCCGGTCGGCAAGAAGCGACGACGCTCGCGCCTCCAACCGGGCGATCTCACGCCGCGTCTGCACCCACTCCGCAAGCACCTCGGCCTCTCGAACGAGGCGGTGCTGCGCGGTAGTGGACATGAATCCAGTATAGAACAAATCTTCGAGAAATGGAAGAGTCTCGGCAAAAGATCCGGATGTCGTGCATTGACTCTTCGACAGGGGGGGGCAGGGATCCCGAATGCAGACTCCCTGGATTCAGCGCGTGCCCCACTGCCGCAGCCACCCCGCGGCCTCGCGGTACACGCCCGCCACCAGCACTCGCGACGGCGCGAAGGGCAGCGGATCGTCGGCGGAGAGCACGAGAGAACATTACCGGGACGGAATACTCCGGCCGTCGCGCCTGTTGCGTCAAGCGTGAGCGAACCCATCTCCATCGACATCTGGTCCGACATCGCGTGCCCGTGGTGCTACATCGGCAAGCGCAACCTCGAGACCGGGCTGGCAGCCACGGCGGACGACGAGGACGCCCCGCAGGTGAACATCACGTTCCACTCCTTCGAGCTCTCTCCCGATACGCCCGTCGATTTCGACGGCGACGAGCTGGACTTCCTCGCCGGCCACAAGGGCATGGCCCGTGAGCAGGTCGAGCAGATGCTCTCGCACGTCACCAATGTGGCCGCGGGAGCCGGACTGCAGTACCGCTTCGACCTGCTGCAGCACACCAACACCGTCAAGGCGCACGAGCTGCTGCACTTCGCCAAGGCCAAGGGCCTGCAGCACGAGATGGAGGAGCGGCTGATGGCCGCGTACTTCACCGAGGGCAAGCACGTGGGTCGCGTCGACGACCTCGTCGCCCTCGCTGAAGAAGTGGGGCTGGATGCCGGCGAGGCCCGCTCCGCGCTGGAGTCGGCCGAGTACCTGCCCGCCGTCCGCGCCGATCAGGAGCAGGCCCGCGCCTACGGCATCAACGGCGTGCCGTTCTTCGTGATCGACGGTCAGTACGGCGTGAGCGGCGCCCAGCCGCCCGCGGCGTTCGAGAACGTCATCCGCGACGTCTGGTCGCAGAAGAACGCCGTCACGGCAGAGTGATCCTGGTCGGCTGAGTGATCCCGACCCGCTGGCGCTCAGCGGGCGAGGGCATCCTCGATCGCCGCGACGACCTCAGGGGAGTCCGGCTTCTGCTTCGGGCGGAACCGCTGCACGGAGCCGTCCGCGCGCACCAGGAACTTCTCGAAGTTCCACTCCACCCGGCCGGCCTTGCCATCGGCATCCGTGGTCTCCTTGAGTGCTTTGTACAGGTCATGCGCATTGCGGCCGTTGACCTTGATCTTCTCGTTGATGGGGAAGGTGACGCCGTAGGTGGTGGAGCAGAACTCCAGGATCTGCTCCATCGATCCCGGTTCCTGGCCCATGAACTGATTGCACGGGAAGCCGATCACCGAGAACCCGCGGTCGCCGTACTCCCTCTGCAGCTGCTCGAGCTGCTCGTACTGAGGGGTGTTGCCGCAACGCGATGCCACATTCACGACGAGCATCACGTCGGAGCCGTAGTCGTCGAGCGTCTTCTGCGCGCCCGTCGCGTCGGTGAAGGGGATCTTCCTGAGCGCCTGATCAGTCATATCCACAGCCTAATTCCACTGAGCCCGGGAGGGGCCGCAGTCTGGGAGAATGGACGGGTCATGACTCTCGCCACTCCCACCAGCCCGCCCGCCCAGACCGCGCCCGCCCTGCGCATCGGTCCCATCGATCTCGACATCCCCGTCGTCCTCGCGCCCATGGCGGGCATCACCAACACGGCGTTCCGCCGACTGTGCCGGGAGTACGGCGCGGGGCTGTACGTCAGCGAGATGATCACGTCCCGCGCCCTCGTGGAGCGCAACGCCATCACCATGCGGCTCATCCAGCACCACCCCAGCGAGGACATCCGCTCCATCCAGCTCTACGGCGTCGACCCCGTGACCATCTCCGAGGCCGTGCGCATCATCGTCGCCGAGGACAAGGCCGATCACATCGATCTGAACTTCGGATGCCCGGTGCCCAAGGTGACCCGCAAGGGCGGCGGCGCCGCGCTGCCGTGGAAGACCTCGCTGTTCGCCGACATCGTCTCCCGAGCAGTGAAGGCCGCGGGAGACGTGCCGCTGACGGTCAAGATGCGCAAGGGCATCAACAAGGACCACCTCACCTTCCTCGACGCGGGCAGGGCGGCGGAGGATGCCGGGGCCGCGGCCGTCGCGCTGCATGCGCGCACGGCATCCGAGTACTACTCCGGGCACTCCGACTGGAGCGCCATCGGCGAGCTCAAGCAGGCGGTCACCAGCATCCCCGTGCTCGGCAACGGCGACATCTGGTCGGCCGACGATGCCGTGCGGATGATGGCCGAGACCGGCTGCGACGGCGTCGTGGTGGGTCGCGGATGCCTGGGCCGGCCGTGGCTGTTCGGCGAGCTCTCCGACGCACTCGCCCCTGGACTGGCGCCCCGACCCGAGGTCGACGCCACGCTGCAGTTCGTGGCGAACGCGTTCCGGCGCCACGCCGAGCTGCTGGTGGAGTTCTTCGAGGACGAGGACCGCGGATGCAAGGACGTGCGCAAGCACGTGGCCTGGTACTTCAAGGGATACCCCGTCGGGGGCGAGCTGCGCGGCGCCCTGGCTCGGGCTTCCTCGCTGGCCGAGATCGACGACCTGCTCGGCACGCTCGGCGACGCGCCGTACCCCGGTGCGGGGGCGGAGGGCCAGCGCGGGCGGGCGGGCACGCCCAAGCGCACGGTGCTGCCGGAGGGCTGGCTGGACTCCCGTGAGATCGGTGTCGGCGACGGCGACATGATGCGCGAGGCGGAGGTGGAGAACAGTGGCGGCTGATCCGGGCTACGACGCTCGCGATTCCGAGCGCTTCATCTCCGAGACCCACCGCTCCGAGCGCAACGACTTCTCCCGCGACCGCGCGCGCGTGCTGCACTCCGCCGCCCTGCGGCGGCTGGCGGCCAAGACGCAGGTGCTGAGCCCGGCATCCACCGCCGACTTCGCCCGCAACCGCCTCACGCACTCGCTCGAGGTCGCGCAGGTCGGACGCGAGCTGGCCACGGCCCTCGGCGTCTCGGAGGACGTGGTGGACACGGCCTGCCTGAGCCACGACCTCGGGCATCCGCCGTTCGGCCACAACGGCGAGCGCGCGCTCAACGACTGGGCATCCGACATCGGCGGCTTCGAGGGCAATGCGCAGTCGCTGCGCATCCTCACCCGCCTCGAGGCGAAGGTGCTCGACGAAGACGGCCATTCCGTGGGCCTGAACCTCACCCGTGCGAGCCTGGATGCGACCTGCAAGTACCCGTGGACAGTCGACAACCCGTTGCCCGACCCGGGCGGCCGACTGAAGTTCGGCGTGTACCCCGAGGACGAGCCGGTGTTCCGTTGGATGCGCGAGGGCGCACCCGGGCGGCTGCGGTGCATCGAGGCGGAGATCATGGATCTCTCCGACGACATCGGCTACTCCGTGCACGATTTCGAGGACGCCATCGTCAACGGCTACCTCGACGTGGCCCAGCTCTCCGACCCGATCGAGCACTACCCGCTGGTGGGGCGCATCCAGCAGTGGGTCGGCTACGACTACACCCGCGAGGAGCTCGCCGACGCGCTGTACCGGCTGACCCGTCAGCCGATGTGGCTGAAGACGTTCGACCGTTCCCGCCGCGACCTGGCGCGCCTGAAGAACCTCACCAGCGACCTGATCGGTCGCTTCGCCCGGGCATCCGTCGCCGCCACGCGCGAGGCCCACCCCGGTCCGCAGCTCGCCCGCTACGCCGGCCATGTGGTCGTGCCGCGAGTCGTGGAGACCGAGATCGCGGTGCTCAAGGGCATCATGGGCCAGGCCATCGTCACCATCGACGCCCGCAAGGGCGTGTACAAGGAGCAGCGCAAGGTGCTGACGCGCCTGGCTGACGCGCTGTGGTCGACGGATGCGCTGTGGTCGGCCGGTGCCGACGTGCTGGAGCCCGCATTCACTGCCGACTTCCTCGACGCCGGCACCGACGCCGAGCGCGCTCGCGTGGTCGTCGACCAGGTCGCGAGCCTCACCGATCAGACCGCCGTCGACTGGCACAACCGGCTGGTGGGCGAGATCGACCCCGCCGAGGTGGGCATCTGGAGCCCGCGCAGCGCCCGCACCGGAGTGCGCCACCGCCCCGCACCGCGGGTGGTCGTCGAAGGCGCCGTCTGATGCCCCGCATCCTGCAGGCCGACGTCGAAGAGGTGAAGTCGCGCACCAACATCGCCGACATCGTCGGCGAGCGCGTGGCGCTGAAGTCGGCCGGCGTCGGGTCGATGAAGGGGCTCTGCCCGTTCCACGACGAGAAGAGCCCCAGCTTCCACGTGCGCCCGCAGGTGGGCTTCTACCACTGCTTCGGATGCGGCGCGTCCGGCGACGTGTACTCGTTCCTGCGCGAGATGGATCACGTCAGCTTCACCGAGGCCGTCGAACGGCTCGCAGGACGGATCGGCTTCGCGCTGCACTACGAGGACGGTGGTGCCGCGCCGGAGACCAGCGGCCGCAGCCGGCTGTACGCGGCCAACACCGCCGCGGCGGAGTACTTCCGCGGCCAACTGCTGAGTCCCGAGGCAGAGAGCGCCCGCAAGTTCCTCGGCGAGCGCGGTTTCGATGCGGGTGCCGCTGCGCACTTCGGTGTCGGGTACGCGCCCAAGGGCTGGGAGAACCTGACGAAGGCGCTCACCGCGCAGGGCTTCACTCGCGAGGAGCTGACCAACGCCGGGCTCGTCTCGGCAGGCCAGCGCGGGGTGTACGACCGCTTCCGCGGCCGGGTCATCTGGCCCATCCGCGACGTCACGGGGCAGACCATCGGCTTCGGCGCCCGGCGGCTGTACGACGACGACAAGGGTCCGAAGTACCTCAACACCCCCGAGACGCCGCTGTACAAGAAGACGCAGGTGCTCTACGGGCTCGACCTCGCCAAACGCGACATCGCCCGCGGAGATCCGCGACGGGTGGTCGTGGTCGAGGGCTACACCGACGTGATGGCCTGCCATCTGGCGGGCGTCACCACCGCCATCGCCACCTGCGGCACGGCGTTCGGCGCCGAGCACATCAAGGTGCTGCGCCGCGTGATGGGCGATGACTCCGCGGCGGGCGAGGTGGTGTTCACCTTCGACGGCGACGAGCCGGGCCAGAAGGCCGCACTGCGCGCGTTCTCGGAGGACTCGCGCTTCACCGCGCAGACCTTCGTCGCCGTCGCGCCCGACAACCTCGACCCCTGCGACCTGCGCCTGCAGCGGGGGGATGCCGCCGTGCGCGGCCTCATGGACGCCAAGGTGCCCATGTTCGAGTTCGTCATCGATCGCAAGCTCGCAGGCTACGACCTGGCGACGGTCGAGGGGCAGGTCGGCGCGCTGCGCGCCGCCGCGCCGATCGTGGCCGTCATCCGCGACGAGCTGCTGCGTCCCGGCTACGAGCGCGTGCTCGCGCGCCGCCTGGGCATGGACCCGACGGCCGTGCACCACGAGGTGATGCGCGCGGCCCGGGGTGCGGCATCCGCTCCCGAGCATCATCGCGAGACCCGTCCGACGGCGGATGCCGGGGGAGGCGCGCCCGTGACCCGGGTGCGGCTCGCCGATCTGCCCCGCACGGCGGATGTCGCCCTCGAGCGCGACGCGCTGATGGGCGCGCTGCAGTACGGGCACCGCATCGACCAGCCGCTGCTGGATCGGGCCGTGTCGCAGCAGTTCCGGCATCCGGGGCTGGATGCGGTGCGCGAGTCCATTGCGGCGGTCGTCGACCGCACGAAGGTCGGCTGGGCGGCAGCCGCCGCGGATGCCGTGCGCGAGCCGTACCGGAGCCTGGCCGGCGAATTGCTGATGATGCCGTTCCCGGCGAAGGACGAGGAGCGCGCGGTGGTCTCCGCGACCGACCTCTGCCGTGGCCTGATCCTGCGCTCGATCGATCACGAGAAGAACGAGCTGCTGGGTGCCGTGCAGCGCGTGCCGGCGGACTCCGACGGCGGGCGCGCGCTGCGCATGCGCCTGCGGGATCTCGACCTGGAACGGCAGCGATTCCTCGAGTCGTGACGCGCTGACGTGCAGGGCAGGGCAGGATGGAAGCATGCCTGCCGCCAGCGATGTCGCCATCGAATGCTCCGACCTCGTCATCGACAGGATCGGGCACGGCGGTGTGACCAGGGCCGTGGACGGCGTCACGTTCACGCTGCGCCCCGGCGAGCTGATGTGCGTGGGCGGCGCCACGGGCTCGGGCAAATCCAGCCTCGTCACGGCGCTGGCCGGCTTCGCGGACTCGTCTCTGAAGGTCGCCGGCGGGCGCGCCCAGATCTGCGGCGTCGACGTGCGCCGACCGGGCCGGCGCAGGAGGATCCTGACCGCGCTCAGCGGCTACATCCCGCAGGCGGCGGGGGCGAACCTCCCTCCGCGCCTCACCGTCGGCGAGGTGATCGCCGAACCCGTCGTCGCGCGGTCGAAGAAGGTCAATGCCAAGAACCTGGCCGTGCGGGTCGCCTCACTGCTGGACGAACTCCACCTGCCGATCGGCGCGGCAGACAGATTCCCCTACGAATTGAGCGCGGGCATGCGCCAGCGTGTGGCCATCGCGCGGGCGTTCATGCTGGAGCCGCGGGTGCTCATCGCCGACGAGCCTCTCGCCAATCTCGACCTCGAGGTGCGTCCGGTGGTCTTCGACGCGATCACCCGCCGCCGGTCGGAGCAGTCCATGGCCGCGCTGCTGGTCACCAATGATGCGGCATTCATCCGCGAGCTCGACGCCGACACCCTGATCCTGCGCGGCGGTCACGTGGTCGCGCGCGGCGTCGGCCGCGACCTGCTGTGGTCGCCCAATTCCGAGGCGGATGCCGCACGCTGAGCGCGCCACGCCCGGGCGGTGGGCCGTGTTCGGGAGCGCCCGTCGAGTTTGCTAAGCTTGAGGAGTTGCCCGCGGAGCGGGGGACATGATCCTCGGTAGCTCAATTGGCAGAGCAGCCGGCTGTTAACCGGCAGGTTCTTGGTTCGAGTCCAAGCCGGGGAGCCACACAAGGCGCCTCCTCCCTAGAAAACACAGGGAGGGGGCGCCTTTTCACATGTCGGGCAGCACTCGGGATTCGGGGTTCACCCCCTATAAACCCCCAACTCACCCCTCTGAGGGGCCAAAATCGCACATCAGTGTGCAAAGGAGTACGCGTTGGTAAGGAGCAGCGCGTCAAGCCTCGTGGTGGCACTGCGCATAGAGTCACCATGGGAAAGAAGAAGGACAGCAAGAAGAAGGTCGCGTCCGTCGCTGACGTGATCGAACTCCCCACGCTGCTGACCAAGGAGCAGATCGCCGACTACTTCGGCGTGAGCCCGCGCACGGTCGAAGCATGGCGATTCAACAGGGTCGGGCCGCCGGCAGTGAAGGTCGGCAAGCACCTGCGCTGGACAGCCGGCACCATCCGCAAGTACGTCTTCGACCAGCTGGCTGACAGTGCCCAGGCCTCGTAAGCGTCCGGGGAGCTCGGCAGCGTCAACGTCCGACTCGTCGGCGGGGCCTACCGCGCTCGCGTCCGCGTCCGCGTCCGCGACGGCAAGGGCGATCCCCACGACCTCGAAGCGTGGGGCCCGACCGCCGAGGCTGCCGAAGAGCAGATACGCACGATGGCCAGCGAGGTATGGGCCGGCATCTTCGTCGCACTCACCAAGGTCTCCACCGTCGAGCAGCTCGCCGCCATCTGGTTGGCAGACGTCGACGCGCGGTTCAGCACGAAACCGCAGGATGAGGTGGCGGGGCGCCAATTTCACGGGTGCGCAGATCCGGGGACTGGCGGGGCTGTGCCCGCGTCCATCACTACCATCCATGATTGTGGCGGACCGATGAACCATGGCTGGCAGACAATGCCCGCACTCCGGGTCATCCCCGTGGGCGGTGAACAACGCGTTCCGCGAAACGCCGTCATCATCGCCTGGAGCAGGCATTGGAAGACGTGCCCTAGCTCACAAAAACACTCGAGGGTGCAGCTGCGGTTGGCTGCACCCTCGAGTCACTCATTCCGTGGTTACGCGACCTTAGAGGTCTTGAAATGCCATTCCTTCGCAGGCGCGTCATACGCGGCGGATGTTCCGGACTGAACCCACACGCAGTTGCTGTTCTCCACGTAGTGCGTCACCGTTCCGGCATATTTATTGCTGCCGATCTCGAGCCGTCCAATCTGGTAGGTGGATGGCACCGTCCAAGCCCCTGAACTGGATGACGTTCCCGAGTAGCTTGCGCCGATGGTTGCACCGACTTGTGCCTGCACTGTGGCCACGACTACTGAGGCGCTAACGCTAGAGGAGCCTGTGATACTCCCCGACACGGAGAATGTTGTCGACTTGCTGATCGTCAGCGTCACACCTGGCCCTCCGGTGACCGAGGAATTAGCCCCCGACGCGCGGGTGAACGTGATCGACTTGTTGTTCGCCGTGTTCTTCTGATTGCTCCCCGAACACAGGCTCAATGGACCTGCCTCGCTCGCGCTCGCGGGCGCGACGCCAAGCCCGAGTGCGAAGATCGCCACGAGCGCCACTGTTGCAGCCTTGACACTGTTCTTCATCTCAATCATTCCTTCCAATCCCCCCCCTAGTTGTTAGGGAAAGCCACCACAAAGTACTCAACGCCGTCTGGCAAGCCAAGGCGGACGCTCGCACGTGACGTGCCCTGAGGCACAGGAATCTCACCGACGCTTCGGAAACGCGGGCCGCAGGTGCCGGCGTAGAAGTTGTCAAGCGCATCCACGCGGAAGTCCGCTTCGGGCGCACAGGACACGTAGAAGGAAATCGACCGCGTACCAGCCGAGAGGGCAATATCAAAGTTGGCGGGCCCCGATCCGGTCTCGTGAATCAGCGGCTCACCATGATCGGCCAGATAGTCCACCGACTTCGGATCGTCGAGTGCTTCGAGAGGGTCCTGAAGAACTGACGGCGACGGGTCGTCTGTAGACGGCGTTGGCGCAGTCTGCGTGGGTGTTGCACTCGATGGGCTCGGGCTGGAATCCATGGTGGGCGAACATCCGCTGAGGATTCCGATACTGAGAACTACAGTTGCCGCAAGTCCAATCGCGTGCACGGTACGTGCCATTCCAACTCCCTCTCACCGATGCTCCGCGTCGGCTCTTCAACGAATTTCATTTGCACACTAGCCGGTCACCGACCCGTTTCGCTGTCCCCTTTTCTACCTACAGACACCGCCACTGTGATCACATATACTCAATATTTTGCGAAGACGCACGACCGTCGTGGACTCACCCTGCGGAGACTTGCAGGACGGATACTGAACCGTCCCAGGTTTGGTGCCGCATCCTTTTGAGTTGATTGGATGTCATCATGCCGAAGAAGATTGATTCCCAGGTTCGGGAGCGTGCCGTGCGGCT
>JGI26538J50259_1001770_pt1 | contig 12074 bp, 9 predicted proteins | sample ThiBio_1000_plan_FD_50259 | JGI IMG/M metagenome (IMG submission 50259)
TCGATGGCGCCGTCGATGCCGATAAAGGAGCGGCCGCGCGCGAACTCCGGGATGTCCGGCAGCGGCGGGACGCGCAACAACCGGATGCAGGTGGTGGCCGACTCGTCCAGATCGCGGGTCCACCGTTCGTATGCGAGCAGCACTTCGCGGGCGCGCTCGATCGGGAACAGCAATGCCCCGGCGTAGACCTGCGCGCACGGAAAGGCAGTGAACTCTATAGCGGTGACGACACCGACGTTGCCGGCGCCGCCCCGGACGGCCCAGGACAATTCGGGCTCGTGCTCGGCGTCCACCCGGTGGAATCGGCCGTCCCCGGTGACGATGTCCACCGCCGTGATCGACGAGCAACCCAGGCCGTACCTGCGGGCGAGCCAGCCGTAGCCTCCGCCGAGCAGGTAACCGACCACCCCCACGTCGCCGGAGGATCCGGCCAGTCCGACCAGGCCATGCGGAGCGAGCGCATCGGTGACGTCACGCCACAACGCCCCGGCTTCCGCTCGCACCGTGCGGGTCGACGGGTCGACGGTGATCTCGCACATCCGATCGGTGCGCAGCAGGATGGTGCCACTCAGGTCGGCCCGCACGCTCGCGTTGTGACCGGTGCCCTGCGGGTTGACGTTCAGGCCCTCCGCCCGGGCGTAGTCGATGGTCGCGGCCACATCGGTGGCGGACTCGGCGAACACGACGAGCACCGGCTGCCGGTCGATCGCGAGATTCCACGCCTGGCGGGCGGCGTCCCACTCCTCGTCGTCGGGGGCGACGACGCTGCCGGTCAGCGTTCGTGCCAGCCGGGCGGCTGCGACCGGGACGATGTCGGGCGGGACAAGGGCGGTGGCGGAGGTCGGCAGTGTGGTCGTCGATGCGCCGGTCATGTTCGCCGAGATCATGGCGGGGTCGGTCACGGGATATCTCCTGTACAGCGGGGTGATTCGCGGGCAGGGCGCCGCGAGATGACGCTGCCAGGAGTCAGCGTCGTCTGCGCTGATACCTGATCGCAAGCCATACCACGTTCGGTGCACGCCCCGGCACCGAGAGTCGCTGAATCGGTGGTCGCGGCGCTATTGCTGTGCGAGGGCCCCGGCAATATCGCCGTCGGCCACACCACGAGCGGCGTCCTCCTGGCGATCGGCCAGCTCGATGATCACGCGCACCAAACCGCTGGGGTATCGATGTGGCGCCCGATAGTCCGAGCTCACCGCGGACGGCGCATTGTGACCGCACTGCACCGACAGGCATCCCAGGCCGGCGGGCATCAGCTGGGGGATCCTCGCTCGAGCCAGCTCCCGACCGTCGGCCAGCAACGCGAGCTCCGGTCTGCCGTCCGGGGCCCCCACGCGCATCTGCAAGCGCCGGGTGCTCGGGAGGGCCACCTCGGACGCCCGGACGATCGTGTGCCGACCGGCCAGGTTGTAGTCAACCGTCAGGGTCCCACGACGCACGAAGAACGAGAACCCTGCTGCTCGCCGACCATAGGCCAGTATCACGCCGTCGCGGGCAGGCTCATCGTCCAACTCGGCGGTGATCACGAACGACCGGGCGGCGAAATTCGGTCCGACGACCCCGCTCATGATCCTCGCACCCGGCAACATCACGTATCGCCGCCGATCGCTCGCCGGATCCATGGATGTCACCCGGGCACCCATCCGGTCGTCGAGCGGGAGCACGCCGTACTTCTCCGCCTCCGACCACCACAGTCGCTCCAGGTCGCGAACCCGGTCCGGGTGCCGCTCGGCGAGGTCATGGCATTCCGAGGGGTCTCGGGCGAGGTCGTAGAGCTCCCACCGGTCCTGGTCGAAATCGTCGCCTGGCTCGTGGACCGCTACCGCCTTCAGTCCGTCCCGCACGATGCCTCGGTATCCGGCAGTCTCGAAGTACTGCTGGGTGCGCGCGGTCGGCGCGTTGGGCTCGTCGAAGGTGTATCGCAGGGACACTCCGTGGACGGGCATCTGGTCGACCCCTCGATGGCACCGGGGGAATTCGAGGCCCGCCAGTTCCGCGATGGTCGGAGCGAGATCGACGACGTGGTGGAATTGCCTGCGCAGGCCCGTCTTCCCACCGAGCCCGGCGGGCCAGTGAATGATGAGCGGAGCATGGACGCCGCCGGCGTAGGTGTACTTCTTGTAGAACTTCCCCGGCGTATTGCCCGCCTGCGCCCAACCCGACGGGTAGTGATTGTGCGTTCGCTCGCTGCCGATGTCGTCCAACGCCGCCACCGTGTCCTCGAACGAGTCCGGCAGGTTCAGGAAATAGCGGTACTCGTTCGCGCTGCCGTCCGCGCCCCCTTCACCCGACGCTCCGTTATCGCTCATCAGCACGATCATGGTGTCGCGCTCCAGGTCGTGAGTGCGCAGGAAGTCCAGCAGCACGGCGATCTGGTCATCGGTGTGGGTCATGAACGCCGCAAACGCTTCCTGGAACCTGGCGTACGCGCGCTGATGCAGTGCGTCCAGGTCGTCCCAGGCCGCCACTCCGGGATTGCGTGGGGGCAGCTCGGTGCCGGCCGGGAGCAGGCCGGAGTCGATCTGGCGTTGCAGCACGCGCTGTCGCTCGACATCCCACCCGTGGTCGAACGCACCGCGATAGCGCTGCCGGTACGACTCCGGCGACTGGTGCGGGGCATGGCAGGCGCCGAGCGGCAGGTAGAGGAAGAACGGGTCGTCCGGCCGCGCGGTCAGGTGATCGGACAGGAACTCCTGCGCGCGTGCCACCAGGTCCTCGGTGAGGTGGTAGCCCTGGGCGGCAGGGGGATCCACCCGGTGCTGGTCGTACCACAGCTCCGGAGTGAACTGGTCGTCCTCACCCCACAGGAAGCCGTAGTACCGGTCGAAACCACGCTGGGTGGGCCAGGACCGGAACGGCCCCGCGGGTGTCATGTGCTGCGGCGGCGTCAGGTGCCACTTACCGCAGGCGTACGTTCCGTATCCGCCGTCCCGGAGCACCTCGGCGATCGTTGCCGCTCGCGGTGTCACCTCACCCCGGTAGCCCGGGAAGCCGGTGTCGTAGTCGGCCAGGAATCCCACCCCGACCGAGTGATGGTTGCGCCCCGTGAGCAGGCAGGCCCTGGTCGGCGAGCACAGCGCGGCTACGTGGAAGTTGGTGTACTGCAGCCCGTCCCGAGCAAGCCGATCCATGGTGGGCGTCGAGACGGACGATCCGTAGCAGCCCAGCTGGGAGAACCCGACGTCGTCCAGGACGATCAGCAGGACGTTGGGGCCCGCCGAATGCTCGGTGGGTGCCCAGTGCGGGGAGGACTCGGCCACCGTGCGGCCGATCCGACTTGTGCTCTCACGGTGAGCGCCCTCCAACGGGCTGGGACCGCCTGTCACACCCTCTCATCTTCCTTCCATCGCAATCGTGCGGCAGCAACCCGCTGGCAGTACTCGATATACAGGTCCTGATACACCGAGCCTTCGGACACATCGGGCTCGATGACCGACGGGACATCCATCGACGCGCCGCGGTCCGAGCATTGCGGATCTGCGGCGAGCAAGGCACCGACCGCCGTGGAATCTGCCACGGCGACCGTCACGGGTTTATCGAGCACGGTGGCCAAAATCGTCAGGAACTCGCGAGTTCGCGACCCCCCGCCCGCCACCGTTATTGCCCCGGCCCACCCAGCAGCCTCCAGGCACTGCCTGGCAGCGAAGGCCAGTGACTCGCACACCGCTCGAACGACGTCCGCGGGGGTCGCCGTCAGGTCTAGACCAACGATTTCAGCGCGAGCTCTCGGCTCGCTAAAGGGTGCCCGCTCACCAGAAGGCGAAAAGTAGGGCAGTACGCGAACTCCCGACGCGCCAGTCGCAGAACGACTCAGCAGCGAGCCGAGATCCGAGTGTTCGACCTTCAATAGCTCCGCAACCCAGTCCAACGCGGCGGTGCCGACCATGGCGGGCATTGCCCGAAGGTAGCCCCGATCGTCCGCCGCACGGAGGGTCAGCCCCACGGTGCTGCCGTCCGTGCCGACCTGATCCACCTTCACGAGGCTTGCCAAGGTCGTCCCGATGATCAACAGCCCGTCGCCGCGCGCGGTGAGCCCCGCCCCCAGCGCCGCCGCCGGCAGGTCATACGGCCCGGTGGACACGGTGGTATTGGAAGACAATCCCATGTCGTGCGCGGCCGAAGGTAGCAGTGCGGCTGAGGCGACCGCATCGGGGCTGATCGGCGGCAGGAGGTGCTGGAGCCCGGATAGGCCGCAGGCGGCGATCGCGCGCTCGCTATATTGCCCTCGACGCGGATCCAGTAACGGCAGCATGGCGCAACTCCGCGTCGCCGTCCGAACTCCCGTCAGCATCTCGAATATGGCGTGTTGACACTGGGTTGCCGTTGCTGCGGTCTCGCAAGCCAGCCCGCCGGCTTCGGCCCGAGCCGCAAGTAGGGCTGCACCCGCGCCCGGGAACGGAGCGTTTGCGGTCTCGCCAAAGATCGTCTGCAGGGCTCCGCTTCGGTCCCAATCTCGACACCGATCGGCACCCCGCCCGTCCAACCAGGTAGATGCCCGGCCGAGCGGCGCGCCGCTACCGTCCAACAGCCATAATCCGTCGCCTTGCCCGGTCAAAACCAACGATGACACATCCGTCAGGGCCATGGCGCGAAGCGCCCTGGACGTGGACGCCACCAACCCGGCCACGTCGACGGTGACCGACCCATCGGCGCCACGCAAGAGCTCTGTAGGAAAGCTTTTCCGCGCCACTATGGTCCGTTCGCGGGTAGCGACGATCTTGGTGACGGACGTGCCAAAATCGACGCACACCTTCATGGAGTGTGTACCCCAACCCCGCTGAGCACTTCGTACTGTAACGGATCCCCATTCAGAAACCTGGCGCACTCGCTAGCCGCCATCGTCGCAGCGCGCTCAGCGGTCTGCCTCGTGGCTCCCGCCAGGTGGGGGCTGAGGACCACGCCGCGCGTTGACAGTAGAGGCCTGGCAGGATCCACCGGCTCCTCCGGGTAGACGTCGACGGCTAGGGCGGCCAAACCGCCGTCTCGTAGAGCCGTGGTTGCCGCGTCGTAGTTCAGCAAGCCACCGCGTGCCGTATTCACCAGAACGCTACCCGGCCGCATCGCATTCACCTGTTCCGCTCCGAGCAGTCCAGTGGTCTCCGCCGTCAGCCTCGCATGCACGCTGACCACGACCGCACGCCTCAGGAGCGTGTCGAGATCGACTTGGGTGGCAGTCGAACTGTTGATCCGCACGTAGGGGTCGTATACCAGGACCTCGGCCCCCATGGAGGTGACCATCTTAGCCACCCGCTGCCCGATCTCGCCGAATCCGATCAGCCCTACTACCGAGCCGGCCATTTCCAGGCCGCAGCGCTCATACGCATACAATTCCGAGGGCCACTCCCCGCGGGCCACCGCGTTGTGCACACTCGGCAGATTCCGCATCGCTGCCAGCATCAATAGGACCGTATACTCCGCGGCTGCCACCGCATTTCTGCCGGGCGTGGCACACACCCGGACGCCGCGCTTTGCCGCCGCGTGGACGTTCACATTGACCGGACCGCCCCGGGTGCAGATAATGAGCCCGAGCCTATCCGTGTGCTCCAAGACGCCGGATGTGAGTGGTGCCATCTGGGTGATCACGATGTCGCAGTCACTCACCGCATCGGCCAGTATCGCCTCATCCCCGCAGGCCTCCTGGACTTCCGCCACCGGGTGGAAGGGCGTATCGGGCCATGGGACGGTCAGCTCGCTGATTTCAGCGGTCTGGACCCCGGATCGGGCGAGCGCAGCCCGCAGAAGGCTGTTCTTGACGAAGTTGTCGCCGGCTAACAGAATCTTCATTCGAAATCTGCCCCTCGCCCGGTCGAGGTCGCTCGATCGGGTCGGCCGCCGGGAAGGTCGCCACGTGCGATATCGGCGAGCTCGGCGGAAATATAGTCGCGTCTTTGGAGTTCGTCCACCATTTCCAAATATCCATCCATGTACTGGCGCGACCGGGTGAGGTCGGGCTCTATCGTTTCGCCGCGTTCGATCATCGAGTCGGCGGCCTGTGGAGTCGATGACAGGCTCCCTGCCGCTAGTACGGCCATACCAAACGCGGCGTCCGGATGCCGTGCCACACTCGCCGGACGTCCCAGCACGTCGGCGATGAGCTGGTTCCACAGCGCGCTGCGCGCCCCTCCACCGGAAAGCGATAGCCGTCCTGAGATATCGGCTCCCAACATCGCAACGCGCGACATGCTGAGGCGTTCCACGTATGCGACGCCCTGGAGGATGGCTGCGAAGGATTCAGCCTCGCTGCCCGGCGATCCCATGGTGAACCCCTGCGCGTCAGGCCGAACGAAGGGGAACCGCTCGCCACGACCCGGCAAGGGATACCTGACAGCTTGGGCCGGCAGGAGCCCGCCGGCCGTCTTGTCCCACTGCGACGCCGGCCTAGCACCAAACTCGCTGGAAATGACGCCGGCGCCACAGTTGGACGCACCACCGGGCAACCACCAGCCCCCGAATCCACGATGGGAGTAGACCGCCCCGTCGGGATCTCGTAGCAGGTTTTCGGATACGCCCTTGAGGACGAAGGTCGTGCCAAGATTTAAGTTCCAGTCGCCTGGCCGAACGGCGCCGGCGGCGATCTGGGACGCACACCCGTCAGTCATTCCAGCAATGATGGGTGTGCCCGCGGGAATACCAGTCGCCGACGCCGCGCTGCTGGTCACCGTTCCAACCAACTCGCCGGGGTGCACGACGTCCGGCAACATGCCGGGGTCTACTCCGGCCTGCTCGAACAGATCCTTGGGCCAGCAGCCCTCGACGAGGTCATACCCCGACTTCAGCGCATGACTGGTGTCGGACGGAACTCGATGCCCTGCCAGATACCACCCGATGAAATCGGGCACGTGGGTCAGCCTGCCCCGTCCTAGCGCGACGTCGCTTGAGATCATCGACACGAGTTTGACAACCGCCCACGTCGGTTGAATGCGGTATCCGTTCCGGTCGGCGCAATCCGACCAGATCTGCGCAACGTTATCGGCGACGCGGCCGGTGGCGCGCGAGTCGTCGTACATCACCGCAGGTGTCAGGGGCGTGCCCGCGGAGTCACAAACCACAAAGCTTCCGGACGTTCCACAGATGGCCAGGCCCGCCACCGGCGCAGGGCCGACGTCATCATGTACTCGTCGCAGCACGTCAGTGCAGGCGCGGATCCAGCTCATGGGATCCTGCTCATGCATCGCGCCCGAACGGTGTCCGGACAACGCGTGACGTGCGGAGGCAAGAACATGTCCCGAGTCGTCGACGACGATCGCTCGGCATCCTTGTGTGCCGACGTCGAGCCCGACCCATTGCCGGCCCTGCGACCTGGCGGTCATGGTGATTTGCTCAGCTTCCGCTCGGCTTGATGCTAGCCGCGCTCTTCAGGATCGGTAGGCCCTTGGCCAATAGATCCTCGATGGGTGGCGCCTTCGGATAGACACCGTTCTTGACGAAGAAGCTGGCACTGGCTGTCAGCGCGTCTGCGGTGGAGCCATCTTCGACTTCCTTGGTCGCCTGGTCCATGGTCTTCCAGTGGCGAATCGTGATCTCGTAATCGGCCATCTTCTCCGATCCATCGATTCCATTGTCCTTATACAGCTGCATCATGTACGAAACCGCCTTATCGTGGTTCTTGTTGATAAAGTCGTTTGCGCGGTAGACGGCGGATACGAATGCCGCCGCGGCTTCGGGATTCTCCTCCGCGAACTTCGGCGTCACGACATAGGGGTCAACGACCTTCACGCCGGCCATCTCGCCGTTGCAAACCTGAACGTAATTATCGTCATCGAGTAATGAGAAGTCAGGGGACGCCCAACTGTCGATCACGTCCACCTGCCCCGACTTGAGAGCTTGGACAACCTGCCCGCCATCCAGCGGCACGATCTGGACGCTAGAAGGATCAACACCAAAATGCTGCGCGCACGCACGCATGACCTGCTCGGCGAGTGAGTTCTGCGAGGTTGCGACGGGATGAGTCTTGAGCACCTCAGCCGGCGTCGAATTCTCCAGAACCTTCTTGGTCATGAACATGATGTGGTTCGCGTCTTCCTGAATCATCAGGCCCACGGGGATCAGGCCGAAGCTATTCATCCCCGTCAACGCCGGCGGCGCGCCCATCCAGCCCGCTTGCCATTCGCCGGCCGCTCCCGCAGCCAACGCTGCCGGTCCGCTCGCGTAGTACTTGATCGTCACATTTAAACCGACGTCCTTGAAGTAGCCCTCGTGCTGCGCAATGACGAACGGCAGCCCCGCGCCATTCGGTTGTGATACCAGGGTCAGGTCGACCGTCTTCCCCGTACCATTATCGGCCGGGCTAGTGCCTTGCGAACTGGTCTGCGCCGCAGGCGCATCCTGGCTGTCCGAGGCGCCAGCCGTCGACTGGTCTGTCGTTCCAGTGCCTTGATCGGCGCCCGCTCCCGAGCTGGAGCATCCCGCAACCGCAAGGACCAGAGCGAATGCCGCAGCAATCCAGGTCACGGCGATCGGCCCGCGCTTCTTGTGCAACTTCACTGATTCCTCCTATCGATCAGTTGAGCTTTCTGTGCTCAGACCCGCGTCCGAGCCGTGGTGGAGAAGACCCCATACCGTCTCACGCAATCCGTTGAACTCGGGGTGACTCATCGCGTTCTCAATAGGCACCCCCTTCCAGTCGGCGGAAGTGGATATCGAGATTTCCGCGATGATTCGGCCGGGGCGTGGCGACATGACGATGACCTTGGTGCCCAAGTACACGGCCTCTTCAACGCTATGGGTTACGAAGAGCACCGTGTTGGCCATTCTCGCTCGTATGCGGGCCATCTCGTCCTGCATGCTGGTACGAGTCTGGGCATCCAGCGCGCCAAACGGCTCGTCCATCAACAAGACCGACGGTTCGAGGACCAATGCCCGAGCAATCGCCACGCGTTGCTTCATGCCACCCGACAGTTCCGCCGGGAATGCTCTCTCAAACCCAGTCAGTCCCATGGTTTGGATTTGCTGAGCGATCGCAGTTTCCCGACGTTCTGCCGGTACTCCCGCGATTTTGAGTCCGTATCCGATGTTCTGGTGAACTGTCATGTGTGGGAACAGCGCAAACTGCTGGAATACAACACAGCGATCGGGCCCGGGCGGTCCGGCCGGTCGCCCGTCCAGAAGGATTTCGCCGGTACTCAGTGATTCCAGCCCGCTCGCGAGCATGAGCAATGTTGATTTGCCACAGCCGGATGGCCCGACAATGGTGACGAACTCACCTTCGATAACCTCAAGATCAGTCGGCGTCAGTGCATCGACCGATCCGTGCCTGGTCAGGTAGGTCTTGCCTACTCCACGCAGCGACAGCTTGGCGGGTACTTCGGGCCCGCCGACTGTCGGCTGCAGGTGAGGCTCGCCTGCTGCGCTCGACTTATCAGTTCCGTCCACTCGGCGTCCTCCACGCGGTTAGGCGGCGGCCCATCATGACCACACAAAGGTCAATAAGCGTGGCCGTTATGGCAATCGCGACCATCCCGACCATGATTACGGGAATGTCACCGTTCTCCTGCCCTTGAATGATGAGGAACCCAACGCCCTGTCGGCCGGCGATCATTTCTGCGGCGATGAGCGCCATCCAGCCATTGCTGAGAGCGATGCGAACTCCCGAGATGGCGCCGGGCATCGCCAGCGGGGTGACCACGCCGACCAGCCGCCGCAGTGGGGTGGCGCCCATCGTCCGCGAGGCTTGAGTAAGAAGCCGATCGACGCCGACCGCGGCAACTTGTGCGTTAATGACTACAGCGGGGAATGCCGCGATGAAGACCACCAGCGCCTGGGAGGTTTGCGACGCGCCCAACCACAGTATCGCCAGCGGGATCCACGCGAACGGCGGAATGTATCGGATGAACTCGAAGAGCGGCGAGACTGCCGCACGTACCCACGCCGTCGCGCCCAGCAGGATGCCCAGTGGCAGACCCACGATCACGGCAGCGCCGAACCCCATCGCCCAGCGACCGACCGACGATAGGACGTGAAGCCCGAGCGTGAGCCCGGCGAAGGGATGCACGCTGAGGGACCCGAATCGACGTACGACGGTCAGCGGATCGGGTACGAGTCCCGCATGAATCTGGTTCGTGATGAGCGACGCCACAAACCACACGACGATCAGTAGCACGATCGACGTGACTTGCCACGGAATTGAACTCGGTGCCCTCCGGGCACCTGTGGTGGTTGGCGCCGCTCCCGTCGCGGTCATATCAGATCACCGATGCCCACGGGGCGATGAAGCGGACCACGCGGCGCATGATCACAGAGAACAGCAGCCCGAGCACCCCGATAACAACCATGGCCGCGACCGTTGTCGTCGAATCCAACGTCCGAGACGCGTTGAGCGCGATGAAGCCGAGTCCGGCTGTTGCCGCGAGCAGCTCCGCCGCGATCACGGCCGTCCACGCATTGCCAAGGGCAATGCGCGCTCCTCCCAGAAGTGTGGGTAGCCCAGCCGGAATGACCACACGACAGAGGGTGCCGAGGTCTCCCGAACCGAGGTTCTTCGACGCCCGCACCAGGTTCGGGTCGATCGAGTACACGGCCTCCATCGCATTGAGCACCCATGGGACCACGGCCGCGATGAACACGATGAAGATCCGGGCACTATCACCGATGCCGAGCCAGGTGATGGCCAGGGGTATCCACGCGATGGGCGAGATCGGCCGCAGCGCCTGAAACGCAGGGTAGGTCAGGTCTCGAAAGCGCCGCGACCACGCCATCAGGATGCCGGCCGGGGCGCCCAGGACCCCGGCGATGATCCACCCCAGCATGACGACCTGAATGCTTTGCCAGGCGTGGCCCCACAGCGAGTGACCCAGATAGGGCTGGTTCGTCATGCGGGCGATGCGTTCTGCCACGCTCACTGGACCAGGAAGGCTCAGGGGTCCCACCCACCCCAATCCCTCCGTCGCCAGCCACCAGACAAAGAGCACCGTGAACACGCTGGCGGTGCCGATCAGAGCGCGCAGCCGGCGGCGTCCTGTTTCGCTCGACCGCAGCCTTTGCCGACGGTGCAGTTCGCGCACGCCAGACTGCGCGGATGGATGGTCTCGAAGACCGACTTCCATGCGCGACGCCTCCTCAGTGCGAGCCGCAACACCTGCTGAGGATCAGATGTTAGCGGAATTCCCACTTGGGTCAATAGTTATCTCAGATTGAATGTGATTTAGTAGCTGCATGCGGCGCGGATGCGACGCGTACCGCGAGATGGGCACGGAACGCGCTCCGGGCGGGGCTGGTTCTCGTAACATCAGTGTTGTTAACTACGGGGTCCATCAGGTCGCTGTCCAGAGGAGCAGGAAGGATGGGGGTATGCCCCGGTCAGGCGGTCGTGGCCCGGTCACCAGGCGCCGCGCCATCGCCCAGGAGGTCCTGGCAAACGGCACCGTGAGCGCGGCTGCGTTGGCTGAGCAGTTCGGCATCAGTCTGATGACGGTGCATCGTGACCTGGACGAGCTGGAGCGGCAAGGAGTGGTGCGCAAGCACCGTGGTGGCGTCACCGCGCAGCCGTCCAGCGTCTTCGAGAGCCATCTGACCTACCGCATGGGCCAGGCCGCGGATGCCAAGGCTGCCATCGCGCGAGAGGCCCGCCAGCTGGTGGATCCGGGGATGGCCATCATGCTGGACGATTCGACCAGCGTGCTGGCACTGGCTCAGCTCCTGGACGACGTCAGCCCGCTGACGGTGATCACCAACTTTGTCGAGGTGATCAGGATCGCCACCTCCTGGCCGGATACGCGAGTGATCGCGCTCGGTGGCGAGTACAACGCTCCACACGACTCGTTCCTCGGTGTTCCCTGCATCGAGGCGCTGGCCAATCTCCGGGTCGATGTGCTCTTTGCCTCCACCTCGACCGTGTCCGGCGGCTTCGTCTACCACCAGGAGCAGGAGATCGTGCTGGTCAAGCGCGCTATGTTGACCGCCGCGGCGCGCAAGGTTCTCCTGGTCGACTCGAACAAGCTCGATCGGCTCGCGCTGCATCGGCTCGCCCCGCTGAGCGACTTCGACGTGGTGATCACCGACGACGCTGCCGACCCCGAGGCGGTGCGGCAGATGCGCGAGGAGCACGTTGAAGTGATCGTGGCTGTAACCGACCCTCA
>JGI26538J50259_1001788_pt1 | contig 11999 bp, 15 predicted proteins | sample ThiBio_1000_plan_FD_50259 | JGI IMG/M metagenome (IMG submission 50259)
GGCTCCCCCGCTTCCGCCACTCACTGCCGACCAGGACCCGACGCGCAGTCGTCAACTCCGTAAGACCTGCGGGTCCGATCGGCCGGATCGCTTGTGGCTTCCCGCCAGTGAGCGGCGGCGACTGGGCCCGGCCTGCACCCTGCACTCAGATTTGGCCCGCGGTTACATTGATGAGATCACGCAGCTGCCTAGTCCACCCAAGGCTTCAAGTGCGGCAGTCCGGGCCACCATGCAGGGAAACCGGCGGCGCGACACCGTGCCCGAGAAGCGATTTCGGTCGGCCCTATTTGCCTTGGGCCTGCGCTTTCGCGTCGACCACCCGATTCGCCTATCTGACCAGCCCCGGCCAATCCGTCCCGACATCGTTTTCACGCGGGCCAAGATCGCTGTGTTCGTTGACGGCTGCTTCTGGCACGGATGCCCACAGCACGGCACTAGTCCTCGACGCAATAGCCAGTACTGGGACGCAAAGCTCGCGAGGAACCGTGAGAGAGACCGCCGATACGACACCTGGCTCTCATCGGCCGGGTGGACGGTAATGCGCTTCTGGGAGCACGATGAACCAAAGCGCGCAGCAGAACAGGTTGCACGAATGCTGGCTAAGCCTCGATCGGCTTGAGACTGGCAGCGAGTGCGGCCTCACGCTCGAGAACGGCAAATATCGCGAGAGGGTCATCGATGATGCCTTTGACATCGTCGCCATCGATCAGGACTATGGAGAGCGAGGTCTTGCGCATGACGTCGTTCGCGTAACTTCTCGCCTCCTCTCCAATCGATCCCCGCGTAATAACGACGATGGTGTCGCTAAGAAGCCGGTAGACGAGCCCCACCTCCTTGGCAATGTCCTCTAGCGAAACCCGCGCCGTGTTCTTGCACTGGATCTGCCACCGGGAATAGCCAAGCTGACGGGACTCGAAGAGCAGGTCGACCTCAAACCGGCCACCGGTCCGAGGTCGGAAGCGGGTCTCCAAGTAGTCCAAGTTGAGACTGCGCATCATCTTGAATGCGAGCGCCTCAAGCGCGAGCCCCTTCTCGTGAGTAGAAGCGTCGAGCGCTGCGACTATGTCGGAAAGCGGCTGACGTAGCAGCGCTCGCAATTTCGGAGGCAGCCCTTGCCCATATTGTTCGATCAGCGGAACCGTCACATCTTTCAGCAAGCGCGGCGTCGGAGCGACCGGTGCCGACTTCCCCCCAGCCGGTTTGAACAACAGGAGTCCCTTTTCCGCCAGAGGCTTCAGCGTTTTTGCGAAACCCTTCTCGTTCAACCTGATTGCATGGGCCCGCTCAGTCGCCCGCCGCAACCGCGAGGAGTCCACTACCGTGCCGAGCTCGGCCAGGGTTCGGAGGACCGCGCGCTCCTCAGGGCTGAGATCGGCGAGTGCGGCCAACTCGGGTTTCGAAATTCCCAGAACTCTGTGAAAGACGCCCTCATCGATCTTCCATTTCGGACCGGTCACCCCTGCCGCATCCAGCCATAGGCGCATCAGGCTCATGCTCTTGTTGGCCGACGTCGTATAGATGCCACGGTCGTCAAGCTCTCTACGCAAGCTGTTCAGGGTGACTCTCTCGCCCGCGGCGTGCATATCGCGAACTGCTTCGAGCATTTGTGAGCCTGGCATCTCGAGGAGGATGTGACGAGCGAACCGCTCGTACATTTTCTCGGGCGAGCCCGCGAGAGCAAACACCTCGTCCCCGAGGGCCGTCAGGTGGGCATCTTTCTCAATAAGCCCATACTTCTCCATACCGAGCGTGACGTTGTAGGCAAGCTTGCGCCGCTGTTCCGGTGAGGTGGACGGCCTTTCGTAGTAGCGCTCGCGGACCGCCAGATTCAGACCCGCCCGGTCGCCGGCATTTTCGCGTGCGAGTGTGAGGACCGTCTCCAGATCGATCTCTTTCGGCGAGAAATCGCCAGCAAAAGGGATGTCGCTTTTATTGGCCACGCTCAGGCGGCGGCGTCGAATTCCACAACCCCATCGAGCTGCTGAGCTAGCGAGCGCCCAAGCGCAGCCGCCAGCAACGGTGGAACCGCGTTCCCGACCTGACGCCATTTCCGCTCCACCGTGCCCGTGAGGTGCCAATCATCGGGAAAGGTCTGCAGCCGCTTGACCTCCTCGATCCGCAAGATGCGATTCCGCCAATGGAGCGGACCCATGTTGTTGGAGCGGCGTGCCTGGATCGTCCACGAGGGCATCTCAGGACTGAGTTTCAGCAGGAAGGACCAATAGCGCTTGCGCCACTCAAATTGAGGATTAGGATGGCCGCGCTTGGCCGTGAAGTAAAGGTAGTTGTCTCCGGGCGGAATCTCTTTGAGCAGATCGTGGTATTTCCCGCCCGCGAAATGCCCGGTGTCATCGGCATTCTCCTCAGTATCCAGATCCCCAATCGCGTCGCCCGCGGTCACCCAAGGGAGAAGGCTCCCGTTTTCCAAGCTGGTCCCGGGCTCTTTTGCGTGAGTCGGGTCTGGAAACTGGAACTCGCCATCAAGCAGACCGACGACGAAGAATCGCTCCCTGGTCTGGGGCACCCCATAGTCGGCGGCGTTGATCACCTTCGATGAGATCGAGTAGCCGAGGCCTTGGGCGGTCTGAAGGATCAGCTCGAGAGCACTTTCGTGAACTTTGTAGGCGAGCCCGGCGACGTTCTCGAGGATGAAAGCTCGCGGCCGCACTGCCCCCAGCACAGTGAGGTACGCGTTGATCGTCTCCTCTCCTACGGCGTCCTCAAGGGCTCGCGGCTTCTCGGTCCGATAGAAGCGCGACTTTGAGAACGGAGGGCAAGGAGGCCCTCCTGCGAGCAGGTCGATCTGTCCTAGCGTGGCGCCCTTGGAAACATTCGCGAGGAGCTCCTTGGTCAGATCTCCGGCGGTCCCCTCGTAGAACTGCACTCCCGGGAAATTGAGCTTGTAGCTTGCGGCGCAATAGGGATCGATGTCGGAGCCGAAGACGACGTCGAAGCCAGCGCGCTCAAGACCTAGATCAAGGCCCCCACAGCCCGAAAAGAGGCTGACGGCCTTCATGCGGCAGCCAGAAGACGGTTATCGTCCTCCGCGCCAAGCGCAACTGCGACGGATTCCACCATCTGCTGCGCCAGAGCAATTGGGACGGCATTGCCGATCTGGCGTACGCGGTCGCGTCGCGACCCCTCGAATCTGTATCCGTCGGGAAAGGTCTGCAGCGCCGCCAACTCCGGCGTGCGCAATCGACGAGTGTCCCAGTGGAACGGTCCGGTCCAAGGTCCTGGGGACGCGCTCACGGTCCAGGAGGGCAGATCTGGACTGAGCTTGAGGAGGAAGTTCCAGTAACGAGTCTCGGTCTCCCAGGTCGGGTTGGGATGCCCACCCCAGGCCGTGTGCGCCTTGTAGTTCCAGCCGGGCGGCACTGTTCTCAGATGCTCGGCCCAGCGCCCCTCCACGACCTCCTCGGGCTCAGAGAACTCGTCTCCCGAGTACGGGGCGAGTGCGTCGCCCGCCGTCTCAAAAGAGCTTCTGCCTTCCTCGGCGGCCGCGTCGGGCGCCGCGTGGGTTGGCTGGGGCGCGTCGGGCCGACGGAGTCTTGAACCGAGCAGGAAGACCCTCTGTCGCCTCTGAGGCACGCCGAACTCGGCCGCGTTTGCCGCCACGAATCGGAGCTTGTATCCCCGTGCACGAGCCGCACGTTCGAGAGCTTCCAGTACCGGCCTGTTGCGCGGGTGCGTGATACTGCGGACGTTCTCGAACACGAAGCCGTCGGCATTCGAGTCCCGCACCAAACGCCAGAACTCCTCGACCAAGGTCCGACGCTTGTCCGGTCGCGCGAACTCTGGCGGTGGCGGCTTCTCGGCCGAGGTTCCCGAGGCCCGAGCCCGACGGTAAGCCGCCTCGCTCCCGGCTTCAACCCAATAGGCGGCCTTGGAAAACGGCTGGCAGGGTGCCCCGCCAACGACCAGCAATGGATCACCGGCTTCAAGTCCGGCAAGCCGGCGCAGGTCCGCTCCACCGAGCTCCGTCACGTCTGCGCATTCGACTACTCCGCCTAGGAACCGTGAATTCGTCTCGATCGTCCGACACGAGACCTCGTCGTTATCAACCGAGAGCAGGACGTCGCAGCCAGCGTTGGTAGCACCCAGGCTCAGACCGCCAGCCCCGGCGAAAAGGTCGATAACTGGAAAGCCGGAAGCCACGAGGGCGCTCACTTTAGGCGTAGGGGTGGACCGAAACTCTGGGCTGGGTCAATTCAGCAGTGGATGGCCAGCGCGGCACCGGCCAGACCCGGGACAATTCCTCCCCTCGCTCGTAAAGGACGAGGAGCTACCGCGATGGATCAAGGCCCTCGGCACCCGGACAGTAGGCTGTCGTGACCGACCGCGACATGAGGCGATGCCTAATCACATCCTGCTGCAGGCTCGTCGCCGCCGCCATCCCCAGCTGAAGCCGGGGTCGCGGCGCGCCAACGTGATAGGCGTCGACCAGACAAGGAATGCGCCGATCAGATTGGAACTGGCGAGCTTCGGCTTGAAAGGACGTTGCTCTTTGGCGTGGGAAGCGAGTCTGGGGAGGCGATGCGACTCGGATGAGACCCGGATCTGCGCTAGGCGCCAAGTTCTAGCTCGGCTCGAAGTCGATCCGGGGGAATGCCCTCCCCGCGTTGATAGGCGGCGAGCGCCTCGGCCGCGGCAGCATCTTCAGCAGCCGCCGTGGGCTCGTCATCTGGCGGCGCCGACACGAGCGAACGGATCATCTGATCCTTGGCGCGGGATGTACCGCAGCATGTCTTCTCTGCGCTTTCCATGTCATCGGGTCGCGATCGGCATCCGGAGACGTGGAGGCCGTTCGCGGTGGAAGGTTCTGTCTGCAAGCATAGAGCCGTGCCAACTGTGCTGACCCTCACGAAAACGTGCCTAGCCTGTCCTTCGCAGTGGGAGGGCACCCTCGACGATGGCCGCGCCGTCTACGCCCGCTTCCGTCACGGCCATCTAGGCGTCGGTATCGGCGACACCGTCAAGGCTGCAGTAGACAACGCGATATCCGGCGAAGCGCTGTGCGACGAAGAAATCGGTGGGGGCTCGACGGATTCATGGATTTCGAGGAATTGAAGCTCAAGCTTCAAGACCTGCTGGAGTTCCCGGCTGACCTCATTGTCGAGAACGAGAAACCTCCACTTGCGGATCCTGAAGACTTGAAAGCCTGTTGCGGCCACGACGGCCCAGATGACTGAGCCCGCCCGCTCCGGCACCCAAAAGTCAACGGATTCGCGCTGTCGCTTCCACTGGTCGAGGTACCAAGGCACAAAGGCGCAGCAGGGACGAGGGGAACAAGATTCTGCGCCTAACTTGAAGAGGAACTAGAAAGACCCTCGGGTTGCTAGAACGGGTTCTCGTCTTGACCTTCGAGCTGAACGAACAGCTCGGGGTTTTGTTCCCTGATTTCGAGCCGAAGCCGCGGCACTCTCCTGTGCAGGGTCTCCCATAGCTGTCGCAAGCTGTCGACGTGCACGTCATCGGGGGCGGCAGACCCATAGGTGGCAAGGAAAAGGCTGGCGGCGTCTCCAAACCGCTCAGCGATCGATAGAACCTCGATGAGAAGTCCATCGGGGAGCGTCTGACTCGCAGGAGAGTCGAGAATCCGAACAGCCAAGTCCTCGTCGCCCTGATAGCGGCAGGCGATCGCCGCAGCAGTCAAAAAGGCCGTGGATTCGCCCGCCGCCTCGAAATACTTCGTTGCGAGCTCCACCGCTAGACGCTCCGCAGTGTCACCGCCTTGTGAGACTAGCCGGACAACATCAGCGATCGCTTTCGCGCTTCCGTCCGCCGCCACCAACTCTTCAGCAATTCTGCGCGCGTCGGGGACCTGTTCGCGATCGGCATAAAGGCGAGCGATAGTCGCCCCCCACTCAAGGTCGTCTCGGGCGGCCTCTCGCCAATACCGCTCCACAAACTCCGGGGAGACGACGAGCCCTTCGCCCACTACGCGCCCTCGAGCGCGGCCGACGACCAAGTTCTGAAGTTCTTTCGTGAGCGCCGGATGTGGCACCACACGGTCGTGAATTCGAAACAGACCTTCTGCAGCTTGGATGAGTTTCCGGCTGTCCCGCCGAAGCACGTAGACCTTTACGAGATCGATGAAGGCATCCTCGTCCCCTACTAGCGTCGCGAGGCTCTCCAGCGTTCTAACAGCATCATCCGGCCGGTCGAGAATGATGCTGCGCACATGCTCACGCACGCCAGCTAGGTAGCGCAAAAAAAGGTCATTCGGGACGAGACCAGCGAAGAGCCGGAGATAGTCCTCAAGCAGAGTCTGCCCGAGCTGTCCCAACCGAGCCCTCGCGTATGGCCCGAACGCCAAATACTCCTGTTCCTCAAGAGATGGATCACTGTGAAGCACGAGCGGGCTACCTACACGGTCCGCAACTTGCGAGGGGAGGTCACGTATGAGACGTGAACGCAATTCGTCGAGCGGCGCGTCGTTCACTCGCTCGGGGGGAAAGTCCGGAAATCTGAGCTGTTCGCGCGATCGAACGCGGCCTCCCGGTCGAGGGGGTCGCTCTTCGACTGGAGCGCTGGTGAATCGACTCAGCACAGGCACTACCCGTGGACCTTGGGCTTCACCACGTTCGGTAGCTGCAACGGCGGAGACGACCAGGCTTGAGCCATCGAGGTGCTCAGGAGTATTGAGCATCATGGTGACTACGACGTCAGGTAGCAGGGTGGTGGCTACGCCCCCTCCGGGCGTAATTCCAGTTCGGCTGTCCACTAGTAGAACATCTGGCGCAAGGTTCTCTTCAATGTGGGTCTTGAGCTGGCTCAGCGCAGAAACGCCGCGCCTCCCATCCGAGATGAATAACCGGTCCCAGTCGATGGCTGCAAGATCGGCCCAATAGTCCGGAGCCAGCGGATTCCCGGCTGGTATCAGGTGGAGCTGCCCAGTCGGACTACCCCCCACCGCATCCTCGTCGCTACCGGTCACCAAGGCAGCGTGAACCGACAGGTCGACCGCGATCTCGAGGTCAAGAGAGTCGGTCGGAGTGCCACGGCTGACGTCTGCAAGCAGACCAGCGATGCCGCGTTCGGGCAACTCGACCGGCTCGCCTGGGCGGATCTTGTAATGCAAACCTGGCGCCTCAAGATCAAAGTCGATCATTACAACCTTGGCACCGAACTGAGCTAGATAGACGCCCAGATTCGCTAGCGTCAACGACCGGCCCACTCCGCCCTTATAGGAGTAGAACGAGATCGTGATCATTAGGCGGCCACGCCAGAAAAGATCTCGGGCATATGCCAGTCACCGAACGTCGGGTCCTCGACCGGTTCGGCAAGTCCGACGTCTATCTCCTCATTCGTATGGTCGTCTCGATCGGTTCCAGGCGACGCATCGAGATTCTGAACGGCGTCTTCCACCAGAAAGGCCGCAAGCTGGCCTGGGCCAATCCGGGTCCCACCCGCGCTACAACGCTCGGCCCTATCTTCGAGGTCTTTCCAGACCTTGATTGCAAAGGGAATCTGCCGCTTTAGGGTCCACGCCGGGTTCGTCGGTCTTCCGCCGGAAGACCGGAGAAGCCGCTGACGCGCTGCAAACCAATGACGCCAGGCGACGACTTGGCCGATGGTAAGCCCACCTGGCCGATCCTGATCGCGGATGACGACATCAGCTTTGTCGCGGAGAAAATCTGAAAGTGGATTGCCCTTCCTCTGGTCGTTGCTCATGACGTCGCCTCCTCTCGGCCGTCTTGTTCGTCTCTATCAAAATTGTTGAATCCGAAGTACTCACCGTCGACGTAGATGCCGACCTCACCCTGATTCGTCTCTTTGCCCAGCCGCATCGCGAAGTCGAAGAGAGCTTCTCCCGCCGGGCCTTCAAGGTCGGCCTCGCCGACATATGAAAAGACGACCACCGTGTCCTCGAAAAGGAGCTCCCCGCCGCGCTCGTCGTCGCGCCAGACCCCGGTGCCAGGGAAGGCCGTGGCCCCGCCGAAATTAGTGCCCATGACCGAAAGGCACTCCCTGACCCAGAGGGCTTGACCCCCAGGCACGGGCTCTCCGTCTCTGTCGACGGCCGGTACGAAAAACTGGACATGACAGTTGCCAACTCGCTGGGCTCTCTCCTGAAACCAGTGCATCTTTTGTCACATTTTAGACTTTTGATATCGAAAGTCAAGCACAGCTTCAACGCGAGCGCCAGTGATTTGGCCGGTCAGGCACAAAATTGCATCGTCGTAGCAGGGCAAATCGTGTCCGAACGACTGGAGGGGCTAACCGATAACTCCGCGAACCCCGGAGAAGCTCTCCCCCCAGCGCGTGCGTGTAGCGGGCCAGCATCGTCTCAACTCGATGGCCAGCGATCTCAGCAAGGTCCGCGTCGTTCACGCCGGCGGCTCGGAGGTGGGTGACATAGCTGTGGCGGCACTCGTGGGGACGGATATCGAGGCCGGAGGCCTCCTGGGTCGGCGTCCAGACATCGCGGTAGAAATTTCGCTCGCGCCACATGCGACCGCGCGGCGTCGTGAAGATCAACTCGCAGTCCGCGCCGTTCAGGTTGATCTGGGCTTCAAGCATCCAGGCGAGGGTGGCGGGGACCGGGACGACGCGGCCGGCGCCGTCCTCCCCGTGGTCGGTCTTGGTGCCCTCAAGGATCGTTCCCTCGTGGGCAGTGCGGCGGACCTGGAGGGTCTCGCCGTCGAAGTCCTCCGCTCGTAACGGCAACACCTCCCCCAGCCTCATGCCGGTGTCGGTGAAGGTCCGGACCAAGGCCTCGTAGTGACGGGCGGCCTTGGCGAAGCGGTGCATCTCCTCGAAGCTGAAGACGCGGATCGGACGGCGCTTCTTCTGCGCCCTGGGGTCGCCGGCTCGGACACGGATGCCCTTGAAGGGGTTGAGGTCGCAGACTTCGTCGGTGATCGCGTCCTCGGCCATCGCCGAGAGGGATCGGAGGATGCCGACCGCGCCGGTGGTTGCCCGACCTTCGGTCCTCAGCATGCGGTCGACGAGGACAAGGGCGTGGCGGCGGCGCAGCTCGCGTAGCGGCCAGTCCTTCAGCGGGATGCCCTCAACATCCACGTCGACGAGCCGGCCGATCCGGTGCTCGTTCGTCGCGTTGGTCCGTTCAGATCGGGGGTGGCGCTCCGTCCACGTCGCGAAGTAGGCGCCCAGGGTGTCGGGCCGGTCGGAGAGCCCGTAAGCCTCGTCGATCGCCCGTTGCGCATCCGCCTTCCGGTCGAAGGTGCCCCTTGCCGCGGTTCCAGGTCGGCTTGCGATGTGGTGGTTTCCGTCCCGCCCGCGGTACCTCGCGACCCAGACCACCTTGCCCGACGGGTTCCGGCGTTTGACCGGCGACTCGCGTCTCATGCCGCCGCATCCCGGTGCCGGGCGAGGAAGTCCTCGACGTCGGCGGGGTCGATCCGGCGGGATGCCCCGAGCTTGTAGCTGGGGAGTTGGCCGCGTCGGATCCAGTTGCGGATCGTCCGGTCGGAGACCGAGAGGTAAGCGGCGAGGGTCCGCTCGGTGAAGAAAGCCGGGCCGGGAGCTTTGGATCTCATGTACTCCCTGTCCAGCCAGAGGCACGATTGCACCGGGTGACTTCCTAAATCTTTGCCCGGCGACCGAAGGTCAGGGCCCTGCCGCCCCCTCCTAGAAGCGGCCGTACGCACGGCGGAGCCGTGCCAGAATCGGCCGCCCGAGGGGGCGGTCGCCGGCGACGATCTGAGCCGCCGTCCCTTGCGGACCTTGTCGGCCAGGAAGCTGCGGCCCAGGCACGGAACCGGAGGGTTCGTAGTGTGTCGGCTTCCTTCGATCCTTCTCTCGCTGACGTGGTGATAGTGCGTGAGGGGTTCTGCTGTTCGTGCCTTTCTCGGTCCTGATCTCTCCCTTTCGATCTCTGCCTCGGCTTGGTCTGGCTGGCTTCTGAGGTTCCTCTGCCTTGGCTGGGTGACTTCTCTGGCTCGGCTTTCGTGTCTCATCGGCTTGGCCAGTCTTTGATCAGCCTTCGGGAGATCGAGCTGGATCCGAATGCGAATGCGCCCTCGGGCTCAGGCGCCGGGACCCAGGCGATCCCGTCGAGCAGTTCGCCGGGCGGAATCGCCATCGCTCCGGCGAGTCGGATCAGGGTGTCGATCCGACAGGCGTGCTCGCCGCCCTCCAGACGGCCGATCTCGGTGCGGTGCAGGGAGGCGCGGACCGCCAGCCCTTCCTGCGAGAGGCCTTCGCGGCGGCGCACGCGGCGCAGGTTCGCACCGAACCGTTCGGCGACGGCCGTGGACCGCTCACCGGCCATCGTGACTACCGCCCTGATCGACGATGACGAACCGGCCGAGGGCGCTGGCCCCCCTCCCAGGTGACGCCGTCGAGCAGGACACAGGGAGACACCCCGAGGCCGCCGGCCAGCCTCACGAACGAGGAGAGGAGGGGCATCCGCTCGCCGTGCTCGTAGAGGCTGATCTGGGTGCGATGGATCCCGGCCGCCCAGACGACCGCCTCCTGGCTCAGTTCCTGGTCGCGGCGGATCCGCCTCATCCGTCTGCCGACGACGTAGGCGAGCCGCGCGTCCTGGCCGTCCATCAGCTGAGCAGGGAGAGCAGCGAGCGGTGGGCGTCATGGACCGCGCAGACGCGGTCGTAACCGCTCGCCTCGTCGTAGCCTTCCGCCGCCCGACCGAGCGCCTCGCGGGCGTTCTCGTCGGGAAGCTCGACCTTCGATCGATCGAGCGCGGTTAGGAGACGACGGAAGGCGTCTGCTTCGCGGACCGATGCCTCGGGGGTCCTCCAGGGGTTCGGAATGGGCGAGGTCCAGCTCTATCCCGTCGAGCCAGCCGAGCAGCTCGCGTCGAAGGATCTCGGTCTGGGCGTCGGGTAGGTCGATCGGCACGACCCGTGGGTCGGCCGTAGGGTTCTGATCAGCCATGAGGAGCTACGTCTCCTTGTGGTCAGGCCCTCGGTCGGTGTTCACGCACCGCCGGGGGCCGCTTATGTTTGCGCCTGTGAGGCTAGCAACTATTCAACGTATACCTTGAATCACCCTCGGGCTCTTTCTTCGCGGCCACAGCCCGCCCTCGGCCACACGATTCGCGAGCTAAGGCAGAAGCGTGGGGAAACTCAGGAAGAGTTGGCACCGCGATGCGAGATCAGCCCGAAAACGCTGTCGCTCATCGAGCGTGGAGAAGCCAATCCGACGTGGGCGACGGTACGAGACATCTCGACGGCATTAGGCGTCTCGATCAGCGAGCTGGCCAAGCTCTCGGAGAAGCACGAATAGCGCTGCCGCGCCTCCTCGGAATGAGACACGAATGCGACACGGACCTCGCGGAACGCACCGGAACCGAGAGGAAGCCTCCGGAACGCATCTCCAGGCCCTAACCGGCGATTTGGCTCTGCACCGGCCATTCCCGGCACCGCCCGGAACTGCGAGGAATGCGCCCGACCAGATTCGAACTGGCGACCTTCGGCTTGAAAGACCGACGCTCTTTGGGCCCCCGGAGGGACCCGTTGACCACTGAGCTACGGGCGCTCGGAGGGGAACGATAGCTGCGCGGGGAGTTTTGAGCGTTGCGGTTGCTACGGTGGTCGTCGGCCCTTGAGTTGGGCCGTTGCATGCGTGTCGAGCACTGACAGCCGCCTTTGAGGGATCCGGCATTGCCGGGCCTCCGCGGCATCTCGTGGTCGCAGTCTTTTTGGCTCCAGGAAGGAGCAAACGCATGCCTTCTACTTTGCTTGACGCTCGGGGCGTCACCCGGTCTTTTGGTGCTCGGACCGTGCTCGACGCGGTCGAGCTGCAGGTCCACGATGGCGATCGGCTGGCGCTGGTCGGCCGCAACGGGAGCGGCAAGTCGACGCTGCTCCGGATCCTCGCCGGCGAGGAGGCGGCTGACGGCGGGACCGTCGCTCGGCACGGGAGCGTCGCCTACTTGCCGCAGCTCGTCGCCACTCCCGAGCTCACGGCGCGGGAGGCGATCCTCGAGCGGATCGGCGTCGCGGCGGCGGCACGTGAGCTCGCGCGCCAGGCCAAGGCGCTCGCGGGCGGCGACCTCGACGCCATCG
>JGI26538J50259_1001810_pt1 | contig 11897 bp, 8 predicted proteins | sample ThiBio_1000_plan_FD_50259 | JGI IMG/M metagenome (IMG submission 50259)
AAAAATCAGGGTGATCCCAACCTGACCTTAATAAAGTTTACGGAAGTTTTTTGGAGGATTTATACATGGGAGTTCCTTTACGTCAACAGATAGCCGTCGGCACTTATCTGCTCAAGCAGAAGTTGAGAGGAGTAAAAAAATATCCTATGGTCTTGATGCTGGAACCCCTGTTCCGGTGTAATCTGGCCTGCGCCGGCTGCGGCAAGATCGATTATCCCGANCACATCCTTGACAAGCGGATGTCATATGATGAATGCATGGAAGCGGTCGACGAATGCGGAGCGCCCATGGTTTCCATCCCGGGTGGGGAGCCCTTGATACATAAGGAAATGCCGGAGATCGTCAGAGGCATCATTGCACGCAGGAAATATGTTTACCTGTGTACCAATGCGCTCCTGCTGAAAAAGAAGATTGACGACTACACTCCTTCTCCTTATTTGACCTTTTCCATCCATCTGGATGGCCTGAAGGAAAGGCATGACGCCTCGGTCTGTCAGGACGGGGTGTTCGACCGCGCGGTCGAGGCTATAAAACTGGCAGTTGCAAAGGGATTCAGGGTTACCGTCAACTGCACCCTGTTCCAGGGCGAAACACCGGAAGATGTTGCGGAGTTCCTCGACTATGCGATGGACCTGGGGGTCGAGGGTGCGACGATCGCACCCGGTTTCAGCTACGAGCGTGCTCCCAGGCAGGATATCTTCATTAAGGGAAAGGATACCAAGAATCTCTTCAGGGGTATTTTCAAGATAGGCAAGACCCGTAAATGGAAGCTGAACCACTCGTCGCTTTATCTCGATTTTCTCGCGGGCAACCAGAACTATCAGTGCACGCCCTGGGGAAATCCGACACGCAACATTTTCGGTTGGCAAAAGCCTTGCTATCTGCTCCCGGATGAAGGGTATGCCTCCAGTTTCCAGGAACTGCTGGATGATACTCCCTGGGATAAATACGGCAACAGCAGCAACCCGAAGTGCGCCCAATGCATGGCGCATTGCGGCTATGAAGCCACGGCCGTGGAAGATATGCTGCAGCATCCTCTGAAAGGACTGATCACCTCCATCAGGGGGCCGAAAACGACGGGACCTATGGTGGCGGAGCCTGCACCGAAATGGGCGCGGGAGGAATTGAAAACTCCGACGACGCTTGCAGGAATTCCGGTCAAGATAGAGCGATAACGTTGTCCGCTGCCGAAACGGCGACACTGCACTGATCAGCAACCGTAAAAGTCAATGCGCTGGGTTCGATGCTGAGTCTGGTCAAGACAACCTGATCACTTTACCGGAGCAGGTCTGGCGGATCATGGCCGGACCCGTCCGATCCTGTCAAATGCCCGGAAAAATCATAAAGCGTTCGGGATGTGGATGTAATTATAGAAGCGTCATGATGGTCACAATGGGGATGTCGGATTTCCGAAGCATTGGAAACTGTAGCTCCGCTCGATGCAAGACAGCATGGTCGGATATCACAACGAATATTGCCGGAGGCGACGCCCTGTCAGTCACGTGCATGAACAAACCGCTATAAGATTATCGACATGAAGATCCTGATTGCACTGAAGTCACTGCTGCAACTTCAAATAATTACCCTGATGCTTCTGGCGGCATCCTCCTCCTGGAGCCAGACCCGGGAGCCGGGAACGCCGGAGCAAGTCGTCGAACAGTTGCAGGAAGCGCTCATCAAAGCGATGCGCGAGGGTCCGGATCTCGGCTACGAGGGGCGCTACGAATTGCTGTCCCCCATCATCAATCAGACCCACGATCTCGACTTCATTGCGCGTACCTCGCTGGGAGCGAACTGGACGCAATTGAATGCTGAACAGCAGCGAACCTTTACAGATACCTTCCGCAAGCTCAGCATAGCTACTTACGCAAGCCAGTTCAAGGAATACGATGGCGAGCGGTTTGAATTTCTCGAGCATCAATCCATGCCCCGCGAGCAGGTAATGATACGCAGCAAATTGATCCAGGCCAACGGCGAACCGGTGCGNTTCGACTATATATTGCGACAGGGAAAGGATGGGTGGCGTATAGTGAATATTATGGCCGACGGTGTCAGCGATCTGGCGTTAAAGCGCGTCGAGTATCGCGCCATTCTTCAGCGTGATGGTTTTTCAAGGCTCGTCGACATGCTCAGGCAGAAGATCGAGCAGGCAGGAAAAGATTGAACACTGCAAATCTCACTACAAATCTTTGAACCCGCTTTTTCCATCGGCCGCTTGTCCTGCCGGACTTCGAGCCCTTGCCACTTCATCCGGAATAAAATCAGTGACAATCCAGAGGACTGCAGGGGCAAAAGGGAGCGGTTTTGTAATAAGGGACAGAAACCTTCCGGCAAGACCTTGATCGTCATTTCCGTGAAAGCGGAAATCCACTGATTTATAATATTATTGCATTGAAAAAACTGGATGCCCACTTTCGCGGGTTATGACGACATCTTGATGGGCCCGAGGAGAAGCCGCCACTTCAGGTTTTTCTTTTTGCATTCTGCCACGCCAACGACCCGGGATTCTTTTTTACTTCGCTGCTGACTCCCGAAACCATCGTCTGAGCACGGATCGATTCTCCGATATTGCTTCCCAAGCATGACCACAACAAACAACGACTCGGAAAGCCGCGTTTACCGTATCTTTGCAGCTTGGGCCACCGTCTGCTATCGTCATGGCGCCTGGGTTCTTTTTGCAGCACTGCTGATTTCCGCAGGATGCAGCATCTACGTCTGGCGCAATCTCGGCATCAATACCGACACAACCGACATGCTCTCCAGGGATCTGCCGTTTCGTGTCAATATCACCCACTACAACGAGACATTTCCGCAGGATGTCGACACGCTTCTGGCAGTGCTGGAAGCACCGACGCCCGAGCAGGTCCATCAGGCAACCGAACGCCTTGCCGCGCGGCTGAAAAAAGACACTCTCAATTTCGAGGATGTCTACCCCCCGACGGGAGGCGACTTCTTTACGCGCAATGGCCTGCTCTATGAAAGCGTTCCGGAACTGCAGCAGGTAACCGATCGCGTCGCTGCGGCACAGCCTTTGATGGCCCATATTGCCGGAAACCCTACTCTCGCGGCTTTCGCCGATGTACTGAAGGGGGCGGTAGAGGAATTGCAGAAGGGCCGCGTTCTGGAGCTCAGCCCGGTGCTGGGTGCAGTGAGCGATACGCTGGGAGCGAGGCTGGAAGGATCGCCGCGTGCATTGTCTTGGCAAGCCCTCTTCGGCGGCGAACCGCAAAAAAACAAATACCGGGAACTGATCCTGATCAAGCCGAAGCTCAATTATGATCAGATGTTTCCCGGGGAGCAGGCCATCAAGGCGCTCTCCGCTGCGGCAGGCGATGCCGGAATTACGGAGGGTGGAGCAGTCCGCCTGCGTATTACCGGGGAAGTGGCGTTATCGCATGACGAACTGAGCAGCTCGCTGCTCGGCATGGAATACGCGGGAATAATCACCTTCATCCTGGTCGCCGTGGTTCTTTATTTTGCGATGCGGGCAGCCGGGCTGATCGTCAACGTTCTGGTGTGTCTCGCCATGGGCCTGGTTCTAACGGCGACATTTGCCACCGCCGCCGTGGGACATGTCAATCTGATCTCCATTGCGTTTGCCGTGTTGTACATCGGCCTGGGCGCCGATTTCGCAATTCACTTTCTGCTGCGTTATCGCGAAGTTCTGGAAACCGGTAACCCGTCTACCGAGGCCCTGCATGTTTCGGGCGGGGACGCCGGTGCTGCCCTTACCGCTTGCACCATCACTAACGCAATCGGCTTCTATGCGTTCATCCCTACGGACTACAGCGGCGTGGCGGAATTGGGGTTGATTTCCGGCACAGGCATGATCATCAGCCTTCTGGTAACTCTTACGGTTGCGCCTGCCCTGTTGCGCTGCCTTCCAACCCGGCGCGAAGCCAAAGCAATCGCTCCACCGAAAGCGTCGGTTGGCAGAGTCCTGGAGCTATCCCTGAAATGGCACAGGCTGACCTATGCCGTCACGCTTGCCGCGTCGATCGGCGCTCTTCTTCTGCTGCCTCAAGTGCGGTTCGACTACAATCTCCTGAATTTGCAGGATCAGAAAGGAAAAGCGATACAGGCTTTTCGTGAACTCCTGGCAGAGCCCGATCTTTCACCGTGGCATTCCGTTGCGCTGGCAGAAGACCAGAAGGAACTGGCGCGCCTGACGCACGCGTTGGGCAAGCTTCCTGAAGTGGAGAAGGTAGTCAGTCTGTCCGATTTCGTGCCGGCGGATCAGGAAGAAAAGCTGCAACTCATCGAGGAAATGGCGTTGACCGTGGGACCGATCGAAATGGTGACGCAAGGTCGCCACGTAGACAGTTCCATCCGGAAACAGCGTGAGGCGCTCGACGCATTGGCGGCCACATTGGACAGTTTTATTGCCGCGCGTCCGGGGCATGCGTCAGTCCCGGCCGCACGCAAGCTCAGGTCATCCTTAAGTTCCCTGTTTGAACAGCTGGGTACAGCCGGCCCTGCCGAGCAGGGCGTCTTGCTGCGATCCGTGGAGGGAGATCTGCTGGTTACATTGCCCGCCGCGCTGGAGAACCTGCGCACCGCGACGGAAGCCAACCTGTTTGGCGAGCAGGATCTGCCGGCATCATTGAGCAGTCGCTGGCATGCCCAGTCAGGTGAATATCGGCTGGCGATTTATCCGTCAGAAGACTTGAACGACAATGATGCATTGCGGCGCTTCGTGCGAAGCGTGCAGAAAGTGGCGCCCGAGGTGACGGGGGCGCCAGTGGTGACTCTTGAAGCAGGCGAGGCGGTAGTGCGCGCATTCGTACAGGCGTTTTTGCTTGCGCTCGCTGGAATTATCGTCGCCCTGCTGGTGCTGTTGCGCAGTGTAAAGTACATGCTGCTGGTCCTGCTCCCGCTGCTGCTGTCCAGCCTGTTCACCGCCGCGTTCACAGTCCTTCTGGATGTTCCGTTCAATTTTGCCAATATTATTGCTCTCCCGCTTTTGCTTGGCCTGGGGATCGATAGCAGCCTGCATATGGTGCACCGCAGCCTGAATAATGAACTGGTAAGCGAGATACTGATCCACACCAGCACTGCGCGTGCGATCTTCTATAGCGCGCTGACGGCACTGGTGGATTTCGCTAGCCTGATGTTCTCGTCGCACAGGGGCACGGCGAGTATGGGAATAATGCTTACCGTGGGGCTGGCTTTTACCCTTATCTGTACGCTGGTGATACTGCCTGCACTGCTGCGCCCCCCGGCNGCAGGGGCAAAGGCTCAATTTGTGCGCTAGTCCGGCAATAATTGTATACTTTGCACCTGTAGCGGTTTGTGGGCATTCCCATTCCATGCGGATTCTGATTCTGACGGACAGATTAACAGGGGACATGGCCTTCCCTTTACGGATGGTGGCAAATATGCGAACTTCCTTCCTGCTGCTGGCATGCATCTCACTGTTTACCGGTTGCTCGACGCTGCATAAGAACAATGCGGGCACCGATACGATCGATCCGAATGAAAGAGCCAATCGACAGTTTTACAATTTTACCGATGCGGTGGACCGCGCCGTTCTGGCGCCGGTTGCGGATGCTTATATAAAGCATGTGCCAGACCCCATGCAGCGTTCGATCGGCAATTTCTACGACAATCTTGCATACCCCAATGTTATTCTGAATGATTTCCTGCAAGGTAAAGTACGGCAGGGATTCCAGGACACCCTTCGCTTTGCGGTCAATTCGACCATCGGTCTGGGTGGACTCTTCGACATGGCGGGTCCCATGGGATTGCCGCAGCATGATGAAGATTTCGGGCAGACGCTCGGTGTATGGGGCGTCGGTACCGGCTCCTATCTTTTTGTCCCTCTGATCGGCCCCAGCAGCTATCGCGATGCGCCAGGCATTCCTGTGAGCGTTTTCAGCAATCTTTTGTTTTATGCGGGTACTGTGGCCAGCAGCGCAGTTGTAGCTCCAATCACGGTTTTGAGTATCATCGACCGGCGAGCCCGGTTGTCCGGCCCCATGCGTATTCGGGACCAGGCTGCGCTGGATCCCTATCTTTTTGTTCGCGAAGGTTTTTTACAGCAGCGCAAGCATTTGATCTATGATGGCGACCCGCCGCCGGAGAGCCTGGACGAATTCACGGATGAGGGTTCCGTACAGAACGGGGCGACGTCCGAGCCGTTGAGATTTTAATCAAATCTCAACGGCTGCTTCCACATTCCAGCGAGCGCTGTATCTGCAATAAACATCGCTGCATCTCCAATAAATATTCCTGTGTGAATCTCGACGATGTACCGATTTCAGGGCCGAATCGAGTAAAATCATGCTTTTAGTGGTTTTTATAGCTACATTCACACCCTGCAATGTGTTCTTCCTGAAACTTTAAAGAGGCGCTAGGTAAAAGTACATGAAAAAATTCGGAAGTATGGCGAGAACTTCGTTGCAAGCTCAATCCTCGAGCTCAAACAGTACTCCCGCAATGGACGAAAAAATGCTGAAAGCGGGATTGAAAGCGGCACGCGACGCGCTGCTGGCTCAGCAGAAGGAAGACGGCCACTGGTGCTTTCCATTGGAGGCCGATTGCACGATTCCCGCCGAGTATATACTGATGATGCATTTCATGGATGAAGTGGATCCGGACCTGGAGGTCAGGATTGCCCGCTTTCTTCGTGAAAAACAGGATGCAGCGCACGGAGGCTGGCCGCTCTACTACGGCGGTGAGTTCGACTTGAGCTGTTCGGTCAAGGCCTATTATGCCCTGAAGATCGCAGGCGACTCGCCCGACGNGCCCCATATGGCGCGTGCGCGCGCAGCAATTCTGAAGCATGGCGGCGCAGCGAGAGCCAACGTATTTACACGCCTNCTGCTTGCCATGTATGACCAGCTTCCCTGGCGGGGAGTGCCATTTGTGCCGGTGGAAATCATACTGTTCCCCAAGTGGTTCCCATTCCATACCAGCAAGGTGGCGTACTGGTCGCGGACAGTAATGGTTCCGCTGTCTATCCTTTGCAGCNTGAGGGCGCGCGCGGCGAACCCGCGCAAAGTCGGCATCCGTGAACTGTTCGCGGTACCCCCGGAGGAGGAACGGAATTATTTTCCGGTACGTACTGCGCTCAATCGCGTGTTTCTGCTGATCGAGCGCACTCTCTCCCTGCTCGAACCATTCATACCCAAAGGGGTGCGCAGACTGGCGCTGCGGCGGGCGGAAAACTGGATCGTGGAAAGACTGAACGGCGACTCGGGTCTGGGGGCGATCTTTCCTGCCATGGTGAATGCCAGCGAAGCTCTGGCATTGCTTGGATACCCGTATGATCATCCCGCACGGGTGCAATGCCGCAAGGCGCTGCGCCTGTTGCTGGTGGATGAAGGCGAGCGTACCTGGTGCCAACCCTGCGTTTCCCCGGTATGGGATACCGTCCTGACCTGTCTCGCCTTTCAGGAGGATGCGGAGGTCGATCAGAAACCCATCCGGAAAGCGCTCGACTGGCTGGTTCCCTGCCAGGTGCTCGATGCACCGGCGGACTGGCAGGAAGATCATCCCGAATTGCCGGGGGGCGGCTGGGCTTTCCAGTACACGAATCCCCACTATCCCGATCTCGACGACACGGCTGCGGTGGCGTGGTCACTGTACCAGGCCGACCCCCATGCTTACCAGGAAAGCATCAGCCGGGCTGCCGACTGGCTGGCAGGGATGCAATCCAGCAATGGCGGGTTTGCGGCTTTCGACAGCGACAATACGTATTACTATCTCAACGAGATCCCGTTCGCCGATCATGGAGCGCTCCTTGATCCTCCGACCAGTGATGTTTCCGCCCGCTGTGCGGGTTTTCTCGCCTTGTACGGCCAGTCCAGGCATAAACAGGCCCTGGAACGGGGCCTGGCATACCTCTTCAATGAACAGGAGGCCAGCGGTGCCTGGTTCGGCCGCTGGGGCAGCAATTACATCTATGGAACTTGGTCGGTGCTGGAGGCCTTCCGTCTGGCCGGGATAGATACCGGCCATTCTGCCATCCGGCGCGCGGTGCACTGGCTGAAATCCGTGCAGCGGGAGGATGGCGGATGGGGAGAAAGCAACGACAGCTACCTTTCACCCCAGCAGGCAGGTCAGTTTCATACCAGTACTTCTTTTCATACCGCGTGGGCGCTGCTTGCACTGATGGGGGCCGGCGAATGGCGCAGTCACGAGGTTCAACGGGGAATTGCATACCTGTTGCGGGAACAGGACAGCGACGGGCTCTGGCATGAACCCTGGTTCACAGCTCCCGGCTTTCCGCGGGTTTTCTATCTCAAGTACTACGGGTATACGAAATATTTCCCGGTGTGGGCATTGACCCGGTTTCATGCATTGAACCGGAGGCTCCCTGCGTGACGGGGATCGGCATCATTGTCGCCATGCGGGTGGAGGCGCGTTGCATAACGCCATTGCGCCTTTTCTTCAATCAAAGGACGGATCTCGGGAATGGGACTGCCGTCTGGCTTTGCGGGATGGGGGCAGAGGCAGCCGGCGCAGCCGCAACCGGACTGAGGACAGCAGGAGCCACTGCACTGATGAGCTTCGGCTTTGCGGGCGCATTGCATGCCGGCCTGAATCCTGGAGCGCTGATGCTGCCCGAGTCGATCCATACCGGCGGCGGTCTTCTGCCGGTTGATTTGAACTGGCGCGCCCGCTTGCAGCGATGCCTGCCCGATCACCTGGATGTGGCAGGCGGAATCCTGGCTGCCAGCAGCAAGGTGCTTACCTCCACTTCTGCAAAGCGCGAGCTGGCCGAATCCACCGGCGCGAATGCAGTGGATATGGAAAGCGGCGCAGTTGCTGAAGTTGCCATGAATGCCGGCTTGCCATTCATGGCGGTACGCGCTATTTCGGATCCCCTCGACTTCTCGCCCCCCAAGGTTCTGCTCGAGGCAGTACGACCGGACGGAAGTCCTCGCCTGGTTCGCTTGCTGGAGCTGTTACTGAAGCGCTCACTGACTTTCGGCATGCTGCTGCGGCTGGCATCGGACGCGCGTGCCGCGCGCTCTACCTTGTCGACGGTGGTACGTTATGCCGATGCGGAAATGCGTGCCATTCGTTCGCCTGCATCTTCGCCCGGCGGATGTGTCGCGAGGTAGCAGGCCGTTGACCCTGATCGCTCTTGAGGTCTGTGATCAGCATGCAAACTGCCCGCAGCGGATGTGCAGCGCCTGCCGGTGCGCTGGAAACCCAATAATGTCTTGAGAATTCACCCTGTTAAAGAGTAAAATGTCGCCCTTTCGCATCAGGCGTAATGGAGAGTAGCATGGCAGTCACAACCGATCAAAAAGCACAGGTGGTGCGCGATTATCAACGGGCTTCGGGAGACACGGGTTCTCCCGAAGTGCAGGTGGCGTTACTGACCGCCCGTATCAACGATCTGGCCGGTCATTTCAAAACGCATGTCAAGGATCATCACTCCCGCCGCGGTTTGCTGCGGATGGTAAGCCGTCGGCGCAAGCTGCTCGATTATTTGAAGCAGAACAGTGTGGAGAGCTACCGGGCGCTGATAGAGCGGCTCGGCCTGCGTAAATAAAAGTAAATCCCCGATTGAGATAGCAGCGGAATAACCTATTGCTTCCTTGAGCGTTGGAATGGATTCCGCTTGTATCGGTTGCGCGACCGCGGCTATGGTGCCTGGAAGCGAAGCCCGGAATGATTTAATCGAAAAGGGCAGTTAATTGAAAATCAAGAAAAGTGTCACGTACGGGTCCCATCAACTGACATTCGAAACCGGAGAAATAGCAAGGCAGGCCCATGCCGCCATTATGGTGAGCATGGGCGATACCGTCGTCCTGGTTACCGTGGTCGGTGCAAAAAGTGCCAAGCAGGGACAGGACTTCTTTCCCCTGACGGTGGACTATCAGGAAAGGAGCTACGCGGCGGGGCGGATACCCGGCAGTTTTTTCAAGCGTGAAGGCCGTCCCTCCGAAAAGGAAATTCTTACCTCCCGTCTGATCGATCGCCCGATCCGTCCCCTTTTTCCTGAAAATTTCTACAACGAAGTGCAGGTGGTAGCCACCGTCCTGTCTTCCGATAATGAAGTGGATGCCGATATTCCCGCCATGCTGGGCGCATCTGCCGCGCTGGTGCTCTCGGGCATCCCGTTCAACGGACCTATTGGCGCGGCACGGATTGGCTACATCAATGGCGAATATGTGCTGAATCCCGATACCAGCACCCTGAAGCAGACACAGCTGAATCTGGTCGTGGCTGGCACGCGGCAGGCTGTGCTGATGGTGGAATCCGATGCGATGGAGCTGTCGGAGGATATCATGCTGGGCGCCATTGTTTATGGCCATCAGCAAATGCAGGTGGCCATCGATGCCATCAATGAACTGGCGGATGAGGCGGGTGTGACCGCATGGGACTGGGAACCGCCTGCAAGAGACCCTGCACTGGCCATTAAGATTGCGGAACTGGCGGAGAATGATTTGCGTGCCGCTTTCCGCCAGAAGCAGAAGCAGGTAAGGTCCGAAACCATAGACAGCATCTGGACAAGGGTCTTTACCGAACTCGGCGTCGAGAATGAAGAGGGTCCTGATGCCCAGGCGGTGAAGGAGGCTTGTTTTGCGCTGGAATCGAGAATCGTGCGCTCGCAGATTCTGGATGGCGAACCGCGCATCGATGGGCGCGATACCCGCACCGTCCGGCCAATAACGATCCGTACCGGCCTCCTGCCGCGGACCCACGGTTCGGCATTGTTTACCCGCGGAGAAACCCAGGCCCTGGTAGTCGCAACACTGGGGACCGGCCGCGATGAGCAGAAAATCGATGCTCTCCAGGGAGACTATTCCGAGCGTTTCATGCTTCACTACAACATGCCTCCCTATGCCACCGGGGAGACGGGACGGGTTGGAACACCCAAGCGGCGTGAAATCGGGCATGGACGGCTGGCAAAACGGGCGCTGGTTGCAGTCCTGCCTTCCCCGGAAGAGTTCGGCTATTCGCTTCGTGTGGTTTCTGAAATTACCGAATCCAATGGCTCCAGTTCCATGGCGTCCGTTTGCGGCGGCTGCCTGGCATTGATGGATGCCGGCGTACCCCTGAAGGGGCATGTGGCGGGTATTGCCATGGGACTCATCAAGGAAGGCAACCGGTTTGCCGTGCTAAGCGATATTCTGGGCGATGAAGATCACCTGGGCGACATGGATTTCAAGGTGGCGGGTACCGAAAATGGCATTACCGCCCTGCAGATGGATATCAAGATTCAAGGGATCACGAAGGAGATCCTGCATGCTGCCCTGATACAGGCAAGGGAAGGACGAATACATATTCTCGCGATCATGAAGCAGGCATTGCCGGCCCGGCGCGAAGATATCTCGGAACATGCTCCCCGTATCATCAAGATCAGAATCAACCCCGAGAAAATACGTGACGTCATAGGGAAAGGGGGTGCCGTGATCCGTGCGCTTACTGAAGAGACGGGCACCACCATCGATATTACGGATGATGGCAACGTTATGATCGCATGTGTCAACGCCGAGGGGGGCGAACTGGCGAGAAAACGCATCGAAGACATCACGGCCGAGGTTGAAGTGGGACGGGTATACGACGGAACAGTGCTGAAGCTTCTCGATTTTGGCGCCATTGTCAGCGTTCTTCCGGGCAAGGACGGCCTGCTGCATATCTCGCAAATCGCCAATGAGCGCGTCAACAATGTCGGTGATCACCTCAAGGAAGGGCAAGTGGTTCGGGTGAAGGTGCTGGAAGCTGACGACAAGGGAAGGTTGCGTCTCAGCATGAAGGCGGTTGCCGCCGATGTGGCGGACAACGNGACCACCTGATGGNGGAGCAGAGAGAAGAATNTCTCACAAGGAGCNNAGCGGTGCTCCTTTCTCGATGGGGTTCCTCGTTCTCTTATCCCCGTCCTATCCTCTCTTATCTCCCGTATCTTCCGGTTTTTGTTTTTTGAAGTGAACTCA
>JGI26538J50259_1001812_pt1 | contig 11896 bp, 8 predicted proteins | sample ThiBio_1000_plan_FD_50259 | JGI IMG/M metagenome (IMG submission 50259)
GGCTTCGGCCCGCCAGGCTTCCCCTTGTTCTTCCCACTGCCGCGTATCGACGTTGTGCTGCGAGAGAAAGCTGCGGCTCCCTACGAGCACGCGCTTGCCGCNAATATCAGCCTGCACACCCAGGCCGTTGACTGCTTCGAAGCTTTCNGCGGACGGAATCTTCAAGCCGCGGGCTTTGGCCTCCTCGACGATTGCATGCGCTATCGGATGCTCGGAGGGCTGCTCCGCCCCTGCCACGAGTGCAAGCGCCTCGTCACGATCCATGTTTTTGACGGCAAGATCCGTGAGTGCGGGACGCCCCAGCGTCAGTGTACCGGTCTTGTCCACCACGACAGTATCAATGTCACGCATGCGTTCGATCGCCTCGGCATTGCGGAACAGGATGCCCGCACGCGCACCCTGCCCCATCGCGACAGTCATGGAAATGGGTGTGGCGAGACCGACGGCGCAGGGGCAGGCGATAATAAGCACGGCAATGGCATTGATGAATGCATAGGTGAATCGTGGTTCAGGGCCGACAAACCACCAGGCAAGCGCGGTGAGAATGGCAATAGCGACCACGATCTGTACAAAGTATGCCGCGATGACATCGGCGAGTCGCTGGATAGGCGCGCGCGTGCGCTGCGCTTCTCCGACCATCTGAACGATGCGCGCCAGCAGCGTATCCTTGCCCACGCGCTGCGCGCGCATGATGAGCGAGCCAGTGCCATTTACCGTCGCGGCAGAGACTTTGTCATTCACAGCCTTGGCGACCGGTACCGGCTCTCCGGTGAGCATGGACTCATCCAATCGGCTCGAACCTTCCAGCACGATACCATCTACAGGAATTTTTTCTCCCGGTTTAACGCGCAGCCGGTCGCCTACCGCCACCGTTTCAAGCGGTACCCGTTCTTCCGCTCCGTCATCGCGCAAGCGCCATGCCTCGTTGGGCGCCAGCTTCAGCAATTGCTGAATGGCCCGGCTGGTTTGGCCCATCGCCCGCGTTTGAAGGTAATCGCCGAGTATCACCAGGGTGACGATAACCGCCGCGGCCTCGAAATAAGTGCCCACCGCACCATCGTGCTCGCGAAACTCTTGCGGAAACCAGCTGGGCACAAGCACGGCAGCCAGGCTATACAGATATGCGAAGCCAACCCCCAGACCAATCAGCGTATACATGTTGAGCGCGCGATGCACAAGCGAAAACCAGAATTTGCGCAGNATNGGCCAGCCTGCCCACAATACAANGGGCGTGCCTAACAGGAATTCCACCCATCCGCGTGAACGCGGCGCGAGTCCGAATGGCTCTTGAATGCCGATCATAGGTGACATCGAAACCACTATCAGGGGGATCGACAGCGCAACGCCGACCCGTAGCCGGCGGGCGAGATCGCGCAGTTCCGAATCATCCGGCACCCCTGCACCTGTGCCCGCAATGGGCACAAGCGGCATGCCGCAGAGAGGGCAGTCGCCGGATGCATCGCGCACAATCTCCGGGTGCATCGGACAGGTCCACTGGACTCCCTCCGCTGCTGCTTGCGACGAAGCTGGGGGTGCAGCATTCCCATGTGGATGACTGCGATAATGCTGACGATTAGCATGCGACGAGTGTGAAGAATGATTTTCTTCAGGCTGCATTCTGATAACTCCCTGGCTGTTTCTCGATTCAAACACATTGAANTGTACGGACGGAGAGCCCTAGTGGTACTGCCTGGTACTGTTCCTTTGCGCTAATTCATATTAGGCCAGCTTTTATCGTTCAGACGATTTTCGTGCACTTTCGTGCCGCCTGCTGCCNTTATTGTCTTTGTTTCGCATCCTCCCTCCGCCATCTTTCGATGATCCTTTGCCATATCCAGGTTTGCCTCCGCAGCCTGCTCATAGCTGCTGATCAATTTCNGGCAATGCGCCTTGAGGTCCTGGGCGCGCTTGCCATAATAATAAGGACGTGTCTCATATTCTTCGAGTTCCTTTTTGTGTTCCTGCACGCGCAATCGCATATCTTCTGCTGCCGCTTCGTAATGCCTTGCCAAGGCATTATGGTCAGCTTCAGTTTGTGCACGTCGAATCGCGCTGGTCATATCCATCGGATGCGGATTCAATTGCGCGCAAGAAGCCAACAGAACGACAATAGCGAAAACCGCAAGGAATTTTTCTGTATTCATAGGGAACTCCTTGAGTAAAATTTGAATACTTGCTCCAGTCAAATAGCTATTTGACCTTGGTCACGAGGTAGTCTGAGCCTTGCTGTATGAACTCGACTGCAACCTTTTTGCCAACCAAGAGGTTGCCGAACAGCGACNCCTCCTTTACTGAAAACCTCATCGTCATTGCCGGCCAGTTCAGGCTTTCAACCGGCTCATGGGCAAGTGTTACCCTGCCTTTGGCCATATCCACGGCTTTAACGACCGCGTTCATTTGATGGGTTGTTGCTCTGGATTCATTGGTCTGGGGCTTATTGCCCATATCCTTCACCTNCATGCCTTTCATATCCATATTTTTCATATTTTNTTGATCATCAGATTGTGCACTAGCAAGGCTGGAAGCNGATAAAGCTAAAACCAGGGGTATGACGCTGATAAGTTTCATTGCACTCTCTTTATAAACAGTTAAAANATAAATCTGGACAACAGTTCTGGATGATTNCCTTCCAGTCAAAAGCATTTGCGAATGCTCCGTTCCTTGATCAACGCGTACACCGCGGGAAATACGACCAGCGTCAGCACTGTGGCGGTTAACATCCCGCCCACCATGGGCGCAGCAATGCGTCGTGTCACCTCAGACCCTGTGCCCGTACTGAGCATGACGGGAAACAGACCGACAACGCTTCCAGCGATGGTCATCATAACCGGACGTATCCGGTATACCGCGCCCTGGATCACTGCCTCGTAAAGATCTTCAAGGGTAACTCTTTTGCCTGCGGCTTGCCGCGTCGCCGTAATATTCGCCAACGCCCGATCGAGGAAAGTGAGCATGACCATTCCTGTTTCAGTCGCGATACCGATGAGTCCGATAAAGCCCACCGCCGCTGCAATGCTCATGTTATAGCCAAGCAGATACATGAGCCAGATGCCGCCAACCAGGGAAAAAGGAACCGAAAGCATGACGATCAGCGTCTCGGTAAGTCGATGGAAGTTGAGATATACAAGCAGGAATACGATCAGGACCGTGAGCGGCACGACTACCTTCAGCTTCTCGACAGCACGTTCCATGTATTCGAACTGGCCACTCCAGGTTACGTAATACCCTGGTGGGAACCGCACCTGCTCACGCACTGCTTGCTGGGCTTCCGCGACATAGCTGCCGATGTCACGGTCGCGGATATCGACGAAGATGTAAGCCGACAGCAGCGCGTTCTCCGTACGGATACTCGGTGGGCCCTGGAGGAGTTTCACCTGCGCGAGTTGCCCGAGCGGGATCATTGCCTGATCCATGATGGGTATCAGCACCTGGGTAGCGATTGCCTGGGGGTCACTGCGCAATGCACGCGGATAGCGTACGGCGACAGCGAAGCGTTCCCGCCCTTCCACAGTGGTAGTTACCGTTTCCCCCCCCAGCGCCACCGAGATTACGTCCAGCAAGTCCCCTACAGCCAGCCCATAACGCGCAAGCGCCATGCGGTCCGGTTCGATATCGAGGTAATAACCGCCGGTAATACGTTCCGCATAGACACTCGTCGTTCCGGGCACCGTTTTTATTGTTGTCTCGATTTGTCGGGCCAGAATTTCGATTCCATCCAGATCCTTGCCGAACACTTTGACGCCAATGGGCGTGCGTATGCCGGTGGCAAGCATGTCGATCCGGTTCTTGATTGGCATGGTCCAGGCATTGCTGACCCCGGGCATCTGGAGGGCCTGATCCATTTCAGCAATCAATTTATCCACAGTCATCCCGGAGCGCCATTCAGCTTCTGGTTTCAGGTTGATGATGGTTTCAGCCATCTCCAGCGGTGCCGGATCGGTTGCAGTATTGGCCCGCCCCGCTTTGCCGAGCACCGAAACCACCTCCGGAAAGCTCTTGATGATCCTGTCCTGTGTCTGCAATATCTCAACTGCTTTCGTCACGGAAATACCCGGCAGGGTCACTGGCATGTAAAGAAGCGTGCCTTCGTTCAATGTCGGCATGAACTCCGTGCCCAGCTTGAATGCGGGATAAATGGTTATCCCAACCGCAGCAAGCGCGGCCAGGACGATAGTCTTTTTCCAATGCATTACCCAGCCTGCTACCGGATGATAGGCCCGGATCATGAAACGGCCCAGCAGATTATCCTGCTCACGCGGAATACGGCCACGGATCAGAAGCAGGATCAAGGCTGGAACCAGGGTGATCGAAAGCAGGGCAGCACCTGCCATGGCGAAAGTCTTGGTATAGGCCAGCGGCTGAAACATGCGCCCTTCCTGCGCTTCAAGGGTAAACACAGGCAGGAACGACACGGTAATGATCAACAGGCTGAAGAACAGTGATGGACCGACTTCCTTGCAGGCATCAATGACGGCCTCTTTGCGCACTGCACTTGAAACTTCCACACCAACGCGAGCAAGATGCTTGTGTGCATTCTCAATCATGACGATTGCCGCATCAGTCATTTCCGCAATCGCGAGAGCGATACCCGCAAGGCTCATGATGTTGGAATTGATGCCGAGGAACCGCATCGCGATGAAAGCGATGAGTACGCCGATGGGGAGCATGATGATCGCCACCAGGGCGCTCCGCACATGCATGAGGAAGACCGCGCAAACCAGNGCTATGATAATGATCTGCTCGACCAATACTTCGCGCAGCGTCGTGATGGCGCGCTGGATCAGATCGGAACGATCATAGACGGATCGAATTGAAACACCTTCCGGCAGGGCCGGCATGATTTCGGCGAGTTTGCTTTCGAGATTGCGCGTAATATCGAGAGCATGTTCGCCATGCCGCGCCACCGCGATACCCGAAACGGCTTCTCCCTCGCCATCAAGCTCGGCTATGCCGCGACGTTCCTCAGGAACCAGTTCCACCCGGGCGATATCACGCAGCAGAACGGGCGTGCCCTTCTCTGCCTTGACGACCAGTTTCTCCAGGTCCTCAATGCTGCGCAGATATCCCCTGCCCCGCACCATGTATTCGGTCTCCGTCATCTCGATCACGCGCCCGCCGACATCGCGGTTGCTGGCGGCGATAACCTCGGATACCGTCCTGAGTGATATGCCATACGCTTGCAGCTGCCGCGGGTTCACCGTGACCTGATAGCTTCTTACAAATCCGCCGACGCTGGCCACTTCCGCCACGCCCTCGGCTGAAGTCAGCTGATAGCGCAGGAACCAGTCCTGGATGGCGCGCAACTCGTCGAGGGTACGGTTCTTTGCAGTCACGGCATATTGATAAACCCAGCCTACTCCCGTGGCGTCCGGACCAAGTGAGGGCTTTATATTCCTGGGCAGGCGCGCGGTTGCAAAACTCAAGTATTCCAATACGCGCGAGCGCGCCCAGTAGATGTCCGTATCATCTTCGAAGATCACGTACACGAACGAGACGCCGAAATTAGATATGCCTCGCACTACCCTGGATTTGGGCACGCTCAGCATCGCAGTGGTGAGCGGATAGGTAACCTGATCCTCGACTACCTGGGGCGCCTGCCCCGGATATTCCGTATAAATGATGACCTGCACGTCCGAAAGATCGGGAATCGCATCCACAGGTGTCTTCCATACCGAATACATGCCCCAGGCTATTACGAAAAATGTCCCGATCAGCACCAGGAAGAGGTGCCGCGCCGACCATTCGATGATATTGCCGACCATCTCAGTGCTTCTTTCCCTGCCTGGCAGCAGCACTGTCCTGTGACGGTATGTGAACGATGACGTACTCGCCCGGCGACGCTTCCATTATCTCGAANGCAATCTCCTGGCCGGGTTTCAATGTTCGCAGCAATGCACGGTCCTGAATCTTGAAATCCATTACCATCGCAGGCCACCCGAGGCTAGCGATCGGCCCGTGGGCAAGGGTTACCGTTGTATTGACCACATCGATCGCTTCGATGGAACCTTCGCCATGATGAGTAGTTTTGCCAGCTTGGACAGGGAGGGCTTCCTGCTTCTCTCCCGGTTCACTGGGCATCAAACCATTCATGGGGCCAAAACCATCCAACGCCGCCCTCAGGTTGCTTTCCGCATCGATGAGGAAGTTCGCTTTTACCACAGCCATTTCCCCGGCCTTCAGCCCATCCAGGACTTCCACGTAGCCATTCGCGTGCTTGCCCAGCTTCACGAGTCTCGGTTCAAAGCGGCCCTCGCCCAGATCCACCAGCACGGACTGCCGGGTACCGGCATCGAGTACGGCCGATTCGGGGACGGCGAGCACGCTGCCTTCATGCTGGATTGAAACGAACTCCACCTTCCCGTACATCGACGGTTTCAGCAGTTCTTGCGGATTGGGCAACTCGATGCGTACCCTGGCGGTGCGGGTTTCCGGATTGATCGTGGGATATATGAACGCCACTTCGCCCGTGAATATCTCGTCTGGATAGGCCCCGACCCGGACGGTGGCGCTCTGACCTGCGTGTATCATGGCAAGATCCTGCTCAAACACGTCTGTGAGCATCCATACTCTGGAGAGATCGGCGATCCGATACAGGATTTCTCCCGCCATGAAACGTTGTCCCTGAATAACGGGCTTATCCAACACAACGCCATTTACCGGGGAACGCAATGTGAGATATTGCCTGATATGGCCTTCTTGCCGGAGTGTCTGTAGATCAGCCTCCGATATGTTCCAGTTGCGCAGTCTCTGCAAGGCACTCTCAGTCAGCCGTTCCATCCCCGCCTGGACCTCAAGACCGCCATCCTCCACGTCCTTTGTTCCTCTCCGGGCGATGAGATATTCGTGCTGTGCCGTGATCAGATCGGGGCTGTATACGTCCATCAACGGCTCGCCCTTTCTGACCGCTTGTCCAGTCGTATTGACATGGAGCCGCTCGATCCATCCCTCGAACCTGGGCGCAATGATATGCAGCCGCCGTTCGTCCGCCTGTACTGTCGCTACTGCCCTTACGGTACGGGTGAGTGCGCGCATGCCGACCTGCTCAGTCCTTACCCCCAGTTTTTGTATCCTGTCGATGCTGATCTTCACTGACGCATCCGCGGAAGCCGATTCCTCGCTTTCGTAAACAGGCATGTAGTCCATGCCCATGGGATCTTTTTTTGGTGTTGGCGAAGTGTCCGGCAAACCCATGGGATTGCGGTAATAAAGAATCTTCTTCTCACGCTTACCGTCGGCTGGAACCGTATTCGAAGAATTAACCGCAGAGGTCGAAGGCCGGGTTGCGCCCCACCAGTATCCTGTGCCAAGTAAGGCTGCGGCCAGAACGACAAAAGCTGTTGATTTGATGATGAGCTTCACATGCGCTCCCCTGACATGGACTCCGGAGGAATGGGTGACGAGTTGACGGGCGTTTTACCCGCGAGCAGATCGATCTCCGCGAGNGCCTTGTTGTAACCCGCCATGGTCGTCGCCAGGCTGATTTCGGAGTTGAATACTGTCATCTGGCTGTCGAGCAGTGTCATGAAATCNACCCGGTTAACCCGGTAAGCCGCGAGGGTAGATTCGACGGCAAGCCGCGCCTGCGGCAGGATGGCGGTCTGGTAGAGCCGTGCGGACTTCAGGCTTTGCTCGGCCAGCGCTGTCTGCTGGCGCAGTCTTGCTGCCACCTCATTGCGTTGCGCTTCATAAGTGCTCAGGGCCTGATCACGCATTGCCAGCGACTCCGCTTCGCGTGGCTGGAGTTTGTCGCCACGCCACACGGGGAGATTCATTGCCACCGTCAGGCTCACCATGTCCGGCCGCCGGCTGTTGTCCAGCATGTTGTCACGCTGTCCGTAAGACATGCGCACATCGAAGTCGGGATAATAATTTTTGCGCGTAAGTTCCAGCGCTTTATCGTTGCGCGCAACGAGACTTTGCAATGCCAGCAATTGCGGGCGCTGGGTCAGGGCGGTCTCAAGCAACGATTCCAGGTTCAGGNTTTCCTCGCGCAATTGCGGCGGTGCGGGCGCTGGCAGCGGCTTATTCCCCCTCCAGCCGAGCGCGCGTATCAGTTCGGCTTCGATTACCGGTCTTTCTCTTGCAAGTTTCAGCAGTTCATCCACCATTCTGGATACCTGCGTCTGGGCCTTTAGCACATCGGCCTGGTTTCCTCGCCCTACCGCATAGTGATCTTCAGCAATATGGAGAAGCTCCTCCAGGATGAGCTTGTTTTTTTCGACCAGGCGGGTCATTTCAAGGGTGAGGCCCAGATCGAGATACGTAATCTTGATATCGCGCACGACACGGTTCACAGTCTCCTGGTAACCATATTCGATGGCTTCTGCGTCCCTGGCGGCCACATCTTTACGTAAACCGCGTTTCCCTGGAAAAGGGAAGCGCTGGGACAGGCCGATCATTTTCATGGTCATGTCCTCACGGTTAAAAGTGGAGGATGCCAGCGGGGCATTGATCACCCCTGCTTCCAGAACAGGATCATCCAGCGCTTCGGCAGGTAATATTCTCTGCCGGGCTGCCTCCCGTTCCCGCAGCGCGGCCTGGATTTCCGGATTATTCTCCAGGGCTTCCGCAATCAGGGTAGCCAGGGAGGCCAAGTTTTTGGGATTTGCCGCCGCAAAGGTTTCCGCAAATTGCTCTGGAGCCGCCTGTGTAGACACTCCTTTATCTGTCTGGGATAAAACTTCCGCGCAGGCATATGCAGAAAACATGATGACGGCAAGCACAGGGGCGATGAGTCGGATGGGAATCATCGCGAGCTCATGGATCCTGTTGAAGCTTGCTGCCGCCACTTGACGATGATGTAATCTGGACCTGATTTCATCCTGATCTCCTTGAAAATATGTAACCATCGTGATTTACCGATTCAGCGACAGAAAAATAGCCGGCGGAATTTTCANCGGGGGCAAACGACCCATACAAAAACGCTGAGCAGCAAAAGATCCGCCGTCCGGCTNCGGGTGTATACGAGTAAGAGATTAAACCAGAGGAGGTCGCTGCGGCTGCTGAAGAACTGGCGAGGAGAGGCGGGAAACAGNCAAGATGGCGTAACAAAATCCATCAGGAAGATTGAATGCAGACGCAGAAGGTGGCAGACCGTTACCGCTTATGTGGCAAACAACCCCATCGCAGGAAAGGGTCAAATCCGCTCTGCCCTCTGCGCTGTCATTATCCGGCTGCCCGTCCGGCTGTTTGTGATCGCTACTGTCATGCAAGGGACAGGTTGCNGATGGGACTTCATGATCAATTCGATTTTCAGGTCCCCCGGATATATTTCTGGCTTGAGCGCATAACGGCATGATAGCGGCCAGANCGCTCTGCAGGGGCAGCGACAATATGATCAGAATCGATAGGAATGTGCGCAGACGCGGCATCATATTATACAGTATGAGGCATCTATCCTGTCAGAACAAGCGTTATATGTTATAAAGGAAAATCCATATCCTGTGATTCCGATTCTTCAACAATCCAACTCTTCAACAACGATTGGTTTATCGTAGTAGAGGGCTGGATAAATTCAAGTTGAACTCTATCCTATCGACACTTGATGTCTTCGCATCCTCTGGCGATTCGGATTTTGTACGGAGCAATACCTGACCATGAGCAAAAAAGAAGGCAAGAAAGAGAACAAAAAGGAAGACAGGAAGGAGAAAGAAGCACGTGCGCCCGAAATATCCAAGGAAGACTATGAGGACACGCTATACAAACTCCAGATTGAACTTGTTAAGCTTCAACGACACTTCATCGAACGCGACGACAAGATTCTGATCATCCTGGAAGGGAGGGATGCCGCCGGCAAGGACGGCACGATCAAGCGGATCATCGAGCACCTGAGTCCGCGTGAAACGCGCGTCGTCGCACTCGGCAAACCTTCGGATCGCGATCGCAATACGTGGTATTTCCAGCGTTATGTCCGGCACCTTCCCGCAGCGCAGGAGCTTGTGCTGTTTAATCGCAGCTGGTACAACCGGGCGGGTGTGGAGAAGGTAATGGGTTTTTGTACCGAGGCCGAATATGAAGAATTCATGGGTTCAGTNGTCGAGTTCGAGCTCATGCTCAGACGCTCCGGTATCAAACTCCTCAAGTACTATCTCGATATCAGTAAACCTGAACAGGAAAAAAGGCTGAGCCAGCGCAGGAAGGACCCTCTGGCGCAATGGAAAATCAGCGCGCTCGACGAGTATGCTCTCGAAAAATGGGATGAATATACATTAGCGCGCGACAAGATGCTGACACATACGCATAATCTGATTACACCCTGGATCATCGCGCATGCAGATGACAAGCAGTTGACCCGGCTGAATGTCATCAAGGACATGCTCAGCCGGCTGGATTACAAGGATAAGAACGAGCACCTGATTTTGCCGGATCCGCAAATCATCTCAACATTTACCGCCTCATTCATAGAGGAAGGTCTGCTGGCGGCATAGGCATACTGTTTTATTGTACGCGCAGCCTTTCAGAAACCATTTTCATTTCAATCGCGGCTTCCTCCGGGGATCCATCAAATGGAGCAGCGGCGTCTCTCCGTCATGATCCGCTAAGAGGGCCGGAATACATCTCCTCCCGTCAGATGCAATACCAGCGGAATCACTCCCTGCCTTCTCAAGACTTTGAGACACCACCGCATTCATTTTGCGCAGTCTGACCGCCTTCATTCTACGTAGAGGCATATCCACGCAATAAACAACTTATGACTTTCAAAAGCCAGGTTCGGTTCTGGTTTTAATGCCCACTTTTATTTTTGTTTCAACTGTTCCATCCTCTACTTTACATCTTCNTTGNGGGTTGAGACACTTTAAACATAAAAAAGTTGACAAAGTACCCTCCGATTGATACCCTGTTCCATAGGCCGANCGTCCGTATCGCGTACTTCCCCCGGTTCAACCCAGCTTCAGATCAGTGCCCGTATGACAATAAGAAGTTTTCCAGCGGTTGTATTCACGCTCGTGCTATTGTCTTCATGTGCCCCCATGAGTCCATATGAAGCAGTCAACAGTCCCGCTCTCCTGAAAACGGTGGAGGAGGCCAGAACATATAAGGATCATTACGCGTTGACAAAGCGTTTTGAGAATCTGGCTGAAGAGATGCGCGCGAGAGCAAGCGAACAACGAAAGCTGCTCGATCACTATCAGGAAAAAAGTTACCTATATGGACGGCTGGCGCAGGATCAGCAATCGCATACCTGGGCGTTGATGCAGAGGTATGAGCAGGCAGAGAAGGCAAGCCTAGGCAAAGCAGCCCTGCACCGTCAAATAGCGGCAAGGCTCGAACAGGAGGGTTACGTTGTACCTTCGCACCAGGCAGCCGGTGGGACTTCCAATCCACAACAAGCCAATAACTGGAGTAATTGAGTTGCTGCAAGACATCATCTTTTGGCATTGTCTTTGTGTATGCGGGTAATTCGCAGGAAATAAGGCCCAGTGACGAGTTCCTATGTGCTATCCTATCGTCAAAACGGCTTTTAATCGACGATATAAAAACAGTCGGCATAGGCCATGGAGGTATCATTGTTAAAAAGGTGGTTCCCGCTGATAATTCTGGTTATCTTTGCGCTGCTCAGCATTGGAACGCTTAACCGGCTGGCGCGCAATATGGCGCAGAAAAGAGACTTCTACAGCGATCCGTTGTGCTGGACGTTTTGGGACAAAACCCATCAGGGTGCTCTGAATGCNCGTNATGAAAGGGCACCGGAAAAANCTGAAGTAATCAGGAAAGGACGNTTTCATGAAAAGCGGGACTCTTATCGCACAGATCTGAATATTTTCCNAAGCCATTCGAAACCAGGGTCAACAGTNGTATAAATCGTTCCAGTTATAGCCCCCTGTCCTTGCAATACCCATAGCCAGGATGCCTTATTCCTGACGCTGCGATATCATGGCGGAAGGTTGATTGATAC
>JGI26538J50259_1001814_pt1 | contig 11875 bp, 12 predicted proteins | sample ThiBio_1000_plan_FD_50259 | JGI IMG/M metagenome (IMG submission 50259)
TGTAATGACCCAGTGATTTCCTGCTCAGGTGTAACCTTTTCAAGGAGACGCCGATGAGCGCGGTAATGGAAGAAGAGATCAAACGTTGGACAGCACGGCGGAAGTCGGCGCTGGTGTTGGAGATCATCCAGGGCAAGACCACTGTGTCGGAGGCGAGTCGCCAGTTCGACTTGCCGCCATCAAAGATCGAGAGCTGGGTCGATGACGGAAAGCGCGGGATGGAGAACGCGCTGCGTGCCAAGCCGGAGGANGTGCGCGAGCAGTATGAGCGGCAGCTCAAGGATCTGCAGGAGGCGTATGGCGAGGCGATGCTGGAGCTGCGTGCACGAAAAAAATTGGCGTCCCTGCTGGGCAAGGACGAGACCTGATGGTCACGATCCAGCAGGGACTGCGCAATGACGGCGTGGCGGTCTCGATGTCGCAGTTGTGCCGCTGGTTCGACGTGCCGCGTCGGACGGTTTACTACCGGCCAGTGAAAGCTGCACCGGCGGTGCGGCCGGAGCTGGCCGGCCCGATCAAGCAACTGATCGAGGCCGAGCCCTCGTTTGGCTATCGCACGGTCGCCGGATTGCTGGGCATGAACAAGAACACGGTGCAACGGATCTTCCAGTTGATGGGCTGGCAGGTACGCAAACGCGCTGTGGGCATGCGTCCCCGCATCCAGGCACTGCCCTCGGTGGCCTCGGCGCCGAACCAGCGTTGGGCGACCGATCTGTGCCGGATCTGGGGCGGCCGTGATGGTTGGCTCACATTGGCGCTGGTGATCGACTGCCACACCCGCCAACTGCTGGGATGGCATCTGTCGCGAACCGGCCGTGCGACGACGGCGGCAGCGGCTTTGGAGCAGGCGTTGATCACGCGCTTCGGTACGCTCGGCCGCGTTCCCGAACCGTTCCTGCTGCGCTCGGATAACGGACTGGTCTTCACCAGCCGCCACTACACGCGCCTGGTGCGCAGCTACGGATTACGGCAGGAATTCATCACCCCGCACTGTCCACAGCAGAACGGCATGGTCGAACGCGTCATACGGACGCTGAAGGAGCAATGCGCACACCGGCACCGCTTCGAAAGCCAACAGCATGCAATGCGCGTGATCGGCGACTGGATCCAGTTCTACAACCACCGGCGGCCGCATCAGGCGCTGGGCATGAAGACACCCGCCGAGGCATACGCTTTAGCGGCCTAACCTGTGCAGGAAGTGCTGGGTCATTACAGACAACCGAACAGTGCCAGCGTGATGTAGCCGAGGGGCGGCTACGCCTTAGCGTGCTCTATTTTCCGTTTTCTGATGAGACGACCTCTATTCGAGCGGCCTTGATCGCCGGCCTGGGCCTGCGTGTGCTGCGCACTTACCCAAACCCCCATGTGCGAGGTGTGGGGTGGCGGCTTGCTGTTCCCTTCATCGTGCCACGGCGTGCTCGCCGTCAAGGGCGGCGCGCGCCGTGCGCGCTTGCGTCCTGGCGGCCGTCTGTGACCCCTGACTGCTTGCGCTGCGCCGTGCCCTGAACGGGTCGGGCAATTCCGCCCGGCATCCTTTCAGGAGTTCACCATGCACAACGCATTCATTACCGACGAACGGCCAGCCGCTGCGCTTCAAGATCGGCGACGCGGTGATCTACACCAACGAATTCGGCGTCCAATTCCATTGCCGCGTCGCCGGGTTCTACAAGCCAACGGAGCCTTCGGGGTTGTATGCGCTTGGCAGGCGCTACCTGCTGGATTCATCTTCGCCGTGGATGCCGGTTGCGCAATCCAGTCTGCGTCCTGACGATTCGGCTTGATGCCTTCGCGCCCCTGACGGGGCGCTGCGCGCTTCGCTTGCCTCCAGGGGAAAGCCCTGCGGGCTATCCCCGCCGCGCAGGCTTGGCGCCCCTGAACGCCGCCGACCCGGCTGCGCCGGATCGGCCAGACAGCATCCGAAGCAGATCCACGACGCCTTGCCTGTGCTTGTCCTGATCGTGTTGTCCATGCGGTTTTGAAGTCTGGGCGTCCCCGGCCACCTGGGAGATGGCCGGTCGCGCTGTCGTGCTGCGCATCGAACCCCCTGCGGGGTTTCGCCCCTGTCGGGCTTCCATCGTTCCCTCGCTCCGCTCGGCTGACGCCTCCGGCCCGGCTTCCAGCTTCGGGCCTGCGCGCTTCGCTTACCGTGCGGTCGGCACATAGAGGCGGCCGTTGCCATGTCCAACCGTCTTCCCTGAGTTCATCACCTTGTCCGCGACTGTAGCCCGCTCTGCTGGCGGCGTCCGTTGGCGCTGCGGCCCTGCAACCGGGAGTTGGCGCAGGCCGCGAAGGACATTGCCGCCGATACCGGCTTGGCGCATCGCCCGGTGGCCGACGGTCAGCGCGTGGCCGGCATCTACCGGCGCAGCGTCATGCTCGCCAGCGGGCGCTACACGATGCTCGATGACGGCATGGGCTTCTCGCTGGTGCCGTGGAAGCCGGTGATCGAGCAGCGGCTGGGGCAGCAGCTTGCCGCGACGGTGCGCGGTGGCGGGGTGTCGTGGGAGATTGGCCGTCAACGAGGCCCCGCAGTTGGCTAACCGCTCCGGGGTTCTCTGTGCAGGGGGTGGCTCGGGTAGTACAGGTAGTTGCCGGGAATGGCGGGCATTAATCCTCCAGCACGCGCACAAGTTGCCCCTCCTCAATGTGGGGGTGAACTCTCCTTCAGGCAGGGAGGCGATCCCTCAATCCCGCCATCGCCGACCCCACCCCTGCTTGGTCAAGGCATGTTGGCTACGCTATGGCAAGAGCATTCAGCCAGTCCCTGCAGGATGCCGCATGTTTCTACAGGCCTAGCGCCCGAGCATTTTTCGCGCAGGGCGAACAAGTGTGTCTTCAACTGCGACAACGCTTCCATACGCACTTCCACCTCCTGGATGTGGTTATCCAGTAGCGCATTAACCTCGCCGCAATCCTGTGTCGGGTTATCGCGCAAACCCAAAAGCGCCCTCACTTCGCTGAGCGTCATGTCGAGAGAGCGGCAGTGTCGAATGAACTGCAAGCGCTCAATGTGGGCGTCGCCATACAGTCGGAAGTTGCCACTGCTGCGCGCAGGCGCTGGCAACAGCCCTTCTTTTTCATAGTAGCGGATCGTCACCACCTCGCATCTTGTCCGCTGGGCGAGTTCGCCAATCCTGATTTTCATGCTTCCTCCTCACACATCGCTTGACTCTATAGTGGCTATAGATATTTTAATACACCAATCTGTATGAAGGAATTGCCATGAGCGAATGCGGTTCAACAGGATGCGGCTGCTCGACCAAGCCGATCAGTCCAGCCGGAGCGACGACCCAAACGACAGTCGAATCGGCCGAAGCGGTCTATCGCATCGAGAACATGGATTGCCCCACGGAAGAGGCACTGATTCGGGGCAAGCTGGCCGGGATGTCCGGCATGATCGGACTCGACTTCAACCTGATGCAACGCACCTTGACCGTGCGACACGAATTACCGTCACTGGCTCCGGTTGAGCAAGCCTTGACGGCCGTTGGCATGCATGCCGTGCGCGTGGACGACGCATCGGCTGGGCAGACCACCAAGCTGAGCATCGCCAAGATGGATTGCCCGACTGAAGAGGCGCTGATCCGCAACAAGCTCGCCACAGTGGCCGGGGTTGCCGATCTCGATTTCAATCTGATGCAGCGCACGCTGTCGGTGCGCCATGCTTCCCGCACTCTGCCGGAGGTACTGGCTGCGCTGACATCGCTGGGCTTCGAGGCGCAAGTGCTCGATGCGAAGACGGCCACACCCTCATCGGCGGCATCGACGGCCGCCTCAACGAACTGGTGGCCGCTCGGCGTCTCCTTGTTAGCAGCATCGGCGGCGGAAGCAGTGTACTGGCTCCACAACGGCAATCACTGGTCGGTTGTGGTGCTGGCTCTGGTTGCCGTCTTCACGGGGGGACTGTCCACCTACAAGAAGGGTTGGATTGCGCTCAAGAACCGCAATCTCAACATGAACGCCCTGATGTCGATTGCCGTCACGGGCGCGATGCTGATCGGCCATTGGCCAGAAGCTGCGATGGTAATGGTGCTTTTCGCGCTGGCCGAGGTGATCGAAGCCAAGTCGCTGGATCGTGCCCGCAACGCCATCCGTGGCTTGCTCGATCTCGCGCCAGAACAGGCCACGGTGCAGCAGCCGGACGGCACATGGCGCGAAGTGGATGCCAAACAAGTTGCCATCGGCAGCCGGGTTCGCGTCAAGCCGGGCGAACGCATCGCGCTCGATGGCGAAGTAGTGGAAGGACGCTCTACCGTCAACCAAGCGCCGATCACTGGCGAGAGCCTTCCGGTCGAAAAGGCTCTGGACGATCTAGTGTTCGCAGGCACGATCAACGAATCCGGCTCCTTCGAATATCGTGTTACGGCCGTGGCCGACAACTCAACCCTGGCCCGCATCATCCATGCGGTGGAGGCCGCGCAAGGCAGCCGCGCACCCACCCAGCGCTTCGTCGATCAGTTCGCCCGCTGGTACACGCCCATCGTGTTCGGCTTGGCTATTGCCGTCGCGCTGGCACCGCCGATGTTCATGGACGCTGCATGGCCGGACTGGATTTACCGTGCGCTGGTTTTGCTGGTCGTCGCCTGCCCGTGTGCGCTGGTGATCTCCACGCCGGTCAGCATTGTCAGCGGTTTGGCCGCTGCCGCCCGGCACGGCGTTCTCATCAAGGGCGGTGTTTATCTGGAAGAAGGCCACAAGTTGCGTTGGCTGGCACTGGACAAGACCGGCACGATCACGCACGGCAAGCCGGCGCAGACCGATTTCCTCGTGTGGGACAGTGCGCCATCGGCTGACAGCCGCAGCATCGCTGCCAGTCTGGCTACCCGCTCTGACCATCCGGTGTCAAAGGCCGTGGCGCAGGCTGCGAGCGCCGAAGGCGTTGGGCTGAGGGAAGTCACTGAGTTCACCGCACTGCCCGGTCGGGGCGTGAGCGGCAGCATCGATGGTGCAAGCTATCACCTTGGAAACCATAGGTTGCTCGAAGAGTTGGGGCGCTGCACGCCTGAGGTGGAAGAACGCATCACGGCGCTGGAGGCCCAAGGCAAGACCGTCGTCACGCTGGTTGGCCCGAACGGCGTGCAAGCTCTGTTTGCGGTCGCCGACACGATCAAGGACAGCAGCCGAAGCGCCGTCGCTGAACTGCATTCACTGGGCATCAACACCATAATGCTGACCGGCGACAACCCGCACACCGCCCAGGCGATTGCGAAGCAAGCCGGGATCGACCGTGCGCAGGGCAACTTGATGCCGCACGACAAGCTGCGCGAGGTCGAACAATTGGCGCAGACCGGCAAGATCGGCATGGTAGGTGACGGCATCAACGATGCACCGGCCTTGGCACGCGCCGACATCGGCTTTGCAATGGGGGCAGCTGGCACTGACACGGCCATCGAGACGGCCGACGTGGCGCTGATGGACGATGACCTGCGGAAGATTCCAACCTTCGTGCGCCTGTCGAGAGCCACAGCTCAGGTGCTCACGCAAAACATCGTGCTGGCCCTCGGCATTAAAGCGGTATTTCTGGTGCTGACCTTCACCGGCCACGCGACCATGTGGATGGCCGTGTTTGCCGACATGGGGGCCAGCCTGCTCGTCGTGGGCAACGGCCTGAGGTTGTTGCGCCGATGAGCTTGAAATTCATTCTCTATGATTGGTGTGGTCTGAACGTCGCCCTGTTCCAAGCCATCAATGCAGGCACGCCCGCCGCGCTGGAGCCGATTGCGTGGTTCTTCAGCCTCGTTGGAAATTACTGGACAGCCCCTCTCGTGATGCTGAGCCTGTGGTGGTGGTCGAAGTCGGCCGCCGATCCGGCGCGCGCCAATGCCGTGCGACTCCGAGTCACTGGCTTTGGCATGGCTTTCTTGCTGGCCTTGCTTGCCGCCACCGTCTTGAAGCTGTGGCTCGACTTCCCGCGCCCGCCCGCTGTGCTAGGCGAGCTGGTGCGCCTCATCGGGCAGGCCGAACGCCACTACAGCCTGCCCAGTGGGCATGCCACCTATTCGGCGCTGGTAGTCGGCGCGCTCTGGCCCCAGGTGGGTCGTCGTGGCCGCATCGGTTTGGTGATCTACGCCGGGCTGGTTGGCTGGTCGCGCATCGCATCTGGAATGCACTTCCCGGCCGACGTGCTGGCGGGTTGGGGTCTCGGATTGGGCTGTACTGCTCTTGCCGGCAGATTGGTATCGCTGATTGCTCCCGTATGGCGCATGGCCCGCCGCACGTCGGCCCTGGTCTGGTACGGGGTGGCCGCCTGCGCCGTCATGGCCGATCAGCTCGCAAAGCTCGTCATCTCCCGAACGTTCGCTTACGGCGAGCAGATCGAAGTCACCCCTTTCTTCAACCTTGTCCATGTACTGAATCCGGGGGCCGCATTCAGCTTCCTAGCTGGAGCTGGCGGATGGCAACGCTACTTTTTCATCGCTCTTGGCTTGGCCGTTTCAGCTTGGCTTGTGCACATTCTGCGGCGGCCACTGTCCCGCCCTGAAGCAGCGGGCTACGGCCTGATTCTCGGTGGCGCACTTGGGAATGTCTTGGATCGCGTGTTGCGAGGGCAGGTCGTGGACTTCCTCGACTTCCATTGGCGACACGCGCACTGGCCTGCCTTCAATCTTGCCGACGTAGCTATCACCTCCGGGGCGGTCTTGCTCATCTTGAAAGGGCTGACCCAAGGCAAGGTCGTGGACTCCCAGGCAGATGCGAATTATAATCATTCTCGTTAATTTAACTAGAGAATTTCCCATGCCCTGCCGAGCACCTTTTCGCTGGCTGATGGCGCTGCTGCTGGCGACTTGTACGTTGCTCGGCGGGCCAGCACACGCAGCCGATAGCACCGAAGTCAAAGCCAAACAGATTTGGCAGCTCTTGGACTATGTAGCCGTTGATTACGGCGGCGCAGTGGCCAATGGCACGGTGCTGAAAGACTCGGAATACGCCGAGATGCAGGAATTCGCCACCACGGCCGAGCGTCAGCTGAGCGAGCTGCCGGGCCAGACTGACAAGGGCGTCTTGCTGCAACAGGCCGCCGAGCTGCGCCTGGCGGTGGCCAATAAGGCCGATCCGGCAACCGTAGGGCGACTGGCGCACGTGCTGTCCAGCGCGGTGCAAAAGGCGTACCCATTCCCGGTAGCCCCGACCGCCATGCCGGATTTGGCACGGGGCGCTCAGTTGTTTCAGGCGCAATGTGTGGCCTGTCACGGCGCGCAAGGGCGCGGCGACGGCCCATTGGCTGCGTCCCTGAGTCCCAAACCGACCGCGCTGGCCGAGCACATGCGGGCGCGTGAGCGCAGCCTGTTCGCGCTGCATCAAATCATCAGCAATGGCGTCCAAGGAACCGCGATGCAAGGCTTTGGCTCGCTGTCGGATGCGGATCGCTGGGCGTTGGCATTCTTTGTCGGCACGCTCTCCTATACGGAGAGCGACAAGGCCGAAGGAGCGAAGCTCTGGCAGACGAATGCACCGGCCAGGCAAGCTGTGGGCAATCTGGACGTGTTGACACAAACCTCTGAGCATGTGTTGGCGGATCGGCTGGATGAGCAGTCGGGCAAAGCGCTGACCGCATACCTTCGCGCCAACCCCAGCGAGCTTGACGCAAACAAGCCGAAGGGCACCGCGATTGCCAAGGCCAAGCTGGCCGAGAGCGTGGTCGCATTGCAAGGCGGGGATCGTGCGGGCGCGACCAAACTGGCCCTGTCCGCCTACCTCGATGGCTTCGAGCCCATTGAACCGGCACTGGCCACCCGCAACCGCCCTCTGTTCGAGAAGATCGAAGCCGCAATGGTGTCCTACCGGGCATTGGTGGCCAACGGCACGCCTGCCGACGTACAGGCCGACCAACAGCGTTTGCAGGGGCTGCTCGATGAGGCAGACAAGGTGCTTGCGCCCTCGGAAAACGATGCAGTGGCGGCTTTCATCGGGGCGCTGACCATCTTGCTGCGCGAGGGCTTGGAAGCCCTATTGGTGGTGGTGGCCATGCTGGCATTTCTCAAGAAGGCCGAGCGCCGGGACGTGGTGGCCTACGTGCATGCTGGCTGGGTGGCCGCACTGGCCGCAGGCGGCATCACTTGGGCCGTGGCGACCTACTTGGTCGGCGTCAGCGGCGCGAGCCGGGAGTTGACCGAGGGATTTTCGTCACTCTTTGCCGCCGTGGTTCTGCTCGGCGTGGGCATGTGGATGCACCAGAAGAGCGTGGCTGGCCGCTGGCAGGTTTATCTCAAAGAGAAGCTGTCCTCAGCGCTCAACAAACGCACGGCATGGTTCCTGTTCTCGCTGGCTTTCGTCGCGGTGTACCGCGAAGTATTCGAGACGGTACTGTTCTACGCCGCTCTCTGGACAGAAGGCAATGGATGGCCGTTGCTCGCTGGTTTGGGAACGGGCATGGCGCTCCTAGCCCTGCTTGCCGCCGTGTTGCTGCGTACCAGTGCGCGCCTTCCAATTGGGCAATTCTTTGCTGTGAGTTCCCTGCTTGTGGCAGTGCTCGCAGTGATCTTGGCTGGCAAGGGCATTGCCGGACTTCAAGAAGCTGGATTGCTACACACCAGTCCAATTGCAATTCCGCGCATCGACCTACTGGGCATTTATCCAACTTGGCAAACACTATTGGCTCAACTCGCCGTGCTGCTCATAGTGCTGGTCGCGTTTACCTTCAATTCGCGTTCGACGCGCCAGATAGCGGCGCCACGAGGCTGACTCAACGCATGCGTCTGCTTGAGCTATACCCTAGTCGAGGCGTCAGGCACGCCAATGGAGTTGCGTCAGAGGTGCCATCGCCCAAGGAGATCGCCGATGGAGCTTCGTCATTTACGCTGTTTTCAGGCCGTGGCCGAAGAACTGCACTTCGCCCGAGCTGCCGAGCGATTGCACATCGACCAGTCGCCGCTGTCCCGCACCATCAAGGAACTGGAGGAAGAACTCGGCGCCCGCCTGTTCGTTCGCACTACCCGCAGCACTCAACTGACCCGCGCTGGGCGGAAGCTCTTGGAGCATGTGCCGCGCATCTTCACTGCACTGGAGCAGGCGCGCGATAGCGTCAAGTCCGCTGCCAACGGCTTTCATGGGCAGTTGCGTATTGCCTTGTCCGATGGCGTCACACCTTCGCGCTTGCCTGCCTTGCTAGCACGCTGCCGTGAAGAAGACCCCGAAGTGGAGGTACGGCTGTTTGAGGTGTCTCTGTCCCAACAGATCAAGGGACTGCACGACGACCTGTACGACGCGGGCTTTTCGATGGCCGACGACGTGGGCGATGGCATCTTGGTCACTCCTGCTTGGGAGGACGAATTGATGGTGGCGGTGCCCGCTCGCCATCCGTTGCTTGCCTACAAGCGCGTACCGCCGGAGGAAGTATTGCGCCATCCGCTGGTGCTATGCGACCCGGCGGTATGCGCAGGCCACGCGCGCCAAGTTGATCGCATCTTGCGCAAACACGAAATGGAGCCACTGATCGTTCAGCGCGTTGCCACGTATGACGTGATGATGACCTTCGTGTCGGCCGGCCTTGCTCTTGGGCTGGCTGGAGCGGCCCACATCGCCGCCGGCCGTGAGCCTGGCGTCGTCGGTCGGCCGCTGGCCGGGGAGCCACCGATGTTGACGACCTATCTGCTTCGCCGCGATACGGAGCCATCCGAAATGTTCACCCGTTTCATCGAACGGGTTAGCTACCTTGACGCAGCGGATGAGACTGGCCCCGCCGAAGATCTCGCAGCTCACCCAACGAAAGGACTGGAACCATGAACAAAGTGCTGCCGCTGCTGACGATGGCCACCGCATTGGCGGCATGTGGTCAATCCCAGCCCTCGGAAACCGTGGACTACCTTGTGGCCCATCCCGAGCGCATCAAGGAACTCCAGCGCCAATGCAAGGAGGATCGCGCGAAGGTCGGCGACGAACTCTGCGTGCGCGCGGCCGAGGCTGCCAAGCGGCGCTTCTTCGGCGATCGGCCGGAGCAAAAGACGCAGTAATACCCGCCGCCGTCGCACCGCCGCGACGAAGTTCTCGCTGTTACCTCGACACGCCGCAACGCTCTCGCGTTAGCGGCGTTTTTATTGTCTTCGCTCCAGCAAGAAATCTTGTTTTTTTGGCCTGAATTGCCGCCATAACGGCCTTTGACCGACCTGCGCACGCACCTTGATCCTCGGTACTGCGGCACCTGTGTGTGCCGTGATTGGAGGCAGGGTCATGCAAGGGACGAACGTGCTGTTCGGTCAGATCGCCGTCGTGTTCGGCATCGTGATCGCCGGCGTGTGGGGCGCCACACAATGGACAGCAGCGGCCCTTGGCTACCAAGTACGCCTTGGCTCGCCCTGGTTCGATTTTCTTGGCACGCCGATCTACCACCCGTGGAAGCTATTCGAGTGGTGGTTCTTCTTCGACGCCTACGCGCCGCGCGTTTTCGACACCGGCGGCGCCGTCGCGGGCGGCAGCGGCTTGTTGGCGGTGGTCGTCGCCATCGGCATGTCGATCTGGCGGTCGCGCCAATCGCGTCTCGTCACGACCTATGGCTCAGCCCGCTGGGCGAACGCGGAGGACATTCGCAAGGCGGGCCTCACGCAGCCGGTCGGCGTGTTCCTCGGCCAGCACGACCGCCAGTACCTGCGGCATGAGGGGCCGGAACACGTCCTGACCTTCGCGCCCACGCGCTCGGGCAAGGGCGTCGGCCTAGTGGTGCCCACCTTGTTGAGCTGGCCGGCCTCGGCCGTCATCCACGACATCAAGGGCGAGAACTGGCAGATCACCGCCGGCTGGCGCAGCCGTTTCAGCCACTGCCTGCTGTTCAACCCCACGGATGCGAAGTCGGCAGCGTACAACCCGCTGCTGGAGGTCCGGCGCGGCGCGCATGAGGTGCGCGACGTGCAGAACATTGCGGACATCCTGGTCGATCCCGAAGGCGCGCTGGAGAAGCGCAACCATTGGGAAAAGACCAGCCACGCGCTGCTGGTCGGTGCCATCCTGCATGTGCTGTATGCCAGCGAGGACAAGACGCTGCGCGGCGTCGCCAACTTCCTCAGCGACCCGGCCAGCCCGTTCGAGCTGACCTTGCATCGGATGATGACCACGCCCCACCTGGGCGATGGCCCGCATCCCGTCGTCGCTTCGGCGGCGCGCGAAGTGCTCAACAAGTCGGACAACGAGCGTTCCGGCGTGTTGAGCACCGCCATGTCGTTCCTCGGCCTTTACCGTGATCCGACGGTGGCCGAAGTCACCTCGCGCTGCGACTGGCGTATCGCCGACCTCATTTCCGCCGAACACCCCGTGCCGTCGCCGTGTTCGCGAGCTGCCCTCTAGAAACCGACAAGCCGCAGTTCGTATTCCTGGCTGACCGCACGACAGTGCCCGGCCAAGGTATCGGCATCGCAACAGATGAGCCGATGCCATGTGCCCCTCTCCACCCTGGTTTCACCATCCCGAACGCCGCCTGCTGGCGGGTTTTCTCGGCCTGCTTTGGTCGGTGCTGGCTGGCGGCTGCGCGACGACGAGCGCGCCGGTCGCGCCCGACACCATCGAGGAAGTCTCGGCCGTACCCGCATTTGAGGCGCCCGAGTACATCCCCGTCGTGCGCTACGGCCGCTACACCCTCGTGGAACTCGCACCCACGGCGGCGCAGCGCGACCTGCTGTTGCAGACCATCGATGTCGCCATGCCGGAGGACGCCCGCGCCACGGTCGGCGACGGGCTGCGGCATGTGCTCAAGCGCAGCGGCTACGGCTTGTGCCAGACGGCGCACGCGGTGATCGAGCTGTACGCACTGCCGCTGCCGGCGGCGCACCTGCACCTCGGCCCCATGACCCTGCGCGATGCGCTGCTCACGCTGGCTGGTCCGGCCTGGGAACTGCACGCGGATGACCGCGCGCGGCAAATCTGCTTCGAGCGGCCCGGCGACAGCATG
>JGI26538J50259_1001889_pt1 | contig 11631 bp, 8 predicted proteins | sample ThiBio_1000_plan_FD_50259 | JGI IMG/M metagenome (IMG submission 50259)
AAAAATAAGTATTCGTGCTTGCTGCTCAATTGGGTAAAACCACGGTCGTATTCGGAGACGATCTGGTTATCCGCGAGAGAGGTGGGGAATGAGGCAAGCACGAGTCACTACAGAAATCCGTGATGCAACCGGGTTTTGGCGCAGCTTGGTCGGCGCTGCTTTCGCGCTCGTCCTAGTCGGAGTGCTGCTCATGCCCGCCAAGGCCTCGGCCGCCGAATGCACCGACACCTGGATTGGTCCGGCAGAAGGATCCTGGGCGATCGCAGCAAACTGGTCGGCCGCCCACGTGCCAAGCGAAGCCGACGTGGCCTGCATCCAGGCTGGAAAGGCGGTCAAAGTGGAACCTTCGGAGACCGTCGGCGTGGTCCAGGGAGAAGGTGCTCTGACAATCTCCGGCACCCTGAATCTGACCCGCGCGCCGAACGAAGCGGTGTCATCGATCGCAACCCTGACGTTGGGCGGCGGCACGCTCGGCGGGGTCGGAAGCATCGAAGTGACCGCCTCGCTCTCGGCCTCCCTGGCGGCTCTTTCCGGCACGGGATCGACGATCCTCGGGTCCGCGGCCTCGGCCACGATCTCGAAAACGAGGCTCATTGAACGACACCTGGTCAACCACGGCAACCTAGCGGTCAGTAGCGGTTACCTGCTCATGTCCACGAACGCCACGCTCGAAAACACGGGAACCCTCACCGTGAACGCTGAAGGACTCGAAACCGGTATCACCCTGCTCAGAAGCGACACCACGCCGTCGATTACCAACAGCGGCACCATCCGGAAGACGGCCGGGAGTGGCCAGTCGGCGATCCTACCCAATGTGACGAACACGGGCGTCGTGAAGGCGGAAACTGGAACCCTCGCATTCAACGGTAACTGGTCCCTCGGCTCCGGAACCTCGCTGATCGGCAACCTGAGCTTCGTCAGCACTCAGACTATTACTGCGGCCCATAGCTTCACGGCAAAAAGCGGGACGCTCGCGCTCACCGGCTCCGTGAACCTCGTCATCGAAGCCGGTAACACCGCTGAAGTTGAAAATCTGACCCTCGGCGGCTCGAAGGTCCAAGGCTCGGGGACCTTAAAGGTCTTGGGTCTCTTCTCGGACACTAACGGGGAATTGGAAGGTTCGGGCTCGACCGTGCTCTTGCCGACCGCTATCGGAAGCGTGAACCGCACCTGGATGAAAAACGGCTACACGCTGGTCAACGAAGGAACGACGACCTTCGCTTCCGACAGTTTCCTCATGGGGAGCGGAACGGTTCTCAGAAATCAGGGAACGTTCAACGCAAACGCGGAAGGAACCGGGAAGGGCATCATCATTCAGCCGGGATCGTCGCCCGAACCGAGGGTCGTCAATAAGGGGCGCTTCCAGAAGACGGCCGGTACCGGAACGACCGAAATCGGGCCGGCTTTTGAAAATGCGGGCGCGATTGTCGAAAGCTCCGGCAAATTGAAGATTCTCAAGGAGATCTCCGTAGCTTCGAGTACCGGCACCCCCCACCATTCTTCCTGCGGCGACCCGGTGGATTGCGCCACCGGCAACTTCACCGAGACGCAGACCGACCTCGAAATCGGGGGCCGTGGAGTAGGCCTTGACCTCACCCGCACCTACAGCGCGCAGATGGCGGCCTCCGGTTTGCTCGGCATCTTCGGCTATGGCTGGACCAACTCCTTCGGTGACAAGCTCACCTCCGAAGAAAGCGGCGCCAAGGAGACGTTGACGGAAGCCTCGGGTGGCACGGTCGCCTTCGTGAAATCCGGTGCCTCCTGGATCGCACCCACGTGGAGCCAGGACGTGCTCGCCGGCAGCGCCGAATCCGGCTTCACGCTGATGCTCCCCGATCAGACCAAAGAGGCGTTCACCGGGACTGGCCGCCTCGAAGCGGTGACCGACCGCAACGGGAACGAAACGGGGCTTGCCTACAACGGCTCGGGAAAGCTGGAAACGATCACCGACCCGAGCGGCCGGAAAATCACCCTGACCTACAACGCCGAAGGCCTGGTCGAAAAGGCCAAGGACCCGATGGGCCATGAAGTCAAATATGCCTACGAAGCGAAAAGTCTGAAATCCGCCACGCTGTCCGGCGAAGCCAGCCCGACCTGGCAGTTCAAATACGACGCATCTCACCGGATGACCTCGATGACGGACGGCCGGGGCGGCAAAACGACCAACGAATATGACAGCTCGAGCCGGGTGATCGCCCAGACCGATCCTGCGGAACGTAAAACGACCTGGGAATACGCCCCGTTCCACACGAAGATCACCAACAAAGACACTGGCGCTGTGACCGACGAGTGGTTCAACAGCAACAACCAGCCCTACTCGATCACTCGTGGCTTCGGCGCCGTCGCGGCGGCGACCGAAACATTGACCTATACCGCGGCGGGATTGCTGGCGAGCCGGGCCGATGGCAATGGCCACACGACCATCTACGGCTACGACGCCGAAGGCAACCGGACCAGCGAACGGAATGCCGAAGGCGACGAAACCAAATGGACCTACAACGAAGCTCATGGGGTGACCAGCGAAACCAAACCCAACGGGGAGAAATCGACGTTTAGCCTCAACGCCAACGGCGACCCCGAAACCGTCTCGCGCCCGGCACCGGAATCGAAAACGCAGACCCTCTCCTACGAATACGGCCCGCAAGGCGAAGTCAAAGCGATGACCGATCCGCTCGGCCACATCTGGAGCTACGAATACGACAAATACGGCGACCGCACCTCGGAAACCGATCCCGAAGGCGACGAGCAGACCTGGGGCTATAACGAAGATTCGCAGGTGACCTCGAAGGTCAGTCCGCGCGGCAACGAAGAAGGCGCAGAAGCGGCGAAGTACACGACCTTGATCGAACGCGACGCCCGGGGCCGCCCGATCAAGGTCACCGACCCGCTTGGCGCCAGCACGAAATTCGCCTATGACCCGGACGGCAACATCGAATCGATCACCGACCCGAACGGGCACAAAACCAAATTCACCTACGACGCCGACAACGAGCGGACGAAGGTCGAACGCCCGAACGGCGCGATCGAAGAAACCGGCTACGACGGCGCCGGCCAGATCACCGGCCAGATCGACGGCGACAAACAGAAAACGACGTATGTCCGCAACGTGCTCGAGCAGCCGGTCGAAATCATCGACCCGCTGGAACGCAAAACCACCCAGACGTTCGACGCGGCCGGGAACCCGAAGAGTAGGACCGACCCCGAAGGCCGGACGACGACCTACGGCTACGACAAAGCGAATCGGCTGAAGGAAATCAGCTACTCGGGCGAACCCGGTCAGGGCGCGACGTTCGCCTACAACGAAGATGGCGATCTCACCAGCGTGGTCGACGCGACCGGCGAAAGCACCTGGGAATACGACCAGCTCGGCCGCCTGACCCACAGCAAAGACGGGCACGGTGAAACCGTAGGTTGGACGTACAACCTGGCCGACGAGCCGGTCGGCCTTACCTATCCGAACGGCAAATCGATCAGCCGTGCCTACGACAAAGCTGGGCGCCTCGAAGGCGTGACCGACTGGCTCGGCCACACGACCTCGTTCGCCTACAACCCCGATTCCGAGCCGACCGCGACCACCTTCCCGGTCGCCACCACCGATGTCGACGAATACGCCTGGGACCGGGCCGACCGGATGAGTTCGGTGACGATGGAGAAGGGTGGCGAAACCCTTGCCTCTCTCGCCTACAGCCGCGACCCGGCCGGTCAGCTCGAATCCCTCATGAACAAAGGGCTGCCGGGCGCCAAAGAAGAAGCCTTCTCCTATGACGAAACCGAGCGGCTGACGAAAGCCGGTTCGGCCGAATTCGGATACGACGCCGCCAACAACATCACCAAAGCGCCGGGCACCACCAACGCCTTCGACAAAGCGAGCGAGATCGAATCGGCGACCGGCGCCGCCTTCACCTTCGACAAAGAGGGCGCGCGCACCAAAGAGACGCCGTCGAGCGGCCCGGCCACCACCTACAAATACGACCAGGCGGGCGATCTGGCAGCCATCGAACGAGCCGAAGAAGGCGAAACGCCCGCGATCGCGGAATCGTTTGGCTATGACGGAACCGGCCTGCTGACCTCAAGGACCGTCGGCCTGACCACCGCGCATTTCGTCTGGGACCTGAGCGGATCGCCGGAACTCCTGCTCTCAGACGGCGAAGACAGCTACGTCTACGGGCCGGGTGGGCTCGCCGTGGAGGCGATCTCTGCGGGCGAAGTGCCGACCTACCTCCACCACGATCAACTCGGCAGTACGCGCCTCCTAACCAATGCCTCCGGTGAAGCCACGGGGGCCTTCACGTATGGGGCCTACGGAGCGCTGACCGGGCACTCCGGCACGGCCACGACGGCGCTCGGCTACGCCGGGCAGTACACGCTCGGCCAAAGCGGCCTGCAATACCTACGAGCCCGGTTCTACGACCCGGCCACGGCGCAATTCATGACGCGCGATCCGATCGAGAGCTTCACCCGATCCCCGTATGGCTACGCGAAGGAGAATCCGGTCGGCCGGATCGATCCCTCCGGGCTCTGCGGCGTGAGTTCGGTAGGTGATTTTTTCGAAAGCTTCAATCCGATCTCGGAAGAAAACTGCGCCTATGAAGCCGCGAGTTCAGCCACGGAAGCCGTAAGCAATATCTCGCTGCCCTCGACCAGGGAAGCCGCCGAAGCCGAGGTGGGCTTCTTCGATGGCGGCACGGCAGGACTCACGAAATACGCGAGGGAACTGCTTGGCATCGGGAATGGCGGTCTCGCACTCTGCGGTAGCACCTACGAAGACTCCGGCATCGCGGGCGCGGCGGTTTTCTCGGTCTTGGCCCCGGAGACGCCAGAGGGGGCGCTCACGATCGCTTCCCGCTTCCCAGATGCGTCCATGTGGGTCGCGAGACACGGCGATGAGGTGAATCAGGTTAAAGATGTCGTTGAAGAAGTCATCAGGCACGTCGTCGGGAAATAGGGGCTCGCCCATTGAAGCTGCTCAGGAAATGGAGGGTTGAGTTCTTGGTCGCGGGTCGGAACGACGATGCTTTGCTTGAGGCGCTCGGCGATCCCGGGTATCGTCGCTCGGACGGGATAGCCGTTCGGATCATCAATGCGCTTGGTCGCTTCGGCGATGGTCGAGCGGTCGGCCCGATCCTCTCGGTGCTGCGCGAAGGCCGGAGAGCTACCGTTCGCTCGACCGTGGCTATTGCCCTGGGACGAATCGGCGACCCCAAAGCTGTCCCTGCCTTGCGCGAACTGCTGGATGACGAGGATCGACCGACCAGAATGTGGGCGATGCGGAGCGTGGGGCAGCTTCGAGATCGCGAGAGCGTCGGGCGTCTGATCGATGCGCTGGCGGAGGACGACGGGGGCATTCGACAGTACGCGGCCAAGGCGCTCGGAGGAATCGGAGATCAAGCGGCTACCCCTGCACTAATCAGGGCTCTGGGTGACGGCAAGCAGAGCGTGCGCGAGCTCGCCGCCCTGTCCCTCGCCGAACTCGGAGACTCGCGCGCACTGGAGCCTGTCCGCCAGGCTCACTCGGAAGCGCGGGGATTCACTCGGAGGCGCATCGGACGGGCGCTGGGAGAGCTGGAGACCCGATTCGGCTGAGGCATCCTGGGCCGCCCCCATTTAGCGGTGGCGGGGCCCTATGCGAGCTCACGCCCCGGGCCGGCAACGGCCCTGAATCGGGACATCGACCAGTCCGACCGCGCGAAGCACCGCCAGGTGGTACACGACAGCCGACAGCGAGGGGCCGTCGGCCAGCCGGTCGCGGAGCTCCCGCGTCGTCAGCTCGCCTTCGCCTAGAAGTCCCAGCAGTGCCCGCCGGGTCGGATGCCGCCGGGCCACCTCGCGCCGGCTGATGGCCGCTCCTCCATCGCTAGGCGAGGCGGTAGAAATTCTCGTTGACACCGCGGCGTCCCTGCCCGATAGGCCAGGGCGATCAGCCCGGACTTGGCCAACTGTCTGACGTGGTAGTCGGTGTTACTGAAGTCGTGCCGCAGCTCCCGGCTGAGATCGGTCGGTGAAAGGACCCTGCCGCCGTCGATGCCGAGGACTCCGAGGATCGAGATCCCCAGCGGGTGGATGTATGTCCGCGACGGGCGCTACCACTCGACGGGCAGCGAGTCGCCGCCCGTGGCGCCCCAGCCGCTCTGATCGGGGCTGGGCCGCTGTGCCATCCGGGGGGATCGGCTCGGGCGGACAGGGTGGGACCGATGCCCTGAATGCCGACCGTCACCGACGCCTTCGCCGAGAACCTCCTCGCAGATCGTCGGCAGGCGGGGCTGAGCCAGGAAGAGCTGGGTCTCCGCAGTGGCCTCGACGACAATCGCGCCCTGGAGCGCGGCGTCGCCTCGCCCAAGCTGGAGTCGCGGGGGTGCTGGACAAGGACCCGGCCGAGCTGCGTGGCAGAGCTGCAGAGCTGAATCGACGGGCAGGGACGGCAGTTGACCTGAATGACCGATGGGGGGCCAGACCAGGTACTTCCTGGAGGAGAGGTCCACGGGATAAATGAATGTAAAGCGGCAGGGAGGGTTCTCTCTTGGCAGCTTCGTCGTCTTCGTCAGCCTCGTTTTCCTATTCTCGAAGCGGGAGCCAGATCACCCCGAGCTTTCGGGGCTGATGCTTGCTTCGAGCGTGGTCCTGATTGTCGATTGGGTCTACCTATCCGCGGTGCGGGTTGGCGAGTCGGTATTCCTCAACGAAAAGGAATGGGCTGGCTCTTCTCTTTGCCGGGTAGCGCTGGCGCTGGGTCTGCCTGCCGCTCTGGAGCGCGCAGGCCCTCTCGGGGCGGACAGTTGTCGAGACGGACGGAATTACTGTGCGGGCCTCCTCTACTGGACGTCTGTTCGGTGTCGCGGCCCCTGCCACTCGCTCACATCCTGAATTTTTGGTGGGTGGTTCCCTACTTTTCTCCGAGAACACTCCGAAAAGTCATTCGACGAAGGTTTGGCTATCGGAGGGCTAAAGCCGTGCCCTCTGTGGTCGATGAGACCTCCGTAAATAGAGCCAGTGCTTGGGAGCCATGAGGCAAGAGTCCGGGCGCGGGCGCAAACGATAGGTCCATCAGGAGGTACCTATGTTGCTCCAGAACATCCGGGCCCGGATTGGCGCCCGGCTAAGCGGTGACAAGGAGGCCGGCTTCACGCTGATCGAGCTCCTCGTCGTCATGCTCATCCTCGGCATCCTCGCGGCGATCGCGCTGCCGGCGTTCTTCAACCAGAAAGAAAAGGCTGGCGACGCCAGGGCGAAGGAGGACCTCCATAGCGCCCAGGTCGCGATGGAGACCTGCGCGACCGAAGGCAATGGCGAATACGGGACCGCCAGCAGCGCCGGCGGCTGCACTCAGGCAAAGCTCCACGAAATTGAGCCTGCCGTTCCTGCAGGTGCTCCGCTGACGGCTACGCCGGAAGGGAAAAGCTACACGCTGCAGGAGGAAGGCAGCAGCGGCTGGTTCAAACTCATCAACAAAGATGGCAGTCTGGAATTCACTTGTGAGTCAGGTGGCGAAGGCGGCTGCAGCGGCGAAAAGGAAAAAGAAGGTACCTGGGGTAACGGCTGATCTCGGGTCGCCTCCACCAGTTGCCGTATCCGAGGGGCGGGTCGTGAGGCCCGCCCCTTGGTGTCTGAGCTCCATCTCGAGGAGCATTTCAAAACCGATAGATCGGTAATCACCGTGAAGTTCAACTTCTTCAACTTGAGGATCTTGCATGGTGTGTCTGTCGTCCTTGCTGTCGCAGTTGCGGTCGTCTGCCAGGCGGCTCCTGCTCGAGCAGCAGTGCCGAACTTCAAGGCCGTCTCCGAAAGTGGGGAAGTGGTCTTCTTCGACACCGAAGACCAGCTCGTACCGGGGGACACCGACACCAAGCGGGACGTTTACGAGCGGTATTTCGATTCCCGCGTCGGTGGATATGTGACCCGGGAGGTGTCGCTCGGTCCGACTGGGGGGAACGACGCATATAACGCCCAGTTCGAGGCGGCCAATGCGACGGGGACGTTGGTGTTCTTCTCGACCCAGGAGCGGTTGGTCCCTGAAGACACGGATCGCCAGGTCGACATCTACATGCGGGATCTCACGACCGGCTCGACCACGCTGGTAACCACCGGGGAAGCGGCGTGCTCGCCTGGTTGCGGGAACGGGGAATTCTCGACCGCGTTTGCGGGGATCAACGAATCAGGCACCGAGGTCTTCTTCACCACCGCGGAGCGACTTGCCCAGGGCGACTCGGACAACTCGGTCGATCTGTACGTGCGGAGTGCCGGACAAACCAAGTTGGTGTCCACGCCGGAAGCGGGCTGCGGGGCCGGGTGCGGCAACGGGGCATTCGACGTCTCGAGCCGAGGCATCTCGGCCGACGGGTCGCACGCCTACTTTGCGACGGCCGAGCCCCTGTCGTCCGCCGACGGCGACAGCACGCTCGACATCTACGCGCACGATCTCGGCAACGGCGCGACGTACCTCGTCTCCCGCGGTGCCTGCGTGGGCTGCGGGAACGGCGGAGCCGTGCCGGTCTTCGACGGGAGTTCGGCGGACGGCGACCGCGTCTTCTTCAGTAGCGACGAAAAGCTGACGGAAGGCGACAACGATTCGGCGACCGACGCCTACGCTCGCGATCTGCCGAACGGGCCGACGACCCTCATCTCCGGCGGCAGCGAAAACAGTCCCGCCAACTTCGCCGCCGCCTCGGCCGACGGCTCACACGTCTTCTTCACCAGCGCCGAGGGCCTCGAAGCGGGCGATGACGACGGGGCCAACGACATCTACGAGTGGACCGAAGGCTCGCCCTTGTCCCTCGTCACCAATGCGCCCTGCAGCAGCAGATGCGGCGTCACCTTCGACGCCGTCAGCGCCGCTTCCAGCGAAGTGATCTTCAACACCTCCGCCCAGCTCTCCGCGGAAGACCAGGACGCTCAGCAGGACGTGTATCGACAGCACGTGGGAGGTGGCGCGCCGGTGCTCGTCTCCCGCGGAGAAGCGGCCTGCACGAGCTGTTGGAACGGCACGGCAGACGTCAAGTTCAGCCGCGGCTCGGCCGATGCCTCGAGGGTGATCTTCAGCACTCCAGAAGGCATCCTCGAAGAAGACACCGACGGTGAAGACGACATCTACCTGCGCGACATCGAAGGCGAATCGACGAGCCTCATCACCACCTCGCCCAGCTATTGCCCACGGCCGAGAGGCAGTTGCGGGGCCAGCTTCGTCGGCGCCTCTCCCGATGGCCGACACATCTTCTTCCTGAGCGTCGAGCGATTCACCCTCGAAGACGGCGACAACGAAGCCGACATCTACGAACGATTCCTCGGTACATCTCCCGACGAAGACGTGACGCGCCTCGTCTCGCAGGAAAACGACCCCAACCTCGAACTGGGGCCGCCGCCGCCCACCCTGACGGGGACCGACCCGGCCCCCCCGAGCTCGTCGACCACCCCGCGGGTGCTGGGCGAAGCCGAAGCGGGCGCGAGGGTGAAGATCTACGCCACGACCGACTGCTCCGGCGAACCTGTCGCCGCCGGGACCGCGGCCGAACTGGAAGCAACCGGGTTGAAAGCAAGCGTCGCCCCGGGGTCGTCGACCGAATTCCGCGCGACGGCCGAAGCCGAAGGATTCGTCTCGAAGTGCTCGGAACCCGTCAGCTATCGCCAGATCAAAGAAAGCGGCGGAGAAGCCTCCGGCGGTGAATCGGGCGGCGGCGGAGGGCCGTCCGGCGGGGGCACGAGCGGCGGTGGCAATGTCCGTCGCACCCCGGTCACGGGGGCGAACGCCGGTGGCGGCAACGGCGGCAGCGCCCATCCGTCCGGCTTCCTCGTCCCGCAGATCCGCATCACCTTCGCCCCGGGCTCGAAGACGCGGCACCGCAGTCCCGTCTTCCGCTTCACCGACTCGACCGGCCAGCCCGGCACGACCTTCCGCTGCAAGCTCGACCGCAAGGCATGGAAGCGCTGCGCTTCGCCGCTCAGGCTGAAGCGCCTCGGGGTCGGCCGGCACTCGCTCCGGATTCTCGCCGTCAACGGCGCCGGGGTGGCGACGCCGCGACCGGTGAAGCGGGTCTTCAAGGTGGTGCCGCGATGATCCGGGCGCTCCGTCGCCGCCTGCGAGCCCAGTCGGGCGAGGGGGGGATGACCCTGATCGAGGTGCTGGTCGCGATGACGATGAGCGTGGTCATCGTGGCCGGCGCGACCGCGATGCTGATCAGCGCCGTGCGGGACCAGCCGGCGCTCAGCCGCAAGGCGCAGAACGTCACCACCGCCCGCTGGCAACTGGAACGAATCGTGCGCGAAATCCGCAACGGAGTCAGGGTCGAAGTCGCCGGCCCGAGCGAACTCTCGATCATCACGCAGGTCCGGCGGGTCGCGTGCGGGGGGGAAGCGTCAACCGACCCGGCCGCTCCGGCGATCAAGTGCGAGGTCACCTATCGGTGTGCGGAAAGCTCCTGCACCCGCACCGAAGCGGGAGCGCCGGAAGCGACGACCGTCGCCCTTTCCGGCGTGCGCAACCCCGCCGTCTTCTGCTTCGTCCCCAGCACCGCGGCTGACCCGAGCGAATGCGGGACGGCGGAGGAAGCCGGGAAGACGAACTACGTCGGCGTGCGCCTCGAAGTGCCCAACCCTGACGGGCCAGGGCTCTTGACGATCAACGACGGCGCCAACCTGCGAACCACGACCCTCACCACCGGATGACGATGGCGCGGCTTCCGCACAGGCTCGCCCGTCGCTTCGATTCCGAGGACGGCTTCACCCTGATCGAGGTGCTGATCGCCGCCGTCATCCTCGCCTTGGCGTCGTTGGCGGTCTTCGGCGTCCTCAGCGCGGCGACGCGCAACGCCGCACGCGCCCAGGCGACCCAGGTGGCGCTCGACAAGGCCCAGGAAGAGATGGAGAAGCTGCACGCCCTCTCGTATTCCGAATTGGCGCTCACCACCACTCCGGAACACGTGGCGGACCCGATGAACCCCAATTACCGCGTGAACGGCAGGAAGTTTGCCATCAAGCGTGAACCGCTGGGCGAAGAATCAGAAATGGTCGTCAACCTCGGCCCGAAGTACGGGAGCGAAAGCCAACCCATCGAAGGCGGGGTCGTCGTGCCGGGGCCCATCAGCTTCAGCGACGGCAACGTCAGCGGGCAGATCTACCGCTACATAGTCTGGCGCAACGACCCGACCTGCCCGGAAAGCGAAGTCGGGACCGAAGACTTCTGCCCTGGGAAACAGGACTACAAGCAGCTGATCGTCGCCGTGAAGCTCAACAACGCGGTGTCGCAGAGCGCCCAGACGAACTACGTCGAAGTGCAGTCGCAGGTGTCGAATCCCAACACCCAGGCCCAGCGCTCGACCCAGGGCGACGAACCAGGTCCTGGCGGCGGCGGCAACACCGAACAGGAACGCGAACAGCGCGAAAAGGAAGAACGCGAAGACGGAACGGCCGGTCAGAGCACCGGTAAAGCGGTGACCGCCCAGCAGTTCTTCCTCTCCGACACGCCGTGCTCGGCGACCGGGACGACGACCCGGCAGCCGATAACCGGCGACCACAACCTGCACAACACCCTCGGCGTCTGCGCCGGCGGGCTGCAGACCGGGTCGGAGAATCCGGGCGCGCCCGACGCGCTGCTGCGCGAAGCGCCGCCTGATCCGGATCCCGCCAACGAATTGAACCCGCCCC
>JGI26538J50259_1001915_pt1 | contig 11559 bp, 12 predicted proteins | sample ThiBio_1000_plan_FD_50259 | JGI IMG/M metagenome (IMG submission 50259)
AGGCCATGAAGCGGCGAGCAGCGCCAGGCCGTGTGCCCCGAGTGCGCCGGCACGTGGTTGCCCGCAAGACGGACGCCCAACGTGGCGCAGTCCTGGTAACGGTCCTGGGAGGCGTGCTCCTGGTGGCGGCCATCTTGTTCGCGGCGATCTTCGCGGTCACCCTCGAGACCATGGGCGCGAGAAGCGCCGCCCGCGCCGCGCTGAACGACGCGGCCCAACAGGGTGCCCTCAGTCTGGCCGTGGCAGAACTCGTAGCTGGCAGTGTGGAGGCGCCGGCCGTGCTCGGTCCGTGGCCTAACCTCGGGATAGGGGCACAAGTGCTGATCACGGTGGTGGCGCCAGACGTTGTTGCGTTAGAGACGCGTCTCGAGCAGGCTAATGCCGCTCCTGTGCGCCTGACCCTCGCGCTTGGACCCGAGCCGCACGTATTGTGGCGGCCGTGAACCGCCGCTCTGCGGCCATCAGCTTGACACTTAGGTGGGAGGCTGAAACGATACGGCGTGACCGGCTCCTCGAACCCGACCCGCGCGCTACTCTGCGCCGCGCTCCTCGCGAGCGCAACGCCCGTTACGGCTCGCGAGCTCAAGACGCTCCTAGGAGTGAGCGAGGACGCCCTCGAGCGCGAAGTNANCGCCCTACGCACCGCGCTGGCNGANGCAGGCCTTGGCATCGTGGTCGAGAACGTCGCTGGTGGGTACAGACTGGTGGTCGATCCAGCGCTGGTGCCCGCGCTCGCCTCGCTGCTCTCGCCGCCGCCACTACCGCAGCTAAGTCAAGCGGCGCTCGAAACGCTAGCGTTGGTGGCTTACCACCAACCGGTCACGCGCGGCGAGGTAGAGGCCGCGCGCGGCGCGTCGTGCAGCTCGACCCTGGAAACGCTGCAAGAACGCGAGTTGGTGAAGGTCGTCGGCCAGAAGGAAGTTGTGGGTCGACCGCTCCTGTACGCCACCACCGAGAGGTTCCTGCTCGAGTTCGGGCTGGCGTCGCTAGCGGACCTGCCGCCGATGCAAGACGATCAGCCAGGCAACTTCTTGCGCGGCTAGCAGTCGCTAGACGGCCGCTGCACCCAACTCCGCCAAGTAGCGGATGGCGAAGCGGTAACCAGAGGCCCCAAGCCCGACGATGCTACCTGCGCACACCGCTGCCACCAGGCTGCGGTGGCGGAACTCCTCGCGGGCCGCCGTGTTACTGAGGTGCACTTCAACGACGGGCAGGGTGATGGCGGCGATTGCGTCCCGCAGGGCCACACTCGTGTGCGTGTACCCGCCAGGGTTCAGAACGACCCCGTGAGCGCCCTCNGCGCTGGCGCCATGCAGCCAATCGATCAGTTGGCCCTCGTGGTTGCTCTGACGGCAGCTCGCGCGATAACCCAACTCGGCTGCCGTGGCGGTGCACATGGCCTCGATGTCCTGCAGCGAGAAATGCCCATAGACCTCAGGCTCGCGTTGGCCAAGTAGGTTGAGGTTGGGTCCGTTCAGCACCATGATCATGCGGTTTCCTCCAGCTCGGCCCACGCGGCCTCCAACTCGTCACTCGTCAAGTTGGCAACCACCACCGGTTTGCCAACGTCCTCGAGGAGCACCATGCGCAAGCGGCCCGCCGCCACCTTCTTGTCGCGCCCCATGAACTCGAGCAGTGTCGCGAAGTCAGCGCGAGGCAACGGCCTCGGCGCCACCCAACGCAGAAACTCGCGGGTGCGGCCACCAGGTCTACGTAACCACGGCGGCGCCCCACGATGGCCGCGTAACGAGGCCATAAGCCACCGCGTCCCCGTGCGCCAACGAGTGGCCGCTAGCCGCCTCCAACGCGTGCGCCAAAGTATGGCCGAGGTTCAAGTGGGTGCGCACGCCAGACTCGCGCTCATCGGCAGCCACGACACCAGCCTTGATGGCCACGTTGCGCGCGACGACTGCCGTCAGGCGCTCGGCAGGCGCGTCAAGCGCCCAACCTGCTCCTAGCGCCGTCAACAGGTCACCATCAGCCAACAGGCCATGTTTGAACGCCTCGACGGTGCCTTGCCTGAACTCGTGCGGCGGGAGGGTGCGAAGGGCATTCACGTCGGCGACAACGGCCCGGGGCTGCCAGAATGCGCCAACCAGGTTCTTGCCATGCGGTAGGTCGAGACCCGTCTTGCCTCCAACGCTGGCATCGACCATGGCGAGCAGGGAAGTGGGCGCCTGGTAGAACGCGATGCCCCGAAGGTAACTGGCCGCTACGAAACCAGCGAGGTCGCCAACGACGCCGCCTCCAAGCGCCACCACAGCGGCGTCGCGCGGCAGGCTAGCCTCCGCCAGGGCCTCCAGGAGCGCTCCGTAGCGCTCCAGCGACTTGCTCGCCTCACCAGGCGGCACGACCAACGGCAGCACGCTCTTACCAGCCGCCGTAAGCGCCTCGACGACACCTTCGCCGTGCGCCGCCATGACCGTCTCGTCGCTGATCAACGCGACCCGGTCCTGTGACACGACAGCGGGCAGGAGAGTGCGCAACAGGCCAGGCCCAACGCTGACGTCGTACGCCTGCTCGACCGCTACTCGCACTACTTTGACATCGCTGGCTGCACTGCTCGCGCTCACGCGTCGCCGTCCTCGTGCAGCTTGGTGGGNGCGTCGGCCGCGAGTCGGGCGTCCTGCTCGCGCTTCCAGTCCTGCAACCGCTCCACGATCTCCTCCACGACCTCAGCCGAAGGCCGACCGTCCGTCGACACCTTGAACGAAGCGACTTCGTCGTATGCCTGCGCACGAGCNGCCATCAACTCGCCGATGCGCTTGAGGGGGTCGGCGTGCTCGAGCAGCGGCCGCTTGTTACGGCGGGTGCGCCGGAAGATCGTCTCAGGGCTGGCGGTGAGCACCACGACGGGGCCGCGGGCACGGAGTACGGCGCGGTTCTCAGGGCGCACGACGGTGCCGCCGCCCGTGGANATGACGACCTCGTCGAGGCGCACGGAGCGCCTCACGACTTCGGCCTCGTAATCGCGGAACACACCCTCGCCGTAGAGTTCGAACAGGTCGGGGATGCGCATGCAACTAACGCGCTCGATGACGCGGTCCGTATCGATGAACGTCAGTTGCAGGCGCCGCGACAGCTCCCAGCCGATCCGGCTCTTACCCGTACCCATGAAGCCAGCCATGGCCAACCACGTGACCACGCGCTCGGGGGCGAAGTGCCTGTGACCGCCGGTCATGCCGCCGTGATCCCGTCAGTATGTCGCCGTGTNGGCGCGGTGGGCGTCGAGGCGTTGGCGCATCTCGTGCACGGTGTCGGAGCCGAACTTGTCGCCGAGTGACCGCGCCAGCGTCAGGGCGGTCATGGCCAGCACCACGATCGAGGCTGCGGGCACGGCCGTCACGTCGGAGCGCTCGCGAGANGCGTCGGCTGGCGCGTGAGTGACCACGTCGACGGTTGGCAGCGGCCGCATCAAGGTGGCTATCGGCTTCATGGCCGCCCTCACCACTAGCTCCTCCCCGTTCGTCATGCCGCCCTCGAGCCCGCCCGAGCGGTTGCTGGCGCGCGAATAGCGCTCAACGCCACCGACGATGGGGTCGTGCACCTCGCTGCCAGGCAGGCTGGCCGCGCGCCAACCGTCGCCGATCTCGACGCCCTTGATGGCGGGGATGCTCATGACGGCCTGCGCGAGCTGACCGTCGAGTTTGCGGTCCCACTGCACGAAGCTACCGAGGCCAACTGGCACGCCCTTGAAGCGCGCCTCGACGACTCCGCCGAGGGTGTCTCCCCGCTCCTTGGCGGCGTCGATGAGGTCGATGATCTGCTCCTCTGCCGACTGGTCGAACGAGCGCAGTGGGCTAGCGTCGAGCACCTCGAGGCGTTCCCAGTCCATGCCGCCGTCACAATCGACGCCAGCGAGACTGATGACCCGCGCGCTGGCGGAGATGCCGAGCTCGTCGAGCAAGCGCAGCGCGACGGCTCCGGCCGCAACGCGGGAGGCGGTCTCGCGGGCCGAGGCGCGCTCCAGCACGTCACGCAGGTCCTTGTGGCCGTACTTGACGCCGCCGGCTAGGTCCGCGTGACCGGGCCGCGGTTGGGTGAGGGCGCGCTTGCGCGGCTCGTTGCCGGGCTCGGCGGCCATGACGTCCTGCCAGTTGGCCCAGTCCCGGTTGACGATCTCGATGGCGAGTGGCGCCCCAGTGGTGCGGCCGGCACGCACGCCTCCCTTGAAGGTGGCGCGGTCCTGCTCTATGACCATGCGTTGCCCGCGACCGTAACCGCCTTGGCGCCTACGTAGCCACGGGTCGATGTGCTCGGCTGCGGTTAGCGAGAGGCCGGCTGGAACTCCGTCGAGGATGACTGTTAGGGCGGGGCCGTGCGACTCACCGGCGCTGAGGTACCTGAGCATCGGGCTAGCGTAGCACGCGCCCAAGTGCGTGCCGGTGGGAGGAAACCCCCGCCAAAAGGAAAGGCGCCAGGTCCGTGAGGGCCTGACGCCGAGGCGGTGAGCGGTGACTAGCTTAGGTCAGTCGACAACCTGTGCGGTGACGATGAGGAGGAGGTCAGTCGTCTCGTCCTCAGAGGTCGTCGAACCGAAGAGCTCGCCGATGATAGGGATGTACCCGAGCACCGGCACGCGCTTCTTCGTCAGTTGGAACTGGTTCTGCATGAGGCCGCCGAGGAGCGCGGTCTGGCCGGGCTGCAGGCTCACGGTGGAGGAGACGGAGCGGTTCGAGAGGTTCAAGAAGCTCGGGTCGTTCGTGGTCGACAACACGTCCTCGACCTTGGCGGTGATCTCGAGCGTGACGCTGCCGTCGTTAGCGATGCGGGGCGTGACTTGGAGCTGCACGCCGTAAGGGATCTCGCGCTCGATGTTCTCGCTTGCGCCCGGGATGCTGATGAAGATGGTGCCGCCGGACTGGATGTAGCCGGTCTGGTTGTCGAGGACGGTGAGGTTGCCGTCGTCGACGCGGCGGGAGAGCCCCTGCGTCTCGAGCGCGTCAAGCACGGCGCCGATGTTGAAGGAGGAGACGGCGGCGGCCGTGTCGAAGATGAAGCGCAAGCCCGTGTCGAGGATGCTAGCCGACAGCTGCCCGAAACCGCCCGTGAGGTCGAGCCCGAGGTCGTAAGTGATGCTGTGCGCGACTTCTTGAATGCGCACCTGCACGTTCACTTGCTGCCTGCGCTCGTCCAATTGCGGGATGAGTTCGGCGAAGCGCGCCTGCACGGCGGCGGAGCCCGTGACGATCAGGGCGTTAGCGCGCGGCTCGGCAACGACGGTGAAGTCGGCGAGGGTGGTGGTCGCGCCTTCTGCGTCCGTAGTGACGACGCCCGTCGCCTGCAGCACGGTCGCGAGGTCAGCCGCGACGGCGTTGCTGAGGAAGTAGGTGCGCTGCTCTAGCTGCACTTGCTCAGCGGCGGTGTCGAACTGCGCGAGGAGGCGGCTGACGCGGTCGTGCTCGGCCTCGGTCGCGACGACCATGATGCTGTTGACGCCAGGCAGCGCCTGAGCGTCTAGCCCCGGCATGGCGCGCTGGAGGATATCGACCACTTCTGCTGGGTTGGAGTTGACGCGGTAGAAGCGCTGATCAACGGGTGCGCTGGCGGGGGCCTCTGCGGCCGCCGGCGCGGCAGGGGTGCGCAAGCGGTTGACGGACGCCGTCGGCCCGACGACGACGATGTCGTTCTCGAGCAGCACGTAATCGAGGTCGTTGAGGGTGAGGACGAGGTTCCACACTTGCCTGAACGGCTTGGCCTCGCCGATGTCGTAAACGATGACCTGGTTGGGTACGTCGTCGGTTACGGCCGTGAGACCGATGGCGCGCGCGAGCGCCGTCAGCATGACGGGGAGCTGCTCGCCGGCCGTGCCGGTGCTGAACTCGACGGGCGCGTCGTAACGCGCGTCTGAGGGTAGGGGGGCGAGTGCCCCCTGGGCGAACGCGACCGCCAGTGTCGCGATGAACGTCAAGATGAGGTTTCGCTTCATGATCACCGCCTGATATCCAAGGAGAGCACCTGGGTGTTGTCGCCCAGCGAGAACTTAGCTTCGTATCCGCGCAGGTCCGCCAGCACGATTTCGGTATCCGGCAGGGTCTGACCTAGGGTGAGGACCATCGGTTGGTCGAACTGCTTGGCGCGGAACACGCCTACGCTGAGGGGACCGAGCGCCGTGCCGGTGAAGCGCACGTCGTTGTCGCGGAGGTAGCGGCTCAGCTGGTCGGCGCCGACGACGAGTGGCAGGCCTGAGGAGCCGGAAGCCTTGACGGATTCGGCGGTCGGTTGCCCCGGCCCGAGCACGCCAAGACCAGCTGGACTGGTAACGGCGGTTTGTGGCTGAACGGCGGGTAGGGCCGACGCAGCGCTAGTTTCTGGCACCTTGACGGCGGCAACCTCGGCGAGGCTCTGTGGGCCGCTTGGGGTGCTTGCGACGGTGCGTGCGTCCCGCAGGATGTCTGGCGTGACTGGCAGTGTGCCGCCGGGCAGCGGCCGTGGCAGGTCAGTAGCGCGCGTTGGTGCTGGTGCGACGGCGCGCGGTGCTGGCGCCTGAACTGGCGTGCCAACCGCGGAGGCGCTCGTGCCGGCAGCGCCCGCAGTGGTCGAGCCGGCGGCGGTGGGCTGCCCATTCGAGTTGACGATCACGACGTCGGGTTCGCTGCTTGGCTCGGCGGCCGCTAGTACGGGTGCGGGTTCGGCTGGTGGCGCCTGCACGATGACGGGCGAGAAGGGGTTGATGTTGCCCCTCAGTCCTGCAACGGCGCGCCCGGCCTCGGTGGCGGCCTCGCCTTCAGTAGCCGCCTCAGGTGCGGGCGGCGTGGTTACGAGGAACGGCAGGTCGTCGACCACCAAATCGCGCAACACCACGGTCGGCGGCGTGACGACGGCTGGCGCGGCGGCGGACGGTAGCCCGCCCTGCGCGGCGGCGTCGGCTGCGGCGGCGGGCGCCTCGCCCTCCAGGGGAGCGCCTTCCGCCGCGGCGCCGCCGCTAAGGGCGTTCACGGTCGGCGCGGTGGTAGTGGCGTCGGCCGCGGCCGCGCCTGGGATGGTCGTTGGCTGAGCTAGGGGCGCGACTGAGTCGGGTTGGTTGAAGAAGTTCACCCAGAAGAACGCGGCCGCGGCCACGAGCAGGAGCGCGATCAGGATTCGAGCGGTTCTAGACAAGGTCATGGCCTACTGCTCCCCTGGGTCGCTACCGGTGTAAACGTAGACGGTGAACGAGAAGGCGGCGTTTAGGAGCGGGTCGGTTGACGTGTTCTCGTCGAGGTCAAGCGACACCTGGCTGATCTTGGCGAAGCGCTGCATGCCCTCGAGGCGGCCAAGGTAGCTCATGGTCTGAGCGTAACTGCCCTGCGTGGAGATGTTGAACCCGATGGGCCTCACGTCTTGGATCTGACCTTGCGCGGAGCCCTGACTGAACGACTGGAGGGTCACGTCCGAAGCTTGCGCACTGGCGCGCACCGAGTCGATCAACCCGGCGATGTCGCTCTCGCGCGGGAGTTGCGCGAGGAAGTCGCGGCGGTCGGCCTCGAGCTCGATGACGGCGAGGCGCAGGTCGGGCAAGTTGCGCCGCGCGTCCTCTCCGCGCCGGATGTCAGCGTCTAGGCGCGTGATGTCCGACTCCAGTTGGCTGATGCGCTCGAGGGTGGGGGAGTACATGTAGAAGTACCAGAGCACGCCCGCCACGAGCGAGAGCACGATGAACAAGATGGCCCAGTCGCGCTGCCGCAGGCGTTTGAGGCTGAATGTCCGGGTCATGGGTTGCCAACCTGTAGCGCACCGACGGTGAGCGAGTACTGGTAGAGACCCTCTTCGCTGTCTCGTTGCGCGTTCTGGAACGACACGCCGTACGCGGAGTTGGTCTCGAGCGCCCTGATGAAGTCCGCGAGCACCTCTGGGCTGACCACCGTGCCTGAAACCGACATCTCAGCCATGATCGGACGACCCTCGTAACGCTGAGGGTCTGACCGCGCCGGCACGACGCTCTGCATCGAGAGCGAGCGGAAGTCGATGTTCGGGCGCGTGCCGCCACCGACTGGCAGCGTCTCGAGCAGCCCGGCGATCTCGCTCGTCCACACGACGGTGTTCTCGCGCACGCTGCGCGCGACGGCGATCAGTTGGTTGAGCTGCTGTTGCCTCGCGAGGAGGTCGCGCTGTTCGCGGAGGAACGGTTGCAGCAGGGCCAACTGGTCCTCGCGAGCGAGCTTCTCGCGCTGCAGGTTGCTGGCGGTGGAGTTAGCGGAGAACTGCATGATGCCAGCCACGAGCAAGACGAGGAGCGGGAAGGCCACGGCCAGGAGGCGCCAGTAACCTGGTTCGCGGACGCGACGCAGGTTCCTCGGCAGGAGGTTGATGTTAATCAACGCCGGCCACCCCCCTCAACGCCAGACCGAGCGGCACCGCGAACTCAGCCGCTACGTTCCGCAGGTAGTGCGTGTCGAAGCGGTTCTCGTCGACGGCGACGCTTAGCCACGGGTCGCCGAGCTCGACCTTGATGCCGAGCGCGTCGCCGATGGCCTCAGGTAAACCGCGGAGCTTGGCGCCGCCACCCGCGACGAGCATGCGGCTGATGGTGGCGTCACCTGACTGCACGCGGAAGAACTCGAGCGAGCGGCGGATCTCGGTGGTCAACTCGACCAGCACTGGCCGCAGGGCGTCGTACACGCGCGAAGGGGAGAACTGTTCGCGTTTCGCGTCGAAGTTGAGGAGGTCCTCCTCGTCCTCGGTCGGGATGGTGGCCGTGCCGTACTCGATCTTCACGTCCTCGGCGCTGTCGAAGTCGAGTCCGAAGGCGCGCTGGACCGCGGTCGTGAAGTCGTCGCCGCTCACGTTGATGTTGCGGTTCATGAGGACGCGCTGGCCGCGCACGAGGGTGACCGTCGANGTGCTTGCCGCGATCTCGAGCACGACGCCGATCTCGTTCGCCTCGGTGAAGTTCTCGCTCGAGAGCGTCTGCTTNGTGAGGTGNTCGCCGTGNAGCGAACCGCGNAGGGCGCGCAGGAGNGAGAACGGCTTGACGTCGATGACGTGAGGCTCGAGCCCGGCCTGCTTGAGGTACTCGACCTGCTGCGACACCTCGTCGAGGCGTGCGGCCGCGATCACCACTTCGAGCTGGCCGCCCTCTTCGACGTCCTCCGGGTTATCGAGGACGAAGTAGTCGAGAACGACCTCGTCGATGGGGAATGGGATGTACCGCTCAGCTTCCCAGCGGATGGCTTCGTCGAGTTCGGCTACCGTCATGCGCGGAACGTGGATGTTACGCGTGATGGCTTGCCGGTTGCTGACAGCCGTGACCGTGTAGCGCCTTTGAATCCCGGCTTCGTGGAAGAGCGCCTTGATCTCTTCAGCTAAGCCTTGTGGATCGGTGACTTCGTCCTCAGTGATGAGGCCTGGAGGCATCGGNCGCACGGCCATGGCCCCCAGCGTTGGGGGGTTACCGGCGCGAAGCTCCACCACCTTAAGCGCGCTGGTCCCGACTTCGAGCCCGACTGCCTCGATCNTGGGACTGAGCAAGCGAGACATCCGCTCGCGCAATGAGACCATACCGTCTCCTCCTCGTAAATCTGGGGGAGTCTATCATGCGGTCTTCGCGCCACCACGTGAAAAATGCCTTCTCAGGGTGACGGCGCGGCCGCGGCGCTGTTGGCAGTTTTGCGTGCAGCACAGCAACCGAGCATGAAAGGCGCGTGAGCGGAAGATGTGCGGTTTCTTGCATGGCTCACGCTAGGCGCGCAGCGGAGCTTAGTGAGAGGTCTTGGCCAAGTCGTTGAAGCGCACGTGCGCGTTGTGGAACTGCAACTCGAGACTGCCGGTCGGGCCGTTGCGCTGCTTGCCGATGATGATCTCCGCGATGCCGTGCTTCTCACTATGCGGGTCGTAGTACTCGTCGCGGTAGATGAACATGACGAGGTCGGCGTCCTGCTCGATGGCGCCAGACTCGCGCAAGTCCGAGAGCATGGGCCGCTTGTTGGGGCGCGCCTCGACGGCGCGCGACAGCTGAGACAAGACGAGGACTGGCACGTCGAGCTCACGCGCGAGGCCCTTGAGGCCGCGGGAGATGGTCGAGATCTCTTGCTGGCGGTTCTCGCCGATGCTCCGCGAGCTGCCAGACATGAGCTGCAGGTAGTCGATTATCAACAGGTCGAGGCCGTGTTCAGCCTGCAGGCGCCTGGCGCGTGAGCGGAGCTCCATGACCGTCATGTCGGCGTGGTCGTCGATGAAGACCTTGGCCTCCGACATGCGGCCAGCCGCGTCCGCTAGCCGCTGGAAGTCGCGGTCGGTGAGCTGACCGGAGCGCACGCGCGTCATGTCTACCCGCGCCTCCGCGCACAACATGCGCTGCACGAGCTGCACGGCGGACATCTCGAGGGAGAAGATGCCGACGGAAGCGCTCTCCTTGAGGGCGGCGTTCAGGCCGATGGTGAGGGCAAGAGCGGTCTTGCCCATCGATGGCCTGGCGGCGAGGACGTTGAGGCTGGCTGGTTGCAGCCCGCCAGTCATGCCGTCTAGGTCGCGGAAACCGGCAGGCAATCCCGACACGGGGTTGGGGTCGGCGAAGCGCTCGTTGATCTCCTGGAACGTCTCCGTCACGAGGGTGCGCATGCCCTCGAAGTTCGTGCGGCGCTTGCGGGTGGTGAGGTCGAAGATGGCCTTCTCGGCTGTGTCGAGGACCTCCTCGAGTGGGCCTGACTGATCGAACGCTGCCTGCATGATGCGCCCGCCAGCACCGATCAGGTCGCGCAGCGTGGCCTTCTCGAGCACGATGCGCGCGTAGCTTTCGGCGTACGCGGCGGTCGGGACGGAGTCGACGAGGCCGACTAGGTAGGCGACGCTGCCAACACCCTCGAGGTCGCCGGTCTGGCGGAGTTCCTCCGTGAGGGTGACGAGGTCCATCGGTTCGCCGCGGCGGTGCAGGCGCTCCATGGCCCTGAAGAGCTTGCGGTGGGCCTCCTTGTAGAACTGGTCGGCCGTGAGGGTGCCCTCTAGGTGGCCATAGACCTCGTTATCCAGCAAGATGCTGCCGAGAACGCTCTGCTCGGCCTCGAGGTTGTGCGGCGGTGTGCGGCTTTCCACGCGGGCATCTTACCCACAGTGCGCCTCGCGCCGCCGCCGCCCACGAGGCCGCCGCAACACGTGTGAAAGGTAGAATGGTCGCCTGATGGAACTCTTGACGACCTGGGTCCTGCCCCTCCTCGTTGCCTACGCGATCGGCTCGCTGCCGCTCGGTGCGTGGCTCGTTCAGGCGGCCTCTGGCTTCGACCCGCGTGATGTCAACCCGCACCTGCTTGGCGTCGAGAACGTCTACAAGCTCGTAGGTCCATGGGTGGCCGTCAGCTCCTTCGTCCTCGACGTGCTGAAGGGCGCCCTCGGCGTCATGAGCGGAGCGCTAGTGATGGTGGCCGCTAGCGGCGCAACTAGCCTGATGCTCGACCCGCTGCTCGGCCTCCGCGTCGTAAGTCCGTGGGCGCTCTCCGGCCTCGCTGACTTCACGAGCCCGATGGCCGTCGCGCCAGGCGACCTTGCCGCCACGGCAGGCGCTGCCTTCTTCGGTGTGCTTTTCGGTCACTTGCACCCACTACCTCTCAAGCGTTTGGCGTCCGTGCCCCGTGGGCGCGGGAACGG
>JGI26538J50259_1001971_pt1 | contig 11355 bp, 13 predicted proteins | sample ThiBio_1000_plan_FD_50259 | JGI IMG/M metagenome (IMG submission 50259)
GGAATGGATCGTAACGCTCGGGCTGTTACGGTCCGTTGCGCTGTTAGTTTGGTGGTCCTTGAGTTGCAGCGCCGCTGCTCAGTGGTCGTGGGATATCTGCTTCATGCGTGCGGCCGCGCGGGCGCGTAGGCCCGGCGGCATGGCGTCCTCGGCGAGGAACTCCCGCACCCTCTCAGGAGTGTAGTACTCGGCTTCGGGGGTGCCGGTGGGCTCCTGGCCGGGTCGATCGGTTTCGTCTTGCGGGTCGGGAAGCTCGTTCATGGGTTCCTCCCGGGACGCTCGCCGGGTTGGAGTCCGGTGCTTAGAGAGAACTGCGGAACGCCCGGGCGTTCCGCAGGTGAATCGCAAACCCGGGATTCATCACGGACTAGGCCGCGAGAGGAGTGGCCTCGGGACTCGGGTAGATGATAGCAGGCGTGATGCGCGGTCTGGAAGGCCGCTGGGCGCCGGTTCAGTAGCCGTGGCCTTATTCCTGGGCCTCGCGCGCGAGTTCGTCAAGGGCGGCTTGGCGTTCCTGGTCGTCGCGCGCCTTGTAGGCGATCAGGGAGCCTCGGTCGATGCGTAGGCGGGCGCCCTCGCCGTGGTGGTCTATGAGCCCTTGCTCGAGGAGGCCCTTCACGTGGGCGGTGGAGGCGTTGAGCGCGTCCGCGGCCTGGCGAAGGGTGAGCTTCTCGACCGGTTCCTCTCTTAGGTTCATGATCTCCAATAGTAAAGGGCGCGGCCCTCGATGTTCGGGCCGCGCCCTTGGCTTACCCGAGGCTCATGCACCGGCCTAGGGCCGGGAGGGGAGGCACTCGGGGCTACGGGGTAAGAGTAGCAGGGCTAGTTGCTGTGTGGCGGCTTGGTCGTGAGGGTTCTGATGGCGTCGGGGCGGATTTCGTACCCGGCGAGGTCTTCGCCGAGGGGGCGGAAGCGGTCGTGGTTGTTGCTGCCCGGGTGGTTGCAGTGCATGCAGCGGCAGCGGATCTCGTGATCAACGGTGACGAGCGCTGTTGCGGCGTGGGCGGGGATTGCCTGGAGGCTACTGGCGATGATGTAGGCGGTCCTCTTGATGCAGTACTCGCATTGGCGCACCACGACGCCTTGGTCGGCCGCCCAGCGCGGGTCGATGTTGAAGAGTTCTAGGGCTTTGCGGGCGACCTCGAGCATCTCGGGTTCGCGTGCGAGGTGCTCAGCGGTGCGCTGCCCAGCTTCTAGCATCTCCACCGCTTCTCGGCGCTCGCGTGCGGCGCGCTGGCTCTCTTCTGCTGCTTGGCGCGCCTGTGCGACGCGTTGTTGGCAGTCGCTGCATAGGTTGCCGTCGGGGCGCTGCCACCAGGTTGTTGGGTGCTTTATGGCGTTGACGGGTCGAAGCCACCAGCGTCTGGAGGCTCCGATGTCAGGGTCGCGGCGCGCGAACGAGATCTGCCCAGCCAAGGCGCCGTCCTTGACGAGGATTAGGGATGCGTCCGCGGGATGGATCGCGTCGAACTCTGGCAGGCGCTGGGTGAGGGTGTTCTTGCAGTTGTGCAGCTCGTGCAGGCTGCACCGCCGCTGGACGCGGACGGCTTTCGGATCCTTGGTCAGTTGTTGGTGAATAGCGACCATGCCGCCTTTCACCCAGGCGCGGGCGGGATCGCAGGTGGCGCCTTCTTCGTGGAGGAAGACGCGGCTGCCGCCGACGAGTTGAACGGTCACCTTTTCTTTGCAGGCGGGGCATTTCAGGACGGTGCCTACGCCTTTCTCGCTTGGTGTCCTGATCTTGTGACCGTCCCAGGCGGCGTGCGTGACGCGTGTCCCCATTTTCTGCCTGGCGGCTTCACGCTGCTGCCGCTCCTCTTGCGCGCGCTTGCGCGCTTCGAGCTCGCGGCGTTGGCGCTCTGCCTCTGCGGCCTGGCGGCGGCAGTCGGCGCACTGCATCTCGCCGAGGCTGCTGCTGATGGCGCGCCAGGGCATGCGGTGCTCGAGCACGGCGCGGGCCTCCACCTCCAGCCAGCGCAGTCCGGAGCGTGCTAGGGCGACGCGCTTCTCCTCGTCAACTTGGTGGCTCTGGTAGACCTCGAGGCCCAGCACCACCGCAGCAGCGAGGGTGGCGGCGGCGTCGAGGCGATAAGGCGGGAACGGGACCTCCACCCCAGCGGCGTCGAATGCTGGTACGCGCAGGGTCACGACCGCGGGGTTATCACCGGCGCACTTGATGGGCGTGTCGTAGGCGGTGCGGTAGCCGGGGCAGGCGACCTGGAGGTGGAAGGCGCGCGTGCCGGCCAGCAGCATCTCCTTGAGGCGATACTTGGCGGCCTCGTGCAGGACGGTCTCGGGATTGCATGCCACCTCGCGATCGGCGTAGTGAGCGAAGTGCGCCACCCGCACGCTCCCGCGCTTGAGGTGCACGAACTCGCCACACGCCAGGCAGCGGTACCCGCGCGTCAACGGCCGTGCCGTCGCCGGGTCCGCCAGCTCGCCCCCAAGCGTGAGGGCGTAAGGGACTCCCCTGTGCTCCCCGCCCATAGCAATGTTCCTTCTTGACCGCAGGATACACGTCCAAGAGCGCTCCTCGAACCTAGAAGGGCGCGCCGGCGCGAGTTTCCGGTGGAGAGTGCTGGCGCGCTGATCCTCATGGGCGCGGACTGCGGGTCGTTCGCTCGCGCTTGCCCGGTATCATGTGGTCGTCCCATGCTGCTGTTCTTTCCGCCGGAGGGTGCTCGTAAGAGCTTCCTGACTTTCCACCACTACATCAAGAACGTCGCCCAGTTCCTCGAGGCGGAGTACGGCCGGGAGCCTTCTGAGCGGTACGGCAACGTCTACGCGGCCACCTCGGAACTAACAAACTCGGTCAGGCGGCGGAGGATCGCCGAGATGGCCACCGTCCGCCGTTACCTGAAAGCGGGCCTCACCAATCTCGTGTGCCTGCAGCGCGAGGCGGACGCAGAAGATTTCTTCGAGGAGAAGAACGCCTGGACGCCTGTCCAAGGGTGGTACGCCGTGCACAGCCTCATGTGCGCGCTCGCGCCTTACCTCTCACCGGGCGAAAGTGTTGACCATGACCGCAGTTGCCGCAACGCCAGACAGATGATCTGCGATAGACGCCTTCTCCCCTACCCATGGTCAGCCTCTATGGGGGGAGGCTTTGCCGACGGGAAGCGGGTTGACACACCTATCAACTTCCGGCGGGATCCAGACCCCGTGAACAACCTCAGCGCGCCGGCGGCTGGGGAATTCGAAGACTTCTACGCGCTTTTCTTGGCGACCACTCTGGAGAAGCGGGCCGAGCGCGTTATGAATGCCATCAGGAGCAAGCCGGAAAGGGGTCGTACTAGACGGAACATCTCGACTCCTAAGAAGGACGATATCTATCGCAGGGCCGGGCCCGCGACGCTGTTCGATGGGCTGTATCGGCTTCGCATCAGGGCCAACTATGGGAACCTGGACACTTTCGTTGAGGGCTGCGAGTCTGCGAGTGAAGCGCAGGAGTTCGCCAGAGCACTGCACGTGGTCACCGACGCCACTGTCGCCTCGCTCGAAAGCGTCCTAGTGGCTTACGCCGGCGCCGAGGCGCTGGAATCGACCCTCAAGGCACTGCGGAGGCGGATGGGCGATGACAACACCATTGCCATAAGGCTGACATTCCACCAGGTCAACTAATCTTGGTTGCTGGCGCTGACCCTGTCATCACGTCAGGCGGGCCATGTCAGGTGAGCTTCAGCGCCACTCTAGCTAGAAGGGAAGCCCAGCCTCCTCCGTAGCCACTGTCTCTGAGGTCTGTTCAACGATGCCGGCCTCCAGTTCGTTGAGGAAGCGGACGGTGGCCGCTACGTTGTTGAGTATGAACAGACTTTCTGCCGAGCTGAGCAGGTCGTTGTCGTGCGCGTAGCTGTGGTTGTTGCGGACATCGTTGAACGCGTCCAGGACTTTGCCGGTCTCTCTCAAGATGGTCGTACTCATCTTTGTCTCGATGTGGCCGCCTTCATGCAACGCCCTTGAGTAGAGCCCAAGGAGAGAATGCAGCACGGTGTCGGGCTTGTATTCGATTCCGTGGCGTTGGCAGAGCCGCCTAACGTACTTGACCATGTAGGTGTGCAACCTATCGAGCGCGGCCTCCGGGCGGCCGTCATCGATGTCTCGACGAATGTGTTCGACGATCTGTTCGAGGTCGCGCCCGTCGCCTCCTTCAATCAGGGCCTCAATGTCGGCTACGGGCTGCTTCTCCATCAGCCGGGCGGCGATTTGGCGTCCACTCTCGATTAGCCGAGGGGCGTTCTCAAGGTCGTCGAACAGGCCTTTCGCGACTCCGTAGTCGATCATGGACTTGATGACCTTCCCCACCGAGTGGTCCGGATCGAGCTTTAGGAACGCCCGCATTCGCCTACCCTTCGACCCGCCTTCCTGAAAGTAGCGTTCATTATCGATGTCGATGCGGTGGCGTTCAAAGAAACTAGAGAAGGTCCAGTTTGAGAAGTCCAGAACGTACCCGCCGCTCATCTTGAAGAGCTGTACCAAGGTCTCTTCTTCTGCCCAGTCAATTTCAGCCATGCCCCACATGTTATTGCGAGCCTGAACTCCAGCCTGACCGGAGGAGGGTGCCAACCATCCGCTTATCCGGGAAAGGCGTGCATTCTACAGAGGCCCGGAGTCGCAATAACGTTGGTTTATGACACAGTTTGATTCGGCGGCGCGGTCCGATCCGCCCGTGCGCTCGCGTCGCTAGGAGCCGGCGCCCTCGTACTTCGCGAGGCCGCGGCGCCAGACGAGCAGGCCCACGGCGAAGACGAGGACGCCGACCGGCAGGGTCAGCCAGCCCAGCGCCGCGTACTCGGGGCGCAGCGCGCCCGCGGCGGGCAGGAAGGCGATGAAGGCGTAGGGCAGCACGAAGGTGAGCAGGAGCTGCACCGCGACCGGGTAGACGTTGAGCGGGTAGCGGCCGAACTGGATGGTGTTGTAGGCGAGCGGGAAGAAGCCGGCGCCGCGGTCTTGGGTCCAGAACGTGAGGCTGGCGACGGCGACGTACACGCCGCCGTACACGAGCCAGGCGCCCAGCGTGGCGCTCAGCATGGCGAGGGCGTCGAGGGGCGTCCAGGTGAGCTGCAGCCGCGCCGACGCGAGCGCCATGACGACGACGCCCAGCACCACGCCGTTGAGCGCTTGGGGGCGCAGGAGCTCGAGCTGCACCTGCAGCAGGGGGTTCATGGGGCGGGTCAGCACGCGGTCGAGTTCGCCGCCCACCACGTAGCGGCCGCCCACGTCGGATAGCGCCGCGAAGGAGGCGTTGAACAGGGCGAAGGGGATGAGGAAGAAGCCGTAGATGAACAGCACCTCGTCGAAGCTCCAGCCGGCGAGCGCCTGCACGCGCGTGAACACCACGGCGATGAACACGAGGTTGACGGCTTGCAGCAGCAGGTCGCTGGCGACCTGGATCAGGAAGTCGGCGCGGTAGCTCATGCGCGCCTTGGCGAGCATGGCGACGTACGCGAGCGTGAGGTCCAGTTGGCGCCTCATGTCAGCCGCCCTGGATGGTGAGGTGGTCGACGGCGCGGCGCCACAGGAGGCGCGCTGCCAGCGCGAGGATCACGACCCAGAGCGCCTGGACGCCTAGGCCGAGGGGGGCGGGGAGGGTGCCGAGGTAGATGGAGACGGGCGTGTAGGTGACCGCCTGGAAGGGCAGGAGCCAGAGGGCGTCTTGGGCCCAGCCGGGGAAGAAGGAGAGGGGCAGCAGCACGCCGCCGAGCAGGTCCAGCATGGCGTTCTTGGCGCGCTGGATGCCGACGGTGTGTTCGGTGAACACGGCGCTGATGCCGACCAGCAGGTTGATGAGCGAGTAGATGGCGAAGGCGAGGACGGCTCCCAGCAGGAAGCCGAGGGCGCTGGCGAGGCTGGCGGGCGGCTGGATGGGGTAGACGAGCGCGATGGGCAGCGCCGCGGGCAGGGTGAAGATGAGGGCGCGCGTGAGCGCCTCGCCGGCGGCGCCGGCGAGCTTGGAGGCGGGGTAGTCGACGGGGCGCAGCAGCGCCAGCGCGATGTCGCCGCGGCGCACGTCCTGGGTGATCTCGCGGTCGATGCCGTTGGTGTACATCGAGCGCAGCACCCAGGCGACGGCCACGTAGGTGAGGGCCTCCTGCAGGCCCAGGCCGCCGACCTCGGCGGGGCCGGCGGCGTAGATGGCGCGGAAGATGCCGGCGTAGACGGTGACGTAGATGAAGTAGGAGGCGATGCCGGCCAGGAAGCGGGCGCGGTTGGCNAGGAGGTCCGCCAGGCGCGCGCGGGCGAACCCCCAGTAGGCGCGCGCGTCAGCCACGTTCGCTCCGCTCGTACAGGTCGCGCAGCACGTCCTCGATGCTGGCCTCGCGCAGCTCCAGGTCCTCGACGCTCACGGCGGTGAGCGTGCGCTGCACCAGGGCGGCGGTGGCGATGGTGCGGGTNTCGTAGACGGTCTCGAACTTGCCCTCCGCCACCTCGTGCCAGGTGAGGCCGAGGTCCGCCGTGGCGGCGTCCAGCGNTCCGGGGCTGGCTCGCGGCGCGACGACGGTGAGGCGGTCGCCGCGGCCGAGTTCCTCGCGCAGGCTGCGGGGGGTGCCGTCGAAGACGAGCTCGCCGCGGTCGATGACCAGCACGCGCTCGGCGATGGCCTCGACGTCGCCCAGGTCGTGGGTGGTGAGGAGCAAGGTGGTGCCGAGCTCGCGGTTGGCGTGGCGCAGGAACTCGCGGATGCGCGCCTTGACGGCCACGTCGAGGCCGATGGTGGGCTCGTCGAGGAAGACGATGGGCGGGGCGTGCAGGAGCGCGGCCGCGATGTCCGCCCGCACCCGCTGCCCCAGCGACAGCTTGCGGGCGGGGGTGGCGAGGAGCTTGCCGAGGCCGAGCACCTCGTCGAAGCGCGCGAGGCGCTCGCGGAAGGTCGTTTCGGGGATGGCGTACACGCGCTGCAGGAGGCGCAGCGACTCCATCACGGCCAGGTCGTACCAGAGGGTGCTGCGCTGCCCGAACACCACGCCGATGTTGCGCACGTAGTCGCGCCGCTGGCGGTGCGGGTGGTAGCCGAGCACGGTGAGGTCGCCGCCGGTGGGTTTGAGGATGCCGGCGAGCATCTTCACGGTGGTGGACTTGCCGGCGCCGTTGGGGCCCAGGTAGGCGACGCTCTGGCCGCGCGGCACCGTGAAGCTGACGTCGCGGACGGCGTGAACGGTGCGGTACTCGGGGTTGAGGAGGTCGCGGAAGGCGCCGGCGAGCCCCTCGCGGCGCGTGGGGAGCCGGAAGGCGCGGGAGAGGCGCTCGGCCTGGATTATCGCGTCAGCCATGGAATGACACCCGGGTTCTCAGNGGTCGCATGCTAGGGATCGCTTCGCAGGCGTTAGTGGTAGCGCCAAGCCATGGGCGGCTCGGCTGATGCTACTCGTCACCGGGGCCGGCGGGAGCGGGTCGCGGGGCCAGCTCGTCTGCTGCCGGCGTCCGGCCCGTTGCCAGGGCGTGGANCAGCCGGCGGCTGGTGTCGCCGATGGCGTCGCGCACCTCCCGCCAGCGCTCCAGGGCGTGGCCGCTGGGGTCGGGGAAGGAGACGTGCAGGCGCGTCGTCTTCGCGGGGTAGGCGGGGCACGCTTCGTTGGCCGCGTCGCACACGGTCAGCACCAGGTCGAACGCCCACGGGTCGGGCACGTCGTAAAGCGTCTTCGAGGCCTGCGATGAGAGGTCGATGCCGACCTCGCGCATGACCTCGATCGCTTCGGGCTTGACGCGGGTGGCTTCGGTGCCGGCCGAATGGATGTCGGCCCCCAGCCTAGCTTCGCGCGCGTGGTGTCTGAGCCAGCCTTCGGCCATCTGGCTGCGGGCGCTGTTGTGGGTGCAGAGGACGAGGAGCCTCACCGCGCCGCGCTCCGGGAGCGCTGGGGCAGCAGCCGGCCGGCGAATGAGTTGCCCAGCACCACGCTCACGCTCACCGCCATGGCCACCATGGCCCACACGGGCGTGACCAGGCCGGTGACGGCGGCGAGCACGCCGACGCCGTTGAAGGCGAGCGCGAGCGCGACGTTGGTGACGGTGAGTCNGTAGCTGCGCCGCGCCAGATCGCGCGCCTCGATGAGCGTCGCGAGCCGCTCGCTCACCAGCACCACGTCAGCGGCCTCCAGGGTGATGTCGGTGCCGGAACCGATGGCTACGCCCACGTCCGCTTGCATCAACGCCGGCGCGTCGTTGATGCCGTCGCCCACCATCGCCACGCGCCGGCCCTGCGCTTGCAACTGCCGAACCGCGGTCGCCTTCTCGCCCGGCAGCACCTCGGCGCGCACCTCGTCGATGCCCACGGTCGCGGCGACCGCCTGGGCGGTGCGCTGGTTGTCGCCGGTGAGCAGCACCGGCCGCACGCCCAGGCGCTTTAGGTGCGCAACGACGTCGCGCGCGTCGGGCTTCACGCGGTCCGCCAGGGCCAGCACCCCGGCGGCTATGCCGTCGACCGCCACCAGCACGACCGTCTGTCCCTGGGCCTGGGCGCGCTCGACGAGGGCCGCGAGCGGAGCCGGGTCGACGCCCTCCTCGGTGAGGAAGCGTCCGGTGCCGGCCAGGAGCCGGCGTCCCGCCACGGTAGCGTCGACCCCGCGCCCGGGTCGGGCGTCGAAAGCCTCAGGCGCAAGAAGCGCTAGGCCCTTCTCGCGGGCGGCGCTCACGACCGCCTGGGCGAGCGGGTGCTCGGAGAGCGCCTCGGCGCTCGCCACCAGCCGCAACAGTTCGCTTGCGTCGCCGTGCAGCCAGTCGCTGGCGACGAGGTGCGGTTCGCCTCGGGTGAGCGTGCCGGTCTTGTCGAATACGACGGTGTCGACGCCACGGAAGACCTGGAACGCCTCGCCGGAACGCATGATTATGCCGCGCTCGGCGGCCTCGCCACTCGCGCGGATGATCGCTAGTGGCGTCGACATGCCCAGCGCGCAGGGGTAACCCATGATGAGCGCGGTCAGGGCCGCGAAGCCGGCCCGCAGCCAGTCCGGCTCGCCCGCCAGCAGCCAGGCGCCGAGCGTCCAGATAAGGAGGCCCGCGAGGCTGGCCACCAGCACCACGGGGACGTAGTAGAGCAGCACCCGGTCGACGAGCCGCAGGATGCCGGGCTTCAGCGCGCGCGCCTCGGCCACGTGCCGCGCCACGGTGCGCAGGAAGCTCTCACTGCCCACCCGCTCGACGCGCACGACTAGGCTGCCGGTCTGGTTGAGCGACCCGCCGATCACCTCGCTNCCGGCGAGCTTGTCCACGGGCATGGGCTCGCCCGTGACGAGGCTCTCGTCCACCGCGGAGGCGCCGTCCAGCACCGTGCCGTCGGCGGGGACGCGCTCGCCGGGGCGCACCCGCACGCGGTCGCCGACCAGGAGCCGCGCGACGGGCACGGCCTCCTCGTCGCCTTCGGTGAGGCGCTGGGCGGTGTCGGGCGCGAGGGCGAGCAGGCGCCTAACGGATTGGGAGGCGCGCACGTGCACCAGCACCGAGGCGTACCCGCCGATGAGGTGGAAGGCGAGCACGAACACGGTCGCGCCGAAGAAGCCGCCGGCGGGCACGGCCGGCACCGCCAGGCCGACGCCGCCGCCGAGCAGGCCGCCCAGCGCCGAGGCGCTCACCAGTACGTCCTGGTTGAGGATGCCGCGCCTGAGCGACTGCCAGCCGTTGCGCGCCAGGATGAAGCGCGCCGGTCCGATCGCGGTGAAGAGCGCCAGCGCGCCCATCACCAGGGCGAGCGGCAGGGCGGGGCCGCCGAGCATCGCGACGGCCATCACGAGGCTGGCCGCCACCAGCAGGCCGAGCGAGACGCCCGCCTTGCGGCGCGCGGCCGCCAGGTCGCGCTCCTCTTCGATGAGGACGTCGGCGTGGTCCGGCTCGCGGACGGTGTAGCCGATGTCCTCGAGGGTGCTGCTGATGGCGTCGGGCGTCAGGCGCGCCGGGTCGTACTCGACCAGCGCCTCCTCGTGGGCGATGGAGACCACGACCGAGAGCGCGCCATCGAGCCGACCCACCGCGCGGCGGATGGAGTCGGTGCACAGGGAGCAGTGCATCCCCCCGACCTTGAGCTGCAGCTTCGCCGGCTCGCCGCCCGGCGCGCCGCGGGCGAGGGCTGTCGTGGGCGTGTTCATTCTCCTANCCCCCCTTGGGCTCGAAGCCGGCGCCGGCCAGCCGCTCGCGGACCTGCGCGGCGGTGGTCCGCTCGGGGTCGAAGGTCACGCTCACCGCTTGCGTCTCGCGGCTGGCCTGCACGGCCTCGACGCCGGGGAGGCGCCTGAGGGCGTTGCCGATCCGCTCCTCGCAGCCTTGACAGTGGATGGGGGTTTCTTCGCGGATGGTGAAAGTAGCCGTTCGGGTCATGGCGTGCGCTCCTATCGCGGGGTGCCGGCGTCAGCGGCCGGTCCTCCCCGATCTGGAGCAACGCTACGCCTTCCAGTCGGCTGGAAGGTCAAGCGCTAGGCGACCGAGAGGCGCTCCGGGGCGTGGCGCGAGGACGAGGCTCCGGGAGCGGTTCTAGCGCGCCCGGGCTCGCACCGGTCGCGGGGCGGAGGTGAGGGTCGCGGCCGTCGCGGAGCGCGCCGTTTCGTGCTGTTCGATGATTCCGCACACGCAGTCATCGCTTGCCACCGTGCGGTCCGCTTCGCCGCGAAGGAACATGAACTCCACGCGCAGCTCGTTCAGGGCGCGCAGTTGCGCGTCGACGGCTGTCAGCTTCTCGTCGAGCAGCGCCCGAACGTGCCCGCAGGGCTCCTGCCCGTCGTCGCGCAGGCCGAGCACGCTGCCGATCTCGGCGAGCGACAGTCCGATCGCCCGGCCCTTGAGGATGAAGCGCAGGCGCTCCAGGTCCCCCTCGCCGTAGATCCGGTAGCCCGCCTCCGTGCGGGGCGGTGGCGGCAGCAGCCCGCGCGTCTCGTAGTAGCGGATCGTCTTCGCGTTGACGCCGGCTTCGGCGGCCAACTCACCAATCTGCATCGGGACCTCCTGACTCATTGGAAACATTCTAGTGGGCTGGAAGGCTGCCGACCGTGGCATGCGCCCGGGTGAGTGTCAATAGCGGTCGATTACGACACGATCCCGTTTTCGCAACGGTTGCGGGCCGGCCTCGCATGTCGATGCCGACCTCGCGCATGATCTCCACCGCCTCGGGTTTCACGCGCGTGGCCTGGGTGCCGGCCGAGTGGACCTCGNCCGCCAGGCCGGCCGCGCGCGCGTGGTGCCTGAGCCAGCCCTCGGCCATCTGGCTGCGGGCGCTGTTGTGGGTGCAGAGGACCAGGACTCTCATGGCGCCGCCCCTTCGAGGCGTTCGGCTAACGCGGCGGTGGGCGCGCACGCGTCCTCCGCGGCGGCCAGCACGCCGGCGGGCGCGGGGGTGGGCGGCGGGAAGAGGCGGCCGCGCAGCCACAGCGCCACGCC
>JGI26538J50259_1001983_pt1 | contig 11297 bp, 8 predicted proteins | sample ThiBio_1000_plan_FD_50259 | JGI IMG/M metagenome (IMG submission 50259)
GGGGCGGGCGCCGGGGCGACGGCGGGGGACGCGGCCGCGGCAGGCGCGACGTCCTCGGCGGGGGACGCGGCCGGGGTGGGCGCGACGTCGTCGGCGGGGGCGGGCGGCTCGTTGGCGAGGTAGGGGTCGGTCGGCGGGTACTCGTCGACGGGCGGCTCCTCGTCGACCGGCGGCTCATCGGTCGGAGCGGTGGGGCCGGAGGGGTCGATGTCGAACAGGCCGGGGTTGGTGTCCGGGTCGGGGTTGCCGTCGCTGTCGGTGGTGGGGTCGTCACCGTCGTTGTCGGAGCCGAGGAGGGCGGACAGCGGCAGATCCCAGACGCGCATCTTCTGGCCGCCGATGCGCCGAGCGCCGGAGCGTTTTCCTTCGTGGTCCTTGGTGAGCCATCCGTGGCTCTCGAAGCTGCTGGCGATGGAGTGGGTGGTCTCGGAGAAGACCTCGTCGGCGCGGCTGGCGACGGTGTTGGCGACGCCGATCGCGACGGAGGGGATGAGGTAGACGCGCTGCGCATCACCCTCCCCCACGATGACGCCGATCCGGGCACCCATGGGGCGCCACTGCGGCATCTCGCCGGCGCTCTGGTTGACCCAGCCGAGGCTGGCTGCGTCGTCGGGGGCGTCGCCGTGCTGGGTGCTCAGGTGCGCCCCGCCGGAGATCAGCGCTTCGCGCAGGAACGCGAGCAGGAGTTCGCCGGCATCGGAGGAAGCGGAGTCCTGCAGCGCGACGGCGTCGTAGATCCCGTCGCGCGCCCAGGCGTAGAACTCGTTGGCCTCGTCGGCGGTGATCGCCCCGTACTCGCGGAGCATCTTGAGCATGATGTAGATCCCGCGGTCGAGGTCGACGGCCATGTTCTCGAGGCGGTTGCGGACGCCGGAGTCGTGGGGAAGGTCGGCGAGGCGGCGTTCCCAGTAGCTGTCGGTGGCCAGCGGCGAGGTCGTGTCACCTTCGATGGCGGCCTGGATCTCCTCGAGCATCTGGTCGCGGCGCTGCGCGACCCAGTGGATCAGCGAGGAGCCGAGCAGGGCGCGGGCGGCGCGGTAGCTGCGGGACTCGAGCCGCGCGAACAGGGCCTTGCCCTTGTCGACGGACTGGGGGTGCAGCGGGATGTTGAGGATGCGGGTGTCGGCGGAGCCGGTCGCGGTGAGCTCGCCCGTGGTGATCAGGTTCGCCTCGATCGGGCGGTCCTCGCGCACTCCGCCGCGCTGCGTGGAGACCTTGCGGCCGGTGGAGTTGAACCGCATGCGTGCGAGCTCGCCGAGGCGGTTCTGCGCCTGCTTGGCGTTGCCGTCCGGGGCGAAGTCATCGATGAGCAGCGGCAGGTGCGAGACGGTGTTCGCGCTGCGGATGAGACCGAGCGCGGAGCCGCCCTTTGCCGAGCCGGAGAGCATCTCCTTGACACCGTGGTAGTGGACGTCGGGGGCGAAGTACTGCACGGCCAGACGGCCGTGGGCGGACTTGAGGGAGGCGCGGCCGCCGACCAGGTGCACGGTGGCGTCGTTGGGCTTGAGCACCGATCCCCAGGACTGGGCGAGCAGCGGGGCGAGCGCGCGGCCGAGCAGCCAGGAGTCCTTGGCCTCGAGGGTGCCCTTCTGCCAGGCGGCGCGGAGCTCGTCGGCATCCGTCGACGGGGCCGGGAGGGCGAAGACGTTGAACAGCGACGGCTTGACCTCGACGTCGTCGATCGCACCCTCGGTGCCGATCGCGCCGGTGGAGTGGACGAAGAACGGCTGTCCCGCCGTGGTGGTGCGCCATCCGAGGGTGGTGTAGACGAGGCTGTTGCTGGCCACGGTCTGGCGGGCTTTGCGGATCGCGTCCCACGCCTGATCCTTGCCGCGGCGGGTGGTGGACTCGATGAGGTTCGGCCAGGGCAGCGCCTGCGCCCAGGTGCCGGTGCGCAGCTGCTCCTCGTCGAACTTCACGAGGGTCGATTCGATCTGCGGGTGGCCGGTCTCCTCGTCGGCGACGGCGTTGCCGCGGGCGTCACGGACGTAGCGGTAGAACCTAATCGCGATCATGTGTGGGGAGCGTGCGATCTCGCTGTCGGTTCCGTCGTCCTCCACGGCGACGCTCTCGATCTCGGCCCAGCCGTTGAGGACCGCGGTGTAGCGCGGCTCCCACTTCTGCTTGCCGTCCTCGTCGGCGTCGTCAGCGAGTACCCACTTCACGCTGACGGTGATCCCGTCGACGACGTCGTACTCCTCGCGCTTGATCACGGCCCGCTTGCCGGAGTCTCCGCCATCGAACCGGGGGCCGCGGCCGCCGTTGCTCTTGCCGCCGCCGGCGCCGCCGGTTGCACCGCCGGCCTGGAACGAGACGTTGAGGGTGCGGGGGTCGCGGGCGGGCTTTTCGCCGGCCGCGTTGACGTCGGCGGTCGCGGGAGCATCGGTTTCGGCCGGGGCGGTGCCGAGGGCGGCGGTGACATCGGCGGGGACGTCGAGACCGGCGATCTGGTACGTGTCGCGGGCGATCTCCGCGGCCTCGCGGACGGTCGCGGTGAGCTCGTCACGGGCGGACTCGGCGCGCTCGCTCAGCTGGTCGGCGATCAGCGGCTGCAGCGACGTGATCCGCTCGAGCCGCTTGGACGACTCGCGCGCCCACGCCTCGGCGTTGCGCTCGGCGATGCCACGGTCCTGACCCTGGGCGTCCAGCTGCGCTCGGGCCTCTTTGCGGCAGATCTCCACCTGGACGAGCAGCTTCGTGGCCTCGGCTGCGGCATCGAGCGCGGTGGCGTCGTCGACGGAGATCTCGACGAGCGTGTCGGTGGTGCCGCCGGCGTCCAGGTGGTCGGTGAAGTCCGCCTTGCGGTCGGTGAGCGCGGGCAGGTAGGCGCGGGCTTCGATGCGCTCGCGCAGCAGCTGTGCGGTCACGGACGCGGCGCGCTTGTAGCCGGCGTGGTCGTTGTCGACGACCAGGTGCACGCGGCCGCCGCGGAAGTGGTCGACGAGCTCGGCGGGGAACGCGGTGGCGCCGCCAGCGTTGGTCGTGGCCACCAGGCCCTGCGCGATCGCGTTGTCGGCGTCCTTCTCCCCCTCGAGCAGCCAGACATCGCCGCCGGCAGTGACGGCCTCGGTGACGGCGCGGAGGTTGTACAGCAGGGGGGCGAAGCCTTCGGGCTTGCGCTTGACGAACCGGCCGTTGGTGCCGCGGTAGCTCTGGGTGAAGCGCTTGTGCCGGACGCCGTCGACGACGGTCTCCTCGCGGTGCACCCGCTGCTGCACGATGCCGTCGACGTCGACGTACTCGTAGGCCTTCACTCGCTCCCACTTGGCGCCGGTCAGATCCGGGGCCGGGGTGGCGAGCTCTTCGCGGGTCAGGCGGGGCGGCAGCGCCGGGCGGCGCGGGCGGGGGGTGCGGTTCTGGGTGCGGCGATCGGTGGGCAGTGGGGCGTCGAAGAGGTCGCTCACGGTCAGGCCCAGGTGAGCGGTGATGTCGGAGACGGGCGCCTCGCACCCGAAGCAGTGCAGGGCGATCTTCCCGGCCTGCGGGTCGTAGCGAACGCTAAGTGAGGGGTTCGCGTCACCGTGCACGGGGCAGAGAGCCTTGAATGTGTTGGCGCGTCGGGTCGGCTTGTAGCCCCCACGGTCCAGCGCCTCCCAGACGCGGTCGAGAGAGTTCATCGACGCGGCGGTGCCGGGGATCTCGAGAGTCATCGCAGCACCACCCCCTCGTCGGGGTAGCGCGCAGGGGTGCTAGCGGTCGGTGCGACACTGCGCACAACGACGCTAGACAAGCGCAATATTCGGGCTACAATAGCCACGATCGTCCTTTCAGCGAAGGCCCCGATCTGGATCAGAACTCAAAACTTGCGTCCTCTTGCCGGAGGACGTGACCTCAAACTCATTACCCCTGTTGGTTTGCCGACCAGCAGGGGTGAGTTGTTTTACGCGGACCTTGGCAACGGCAGCTCCTCTGCGTGTGCTCGGTGGGCAGCGTCACGGCGCGCAGCCGCTTTGCTGATCTCGGTCTTGATGTACTCCGGAACCTCGAGCCCTCGAGATTCGGCGAGAACGATCGCGGCCCAGCTGCCGATCGGGATGCCGAGATCCTCAGCTTCCCGGGAGTACTGGGCGTACTGCTCATCCGGTACACGGACGGTGATGGCGGTGCGGTTACCTCGAGGCCGAGTTCCGCGCCGACGGCGCTCCACCGGAGCGTCAAGCTCTGGTCCCCCAGCGGGGGTCGTCTCGTCAGCCATGCGACATGTCTAGCAGAAACCTGATGCCGCATAGGGATTTCTTCGATGGCGAGTCGCGCGCCGCGTCGGATGTTCATGCCCCATATAGGCCGATCATCCACGCCCTCGCGGACATCGCGTCCTGAAAAAAGTTACTCGCACCCCTGGAACACCCTCGCGCGCGCGTACGCATCGCGCGTGCGGGGCGTGTGTGTCTGAAAATGTGTTCCAGGTGTTCCGCCTGCATGTAAAACCCAGGTCAAAGGGATATTACAGGTGGAACACCTACCCGATTTCGCGGATTCGCCGTTTCGGAAAACCCCCGGTCAAACGGTGGAACACCTGGAACACCTTTTCGGGCCGGGTTGGCACGGAACACCGGAAACCCGTAAGCGATGCGCGTCGAGAATTTGCCGATCTCGATGTGATCGCGTCAGCGATTCAGTCGGCGGCGACGCGACAGCCGGCGAGGCCGCGGCAGTGTCGTCGGCGTGTCGCCTCAGACGAGGAGAGCGGGGCTGAGACGCCAGACGCGGGTGAGGGTGCCGTTGATGCTGCGGGGGATGCTGCGGCCCTGGCGTCGGGAAGGGTACAGCAGACCGCGATCCTCGAGGGCTGCCGCGACGGCGTTGCTGGTGAGGGTGTCGTCGTCGATCTCGGCGCGGACGATCGGCAGGATCTCGCCGGGTATCAGGTACAGGTAGTCCTCGTCGCGGCGGCCGAGCACCCAGTCGCCGGCGGTGGGTCGACCGCCGAGGAGGGCGCCGTTGTCGAGCGCGTACTGCAGGGCGGCGTAGACGCCGACGAGGATCTGGTCTTCGCGCGGCATCCGGTGACGGTTGGTGCCCGCGTCGAGATCGAGCGCGCGCAGGATCACTCCCCCGACGTGCAGGGCGGCGTCGCGGCGTCGTTCGTGCTCGATGTCGACGCCGAGGGCGAGGCGTGTGGCGGCGCTGTCCGCACTGCGCAGCGTCACGCGCGGGATCTGTGCCTGCAGGTAGGTGTGCACGCTGAGGCGTGCCGCGGCCGCGGCTGGCGACTGCAGCTGCGCGTAGATCTCTCGCGGCGCCCGGCGCCTGTTGATGCGGGTGGCAAGGGTGCGCTGCAGGCTAAGCTCGTCGATCTTCTGCTCGCCGGTGGCGACGACGAGGGATGCGGCGTTCAGCGGGGAGTTGCGGCTGGCGTAGACCTCAGCCTGGATCTGGGTGAACATCGCCGGCCGGGCGCGGGAGTGCGCGGGCGCGATGTCGTCGAGGACGAGCGGCTCCCCCGGCGTGGCTGCCTTGCGGATGGATGCGAGCGATCGCTGCGGGAGTTCGAGCGGGACACTGCGCCCGGTGAGCTCGCCGATCGCTCGGGCGAGGGTTGTCTTGCCGGCGCCGGGTCGCCCGGTGATGAACACCGGGACCGGGAAGGGCGCGCGGTGCGCGAAGGCGATCGCGCGGAGGATGTCGCCGGCGTGGTCCGGGAACGCCTCGAGCAGAGGCGCGACGCCGGTGCCCCACGCTGCGCGTGCCTGCGCGGTGGAGACCGGTTCGACGTCGACGGCGGGTGAGAGCATCGGCAGACCTCCCGGTCAGATCCCCGGCCGCGCGTCGACGTCGACGCCGGCGCGGGGTTCACCGTCCATAGTGCGCCGTGCCCGGATAATCGCGGCGATCTCCTCATCGTCGGGCGCGGTCGAGGTCATGGTCCCCATTCTCGCACCACGAGCGGGAGCGTGCAGGATACCCGTTCTAATGTCGGGAGAGATTCACATACTCTGGATCGGTCACATATTCGATAGCCGATCCGGGAGGCCATCATGCTCGCGCTGTCGCCTCGCCCCGTCGACGAGCCGACCGTGCTGATGCTGCAGGCCTCCTCCGTCGCGGTGGCGTGCGGGTTCCCGTCCCCTGCACAGGACTACTACGACGGGCCGATCGATCTGACGGAGATGCTCGTCGACGACCAGGAAGCGACGTTCATCGTGCGCGCGTCCGGGCACTCGATGACCGAAGCCGGGATCAGTGACGGCGACGAGCTCCTGGTCGACCGCTCGAAGCTGCCGCGGGACGGTGATGTCGTGGTGGCCGTTCTCGACGGGCAGCTGACGATCAAACGGCTGCAGATCTCCGCCGGCCGAGTGACGCTCAAGTCCGAGAACGCCGAGCATCCCGACATCGCGGTGCCCGAGCTCTCCGAGCTTGTGATCTGGGGCGTGGCGACCTTCTCGATCCACCACCTACGGCGGCCCTGAATGCTGGCCCACGTCGACGTCAACAGCGCTTACGTGTCCTTCGAGCGGGTGTTCAATCCCGCGCTCGAGGCGGTGCCGACCGTGGTTGTCGGGAACGTGTTCTCATTGCACAAGAGGTCTTTTCGTTGCACTAGCTGATTTTCTCGCTGCACTAAGTGCAACGAAATGCGCTGAGCCGCCGTCGGGTGTCAATGCGAGGCGGGGTCGCGGTGGCAAACGCACCTGCTAGATCAGTCGTAGTCGGGGTAGTCGGGAGTTGCCGCGCGCTGTTTCCCAGGCGCGCGCGGCCTCGAGATATGGGCGGGTCCAGTTGGGGAGCTCATCTGTGTGGCGTACGAGTTCGCCCCATCTGTCGGGTTCGTCGCTGAACCCGAGTCCCTTGTCGCTGCCAAGTGTTCCATCGACGCGCACCCGCGCGCCGTTGATGAAGACGTGTAGTGCCCCGGGCGAGTCATGTGCTGGCCAGTGTTCAACTCGCAGCACTCGCGGAGAAACCACTAGCCGGCGCTGCCGAGACTCGATCCCGACAACGTCAGGCAAACCGTCCGGTAGCTTCCACGAGTACGCGACGTCGCAGCGCTCGGCTGTCATGCGTGCACCTCCAAATCGCCACTCACGCTGGAGCCGGCGCTGTCCGCCGTCTCGGCGGTGGTGATCAGATGCTCGGCGGCGAGTGTGATGCCGGCGGTGGAGTTCGCAGACCCGGCGAGCTCGTGCAGCCACCGTTGGTTCAGTCTGACGGGCTCGGGATTCTCGAACACGAACCGCAGCGGAATCGAGGGATGCAACCAGATCGTGCTGCGTCTGTGTGCCTGATCATCGGGATGATGCCATGTCAGGGTGAAGCTCTCACTGCGGCGGAGCTTTGTGGCAATGACGACCTTCAGATGCGCGAGCGCACGATCATCGATGTGGATCGGTGTCACCGATCCTTCGTAGTACAGGGTCCCCACGCCAAGAGAATATTGGATGCGCGAGCGCCCACTGCGGAGAGCGGCTCAAGCCGGTGCGAGAACAACCACAACAGGGTCCGCCCCGCCGCGGCTTCCTGCCGTTCTGCTGCGTCAATACGTGATCGGCGGGATGCAACCGTTCCGTGCCGAGATCCCGCGTATTGACGATCGATCTGGTGATGCGAATGTGCTTATTGGGAGAGCTCCCGGTCGAGTCGGTCCAGGAGTACCTCGAGGGACACTTCGAATTCTTCTTCACTGCGGTCCTCGCTGAGCAGGGACCGGAGCCGCTTTACTTCGGGGGCCTCGTCGAGGGAGAGGTTCCCGTCGCGGTGCGGGATGCTCGCATCTCCTTCATCCAGTGGTTCTTCGACCGGCGCGGTTTGGGCTCCGCGGACCGAGGATTCTAGGAGGAGTTGTCCGAGGAGGAAGCTGCTGAAGGACCGGTAGGCGCCGACTGCTTGCGCGTCGGTGAACCCTTCCTCGATCAGCGCGCTGAGGAACGTGTTGACGACCTCGATGCTGCGCAGCGGCGGGCGCAGCCAGGGCGCTGCGGGGTGCCGGGTGGCGACCAGAGGGAAGGCAAGCGGGTGCTCACTGGCGATGCGGCGCACCTCGTGAGCGACCAACTGCAGGAACGCTTGCCAGTGCTCCCCCTTCTCCTTCTGCAACGCCGCGGTCAGGTCGCTCATCAGCAACGCCACGACCCCCTCGAGAAGGTCCTCCCTGCCGTGCACATACCGGTACAGCGACATCGCCTCCACATTCAGCTGCTGACCCAGCGCCCGCATCGACAGGCCTTGTGCGCCGGAGCGGTCAATCATCTCGAGCGCGCTCTTCACGATCAGATCGCGGCTCAGCCGCGGCGACGACGATCCTGCGGTTTCTTTACTCACGCGCGTACCTCCATGTCAATACTCCCCCGGAAACAGACCGCAACCACCAGCATTGTCGAAACCGACCGGCTTACGGTGTACGCTCAGGCCAGGCTTACGGCGTAAACACCCCAATAGCAAGCCCCACCCCATCTCTATGGCGTCTTTGATTACCCGCGAAGCTGCCGCTATCGCCCCCGCACGTCGATGGGCGCACCCGAACGAGGAGACCTGATGCCGGATAGTCGCACACCCAACCCCTATGACCGCCCCGAACCGAACACGTCTTCCGGCACGGCCGGCACTGCCGCGCACACCGTGACCGGTGGCGACACCACCCGGGAGCAGGTGCTGGCGCGGGAGAAGGAGCAGTTCGGGGGGATGAAGTTCGGTTCCGCGTTCTTCGGCTGGCTGACCGCCACCGGGACCGCGGTGATCCTGACCGCGCTGCTCGCCGCGACCGGCACCGCGATCGGTCTGGGAAACCAGGTCGACCCGAACCGGGCGGCCGATGCCGCCGCGGACAATGCCGCCACCGTTGGCATCATCGGCTCCATCGGGCTGGCCGTCATTCTGCTCGTTGCCTACTTCTGCGGCGGGTACGTCGCGGGGCGGATGGCACGCTTCGACGGTGTCAAGCAGGGTGTCGCGGTGTGGCTGTGGGCGATCATCATCGCCGTGGTCCTCGCGATCGTCACCGCGATCGCCGGCGCCCAGTTCAACATCCTCGGGAACCTGAACAGCTTCCCCCGCATCCCGATCAACGAGGGCGACCTGACGGCCGGGAGCATCATCACCGCTGTTGTCGCCGCCCTCGTCGCCCTCGCCGGCGCCATCCTGGGCGGCCTCGCCGGGATGCGCTACCACCGCCGCGTCGACAAAGCCGGCCTCGGCCGCTAACACCCTCGTCTCCATCCATCACTGATGTCCCGGGCGCCCGTCCCGGGGGAAAGAGAGAACCAAACCATGATTGACACCACCAACCTCAACGACCTGATCGGCGCCGACGTGTACGGCTCCGATGACCACAAGATCGGCTCCGTCGGTCAGGTTTACGTCGACTCCGAGGCGCAGACCCCCACCTGGGTCACCATCAAGACCGGCCTGTTCGGCACCTCCGAAACCTTCGCCCCGCTGGATGACGCGTCCTTCGACGGCAACGACGTCCGTGTCTCGTACACGAAGGACAAGGTCAAGGACGCCCCGCGGATCTCCAGCGACGGCAACATCAGCCACGAAGAAGAAGACGCCCTGTACGACTACTACGGCAACAGCGCCCCCACCACCACCTCGGACGCGCCCCTGTACGACCAGGATGCTGACCCCGGCGCCGGAACCCGAGAGTCGCGCGAGTCGACCGAGGGCTACGACGTGTCCGGTCCGACCACCGATGACGCGATGACCCGCTCCGAGGAGCAGCTGCACGTCGGCACCGAAAAGGTGGAAACCGGACGCGCCCGGCTGCGCAAGCACATCGTCACCGAGCAGGTCACCAAGACCGTCCCGGTCAGCCACGAGGAAGTCACCGTCACCCGGGAACCGATCACCGACGCAAACATCGGCGACGCGATGGCCGGCGGCGACCTGACCTCGGAGGAGCACGAAGTCGTCCTCACGGGTGAGCGTGTCGTCACCAGCAAGGAGACCGTCCCGGTCGAGCGTGTCAGCCTCGGTACGGAGACGGTCACCGAGCAGCAGCAGGTCACCGAAGATGTGTCTCACGAAGAGATCGAGCTGGTCGACCCAGACACCGACAGCCGTCCCTCGAAGTAGACCACCCCTGTCGTGCCGGTCAGTTCAGAGCGGGCTCCTGACCGGCACGACTCCACCACCGCTGAGCCCGCCGTAGAAACCGCAGTTCACTCCTGACCTGACTCGTGCCACTTTCTCGTGTTTTGGTCTTCTCTAGCCTGAGATCGTTGATTTTCCGGGAGTGTTGGTGTCCGCTCGGGGCACTAACGACAGCGACTTAGACTCGCTCGGTGGGGTTGTTCGTGCGGAAGGTGAAGACCGCGTCCGGTGCGACGGCGGTGCAGATCGCTCGTAAGCACCGCGGGGTCCGCACGATTGTCGAGCACCTCGGCTCCGCGCACGACGACGCGCAACTGGCCGTGCTCGTGCAGATCGCGAAAGAGCGGATCACCGCCGGGCAGCTCGCGTTCGATCTCGACGCGTTGACCCCAACCGCGCCGCTCGGAGTGGCGCCGATCGTGACGGGTTCGCGTGCGCGGGTGTTGTGGGACGTGCTGGAGGCCGCGTATCGACGTCTCGGGTTCGCGGCCGCCGTCGACGACGATACCTTCATGAAGCTGGTCCTCGCCCGGGTCATCGAGCCGACCTCGAAGGCGGATACGATCCGGGTCCTCGACGAGCTCGGGGTGCCGGCGCCGGGGTTGCGGACGATCTGGCGGACTCTGTCCCGCTGCGTCGAGCAGGACTGGCGGGACAAGCTCGCCACCGCCGCGTACACGCATGCCACCCGTGATGGTGTGCTGAAGTTGGTGCTCTACGACGTCACCACCCTCTACTTCGAGGCCGAAGACGAGGACGAGCTGCGGAAGGTGGGGATGAGCAAGGAACGCCGCGTGGACCCGCAGATCGTGGTCGGCATGCTCGTCACCGCGGACGGGTTCCCGTTGGAGGTGCACGAGTTCCCGGGGAACACGGGCGAGACCCTCACCTTGCTGCCCGTGCTCCGCGCCTTTCAGGTCCGGCACCAGGTCGATGACGTCGTGGTCGTCGCCGACGCCGGCATGCTGTCGGCCAGCAACTTGAACCAGATCGAGGACGCCGGGTTCTCGTTCATCGTCGGCTCGAGGATCAGCAAGGCCCCCTACGACCTTGCAGAACACTTCGACCGGCACGGCGGCGTCCTCTACGACGGCGGCACCCTGGAATCGAAGCGGATCATGGGCGTCGGCCCGAACGCCAGGGAGCGGCGGGTGGTCTACCACTACTCAGCGAAACGTGATCGCCGTGACAACCACACCCTCGACAAGCAGGTCGAGCGGGCGCAGAAGGTCGCCGACGGGAAGAAGCCGCTGAAGAAAGACCGG